>Ga0193743_1001672_pt1 | contig 16295 bp, 16 predicted proteins | sample L2c2metaG_FD_143038 | JGI IMG/M metagenome (GOLD analysis project Ga0193743, IMG submission 143038) | Soil microbial communities from a riparian zone of the East river system, Colorado, United States - L2c2 | ecosystem: Environmental > Terrestrial > Soil > Riparian zone | place: USA: East River...
GAGTTACCGCGACGAGCAGCACGCCGTTGACGTGGCCAGCCCAAATCGACGTACCTCCGGCCCGCTGGACATCACGAGAGAGGCACCCATGCTCGTCGTCGAGACCATGCCGCGGCGCTGGAGCCCCACCCGACCGCGGAGGAGTCAATGAAGTACGTGCTGCTGGCAGTGGCCTCGGACATCGAGGCGCAGCGCCTGATCGAGGACGTGACGGAACATCCGGGCGAGCCACTGCGGACCCCGCGGTGGGGCAACGCCGTGCACGCAACGCTGACGGCCCAACCGGCTCCGCACCGGGACACCAGTGATGGTGTCGTTGCCCGGGAGGTACTGGCATGAGCACTCATCCATTTATGGACCTTGACGAGATGAAACGGCTGCGAGCCGCGGCATTCTGGGCCAAGCGCATCTACCCCGGCCCGGTCGGTGAGCTGCTGTCCCGCGAGCTGAGGTCCTGGGAGGAGTTCGGCTACCGGCTTGGCACCCAAGGGATGATCATCGGGATCGTGGACGCAGTGCTGAAAGCGCGGGACCAGCAGTCCGAGGCGGCCTGAACCGGCTCGCGGGTTGCAACCCGAAGTTCCGACTGAAAGCGGTCTGAAACACGCGCATGGAAGTATGCGGTACAGGTTCTCGTGAGGCTCACTGAAAGGGATGCGTCTCTGTTGCCCGGAAAGGTCGAACTGGCCTTCCGGGTCATTTGCGTGCCGTAAATAGATCCGGCGGGTAAACCCTACCGCGACTATCGGGCTCTCACCTTTATCCCGTCGGGATCGCCCCCTGGATTAGCGATATCGATATCTGCCATATTCGCCATGTCACCTTACTGGCGATGGCTGTGGCCGACTCGTCCTGTCGCGTCATTACCGAATTACGAAAAGCACTCGATCCTAAGGGGGATGACCGTGAACACGAATACCACAGCACGTATCCTGCGAGCCGCTCCGATCGCGCTTGCGGTGGCATTGTCGGTCGGCGCGTGCGGTGCCTTGCCGTGCACGTCCGGCTCGAACAACAGCAGCGCGCCGTACTCGAACAGCTCGGCCACGTCGAACAGCGCTGGCAGCGGCTCGGCGTCGGGTCCGCTGTCCTCCTCCGGTTCGGGGGGACAGAGCGGGGCCTCGAGCGGCTCCGCCGGCGGCGGTGCGCTCGGTTCAAGTGCGCCGGGCGGAATCTCTACTGGAGGCGGCTCCGGTGTTTCAGGATCCACCGCGGGGATGTCGGCAGATGACGTGGGTCAGTACTGCAAGTACTCCGGAAACCTCCACGACCCTGTTTCCGTTAAAGACCTCATCTCGCTTGATGTTGACAACCTCACGCAGCTAAGGCCGCACACGCCAGTCCAACTTCAGCCAGACGTCGAGTTGCTCCTCACCGACACTAAGGCGATCGACAGCCAAACTCGGGTCTATGCGCAGGTCAAGGACGAAGTGGACCCCGCCTACCAGCGGCTCAAGGATTTCCATGACCAGATCTGCGTGGTGAACTAGCCCGCGGTTGCGTGGGTCGTGAAAGCGATTCAGGGAGCGAAATGATCATCGCGATCAACAGGATCGTGCGCGCGCCCGCGCTTGCGGTAGTGCTCGCCCTGTCCGTCGGGGCGTGTGGCACGCCGTGGGCGAACGTCGGTGGGGCCGTGTCACAGTCCAGTGCCCCGGACCCCGGTCCCAGTGTGGCGTCTGGCCCGTCGCCGGTGAGCGCGCCGGCTCGGGACGACGGGATCATGGCCAGGGGAGAGTCCGCCTCGGAGGCATCTGAGGCTTCGGCCATCCGGCTGGTCCGGAACGGCGCCGACGAGCTGGCCCTGCAGTTCGAGCTGCACAACGGCGCCGCCACAAGCATCTCGCCGAGTGGCTGGATTGATCCGAGGGAGCGGCGGTTATTGTTGTTCGACCTGCCCCGTGGGACCAGCTACCAGGTGCTGACCGAGTCGAGCGATGCCGGGTTCAAGGGCACCTGGGGCCGGCTGAGTGGCAATTGGATGAATCCGGTCGGCCCGGATCAGTCGATCACCCTCACCGCGGTGTTCGCCGCGCCGCCGCCCGAGGCCACCAGCATGCTCGTCGCGCTCGGTGACCTGCTGCCGGTCCAGGTGCCAATCACCCCAGCCGGCTCGGCAACGCTGCGGCCCGACCCGATCCTGTTCGACCAGCACCGTGACCCGAACGCCGGGCCGCTGGTGTGCGCCTCGGCGCGTCAGGCGGGGCCGACCCAGTTCCGGCTGCCCGCCGACGTGCTGTTCGCCTTCGACAGCGCCACCCTCTCACCCGCCGCGCAGACCGCTCTGACCGTGCTGGCCAAGCAGGTCAACGGCACCTCCGGCACCGTTACCGTGGCCGGCAACACCGATGCCATCGGCTCCGACGCCTACAACCAGACCCTGTCCGAGGGGCGCGCCTCGGCGGTCGCCGACGCGCTAAGAGGAACGCTTGGCGGCAAGTTCACCTACTCCTCGGTCGGATTCGGCAAAACCAAACCGGTCGCCCCGAACACCAACCCGGACGGCAGCGACAATCCCGACGGCCGCGCCCAGAACCGGCGGGTCGACATCAACGTCACCACCACCGACGCGGCGCCGCAGGCCCCGCCGAGCCTCACCTCGGGTGCGGTGTCCAGCGACCTGCGCGTCTCCGTAGCCAGCGCGAGTCGCATGGGTGGCTACCTGATGACCACCCTGCGGGTCAGCAACACCGGGACCGCGCCGGCGACGTTCCCCTACGTCAACATGGCCACCGCCGACGCGGCCAAGGGCGGGCTCTTCGCTGGCGAGCTCGCCGTACTCGACACCGCGGGTGCCTCCCGCGACAGCCTGTGCATTCCCGGCGGCAACCCCAACACACATTTCTCCTACGCCGCCACCATGACCAGCTACCAGGCCATCGATCCCGGCCAAACGCTGACCCTGTGGGGACTCACTCCGGCCCCACCCAACGACGTGACCACCGTCAACGTTCAGGTCGGCGGATTCGGCCAGCCCATCCCAACCCAGATCACCCCCGGGCCCTAGGAAGGGTCCTGAATGATGCCGCCCGTCGCAGGAGGCGAGTCAGGAGCGGGACGCGGTCATCGAGCCACCCTGCGAGTCGGTAGCCGCTGCTACCGACACAGGGGGCGACAAAATCTGGCTCAACACGTCAGTCAATTCGCGCGCCGCCTCGGTGGTGTAGCGCGCGCTGCGCCAGGCGACGTGCCGGTCCGGGCGGACCAGCACCGCTCCACTGGTGTCGGTCCCTCGGAGTCGGGCCCAATCGCCGTAGCAGTCGAACAGTTCGTCGCGGGTGCCGATGGTGTGTACGTCGACGTCGATTCCAGTGGCCTTGCGCGCGGCACTTGCCGCCTCGGCCCACGCCTCGCCGCCGGGTCCGGTGAGCAGGCTGAACCGGGTGCCGGTGACCAGATCCAGGGTGGACAGCCGGGTTCCGGCGCGGTCCAGCCAGGCGTGCGGCAGGTAGGCGCCCGGCCAGGTGGCGGGCTGGTGGTAGAGCTGCGGGTCGCGGGTGGGCGCCGGTTCGGGGGTGCCGTCGGCCACGATCGCGCCGGCGCGGTAGCGGTAGCCGAGATCGATACCGTGCGCGTTGAACTGGTAGTTCATCAGCTCGATCGCCCGGCGTAGGTCGCCGCGGCGCGCCTCACCGTCCGGCCCAGGCTGATAGAGCTCGTCGAGGGCAGCCCATCCGTCGGACTCGGACTGGTTGGCGCGCAAGCCGAGCGCCAGGTGGACCTGCTCCATCTCGACCAGGCTCTGAATGGCACGATCGACTACCTGCCGCCCGATCGGTTGGCGTTCCACGCTGTAGCTGTTCAACAGCGTGGCGTCCGCCTGGCCGTGGTGCACCAGGGCGAGCTTCCAGCCGAGATTGAAGGCGTCGGCGATGGAGGTGTTGAGCCCGACCCCGTTGGTCGGCGGGTGCCGGTGCACCGCGTCGCCCATCACGAACACCCGCCCTGCCTGGTACTCGGAGGCCACCTGGTGATTGATTGTCCAGCTGGCGAGACCCTTGATCACCGGCTGGAGCGTCGGGTCACCGACCATCTCCCTGATGCACCGGACGGCGAACTCCTCCGTCTCAGGCCCGATCTCGGCGGCCGGGTCGTGAGACACCGCCATGACGAACTCGGTCCACGGCTTGTGGCAGATCAGCGTTCTCGGGCCGGCTAGCAACGGGGTGCCCGGCGCGGCCTGCCAATAGAGCACCCCGGGCCGGTGGGCGAGGTACTGCGACAGGTCAGCCTCGAACCACACGTTGAGCGCCGTCCCAAGGCCCGACTCCCCCTCGATCGGCAGCCCGGCCTGCTCGACCACCCGGCTGCGTGCGCCATCGGCTCCGACCAGGTACGCGCACCGGACCTCGAACTCCGCGCCGGAGTGCCGGTCCCGGACCCGGGCGGTGACGCCGTCGGCGTCCTGGGCGAACGACAAGAACTCGTGCTCGAACAGCAACTCGGCCTCGGGGTGCTCCCGTGCGGCCTCCCACAGCACCGGCTCCAGCAGCGTCTGTGGGCAGTTGACCATCGAGCAGGGGCTGGCCCCGTGGTAGTCGCTCGCCCGGTCCGGTCCGGTGCCCCAGGCCCACAGCCGGGCGAGTTCGGTGCCGGCCAGGCTGGTGTGCCAGACGTTGTTGGCCATCAGCTCGTTCGGCGTGGCCACCGCGAGCAGCCGCTCCTCCAGGCCCATGTGCCGGAAGATCTCCACCGTCCGCTGGTTCACGATGTGCGCCCGGGGCGTGTGCGCCGTGCCCGGATGCTTCTCCACCAGCAGATGTCGAACCCCGTACCGGGACAACAGGTTCGACAGCGTCAACCCCGCCGGACCCGCGCCCACGATCAGCACGGGGACCTTCCTGTCTGCCGTCATACCCTTCACCCTCTCTAGCGATGTCAGTCATTGATATCGATATTTTAGGATAATATCGTTGACAAAGCGATCCCTCCGGGTAATCTATTGAGAGTTCAACCGTTAGGTGGAGCGCCGGGAGCAGCGCTCCGCGATCGTGAGCGCCGGCGGAGGCCGCCGGGGCGTCGAACTTGATTTCCGTGAGGAGCTGACTAGAGATGCGGGTGGCCAGGGTTTCTGGGCGACTGTCGTTGTTGACCGAATCGGGGGCGGTGGATGTCGAGTCGACCAGTGATGGCCGCTTCGGCGCCGATCCGGACACCGCGTTCGCCCGGTGGGACGAGCTACGTGACTGGGCCGAGGACCGCTCGGACCGTGACGCTGTGCCCTACCCGGACGAGCAGTTGGGTGCTCCGGTGCTGGCGCCGTCGCAGGTGTTCGCTATCGGGCTGAACTACCGCGACCACGCCGCCGAGTCCGGTGTGGCAACCCCGAGCACGCCGGCGGTCTTCACCAAGTTCGCCTCGTGCCTGACCGGCCCGTACGAGACGGTGCGGCTGCCCAGCGACGGGGTCGACTGGGAGGTCGAGCTGGTGGTGGTGATCGGGCGTCACGCCGAGGGAGTCGCCGAGCAGAACGCCTGGTCGCACGTCGCCGGGCTGACCGTGGGACAGGACCTCTCCGAGCGCGCTCTGCAACTGGCCGGGCCAGCGCCGCAGTTCTCCCTGGGCAAGTCCTATCCCGGTTTCGGACCTCTCGGACCGGCCATCGTGACCCCGGACGAGCTGGCCAATCCGGACGATCTCGAACTGTCCTGCTCGGTGGGCGAGGAGGTACTCCAGAAGGGCCGCACGCGCGACATGGTGTTCTCCGTGCCCGAGCTTGTCGCCCGGCTCTCGGCGGTGTGCCCGCTGCGACCCGGCGACCTGATCTTCACCGGCACCCCGCCGGGCGTCGGTATGGCGCGCAAGCCACCGCGCTTCCTCGCCCCGGGCACCACACTGATCAGCACCATTGACGGCATCGGCCAGCTGCGCAATCCCCTCACGGCCCGGTGAGCGAGGGACACGAGATGAACTCGCCGCTGAGCTGCCAGATCCTTCCGCTAGTGCCGTTCGCCGAGGCGGCGGAGTACGCCCGCCTGGCGGAGGAGCTGGGATACGACTCCGTTCTGTGTTCGCACATCGCCGCCCGTGACTCGTTCACCCTGCTCGCCGCGCTGGCGATGCACACCGAGCACATCCACCTCGGCACCGCTGTGGCGCCGATCTACCACCGGTCACCGGCGTCGATGGCGCAGACCACCGCGACGCTCGACGAGCTGTCCGGTGGGCGTTTCCGGCTCGGTCTGGGCACCGGCCACCGGGTGACCATGGGTGGCTGGCACGGTCAGGAGATCGGCAAGCCGGTGCCCGAGATGCGCGAGTACCTGGCGATTGTGCGCGCGATTCTGGCGGGCGAACCGCCGCCGGAGGGGCAGCGCTGGCGTTCCAACTTCGCGTTCATGGGGTTCACCCCGCGCGCGGACATTCCGATCCACCTGGCCGGGCTGTCCCCCGCGATGCTGCGGCTGGCCGGGGAGCACGCCGACGGGGTGCTGCTGTGGGCGACCCCCGCCGACTACGTGCGCGACGTAGTGGTGCCGGAGGTCACGGCGGGCCGCCGGCGCGCGGGCAAGGACCTTGATGGGTTCGCCATCAGCGCCGCGGTCCCGGCCGCGGTCGGGAGGGACCGCCGCGCAATCCTCGACGGGGTGCGTAACGACCTGCACCGGTATTTCGGGCTGCCGTTCTACCGCACCATGTTCGAGGCCGCCGGATACGGCAAGGACCTCGCCGCCTACGACGCCGCCGCGCCCGACCGGGACGCACAGAAACTGGCGATCAGCGAGGAGTTCATCGACAGCCTGTGCGCGCTCGGCGACGTCGCCGACGTGCAACGCGGCATCGAGCGCTACCGGGCAGCCGGCGCCACACACCCAGTGATCATGGGCGTGCTGGGCACCGACTACGCCGCCACCCTGCGCGCCGCCTCGGCGGCCCTCTCGTAGACCGCACGCCCGGCGACCGGCGGCTCCGAGACGGTCCCGGGCGCCGACAACTCGACAGCTACCGACAGGAAGCGATCATGGCCGAACACACCGGTCTGCACAGTGAGCAGGGCGCTCGCCCCGGGGAGCATCCCGGTCGGGCGCGGAATCCGATCGTGAAGGTCCACGATCTGGCGTGGGTGGAGTTCCAGAAGCCGGATCTGCGGCGCGCAGAGCGGTTCGCGCACGCGTTCGGCTTCATCACCACCACCCGCACCGACGACGAGCTACACCTACGGGGGACGAACCCCGGGGCCCCCTGTGTGATCATCCGCAAGGGACCCCGGACGCGGTTCCTCGGACCCGCGTTTCTGGCCGTCGAAGCCGCCGACCTGCACCGGCTGGCGGACCAGGTCGGTCGGCGCGTCACCCAGCTGCCGGAAGCGCTGGGCGGAACAGGCGTAGAGCTCACTGACCCGACCGGCCTGAAAGTGAAGGTGGTCGCCGACGTCGGCCGGCTCGACGGGCTACCCGAGCAGGCGCCGCATGCCTTCAACTTCGGCCATGAACTGACCCGCGCCAACGCCACCCAACGCCCGCCCCGGGAGCCGGCCAAGGTGCAACGAGTCGGGCACGTTGTCCTGCAGTCCACGCGATACCGGCAGACTCTGGACTGGTACCTCGAACACCTAGGGCTGATCGTCAGCGACTTCCAGTACTACGAGGGGCAGCGGGAGCGCGGCCCCACCATGAGCTTCGTCCGCTGCGATCGGGGCGCGACGCCGACCGACCACCACACGCTGGCCATGGCCCTGGGCCCGGCCAACCGTTACCTACACTCGGCCTACCAGGTAGCCGACCTCGACGCGCTGGCCGCCGGTGGCCGCTACCTGTCGGACGAGGGCTACCACCACTCCTGGGGCGTCGGCCGGCACGTCGAGGGCTCGCAGATCTTCGACTACTGGCGCGACCCGGACGGCTTCCTCGTGGAGCACTTCAGCGACGGTGACATGTTCGACAACAGCGTCCAGCCCGGCTGGTCCCCGTTCACCGCCTCCGGTCTCGCCCAGTGGGGCCCGGCGGTGACCAAGGACTTCCTGGGGCTCAAGCCCGGCCGGGGAACTCTCGGCGAGATGCGATCGGTGCTCGACGCGCTCCGCGCGGATAACGAGTTCGATCGCCAGCGCCTCCGCGGCCTGGTCAACGTGACCCGGACATGAAGCCCTCCGTCCCGGCGCCCGCCGCACCCGACACCCTCTGGCCGGACTATCAGCACCCCGACGACCTGCAAACGATCGAAGCCGTCCCACTCGCTGAGCGCGGGCTACCGGAATCGACATATGCCCTGCTGGCCCGCGCGGCCGCGTTGTGGCCAGCCCGAACCGCACTCACCGTGCTGCCGGAGGCTGCCCGCTGGCATGAGCCGGTGCGGCGGACGTTCACCGAACTGCTCGGCGACGTGCACCGCGTCGCGAACCTCCTGCACACGCTGGGAGTCCGCCGGGGAAGTGCCGTCGCGCTCATGTCGCCCAACTGCGACGAGCTCATCACGGCCACGCTCGCCGCACAGACCGCGGGCATCGCGGCGCCGATCAACGGAGGGCTATCCAAGAGGCACATCGAGGAGCTGTTGCGCCACTCCGGAGCCCGGGTGCTGGTGGTAGCCGGCCCCGAGCTCGACGCGGCGCTCTGGGAGTCCGCGTGCCAGCTGGCCACCGGGGGCGCGCTCGACACACTCCTGGTTCTGCGCCCGACCGGAGCGGTCGGGCGCAGCCCCGCGCTCTCCCCCGTGCCCGGGGTGCAGCTGGGTTACCTGTCGGAGCTCGCCACGATGCAGCCGGGCGATCGGTTCCTTGCAGTTCCCCCGCGTGCGGATGACCTGGCCGCCTTGTTCCACACCGGCGGGACCACTGGGACGCCGAAGCTCGCTGCCCATTCGCACGCGAACGAGGTGGCGGATGCGTGGATGATCGCCGCCAACTCGATGCTCAACGAGGACGCGGTCGTGTTTGCCGCGTTGCCGTTGTTCCATGTCAACGCCCTGGTCGTCACGTTGCTCTCGCCTCTCCTGCGTGGCCAGGCGAGCCTGTGGGCTGGCCCGCTCGGATACCGCGACCCCCGGCTCCACGACAAGTATTGGAAAATCGTCGAGGCATACTCGGTGACCGCGATGAGCGCGGTGCCCACCGTGTACGCGATGTTGGCACGGGTACCGGTCGATGCGGACATCTCCAGCCTGCGGTTCGCGATCGTCGGCGCCTCGCCGCTGCCGGCCTCGGTCCGTGCCGAGTTCGAGCGGCGCACCGGGATCCGGCTGGTCGAGGGATACGGACTGACCGAGGCCACCTGCGCGAGCGCACGCAGCTTCCCCGACTCGCCACGGCCGGGCTCGGTCGGCCAGCGTCTGCCCTACCAGCGCGTCAAGGTCGCACGCGTGGACGACGCCGGGGTCTGGCACGACTTGCCGGCGGGCGACGTCGGGGTGTTATTGATCAGCGGTCCTACCGTCTTCCCCGGCTACGTGACCGGCCACGACGGGCACAGGCACATCCTCGACGGCTTGGGCACAGTGCGCGACGGGTGGTTGAACACCGGCGACCTCGCCCGGCTCGACGCCGACGGGTTCGTCTACCTCACCGGGCGGGCCAAGGACCTCATCATCCGGGGCGGCCACAACATCGACCCGGCCACCATCGAAGACGCGCTGCTCAGTCACCCCTCGGTGCACGCCGCCGGCGCGGTCGGCCGTCCCGACCCGCACGCCGGCGAGGTACCCGTCGCCTACGTCGCCCTCAGCCCCGGCGCGACCGCGACCGAGGAAGAACTGAGGATATGGGCGGCCGAGCACGTCAGCGAGCGCGCGGCGGCGCCCAAAGCCGTGGTGATCCGCGACTCGCTGCCGCTCACCCCCGTGGGTAAGCCGTACAAGCTGCCGCTGCGCGCGGACGCTACCCGCCGTGCGGTCGTGGATGCCCTCTCGGCACTGCCCGGTCGGATCGTCGTCGACACCGTTGAAGAAGGAGGCTCGGTCATGGTCATCCTGGCCGCCCCTGGGGTCGACCCGGCGGAAGTTGAGCGGGCGCTCGCTAGCTACGCCATTGCCTGGCGGCTGGAATCGAATGCGCCATGACTTAGGGCCGCCGAGACAGGTTATTGGTCCGTTTGGCGGTGGCTAACTACCTCCGGAACGACACCATTGGCGATGTCTTTCTGGCACGGTTCTCAACGGCCTGGTGCTCCCCACCTCGCTCGCCGGTCAACCCGAACCCGGGCGGGTGGTGCGGCATGAGAAAGAACCTCCACGGAGCGCCAACGATGTTCATTCCTCACCAGCGGCGCCGGCAGCGCTCGGAGCTGGGCTCTCAGCTGATCGTTTCACCGGGTGCCCTGAGCCTGGGCAGCATGGGTGGGCTGGCGCTGCAAATCCTTCTGGTGGCTGCCGCCTACTACCTGGCCGCCATGGTCGGGCTACAGCTGGCGCTCGTGCGCGGGCAGGTCACCCCGCTGTGGCCGCCGACCGGAATCGCCCTGGTCAGCCTGCTTCTACTGGGCCCGAGGGTCTGGCCAGGCATCACCATGGGCGCGTTGCTGCTCAACGCGCAACTCGGCCCATCACTGCCGGCGGCGGCGCTGATCGCGGTGGGCAACACAATCGCCCCGTTGGCAGGCTATCTATTGCTGCGTCGGGTCAGATTCCGCACCCAATTCGACCGGCTCAGAGACGTGCTCGCCCTGGTGTTTCTCGGCGCCCTGACCAGCACACTGGTGAGCGCGAATGTGGGCGCGAGTGCGCTGGTGCTCGCCGGCGGGGTGCCGCAGTCCCGGTTCCTGGCTACCTGGTCGGTGTGGTGGACCGGGGACGCGATGGGCGTGCTGGTCGTTGCGCCGCTGCTGCTGGTCGCCCGCCATTGGCGGTGGCGGCCCCGCGCGGCGCGGCCCTATCGGTGGATCGAGGGGGCGGCATTGCTGGTGAGCACCTCCCTCGTCACCGCGTTCGTCGCGGGCGGCACTTTCCAGCTGCTCTTCCTGGTATTCCCGTTCCTGGTCTGGGCCGCCCTGCGGTTTGAGGAGCGCGGCGCCACGGTATGCGTACTGATCGTGTGTGTGATCACGACCCGCGCGGCGGCCATCGGCGCGGGCGAGTTCGGCCAGCACGACCTGTTCACCAACATGGTGATCCTGCAGGCCTTCAACGGCTCCGCCGCGCTGACCGCGCTCCTGCTCGCGGCGCTCATCCACCAACGCAACCAGGCACATCGCGACCTCAAACAGGCCTGCGCCCAACTCGCGGAACTGGCCACCCAACTGGATCAAAACTCCCTCCGGGGTGACCAGCTGCTCGACGCCCTTCGACTGCCACTCACCAGCGTTAGGCAAGCGTTAGCGAGGCCCGCGCTGGGCAACGAGTCCAAGCACGATCCGGAAGGGATCCGAAGCTCGGGCTCATAGTCGTCCTCGAGGCTTGGCGGCGAGCGCGAACGATGGGGTCAGTCACAGAACACGGCAGCTTCCATTGCGCCGTGGCGAGTGCGTCGTTGGACAACAGGTGAAGCTGATGCACTCCGCCGCCGCCGTCGCGGTGCTACTCATGCTCGCCGGAGCCGTCATGGTCGTTGTCCGGCTGGCCGGGGTGCACACCGTCGCCGCCCCGCCCACGCCGGCGTTGCCAGCGCCCGCGCCGGCATCAACGGCGCCATCGAGTCAGGTCCCGGCACAGGCGTCGCCGCCGGACACGTCTTCGGGCGGATCGACGCGGCCGGATTCGTCGACCGGGTCAGGAGCCGGGTCACCACGTCCCCCAGCTGAGGCAAGAGTGCCCTCGGCGCCGCGGGGCACCACCTCAGGGGCGGACAGCCATTCGCACGCCGACTATCTGGGCCACGACAGGACGGATGGCACCACGACCGAGAGCGAACAGCGGGTGCGGGAACAAGCACGACGGGAGATGGCCGACGCGGTCTGCGACCGCCTCGGCGTCCCACGCTCTCGCTGTGAATCTGAGTCACCCGAATGACGTCGTCCGCCTCGGTAGGTCGCGCCAGTTGACCAACGCCGCATGTCGGCGCCGAACGCGCGGCCGAGCGCGCTGTTGCGCTCTGCTCCTACGCCGACTCGCACTCTGCCGACTCCGCCCAGACCGAGATGACCATGGCGCGCAGCCACTCGTTGACCAGCCCTGGGCGCTCGAGCATGAGGATGTGTCCCGCGTTCGGCACCACCACGAGATCAGCCCCGGGCACCGCGACGGCGATCCGCTGGCTGTAGCGGGGCGGGGTGATCGCGTCGCGCTCCCCGACCAGCACCAGGGTGCTGACCCGGCGCAGCGCGTCGAGCGCGACGAGCTTGTCGTGTGACCGGAAGCACGGCAGCACATCCGCCAGCACCTTGATCGGGATGGCCGACATCATCTCGACCACCATGTCGAGGACCGATTCGGACACCTGCGAGGCGAACCCCAGCCGTCTGATCAACTCCCGGAGCACCAAGGCGTTGCCGGGCAGGCGGAGCAGCAACCGAATGGCCGGTTCCAGCGCTGTCGCCGCCTGCCCAGCAGCACGGTAGGCAGCGGCGCCGGGGAGCAGGCCGAGGCAGGAGATCCCTACCGGATCGGCGGAGGTGGCAATCAGGACCACGCCGAGCACCCGCTCGCCGAACAGTTCGGGGTGTTCGGCGGCCAATGCCATGATCGTCATACCGCCCATCGAATGGCCGGCCAGTACCACCGGGCCCTCGGGGACGCAGTAGTCGAGCACCGCGCGCAGGTCCCGGCCGAGCCGCTCGATGGACGCGCTGCCCGGCGGGCCGTACCCGGAGCAGCCGTGCCCGCGCTGGTCCCAGGAGACGACCCGCGCCGTGCGGGCCAGCACCGCGCGCTGGAAGCACCAGCTCGCGCTGCTCATCCCGAAGCCGTGGCATAGCACGACGGTGACGGCGGCGTCCCGCGCGCCCTCGATCCGGACCCGCAGTGGCACGCCGTCGTCGGTGCGGATCTGCTGGTCGACGGTGTTGGCGCGGATCAACGAGCACACAGACCGCTCCGGTCCGTCCCCCGGTTGACATCGAGGACGTTGGTGGTCGCACATGGTTCGGCTCCGCTCTGCGCTGAGCTGCACGTTCCGGGCCAGTTGTTCAACCGGGAAACGAGGAGTGGTCCTCGCCCCGAGGGGCGCCGGGGTCGGAGGGCGACTCGGAGCGTTCCGCGAGAGCCAGGTGATCGTTGAGGCCAGTCAGGTCCAAGATGCGCCGGACGGTCCGCGTCGGTCGAGTCAGCGTGATCTGGCCTCCCGCTTCGGCGTACTCACCTGCGATGCGGACAATGACCTCCAGCCCCGTGACCCCGAGAAACCTCAGCTGCGACAGGTCGAGCACCAGGAATAGACAGCCGTCCTGGCGGACCTGGCCGAGGACGGTCCGCAGCCACTCGGTGGAGGCCATGTCGAGCTCGCCATACAGGAGCGCCCGGCCGTGCTCAGCGCCGAGGGACAGTTCCACGCCGAGCACCGCATGACGATGTGACTTCAAGGCTGAGTCATGCACAACCGATGGTCACCCTCGCGATCATCAGCGTCTGGTGGGATTGGCGTCGGCGGGTTCGGGGACTCGCCATGGGTCACCTCCAAGATCGGTACGGTGCCGGACCGGGTGAGTCCGCGGAGCGGACAAAGCGGGGAGCGTGCCGGTCCGGATGTGATCACCGGTTGAGCACGGTGATCGTGGAGCATTCTAGGAAGGGCCTGTCGCCCATGGTTGTGTTCCTGAAAAGCACTACCGCCGAACGCACATCCTGGTGGGGCTCAACGGTGACAGAGACTGCGAACGCCATGCGGCAGCCGTCCGACTGCACCACCTGGGCTCTCATCATCTGAGAGTCGGAGAGCATCCGATGTACCTTGAGCCGCGAAGGACGAGATTCTTCGATTGATGGGCAGCCGCCGAACAGCTCAGCCGTGCCGCTGGGCGCGCTGCCTGCCCGGCACGCGGCAAGCACGGGTGCTCCGTCGGCGTGCGCGTCTCAGCCGCGGCGGCGCCGGATCTCCTCGTTGATCGCGGGCACGACCTCGTGCATGTCACCGATCACGGCATAGGTCGCTCTGGTCACCATCGGCGCGTCCGCGTCGGTGTTGATCGCCAGGATCGTCTTGGAGCTCGCGCAGCCCGCCCAGTGCTGGATCGCGCCGCTGATCCCGCACGGGATGTAGAGCTCGGGCGAGATCCGGCTGCCGGTCTGGCCGACCTGCTCGTGGTGCGGGCGCCAGCCGAGGCTGGTGACCACCCGGGAGACGCCGAGCGAGCCGTCGAGCAGGCCGGCCAGCTCGACGACACCGTCGAAGCCGTCCGCGCTCCCGGCCCCACGCCCGGCACCGACGACGACCCTGGCCGACCGGAGGCTCCCGGACCGGTCCGGCTCCCCCGGCTCGGTGGATACCACGCGGGCCACCAGGTCGGCCTCGGCCACCTCCGGGGTGAACTCACGCAGGGTCGCCGTCGTGGTGCTCGTCGATGGGGCGCCCTCGACAGCGTGGCCGGCCACGCTGAACACCGCCGGACGGTCGTCGAGCCGCATCTCCTCGAGCACGGCTCCGCCGAACACCTGCCGGGACACCGCGAACGGCTGGGCCACCGCGAACGGCGTCGGGCAGCCGACGACGTTCGCGGCCATCGCCACCCCGAGCCGGGCCGCGAAGTGGGCCAGCACCTCGTTGCCCCTCGGGCTGCCGGTAGCGGTCACCGCGACGGCGGCGGTGGCCAGGTGCGCGGCCTGGATAGCGGCCGCCCAGACCGCTCCGCCATAGGCCGAGAACGCCTCGCCGGTGGCGTGGTGCACCTCGGTCACACCGTAGGCGCCGAGCTGGTCGACGGTGCCGTCCGGCAGCGCGCCCACCACAACGGCGTGAACCGGCCCGCCGCCGTCACCGGATTCGCGGGTAGCGAGGTCGCGCGCGAACGTGACCGTCTCCAGCGACGCCTCCGTGGCGCCCGAGCCGTCGGTCTCGACGAACACCAGGATCATCGGATCACCCCCAGAGTCCGGAGCAGGTCGACGACGCCGGGCACCGCCCCCGTCCCCTCGCCGAGCACCTCGACGCTGCTCGGCTGCGCGGGCGGCAGGGTGAGCAGCACCCGCCCGGAGCCCGCCGGCTCCGGCCGGGGTTCGACCACCTCGACCGTGATCTTCTTGGCCTTCATCCGCCCGGTGATCGTCGGATACCGCGGCTCGACTCCGCCCTCCAGAACCGTGGCGACCGCCGGCAGCGGGACCCGGTAGGTCTCCACGCCACCGTCGGCGCCGGCCCCCCGGGCGATCGCGGCCCCGTCGGCGACCTCGACGGTGTTGATGCCGTTCACCACCGGGCGGCCGAGCTCGTAGGCCAGCCGGATCCCCACCTGGAAGTCACCGGTGTCGGCGGCGTCGTTGCCGAGCAGGATCAGGTCGTAGGTGCGACCGGCGGCCTGGTGGGCGGCCACGACCGCGGCGATCTCCCTGGCCACGTCGGCCGGACCGAACCCGACCGGGTCCGCTTCCACCAGGACGGCGGCCGAGCAGCCGACGCCGAGCGCGGCGCGCAGCTGTTCCACCGCCTCTGCCGGGCCGAGGGCCAGCACGGTCGCCGCGCCCCCGCCGGCCGCGGCGATCCGCACGGCCAGCTCGACCGCGCAGCTCTCGTGCGCGCTGACGGTGAAGCCGACGAACCGTGCGTCGACGGCCTGGGCGTCGGCGGTCAGCAGGACCTCACCGGAGGAATCCGGCACCCGCTTGATGCAGACCAGCACGTTGGTCACAGGTCTGCGCCCTCTCAGCCCTTGATCCGGTCGTTGGCCGGGTCGAACAGCGGTGTGGCGTCGACGGAACCGACCGTCACCGGGTACAGCTCCTCCATGTAGGACACCGCGAGCTGGTTGCCGACGCTCGCCTGCTCCGGCGGCAGGTACGCCATCAGCACGTGCGCGCCGAGCGACGGTGCCGACCCGGCCGAGGTGACGTAGGGGTGGTGGCCGTGGCCGTCGGTGAGGACGGCGCCGTCGCGGGTCAGGATCGGCTCCCCGCCGAGCATGTAGCGCCGCATCCCGCTGGCCGAGGTGTGGTTGTCGACGGTCATCGTGCACAGCACCGCGCCCGGGGCGGCCTCGCGCTGCGCAACGTAGGCCTCCCGGCCGACAAAGCCAGCGGCCTTGACCTTCGGGCGCTGCATGCCGGCCTCGACGATCGACCGCTCGGCGTCGAGCTCGAAGCCGAACGCGCGGTAGCCCTTCTCCAGGCGGCCGGTGGTGCCGTACACCCCGATCCCGACGGGGACGGCACCGTGCGGCCGGCCGGCCTCGTGGAGCAGCTGCCACACCCGAGCCCCTTGCTCCATCGGAACGTAGAGCTCCCAGCCCAACTCACCGACGTAGGAGATCCGCGACGCGAGCACCGCGATGCTGCCGACCTCG
>Ga0193743_1001673_pt1 | contig 16274 bp, 15 predicted proteins | sample L2c2metaG_FD_143038 | JGI IMG/M metagenome (GOLD analysis project Ga0193743, IMG submission 143038) | Soil microbial communities from a riparian zone of the East river system, Colorado, United States - L2c2 | ecosystem: Environmental > Terrestrial > Soil > Riparian zone | place: USA: East River...
GTTATATGTTCATTCTACTACCATATGCTCTTCAAGTTAACTCCTTATATGTTTATGTTTTGTCTCTGTATAAATACTCCAGTTTGTTGTATGTATTTCGCTAGTTCAAATATCAACTTAGCAACCTACTTCTCTCAACTCGCTCTCGCCTTTCTTAAGCTTCTTCTCGGCTCGACCCCGGACTCTCCTACTCTGTCCGGACCTCTGAAATTTGAGGCATCCATCAAGAGAGTGGTGCAACCCACAAGTTGAAGCCAACGCCTCGCATGACTTTGGACCCGATATCTCCATCCGAAATCCGAGCTTAACAGCCAGCAGTGTATAGTGGTAATAACCACTACCAACAAGCCAAGCTACTACTGCTGCTCCTAAGGACTAGGCTATGGAAATATAATTTATACTCTGTTTCATGTATTTAAATCAAATTGTTTTTGGATAAATGGTTCTTGTGGTTTGAGCCAGAACTGAACCAGAACTGAACCAATAGAATTGGTTCTATTGGTTCTGGTTCTGGTTCTGGTTCTGGTTCTGACAAAACAGGTGCTGAACCAAACTGAACTGAACTTCAGCATACCCTACATGACTCACTTCAGGGTTTTCAGAATATAAAAGTCGTTTTATTTAATTTCCCACATCAAATTCATCATTTTAAATGTTGGCAGTGAACTACATTTAAAATATAAATCAGGCATCCCTGCCAAACTTGAATTCCTATAATTGAATCAACAATTAAAATGTTAATACCCATGTTGGAAATGAATTTAGAGGGGTTTTATAATTCAATGCCCACTGAAGTGACTATAATGCAGCCTGATGGTGGCCTGATGGGTTCATTTTTGAGCATAATCAAATATTTACCAAATTGCAAAATTCAACATGGGGCGCACATATACTCGTCAAGACAATTCCAGAACACTAATTTTTATTGTTCTACGTCTAAATGGTTCACGAAATAGTTCATTCGGAACTTTGGGCGCGGAAGATTGCCGTGTGTCACGAAATGTGACCAACCGCAATAATCAAATTGCTCAAATTGCGCAACTCGGAACACCGGTCAATGATCTCTCCTTTTTTATCCCCAGTTGAAGCTGGAGGACACAATCATCAATCATCGATTCGCGTGTCATGCGCCTTCGAACAGGGGAATAGCCAGCCCATTGACTACCGTTGTTGTATCATTTTTGATGAGACCCTAGATTCTAGCTCGACAAGGCTGGAGGGTTTGGAAAATTTAGCTAGTATGGGTGTACGCGATAAACATCTCCACCTTACCAACATCTGAACGGTCATCTGATTCGCTGTACCATGTAGTCAGCGCGATTGTTGACCAATCCGATAAACAGGGTTGTGAAAAAGGAGTTTATAAATACTGACTGCAATTTCCTTTGTGATAAAAAGAATTTTCCCTCTTCTTCATAACTAGTTTCTTCCTAGAGTTCAGCGACGAAAATGGTTCTAAAGCTTCACGGATTGGCGAAGTCTGGACATGTTCGGCTTGTGGCCCTTGTGTTGCATGAAAAACAAGTGCCTTTTGAGCTAGTCCCCGTCGATTTCTTCAAACATGAACACAAATCACCAGAATATCTCGAGAAACAACCTTTTGGTCAAGTTCCTTACATTGTATGTGATGTCTTGCAACTCTCGTCAATGGATCCCGCTTACTTGATATACCATCCGTCTTAACTCGATTTTTTCAGGATGATGACGGGTTCATACTGTACGAAAGTAGAGCCATCTGTCACTATATCGCCGAAAAGTACCGTCACCAAGGAACTCCGCTACTCCCAACTGAACTCAAAGCCAATGCGCTCTTCCACCAAGCAGCGCTTGTTGAAATTTTCCATTTTAGCGCGCACGTCTACAAAGCTGCAGAGGAGATGATCATCAAGCCGTGAGTTTTCGTCGGTTCTATTGACCACACACCGCATTTCTGAGTTCTTTTCACGCAGCCTATATGGTCTAACGTCTGACAAAGAAGCATTTGAGAAGCACATCGCCGACTTGGCTCTCAAGCTTGATGCATATGACAAGATTTTGAGCAAGCAGAAATACATCGCGGGCGATGTATGTGTCTCAATGACTACATGAACATGAACGTACCAGTTATAAAACATATATTCCGTTAGGAAATCACACTCGTCGACATTCATCATGTCGCTATAGGAGCTCTGCTCTATAAAATGGGAAGCAACGTCTTGGAATCACGGCCAAATGTTGACAGGTAAGATGACCCCGCTATTGCGCACCGTTCTTATCTGACGTTGTTTCTTTTTATGTTCCTCTTTTCTCGGGCAATTAATAGGTGGTTCAAGGAGATATCTTCCAGACCGGCTTGGCTAGCTGTAAAAGACTCTGACGTCACCTCTACCTATACTTATCAGTAAGGAGACTGCAGTGGTGAATCCCCGAAGGCTGGCGATAGTCATCGATGTTCTCTTTCTACTTGAATTCAAATCCAATATATTGTGACGCGTAGCATAATTGCAGGTCGATATCTCTTGAGTTCTTTCGTTCCATTTATATGTCTTCGAAGCTTTATGGTTGAAGCGGAGAAGCTGGGAGCACATGTATTCTAGGAGGTTGGACTTACATTAGCCCAGTGATCAGTATATTGCTTGGCTACTCAGTACTCAGCACTAGTCAGCACCTTTGGACGCGCCTTCGGCCTTGATCGCGTCTCCAACTGCCTGCCAAACAACCCGGCACCTGAATGATTTTCTGTTCACGTAAGGTGTGAAAGTAGAGTTGCGTCATCGCTGTTTGAACATCTGAAACGTCAGTCGAGTTGATTGCTCTTTATTCGATCCCATCGGATGAAGGAAAAGAAGCATTGGAGATGAGTTCTGCCTTGACAGCGACAACGAAGTGCGTCGCCGCTGTCCATCACCGCGATCTGTGTCATCAATGGCGCCGCTGTTTTTCGTTAATTCCAGTTTTCTCGTTTCTTTGACCTCTTTTTCTATCCAGAAACCCTCCTTTCCCTGTAAGAACCCAAGGTTTCTAAAGAGGTTTGGACAGAAACGGGGTACCACAGTTGCTGATCAAAATATTTGGAGTCCGACCTCCCTCGGCAGTGGCTCACTCACTGCAGAAGCAGAAGTACTTAGTGCGATTTGCGCACGACTATGATTATAATGATAAATATACTACAAGGCTAGGAGAAAATTTACAGGCAGCATAGGGTTGATAGGCCGCCGTCAGTCCTCAAATCAGCAAGAAGGTGGACAGAATTTCAAACTTTGGGCCCTCGAATCTGCAAGAAAGAGAAATGTTAATATATTTGACGATTTTGGGGCCTCAAATCTGAGAAATCATTGACATAAACCATATATGGGAGCTTCCTGCGGTCTGACGAACCTCCATTTATTTTTTCTTCACTGCCAACTGCGTTTTGCACGCAAAAAAAAACTTTCAGAATACATTAATGTAGGCTAGATGTCATTTAGAAAGTTTGGTGTCATGTTTGAAGTTGAAGAAAGGTGGGTTGTGGGTCTCTAATGTTACGGGTGAGGGTTGAACATATTCAGTCGCTGGTCGGCTGCTTCCCGGCACTTCTGTTTTCAACTACGGCCATTGGGTTTCTATAAGCTTGCACAAACAACCTTTTTCAGCTGATGGAGGGGGATTTCCAGCCAACAAAGAGAAATGCCTGGGTTTCCGGGTTTCTGGTTAGAATCATCCCTCTTTTTGAGAAAAATGAAATGAAAAACAAGCGAACAACACTACTGAACTACAAAAGATGAAGGTTACTCTAAATTTCTTACATGATCGCTACAGAAGTTTGAGGAGCCTAAAATGGGCTTCTTGTATGATAAAAATCCGATGACGAAGAAGCATGGAATATGTCAATCTATAGCTTCAGCTTCCTACAGCACCCGCTCTGTTTTGATGGAGAAGTCCCCTCTATTTTCGTCGGAGCTGACGTCGGAGCTGGTAACCATGCCAAGCACATCGCTTCCGAGATTGCTCCGACGAAGGTGGGATGCTTACAGGCCCTTTAGTAGGAACTAAGTCCGGCGGGGCGTCCTATCAGCTCGATGTCATCCAATGAGGACGACTTCAACGACGGCGACCCCCCCGTCAACCAGAGTCTCAAGAAACGGAGGATACAAAGGGCATGCGACATTTGCAGGAGGAAGAAAAGTAAGTCAAAAAGGCTATATATCATCGACTCATTTTCTCATCCTGGATATCTAGTTCGATGTCAGTGTCTTCACTAGTCCCGTGCCGCACTCATATTCGTCATAGGCGATGGTGTCCAAATGCCAGGAAATCGATGCTCAAATTGCGTCTCATATAGTCTTGATTGCACATACGTCGAAGCGACCAAGGTATGGTTTTGTCGTATTGGTCTTGCCCAAGGTATATTGATCGTCCTTCTTAGAAACGAGGGCCCCCCAAAGGGTTAGCGTTTTGTATAATATTATGACTCTAGCCTGATTTGAAGTTTCATATCAAGTTATGTTGAAAGTCTCGAGAATCGTATAGAAAAGTTGAATAAACTGCTGCGGAAAGTCTGTCCTTCATATCCTCAATTTCCATTATTCTTCTTAAACCAATTCATAGCTTGTTCCTGATGCTACTCTTGTCAAAGAACTCCAGGATGCAATGGACAAGAAATGGGTCCCACTCGATCCAAGTCCACTTGTTGCAACGCACCAACAGCCTACCTTCTTCCATGCGTCGCCTTCAAATACGCTAACCCCGGCTAACCATGGTACAAAGGACAACACGACGCCTCCAGATGACTTGGTGGAGGACGATGCAGCCGTTTCAATACTCACGGATAACCTTGGGCAAATGGCCATGGAACCAAAGTACCGGTTCTTCGGAAAATCAAGCGCAACCAGGTTGATCCAAGCGGCAATTAACTTGAAGACGGAATACACCCAATCAGCGGAGCCATTTTCCAAAGAATTCATAACACCAACTTTCTCAAAAACCAAGTTCTGGGCCCCGCAAGATGTACGTTGGCCCCTTGACTTTTTTTTATTTATTTCGCTAGTCTCATCTAAACCTTTGTTATCTTAGTGGGAGGTGAAACCAGACCAACCGTCACCCCAATACACCTTCCCCGAAGCTGACCTCGCCTCAAGTCTTGTTGACCTCTATTTCTCTAACATCAACATGTACCATCCCCTTCTCCATAGGCCTACTTTCGAAAAATCCGTTGCAGAAGGCTTGCATTATAGAGACGAACGATTTGCATCTACCTACCTCCTTGTCTGCGCTGTTGGTTCGCGCTTTTCGGACGATCGAAGAGTTTTACTGGATGAGTTTGATACGCATCACTCTTGTGGTTGGAAATGGTTCAATCAGGTCCAAATGGTAAAAAAAACGTTCCTGACGCCAACCTTGTATGACCTCCAATTTTATTGCGTGCGTACTTTTTTTTTTTTCTCTGGGAATAGCCGTGAACATGAGAATGATGGTTTATACAGCTTTCTATTCATTTTATGCAAGGAACGTCCGCACCGCAATCATGTTGGACCTTAGCGGGAATTGGGATACGTTTGGCTCAGGACGTAGGGGCGCATCGACGGAAGGAACATCAACTTCTGACAGCAGAGAATGAGCAATGGAATCGGGCCTTCTGGTATTTCATCCTTTATCCTATTCCTTTCCGACTTTGAACAAGGTTCGTAGGGTGCTTGTATGTATGGACAGAACGATTAGCGCTGCTTTGGGTCGACCGTGCGCTATTCATGACGAAGAGTATGTTTGTTGGATGTATACCTATGACCCGTCGGCACCTTACCGAAATCTATCTTCTTTTACTCTAGCTTCAACGTCGACCTACCTGTCGACTGTGATGACGAGTACTGGGATCATCCAGATCCGGAACAACGGTTCAAGCAACCCGAAAATCACCCATCTTTAATTTCAGCCTTCATTCTGTTCATTAAGCTCACTCAGGTTTTATCAAAGTGCCTTCGAACAATTGTAAGCCTATTCTTCCCTTCAAGGTAGCTTTCTGACTAATATTTCGCAGTATGCTGTCAACCGGTCGAAAATTTTTCTTGGTTATGTAGGACAGAAGTGGGAACAAGATGTTGTCGCACAACTGGACTCGGCGTTAAATCAATGGGTAGATTCAATACCCGATCATTGTACGTTCTCCTATAGTTATACCTTCGTTCAGAGGCCGTATATTTACGCCCTGCGTCTCGTTTTCAGTGCGGTGGGATCCCAATCGGCAAAACCTTGACTTTTTCAACCAGTCGGCGTGTTTGTACTCAATATATTATTATATTCAAATTCTCATCCACTGTCCATTCATCCCTTCTCCCACTAAACCTTCACCTCTTTCTTATCCTTCTTTGGCTATTTGCACAAATGCTGCGCGATCGTGTAGCCACCTTGCTGACATCATGCGACGGAAAAATCCTATGCCTCCAATACATAGCAGTGTGGGTTGAGAATCTATTGCTATTTGACTTGATGATGTATACTGAAATTTATTTTTAATAGTTGCCGATATTCACTGCGGCCATTGTGCTTCTTTTCAATATTTGGGGAGGGAAACGGTCTGGATTATCGCTGGATCCGAATAAAGAGGTGACAGAGGTGCACAAATGCATGAAGATGTTAATGGTCATGGAGGAGAGATGGCGCTCCAGCGGGAGACTTCGGTTTGTTGTCCTAATCTTGCTAGTTAACTTGCGTTTACCAGCACTTTCGGCAGGGATGTCCTCTGTGAGCTAGTATCGGCTGGAGACCTTCCATTTCCTCAGTCTAGTCCGATGTCGAAGAACAAGCGGGAACGGGATTGTGATACGCCGATATTAGCTTCTTCCAGTGAATCTCCACAGTCCATGATGCAAGACGATACCCCCAGAATTATCGCGGGTTCTCGGAGGGTAAACAAGGATTCTTCTGGTCCCAGGCTATCCAAGAGAATTGATCAATCGTATCATCAGTCGAATCAGCAGCAGCCGCTTCCTTCGACGTCCGCCTCACACTCACAACTTGGACAACCAAATCATAATCAGCAACATCCAGATCATTCCATGACGGGCCCACCTTCTACATCGACTTATACTTTGCCTAAGTATAGTGATGAGCTTGGCCGGCTACCACTGCATGGTCACCTGAACTCCTCCGTTCCTTATCTCGATCAAGGGAGTTATTGGTATCCAGACGGTGATAGTACGGTAGGTGGTAGTGGGGGCCGTCAGCACCAACAAGCTCAAGATCACAACCACGTTCAATCCTCCCATAATAATACGAACAATTATTCCCATACAACCGAAACGAGCACGATGACACAAGGATTCCCTCCTGATCCAACGATGGAAACGGGAAATATGATGTATGATCCCATGTCCCTCGGGTACATCCCTTCTGGTTCCTTCAATGGAGTCTCGCCGTCAATGGATATAGTTTCGCCACAGAATCCGCTAGGACTGAGAGAAAGGTCATCACATCCCAACTTTCGAGGAGTCTCGATGGCTTCGAGAGGTGACCTTGGTGATGTCGTCAATCAGAGGCAAAAGTCCTTTCAGCCTCGTCCTCCCTCTCATGTGGAACAACCGCAGCACCAACACCACCACCACCAGACGCAAGACCAACGTGGACACCACCACGTGCATGACAATCATCATCATCGCGAACAACAACAGCCGCAGCAACCAATGGGTTATTCCTACGTGAATAGTGATACAATGGCGATGTGGCCAACTGCACCGACTGGATCCGAGTATGTTTTCTTTTTGTTTGGGGTGGAGGACGGGGTTACTAACAATATTACTTGCAATATAGATTGGATGAGTGGGGCACATACTTGAGCAACATGAGTGAGTTGGTGCCAGGGGGACACGGTGGTGGTGGGCAGACGCACGGTCAGCAACAACGGTAGGCAGCAGCAGCCTGACAAAGGTAATTAGACTCCTCAATCAATCTGTATAACCAATTTTTGTAGTTCCTTTTTTTTATTTTTCATAAATACTCATAAATAGTCTATTCTCAATTTCAGGATAGTTTTTTTCGTGCTATAACTATATGTAGCATAGCATAGTACCTTGTACTTAGAACGCAGAGACGAAAACGCAAGAGGAATACTGAAAGACGTTAGTGAATATAATCTCAGTGGTTTATGGATAACACTGAGAGGTGTGAATGGAAGACTCGGAAGACTCGGAATAAGCATATATCATGTGAAGAGTAACTTATTTTTGCCTGACACCTGGAATGATTCTAACCAGAAACCCTATTTCTGGCGGAAACCCAGGGATTTCTCTTTGTCGGCTGGAAAATACCCTCTCCATCAGCTGAAAGGGGTTGTTTGTGCAAGCTTGTAGAAACCCAATGCCGATGCCGGAGATGAAAACAGAAGTGCCGGGAAGCGGCCAGCCGAGATTGTTCAACCTGCCTAACACTGCTGGCACCAGGTGGTGTTTCCCTTGGGAAAACCTATTTTTAGACAGGTTTTGTGATTTCCAAACAGTTTTTCTCATGGAAACACAAAAGATTTATCCAGTTACCCATGCCATTGCCTACAAGTTATCAGGAGGATAATTATTTTATTATGCTATGACAACAATGATGACCCCTCCTCACTGGGGCATATTTTATTAATTTTAGTAGCATGTATTAATATATATACATGTATTATCAACCCAAAGACACAAGATAATAATTGGATGATGAAACAAAAATTATTTTAATACAATTCTACGTAGACTCTGGTGAAGTCTGGAGGATTGTAAGTCTTGCAACACTCTTACTGTAGAACAGATATTACAAGTCTAGATTAAAGTTGCATATTCTCTACCCTTAACCCAGTGTGCATTCATGATTATAGAACAATATTTTTCAAACTCAGCATTGGTACCCCCATGAATAAGTGGCTGCATAGAGAATGTAAGATTCTGACTAAACCTAAATGTTGTAAATTTGGCTATATGAAACTTTTTTCACAAGTTTTGTAAAAATGGAGGCCATTGCTGATGTGTTACATAAGCATTTGTACAAAAAATAGGACTTTGGGTATAAACGTTATGATGCTAACATTGAAACTATATTTTAAAGAAAAAGAAGTCAGAATATGGGATACAATATAAGGAACATACATACCTCTAGAAGCAAAACCTGTCCTGATTTATATCCAAGACATACTTTGGATGAATGATAGCCAATTGATGTTGGCTTATGTAAAGGTGGTGGAAGACAAATTTTATGGAGGTTTTTGATATGGAATATTATGTCTTTGTATACATCAAGGAAGGATGACTCCAAGGAGACTTTAATTTGGTTGTTCTGATGATGGTGCATGAAAATACCATCAGGAATTGATGCAACAGATAATATACAGTCATCAGATGAGGATAGAAGAGAGGTATATTCCAACACTGCTGACAGCTCTTCTACACACTCTCCTGTGGCTATATTCCAGATCCTTGCAGTGTGATCACTAGATGCAGATACAATATACATACCATCAGAAGAGAAGACAGCAGAGGTGACTATATCTGAATGTCCTTTCAGCTCTGCTTTACACACTCCTGTAGTTGTATTCCAGATCCTTGCAGTATAATCATCAGATAGAGACACAATATACATGCCATCAGGAGAGAAAACAGCAGAATTGACCCAATTTGAATGTCCTTTCAGCTCCACTTCACATTCTCCTGTGGTTGTTTTCCAGATTCTTACAGTGTGATCACCAGATGTAGACGCAATATGCATACCATCAGGAGAGAAGACAGCAGAGTTGACCTTATTTGAATGTCCTTTCAACTCTGCTTCACACTCTCCTGTGGTTGTATTCCAGATCCTTGAAGTCTGATCACCAGCAGACACAATATGCATACCATCAGGAGAGAAGAGAGCAGATTTGACCCAATTTGAATGTCCTTTCAGCTCTGCTTCACACTCTCCTGTACTTGTATTCCATATCCTTGCAGTGTGATCAAAAGATGCAGACACAATATGCATACCATCAGGAGAGAAGACAGCAGAGGTGACTATATCTGAATGTCCTTTCAGCTCTGCTTCACACTCTCCTGTGGTTGTATTCCATATTCTTGCAGTACAATCATCAGATGTGGACACAATAAGCTTACCATCAGGAGAGAAGATAGCAGAGGTGACTGTATCTGAATGTCCTTTTGGCTCTGCCTCACACTCTCCTGTGGTTGTATTCCAGATCCTTGCAGTGTGATCATTAGATGCAGACACAATATGCATACCATCAGGAGAGAAGACAGCAGAGGTGACTGTATCTGAATGTCCTTTCAGCTCTGCTTCACACTCTCCTGTGGTTGTATTCCATATCCTTGCAGTGCCATCATCAGATGTGGACACAATATGCTTACCATCAGAAGAGAAGATAGCAGAGGTGACTGTATCTGAATGTCCTTTCAGCTCTGCTTCACACTCTTCAGTGGTTGTATTCCAGATCCTTGCAGTGTGATCATAAGATGCAGACACAATATGCATACCATCAGAAGAGAAAACAGCAGATTTGACCAAATTTGAATGTCCTTTCAACTCTGCTTCACACTCTCCTGTGGTTGTATTCCAGATCCTTGCAGTGTGATCATGAGATGTGGACACAATATGCTTACCATCAGGAGAGAAGACAGCAGAGGTGACTATACCTGAATGTCCTTTCAGTTCTGCTTCACACTCTCCTGTGGTTGTATTCCAGATCCTTGCAGTGTGATCATAAGATGCAGACACAATATGCATACCATCAGAAGAGAAAACAGCAGATTTGACCAGATTTGAATGTCCTTTCAGTTCTGCTTCACACTCTCCTGTGGTTGTATTCCATATCCTTGCAGTGTCATCATAAGATGCAGACACAATATGCTTACCATCAGGAGAGAAAACAGCTGAATTGACCCAATTTGAATGTCCTTTCAGCTCTGCTTCACACTCTCCTGTGGTTGTATTCCAGATCCTTGCAGTGCGATCACTAGATGCAGACACAATATGCATACCATTAGGAGAGAAAACAGCAGATTTGACCCAATTTGAATGTCCTTTCAGTTCTGCTTCACACTCTCCTGTGGTTGTATTCCATATCCTTGCAGTGTGATTAGAAGATACCACAATATGCATACCATCAGGAGAAAATACAGCAGAATTGACCTCTCTTGAATGATGCAGTACTGCTTCACACTGGCTCCATGATTTTCTCCTTCCCCAACAGAGCTTCCATGGACAGTGCATCCTACTTCCATATGTTGTCCAGATCTCCGAATTCTCTGGCAACCAGACTAATGCTGAAGGACATCCTTCAAGACTGTTATTCTTTATAAAATCAAAATTTTCTTTCAAAAACCGCTCAGCATCAAGCAATGTCATTGCCAACAGTCCCTGGCCCTATTTTCTTGTAAGTACCATCCATCTTTAACAACAGAATTACTTACATTTGCCCAACTTTCTAGTTTATGCAATAAATTCATTGCAGTTCCCAACTTTCCTAAAATACTCAAACAATCCATCCATCGCAAAAGATGCCTTTGGAAGAAATGCTTCAATTCAGCAGATTCATTGTTGTCATTGCCTGAATAGGTGAAATGGAGCACCCAGCTGCTACAAGCATATGCAAGAGATTCAGAAATATCTCCATATCTCCTCTCTGCCAAGTAAGACACATTTATTTCTGCTGACCACTCTTTATCCATCAATGACAGACACTGAAGTGCCAAGGATTTATGTGAAACACAAGGGTCAAGATAGTGTTCCAAGGACATATTTTGATTACTGATAAAATCATAAAAGGAAGCATGGAATATTGAGATGTGCTTGGCATGGTGTTGAGATGATGGAATAAATATCAAAGAATGAAGGAATGCAAGGGCAGTCTGAACTCTTTTTGAGGACATCTGCACCAAAAGACTGGTGGCACTCATAGACAGAGGATTATAGACATATACAATGGCTCTGAGAACCATGCCTATATCTGACCTTTCCCTAGGATTTGTAGATTCATAGGCAGTATCCAAAATTCTTTTATAAAGCACATCTAGTGGTTGAGTGACACCAAATGATGTTTCAGATATGAAATTGACCACATCTGAAAGACGCTGAGGAATGCCACAGCTACCCCTCTGATCAATATATTTGCATACAGTTGCTGCATAAATGAACAGAGTGCCAGACATGTTCACAAGGTTTTCAATTTCTGCCTGAGGAGGGCAGTCATGCCTATCAAGGCCATCAAGCAAGTAAGCTTTGATGTAAAGTTCTATATCAGCCTTTACAATCTCCTTTTCAACCTCATGAAGGATGAAGTTTGAATGAGCCCAAGATTTATCAAAAGACTCCTTGAGCCTTATTTCTGGACGACTAGTGATGAAGAACTTGACTGGAAGAGATGTGCTGTGCTTTAAGATCACAGAAAGCAACTCAGCCACTAGGGACTGGTCAGAGCACTCATCCAGAGCATCAAGAATGATAACTGGGACAACTACTACTTCTCTGGTATCCCTGTACGCAGCAGTGAGTGGTCTAACAATGAAATTCAGGAATTGTTTGGAAATCCTCCAAGCTTTGCAGTTAGGATTGGCTTCCACTACATCCAAAATGAGATGGGAGAAAGAGGGAAGATACCCACTGGCAGCCAACTGAAGACAGACGGTGGGAATGATGCAATGAACATCACTGGTATCAACACGGAGATGAGAAGAGAAGAAGGTGCCGGCAAGGGATCCGTTTTCATCAAGGATTTCACTGAATGAGTAAGCGATGGTTGTTTTACCAGTTCCAGCCATCCCGTTGAGCCAGTATACCTTTGTGGCCGTATCATCACTTGCCCACACTCGCAGTGTATCAAGGATTGCCTCGCGAGTATTCTTCGTACATGCGTTGCGTGGAGCAGGAGATGCTGCGTCATATTCTGCAAACTCAGCACGTGGCAAGAGTCCCTCACGTAATGCACCCTATGAACTAGTTGTTAGCGACAATTGTCCCACTCCGAAGACAATAGATACTCACTAAGATTCGAGACCTCGATTGTTCATTTTGATCAGCTTTGGATGGCATATGCCAGTGGATCTGACACGGTGCATAGAACTATCAGTAGACATATTGGCTTCGGGCAGATAGAGTGATGCTTACACTTTTGGCAATGTTAATCGTCGAGTGATCGAGGCGTACATCGTGGGCATCTTGGAAGACGGAGATTGGATTATGGGTGTTCGGAGACATGTGCTAAATGAGCGTCATTAGCAACGATCGTGAGCGAAACATGGACGCCAACCGTGGGTGGATTTTCTACCAGTGGTCGTGGGACACTAACGGAACCAAGTTGATTGAGCACAGCAGGTATCGGTGCTGAAACGGGTACAAAAGCTGGAGGGGACACTGTATATGCTCCTGAACTCGCAATTACTGCACCAGGTGCGTGATCCACGCCGACCCCAGTGACCATTCTGGGCGGCAAATGACTTTGAAAGTATGAAGATGTTTAAAGTGGTAGTCAATAAATGTGGGACAACAGGAATTCAGTTACTCACCTTGTTCCAGCATCTGTTAATGTTGACGCTATATGGTTGTCAGGCCTTGACTCTAGATCGATCGACGATGGTGTGGGCGATCGTGATATACCAGATAACCTCCCTTTGAACCATCCACCAACTTTGCGTAGATGATCGTTCTTAGATGGTCCCTCGCTCGACATGATGATGATAGTCAAGAGAGAGCGCTTAGCGATGTCAGTGAATTTGCTCTTCCCACGGTCAAGTCTGCGGTTCCAGGCCTACACGACTTGACAGTAATCAATTAATACAGGAGTATGAATTATGCTGCTACTATTACCAAACGCCAGATCCCAACCGACCGTGCCATATGTAATACCCAATTTTGCCACTTCCTACCCTTACCTTGCACTATACGTCGTTTTTATGCAACTCCGATGGATAGCGAAGTAGGTAGGGCTCGCAACCGTGCTGATATGAGGATTGGGAGGTAGGGGAAGGCTTTTCAATCCATCTCGAACGCCGATGGATAGTAGTGAGATGAAGCGATAGAGTAATGGATGGTACTGGCACAGTTTGATTGGAAGGCAGTATCGAGGTGGCCCCAACAGCGTTGACTTGTGGACTTGCCAGCTACTGTAAATGGCGTTGTCCTTTATGTTAATTGTAAAATAACGACCTCGTTATGCAAGTGTGCTCAGGCCCATAGTCTTTCCTCCTGCCAATACGACGTAAAGCTGAGGCTCGAGAGAGACGACAAAGGCAAAGAACGGCCAAGTCAGGGAATTAAAACAAGTGAACAGCCGTGGAATCAGGTACCAGCCGGCATGTAGTTCGTTGCAGTACTTGCAGTCGCGGGTGCTTTATGAGATTTAGGAGAAGATGTGATGAAATGGCACTGACCTACCAACGAAGACCCTCTACTTGCGTCTCCAACATTAATTGACTACCTCATGGTTTATGGTTGGCGAGGAAGACACTAGAACGTGAAGAGGTCAGCTCAGGCACGTCAAACACATGAGTGACGAAACTTACCTTGGTATTTCACGTTAATCTGTTATGGCCCCAAATACATCGTTGGATCGGGGGAGCCTTGTTTGTCTGTTGAAGCAACCAGCCCGCTAAGCCTTCGCTAACAATCTGTGTATGCCAGAAACTCTAGTTGAGAGTTGAGGGAGCAAGATCCCTGTGAAGTGCTTCAGCTGGCGAGATCATTTAATACCTGAGGTTCGCTGAGCAAATTGTACAAGGGGAGGATGGTCATTGAAAGCTCTATGGACACATGAGAGCCAGTTGGTTGTTGAGTACGATGTTCATAGGCCTGGGGTCTACAGTCACCGTCTGAGGTCTCGGGACATTGACGATAAACCTGACAATTCTTGTTGATTCTGTACGACCACCGTCCTTCCATCTGTAACTTATCTTGGATCCTTCCTAATGCAGAAGACCTACAAATTCCAAAAAAAAAATGAGGCCCTATTACCTTGCAGTCCCATTATACGAGTGATGTATGACCCAGTGCGTTGTTGCCTGGTCGTGGTCTGGTTACTGATGATTGACTTGGAGTAGCAACGATCGATGAGCCTTCTGATGACGATGACTCTGGAGAGGAAGAGGTGGAGGACAGCAACCAATTCGGTGCCGCCGTTGACCGGGACCGGTTTCTCTTGCAGGTTTTGAATGGGACCGTAATAGAATGGCCTTTTGTTGAGATTGCATCATGGTTCAAGGAGCGGAAAGGGAAAATTTGCCTCGTCAGGACCTGCGACGTGTGTAAAATTCAATATGTTTGGGTGACTTACGAAGGGTTGAACAGCATTTTGTGGCGCACTGCGCATGATCTAGTTTGAACGGGGGACGCCTAAAATCCATTCACAGATTTTGCAGTCCAACCTCACCTAACACATAAATGGCATAAAGTTGTTATTTATACTCAATGGATTACGGTACCAACGAGAACCCTGGATCATCTTGTGCCTTTACCCTATTGTAACTTAGGAATGATTTGTGCCTTCTGACATCCATTCACCAAATCTACCCGGGTAATGGAAATGCTTTCAAGTTAACCCTCTGCCTCGACTTCCCTCATTGGAAACATATCATCCTCGTATCATAGGATGATGAAGTGAAATTGCCGTAGCATCTCATTTTTCAACAGTCAATTTCATTTGAGCCGTCATTACGACTGCAGCGAGTCTAAGACGCGGTCATTCGTTATTGCCGAGCATCTGACTGGGGCCGTAGGCATGGGGGAACCAATTCAGCATGCAGTGGCCACCAAGAGGAATCTACAAGGCCAGGTACTAGGTGTGGCCGCCTAGAAATTGCGCTGACCTAGATCATTCTTTAGCTGCTAGAGCCAGATCGGCCAATCCGGACAAATTTTTGACCAAAGAAAAATGGCCTGATTCCAGCCGCCCGGGACAGATTTTTTTTTAAAAAAATTTGAGGTTTAGGCCGGGTCCAATCCGGACAAAAATGGCTAGAGGTCGTCCGGACAAAATCGCCATTTTCGGGATCAGGGCTCCAGTTATATAGACCGGGGTGGTTCTCATACATTTTGGCTGCTATCGCCTAGAAGGAATTATAAAAAGATGATTCGCAGAGGCCCACGTACCGAATCTGTAGGCCAAATGAGGGACTTAGTGGCATACGATCTGCCAAGTACTGAACGTTGAGCGCTGAGCGCCCAGCATTTATGGGCTATGTTCTAGGCTTTTTTTTAAGTATCTTCTGCACCATTCCTTCTCCCTCAACCGTTATGAAAGGACTCTTCGGATTTCGTTCAGAAACTCGCTCACCTCCACCAGATCCACTTACTAATACAACTACTTCTCTACAGCA
>Ga0193743_1001674_pt1 | contig 16254 bp, 21 predicted proteins | sample L2c2metaG_FD_143038 | JGI IMG/M metagenome (GOLD analysis project Ga0193743, IMG submission 143038) | Soil microbial communities from a riparian zone of the East river system, Colorado, United States - L2c2 | ecosystem: Environmental > Terrestrial > Soil > Riparian zone | place: USA: East River...
GCGACGATGAGGAGGAATATACAGAGGTGACGGAGAAATATCGGAGGAGACGTCGGACGATGCGGAGCATCCCCTAACAACAGCCTGCACTCCCAAGAACTATAAAGTTGTAGTTTTCATGTAGCACAAACATTGATCTAGCTGGCTTTGGGCCAGCTAATGTGGGCCATGACAGGTACAGTCCATCAGCAAATGATACAGTAAAATTCAAAATCCATAATTTGTAATCTTTTTCTAATTATTTTTGTAGAATACTCACTGATATTAGTAATGTTGAAACCTTGGAGCCAAGGAATGAGTGTATGTGTTGAGGAATAAGTTTGGGGGGTTTGCCATATTTGGAAAATCATTTAGCAATTTTTTCCATATCTGGAAATTTCTCTTTGGTTCTCAAAATTTTATAGTATATGGTGGTCCTGGTATAAAATAAAATTTTATTTCACAGAGAACAGAACTGTATCTAATGATGGTGGCATATCATTTGATGGTGAATGCTGTATGGTTGCGGAATTGCATGGCGACCTGGTCATGTGCGGAGTGATGGGCTGAACGGAAGCTCCAGATGAGATCGGGCTGTACCGGGTAACGACGAGGCGAAGGCTAAGGAAAGGCTTGGCCTTCCAGTGAGAGGTTGCCTTGCCCGGTGATGTACGAGGCAATTGACACCGGACAGGTATGCGAAAGCACCAAGCGAGCTGCTGCAAGGGCGTGCGATGACAAGTCCTACTTTACGAGGGGTTACAGTAATCGCGTGTACGATCCGTCGTCTCCTTTTTGAAGTCTCGTCATTGATGACATCCCGAGTCTAGTTATGAAGCAGCTTGCCTTCATCACTGTGCTGCTTTTTGGTGGGAGCTGCTCCGGGCTGCCAAGGTTCGCCCGGGCGCCCCCACTATGTATCGGAATTATTTCATGCTTACAAAACTACATCAGTCCTGCGCCCGCCCCTACCGTCACTACTGTTCTGCTTTGATCACTACTAAAAGCAGGGTGCCCGAGAAGGGGGGTTTGAGCTGTTGTGCAGTTTGTTGATGGTGGTTGTACTACGAGCCTGTTCGTCGTGATCCTCCCGATGCAATATATTGTTTACTTTTTTCTTTTTGTCTGTCTCGCAATCAGATGGTGTGATTACGATTAAATACCTAAATTTCATGGATACATTCCATTCATCACGCAGACGGGCCACCTTTGAAGTTCATAATGATTTCACGCAACGAGCAATTTTCAAAGCACGACTCTTTCGAATCTGTCACAATAATTTGTTCCCCGACCGTTAGCGAAGACTCGCCCTAGGTTCTCGAAGTCGTTACTGCCAGTTCTCACGCATGGTTCTTTATTTTAGCTTATAAGCTTATAAGCTCAAATTTCGAGCCCTAAGCTTGAACTCACCGTGTGAGTGCAACTCCGCCCCTCCTAGTAGGTGGACCCTCTTTTTCAGGGGATAGTGGGGGAGGGGAAGCCTTGGGTATCTACACCTGGGATTGGCCCATACGATTTTGGCTTTTCAGGTTCCTCAGGCTTTTCTACAAAGAAGATCAGGTGAGGTCCTTCCAGGCGTTTATCTACGCATTGGCATATCACTACTGATCGCAGCCATCTTTTCGCACAAGAACATAAAAATATGCCGTGACCGTATCGATACCTAGGCACTACTGAACAGTCATATATCACACAGTTTGTTTTTTTTTCTCAAATTCACTGGGCGGACTTGCTGTGGCACAACTCAGCATATGTATGAAAACGGACGGTTGACGCTTCAACTTCGGAATCTGGATTCCGCTGACCTGTTTCAACGGGAGGGAGTAGTCAGACCACGATAAGTGTCATTATCGATATAAAGGTGTTGACGCGGACAGATGGATGTGATAATCTGTTTTTGAATTCTACCCCTCGATCTTTGTCGATTCTTAGATGTGTAATCTTTGTTGATTCTTAGATGTGCAATCTGTGGAGAGGCGTACCGCAGTGCAGTGCGGGTGGTATACTTAGATTGTGCTATGAATTGTGATTGGACGATGATGTTTGATCTAGAACCTCTTTCGATGACAGGTCGTTGGAGAGGACGAGGAAGAACTGCATAGATAGTGATAAAAGTGAAACGATTTATATCAACCCCAGTCATTGGAATCAGTTGATATCTCAGGCGCCCTGCCACATCTTAAAAACCATATCCGTCGTTTTCGCAAATAGTACAAGTAACAACTGAACGCTACTTTATTCCAAAGTAAATGACGAAACCGTTTCTATTACCAAAAAGTAAAACAGTTTTGTTATTTGGGGATAACGTGTTTACGTAGCCAGAACTTGTAATCGATAGAGTCGGAACATGAGGCCAGAAGTAAATTTGAAATTTGTAAAGACGCGAGGTTATTTAATGACTGTCAGGCCTGTCCTTTTCATAAACCATGACTTCTGACTCGTTAACCATGGATGCAGTACTAGGCAAGCTCCCCATTTTGGGTGGGGGAACACGAGGCAGGAGTGTGGACTCCGAGGTTGGGGTGTATGGGACGGTAGCAGTGTACGGTAGCGCAGTATTACCTCGAGGCAGGTTGGAGACACTGAGGAAGTACATCCGGAGCAACGGCATCTCTCGCGGAGTCGCACACCGTCATAACTTACACATGCTTGAACTAACGTACGTTATAAACTGCATAGGCGTATATAACGCATGCGCATTTGAGGTGGATGATCTATTTTTCGTGGATATCGGGCGATGTTATTTCTAGGGTGGTGCGCTGGTGCGGGAGTTACTGGTACTTATTCGGATTCGAATATATTTTTTTCCAAGCAAGGTTAAAATCGTTATCGCCTGGGCGTGGCATATTCATTAATCGTTATCAGAGTTGAGTGGCACTTTGTTGAAAACACCTGGTTCCCTGAGCAGTTATCTCATATAAATTTGCACAAAGGTCGCGAGGAGAGCGGGAGAGTATCGGGACATGAGAAAACATATGTTTAGAAAGAAAAAGAAAAAAAAAACATGAGACCGCCACATAGCTGTGCCAATCTACAATCGTGTGGTTACCGCAGACTGATCGTTAACGTTAACTACAGAACCTGAGACCGGTGTCTATATGTGGGCACGTCGAAAACATGCATATATATGTATTTACCAAGTTTATCTAGTTCAGAAAGCACGCCGTGTGAATAGCTATAAGTTTTTACTCCGAGTTGGTTCGATTGGTGGGAGGCGGCCGCGTAAGCTTTTGAAGGGAAACCCAAAGATTCGTTTCCTTCTTGCTTATCTTGAGCAGTATCCTAGTAGAGCTGTAGGTAATTTTTGGGGAATGGTGATGATGATGATGATGATTACAAGAAAAGCAATAGATAACATTGTTGTTGTTGTCGTTGTTGTTGTCTACTAAATTCATTCTGATAGGAGAAATGGGCGCTTTCATTGGTGGAGAAACTGATGTCAGTGAGACGGGATGATTCGGGTATAACTCGGGATGCCGAGATAATGCCGAATCAGAGACATCTGATTGGCTAGATAAGGCGGGGGAAACCGAAGATCAAGATCTCGTGAGAGTTGAGTAGTTAAGATGTGCTCTTCCTCGACTGTAAGTTCCTTTCTCTCCCTAATAGTGTCTGTACCATGTTACAACCTCGAGGTCGTTCTAGGCAGGTCTCTAACGCTGCTGTCGCTCGTCAAGCATCGGAAGAACGCCGTTCAACCTGTGTCGGACTCGCACATCAACAACAGCCTCCTCCTATGACGCCGATTCTTGCTCCCATACCAGTAAAAACTGCATATCCTCCTTCATTTATGCACTCTTCCTCCCCATCACCTCCTAGCTCAGCATCCATGTCACCCGATTACTACGACGACTTGCCAGCTTCCCCACCACGCTCACTCGAAGATCAAGTGCATGTAGCTTATTCTCTCGACGACATTCACCTCGCGAAAATTCTTCTTCTACGGTTGAAAGGCATCGAGGTCACCTCAGACGATGATCCAAGGATTGCCGCTGTTCAAGACGAAGACTTTGATTTTTGCTTTGTTCCTAATGGTCGTTTGATGGACGAGTCTGATGAGAAAGCTATCAAAGAGATGCAGACAAAGGAGCTGGAGCGCTTGGAAGAGAGGCGGCGGTTTGAGCGCCTCAGAACTTGTGAGAGAATCTGGGATGATCAGAAGCGGAGATTGCGTGAAGAGCGGCTAGCTGTTTTCAGACAACGAGAAAGAAAGTGGATGGAAGAGGAGAACCGACGGAGAAGGACGGAGCAACAGCAAAAACGTGAGGAGGAACGCCACCGCGCCCAAAAAGCCGCAGTTGCCGCCGAATCGCAACGAACCGCTCAACGCACCCGAGCTAGACTCGTGTGCTACGATAATCTCCCTTCCACCTCTGGAAAACGAGTTAGCCAGCAATTCGTTTATGATTTTATGATTCCATCTACCTCCTCCAGTCCAAAGCCTGTGGGCTCAAGGTCCCCCTCAGTCTCTCATTCGAGACCTCGTTTATGTGGACCCGTTTTCGACGACTCCCGTTCAATTCCGTTTACAACCGTTCTTGACAGCATGCAGGGTCCTCTTTTCCCAGCCTCGAATGAAGACCTTCTACTTCGAAGTCGCAGTCCTTCCATGGGCAGATCCCCGTCCAGAACTCATAGTCAAGCTGTCCGACGTAGAGAACGTCAACTTTTGGATGCTCTCCTTGTCGAAATCAAGTGGACCGAAAATGAGCGGAGGAACAGAAAAGGCAAGCAGAAAGCTCAACCTCGGAGATCTTCTCTCCCTTGTCTGGCTTGTTCGATCGCCTCTTCTCCATCTTCGCCTCTATCCCCTGCCCCCTCAACAATATCGACTACAAGGTCTGCTTCCATATCCCGCACATCATCATGGCTGTCTTTCGCTGGCTCCTCCCCATCCGCTTCCTCATCTTCCTCAGATATCATCACCCCTCCAACTTCACCCACACCCTCTTTGTCGTCTTCCCAATCCGGTTGGTTTAAATCTAAAGCCGTGTCATCCTTGGCAGTTCGTCCAAACTCTTGGATAACCACTTCCAACCTCTTCAACCCAAGATTCCGATCTCTGCGGCATTCGTGTAGCTCGTATAGCCGTTTTACACCTGTTGCATCCTCCGAGGGTCCTCTCTCCCTCAACCCACCGCAAACTACCAAATCATCTCCTATATCCTATCACGGACGCCAGAGAAGCACCAGCACGGTCAGAGCGGCTAAGGAAGGGGCAGGTCTCGTCCGACGCGTGTCTCGACTCGTGGTGCTAGCCAAGGAATTCCAGCAAACGTATGTGAATGCACTATCCAGTTCAACAGAACCTGGGAGTTGGGAGACTGGATCCAGTGAGATGCATATATTTGGAGATACATTGGGCTCGAACTCGAGCATGGACATGCGAAGAGGTAGTAGGCTGAGAGCACCAGGATATCGTGTTAAACAACGCGACGTGACGGCTTTCCTCGACATGTCTTCATCCGAAGCAGGAGGACCACCCTCTTCTTTGTCTGATGAAGGTTCGGGTTCGGGATTGGACGCAGCTGTTGCTAGCAATGGTATCACAATACCAAGTACCTCATTACCTCCTCCGCCTAAATACATTCCACTACAATCATCTTTCTCACCTTCCGATCCTCCTCGAACCGTCCTCCCCGATCCACTTCCCTACCGTCTGACCTTCAAACCTATCCCAATGCCCGTTCGTTCTCCATTCCGCTTCCACGCTCTCTCCGAGTTACATACTATGTATCCTTCCATGTCCACCGATCCTTCTCCTCTCCTAAACTCTTCTTCCTCTTGTCTCTTCTCACACCAAGGTCCAATGACATGGCGGATCAGGAGTGTAGGGAATCCTATGTATCTGAGGTTGAAAGCATTGCATAATGTTATTTGGAAAGGTGGGATAGTTTGGGAGGGGAGGGGGAGGGATACGGCTCTTGGAGGTGGGAGAGAGAGGATTGTAGGTGTTGCGTATGATGGAGTTGGGAGGAGTTCGTTGAGTTGGGAGGTCAAAGATTAAAAGTGGAGAAGGAGTATTAGTTGAGGAGTTGATGTGGGGGAGACATGAGATTTGTCACTCCCTGCTCTTCTCTTCTCTTCCCTTCCCTTCTATTCTATCCTATAACGGGGGTGCGTCTACGTTTTCTTTCGCATACACAGAGCAGGGGTTTTCTTCTTTCCTTTTTGTTATTATAAGGGATATGGTCAGCTTTGCTAATGGGCTTTTTTCTTTCCTCTTCATCCACCACATCTATAATAGATCACTCGAACGCGACATACATATATACACGCATGCCCTTTCTTTCCAAGCGCCCGCTTTTTTTTCCCCTTTCCTTGTCACTTTTCTGGTTTCAGAATCTTTTTTTTTCAACTCTCTTTTAAGACGATGTTGTATGTCTATGCAGTGCCATCTCTCTCTCTCACACACACACTGTCGCTCCTGTCGTAGATCGCACATTTCCTTTCACTCATGTAACTATTAGGCTAGGTATATAGAGTTTAACATCGGATCTTAGCGTCGTCATTTCTGGTTGGATATCCGGGGTTGTGTCATGAAGTCAAAAACTTTTGCGAGCGACCAATTTCTCTATGGGCTGTACGTCCTTCCACAGAAGAGGACTCCAGTCTTGGTCGTTCCATATCTCTATCATTTTTGTTCTCCACTGTTTCCAATTTTTCTATATGAATGTATTTGACTATGATCTATAGTAAGAAGATCTTTTTGGAACTGGTACTGTGCGGGGGTTTTTCTTTGTGTCCACCAACTACGATGGCGCAGCTAGGGCTGCCAACCGATCCGTAAGGAATCTTTAACGGTAACGCGTAGGACACCGTAACGGCTCAAAAATCTTGAATTGCCTTCCAGTGAGTGCCTTGCAATCGATTTGGTAGTGTTTGACCGTGACCAAATTGTGGATCCTGAACAGACTCCTGCTCTTGGAATTGGAGCGAGATACACCTTGTGCCTGTAATCAGAATGTCTCCCAGACCCGTTTGTGAGTCGGTAGCCCCCCTCGCTGCGAAATCTGTGGATGGGCAGGTGCGAAGGGGTGTGGAAGGTTTGGCAAGTGGTGACAATTTGGTCACGTTCGAACAGCTTTTTTTGTAGGCCATGCTCAGTAGCTCGGGCCTCTGCTTGCGGAGCTTATCCTCCGGAGGAATTGCGGAGCTAGTCCTTACGGAGAGTCCTCCTTGCGGAGCTAGAGGAAGGAGTCTGCGTTGCTTTTTTATTCTTAATTATTTATTTTTTTAAATAAGGACAACCTTTGAAATAGATTTCTGGTTGTACAAGCAAGGCGGAGACGCTGCTTGACAAGAATAAGTGTTTGATTTGTTTTTGGTTGGAGGCTTGCACGATGCGAGGAAATTGTCTCCAGAGAAAATGCGCTCGACAGCAACAGGAATCTTGTAAAAAAAGAAGGTTTGTCAATCATGTAGGGCTTTTGAAGTAAATCAAATACCTGCGTGGATTCATAAGGATATCATTGGAAAACCCCATCAATCAGGAGGAATTGAAAATGCCCATGACGACGACAAACAGTTGCGGTGAGTGCGGGCAGCGAGGAAGCAACAAAACGTTTGCGCAATTGCTGAGTTGATTCTCTTTCATAACCGTAACTACTACTATAGTATCCGTAACCCGTCACGGCAACGGTCAGAACCGACCCTTCAACCGATCACCTCACAAGGCTTGCCCGTAGCACAGCGTAGCACCCGTACTACGGTAACGGTTGGCCCTAGGCGCAGCAGGGAGCGGATCCTTAATAATGAAACCACAAAGATACCTGTTTGAACCCCATACACCCGTACCTGGACCCGTACATATGAATCTGATTCAACCCAGCTGGTATCGGAAGGCATGACTCCTTCAACTCGGTATAGGTGACCTTGGATAAGAATATCTCCTTCGGAACCGCTGTGAGATCCGTAATATCAGATTCTATAGAGATACAAGCATCCTTGAAATCAAACTTGCCTCTAAAAAATCATTCATCCGAGCTCAATCCATTGTCCATTTATTAAAACAACCATGAATCCCGATATCTCCTACTTGACCCCCGAAGGCTACGATCTCACCATACCCCAAGGTGCACATGACTATCTTTCCAAAACCCCATTCGCATGCACCGAAGTGGTTCCTCTGACAGGAGGAACGGGGAATTATGTGTTTAGATTACAGTTGAAGAATTCGTATAAAGGAAGGGATAGTTTGGTGTTGAAGCATGCGAGACCGTATGTGAAGAATTATCAGCTGCTTGCGTTTGCTCTTGAACGACAGGTGAGGGATGGTCATGGATTCATTTTTGTTTTTGGCTTAGATATTGAACGTTGAACATTAGGACTATGAAGTAGAAGCGCTAAAACAGGTCGCCGCTTGGCTACTACCCAACTCGATCGTGACTGTACCCAAAGTCCATCTGTTCGATAAATCCTCCCATGTGATCATCATGGACGACACTGGAGCCGATTCTATCAACTTGAAAGCTTTCATGCAACAAGGCAAAGCTTCTCTACCCGTGGCCCAACGGATAGGATCAGCGATCGGAGAGTTTCTTGGCGGGATGCATAAGTGGGGTCGAGGAAACGCAGAATTGTTAAATGTTATAAGAGGCAATGAACAGGCTAAAACTTTGTCGTCGTGGATATATTATGGGAGATTGGTATCGACTTTGAAGGGGTTGGATGATATACCCAAGTTGCGTGACCCTGTTTTGGAGATTGGGAAGAATGATATAGAGGTTGTTGAGAAGGTTGTGGAAGAGACTACGAAGGCCATGTTGGATGTACAAGATTCGGTACTACATATATCTTTTCTTCGAATTCTTCCATATATTAATTGATCCGGATTTTTATAGTTCGTGATGGGAGATTTCTGGCCAGGCAACATTATGGTATCTCTGAACCAAAACGGCGACTTGGACCGCCTCTACATCCTCGATTGGGAACTTACCAAAGCGGGATTGCCGAGTCTTGACATTGGACAATTTTGTGCGGAGATACACATGCTTAGACGGTTCAACCCGGAAGTGTGTCAAGAAACGGCTACATTGGTGTTGGAACATTTCTTCAAGGAGTATGAAAGAACAAGTGAAAGAGATAAAGAGCTATGTCGTAGGGCTTTTATGCATATGGGAGTGCATATGAGTATACTTGGGGGACGAGTAGAGTGGGGTGAGAAAGAGCTGACGCGACAAGTTGTGCTGGAGGGACTCCAGATGGTCGTCGAGGGGTATGAAAGCAAGGCAGATGATTTTTTTAGAATGATGTTGATAGCGTAATCAATCAATCAATCAATCAATCAATGGAACTCCGATGATGGTACCAGACGAGAAGAGATCTTTTCGAACTTTAAACAACAACATGGATCCCAGTCCAACAGACCTCTATCTCCCTCACTCTTTTCCATATCCAATAAGAGTTGTATCCATAGACGCACAACCTCAATCATCTATTCAGCGCGGTACTCGGCTTCTCAGCTACAGTTTCGTTTATCTCCCCAACATTTCGAACGCCAAAGGGGAGACTAGGTTCGGCACATGGGATTCAGCCATTGAAGGAACCCTAAACGCCTGGAAAATTAAAGTGGGAGATGTCATCTCACTTAGAAAGGCAAAAGATAGGCCTGTCGTTGTCGTCATCGAGCCCTGCAAACATGGAATGCAAATAGGAGGTCTATGTGTGATTTGTGGTAAAGACATGACAAAGTAAGCTTTTCTTTCTTCTTCTTTCGTTTAACGCTCGGAATGTCGATTATTATTATTTTCTTCGCCACTTTTGTTTGTTATATTTTCAAAGCGTGGATTATATAGGCTTCTCAGATGCGTCCCGTGCATCCATTCAAATGACGCATTCGGCGTTTGGACCTACTGTGTCCCTTGAAGAAGCTCAGCGTATTGAGCGAGAAACTGCCGAACATCTCCTTAAATTACGGAAACTTTCCCTTATAGTTGATCTTGATCAGACTATTGTTCATGCCACTGTCGATCCCACGGTCGGTGAGTGGATATCGGAAGGGGAAGCTTGGGAGAACAGACAGTCGGCAAGGCCTGCAAAGGCGGCGTCAACGACGCCTCGACCATCCGATGACACGGATAATGACCTCTCACCTACGGATGATGAGTGTAACCCCAATTGGGAGGCACTCAAAGATGTCAAAATGTTTCTACTGGGTCCGGAGTCCTTTGGTCCCCCGTCTATGCGAGGTGGACAACGAAAGGGTAAACACAAATTGGTTGAGAATGAAGGGTGTATGCATTATATCAAACCGAGGTCAACTCACTTCTTTTTCAGCCTCATTGGTTTATCCTCGTTGCTCACACGCCTATAGGCCCGGCTGGAAAGAATTTCTTCGTGAGACAGCCACCAAGTATGAAATGCATGTTTACACGATGGGAACTCGTGCCTATGCGGAAGAAGTATGTGCTGCAATAGACCCGGACGGGAGCATTTTCGGAGGACGTTTATTGAGTCGAGATGAGAGTGGGAGTAAGTTCTTGGGCAGTTGATCTTATTAAATAGGTATTAGTCTAATCGCTTTTTCCCTAGGTTTAACTCAAAAGAGTTTACAACGCTTATTTCCTTGTGATACTTCAACGGTGGTGATAATTGACGACCGAGCCGATGTATGGGAATGGAGTCCAAATCTTATCAAAGTTATTCCTTGTGAGCTGAGACTTTCCCACTACCTTGTTGCGGTTCTCAGCCTAGGATAGATGATTTCTTCGTCGGTATCGGAGACATAAACTCATCCTTTCTTCCAAAGATTGAACCGTTGACCCCTGCAATACCAGCTCAATCACCTCCTGGGAAAGGTTTAGAGACTATAAATAATGGAAATAGCTCGAACAATACAGTTGAAATATCCGCGGCCACACCCTCCACGACAAGTGAAGATGAAATTGCTGAACAGCAAAATAAGGCAATGCTTCTGCGGAATAATGCCGCGCTAGATGCTCAATTAGAAGAACGACCCCTTGCAAAAAAGCAAGAAGAGCTACAAGAGCATGACGATGCACAACAAGCCTCTACTTCAACTTGTGTTAAAGAACCTTCTCCGAAACCTGGAAAATTACCAAAAAAGGCACTGCTCAAGAATGATGACCATGAGCTGGAACGAATAGGCAAGGTAGGATATTCACTTGGTATGTTATTGTCTCAGAGTTGATATTAGACTGTACAGTTGCTAGACGAGGTTCATTCACGGTTTTTCGGTGCCCACGCCGCTCGTTTATCCGAAAACAACAGGCGCAAGACAGGCCCCATACAAAAATCGTACGATGTTACCGTAAGTTCGGTCTCAAACGCAGAATGGTCTTGTGCATGCTTTGACCCGTTCAAACCCCTATAGCGCATCATTCCTCGACTCCGTTCAGAGGTTTTCGAAGGTGTCCATATCTTGTTTTCAAGTGTCATACCATTGGACACTAAACCCGAGACTACTGAGATTTGGCGAATGGCCCATATGTTCGGCGCACGTTGTTCAACGGAATTGACTGGGGACATCACGCACGTCGTAGCTGCCAAGGTGTGTGACAGATCCCCGGTTATTGTGAATTTTATTCTTACCCCACAACATTTGTCATTGTCAGCGTGGGACTGTTAAAGTCGATATGGCAAGAAAAAGAGGCGGGATCAACATTGTTTGGTTAGCCTGGTTTACCGATTCTATTGCATTGTGGCGACGGCAGGACGAGAAACCTTATTTACTTGACGACCCACCATTACCGTGTCTCAGTCCTACTACGGATGCACAGCAAGTCTCTTCTGATATCGATATCGACTCGGACGACTGGGATCAGGATCCGGCAGATATGAAAGAGACAAGTGCGCTCGAACTTGCAGCCATCAATTGGGATGATATCAACGATGAAGTTGAGGCTGCGATGAACGAGAGCGATGATGAATTTGATGATGCTAGGAGTGACCGTAGTGAAATGAAGAGCGGGAATGTTTCTGAGGAAGAATTCACGGATGGGACGAATAGTGTTACTGGGTAAGGCGCGTTTTCTCTGGCATCAAAATCGAGCGTTAAACTTGTTTTTCGCTGTTTGATTCGCTAGCACACCACGACTGAAACGTAAGCGCCTACGGAGTGCAACACCATCTGACGGGGGTGGTGGGCCCAGTAGTAGGACAGACGAGGAGTACCTAAAGTCACCACTCGCTAAACGGAAAAAGCTGGCTGCCGAACGAACAGGGTATTCCAGGCTGAAGGAGGGTATAACTGCGGACGACTTGTTAGCAACGAAGGATGAGACTGCGAGTAATGGATCACGACGATCAAGTCCTAAAGTCATTCCACGCGAAGATATGGATGATCAAGATGGTGAAGGAGATGATGAGGAAGAGGAAGAGGAAGATGAAGAAGATGATTTTTTGGCTCGGGAGTTGGAGGAAGAGTTAGGATAGCCTTTTTCCTTCCTCTTTTCCTTCCTATTTATTTATTTGTTTATTTTGTCGAGGGATTCTTTTTTTCTTTTTTTTTTTTCGGGTCACGCAGTTTTAATTTGCGAGTCTTTTTTTACAGAGGTTATACTCACGTCATCATGCATCAGGATCACCATCTCCTCTTTTCTCCCCAGGTCGAGTCCGTACTACCCCGTAGTATTTAAGTAATAAAAAGGGGTTGGCTCAGGACTCCGGAGAGTATACTAAGATCCCTGGGCATAAAAATTGGGACTTTTTGGCAGAAAATCTAGCCATGGAAGTACTTTCCGGGGTCCTGTCGTTGGGCTACAACTTCTGCCGCATTAGAAGTCGCCAATCATGCGCATGCACAGCATCCATGATGCCAGCTATAGATCCAAATCATCACCATGCAGACCTCTCCAACCACTTTGAACCCTCCCATGTCAGACAAATCCGACATCCTCATTTTGGGGGCTACAGGCTTCACGGGAAAGCTCATAACTAGCTATCTTTCAACACACCCACAGCGTTCACAATTCTCTCTAGCGCTCGGCGCTCGGTCGCCCCCTAAACTCAAGGCACTTGTTGAAAAACTAAACTTGTCCAACTCTGTGAGGCTTGTGCAGGTTGATGTTACCGACCAGGCAGACGTTGAGAGAGCTGTGCGTAGCACACGTGTTGTTATCAATACCGTTGGGCCATACTGGCTCTGGGGAACACCTGTAGTTCGGTACGTTTTCCAACAGTTCATAAAATACTGGATTATATATTTCTCTTTACTAGATCTTGCGTAAGGAATGGTGTCCACTATGTTGATTTAACGGGTGAAACGTCCTGGACACGAAAAATTATCTCCGAGTACGTGTTCTCCAACCCCCCCCCAGCATGTTCACATGATTTTCATCCTTTTCTTCTAGGTTTGACTACTTCGCGACAAAAACTGGAGCTATCATTGTTCCTTCTTGTGGATTTGATTCCGTGCCGTCAGATGCAGCGGTTTATCTTGCCAATAAAACCCTCAAATCCATCGGACCATCAACGAATGGGGAGTACCTCAATGTGGATACTTCAACCAGCGCATTCACTTTCCGTGGTGGCGTTTCTGGAGGCTCCATAGCTACTTTCATGGCAGCTATGGAATCGGTTCCTAAACATGTGCGTCGAGAGGCTGGGCGACCCTACATAACCAGTCCAATTGTTGGAGTACCTCCTCCCCCGACATTGCAATTCCTTCATCGTCTCTTTATACCGGGAATGAAACCGTTGCTAGGTGCATTCTTTGTCATGGGACCAGGAAATACGGCCCTAGTTCAGCGATCATATGGGCTGCTTGAGTTACATGCTAAGACTGGTAGGCTCTACGATTCTATTTTTAATACAGTAAGATTTGAAAGTATGTTCCAAACAGTCCAGAACTCAACACCAGCGAGCGACCTTGCAACACGGAAGGAGGCAGTGTTAGGATGCTACGGCTCTAAATTCAAGTATACCGAATTTCAAGTGATGTCCTCTATCGCATCTGTCGTTTTGTATACTGCGGTAATGGTTTTTGGTGTTGGGATGTTGCTTATCAGCCCGGTAAGACCATAACAATGTAAAAAAAAGTTGCTCCTTTTCTCTAACTCTTTTTCAGGTTCGCTATCTTGTTAAAAAGATACTTCCGCAATCAGGGGAAGGTCCCTCAGAAGAGTGAGTAGGGGTAACATCGATCATTCCTCATGTTCTTTTGGGCTTACGTGTGAATGGGGGTCCAGGGTAATGCAGAATGGATTTTTCAAGCTCACGAATCTCACCGCATCCACGTCGTCGCCCCCTGTTCAAGTGAAGACAGTCATTAAAGGAAAAGGTGACCCTGGTTATCTTACAACATCTGGTGCGTGCCCATTCCTGTTGGTCCGCATCCAGTGATCATTTATTTTCGGGCAAAATCAGTCATGATTGCCGAATCTGCACTGTGTTTCCTCCTTCCTTTCGTTTCAGAATCGAGGGATGCGATTCATGACAAGAAAGATAACCTACACGCTCTTTCTCCTCTTGCGAGGAAGGGAGGTATTCTAACACCAATGACGGCATTCGGGGACGTGTTGTTACGACGCTTGGAGGAGACTGGCAGGTTTGAGTTCTCGAGCTCAATCGTTGGTGATGACATCGCGCAAGGAAGAAAAAATGTTTGAGAGTTGGCGAATTTGCTGTTCGATGCTAATAGTACCTCTGGCTACTGTGCGACTGCATTCCCCACTTACATATACCACGTATGTTCCTTTTCGTCACTGTCGTCAGGTTGCTTATCGTCCGTGATCTTAATTATTATTTAAATAATTCGTGACGCGTATGTGGGATATTTGAGAATCTCGTCTTCGATCTAACTTAAAGCCAATGAATGTGTACCCTTTCATGGTTGTGAGGGAAGCAAACCTTTCCAACGTAGTTCCAACATTAGCTGGCCTAGATAAAGAAGCTTTTCAACCAGGTAGCTTCTTTTTCCATTTCTTGAAGAGTACGAGGAACCCTGTCCTCGTCTGCGTCAAATTTCACAGGACTGGCCTCTGAAGACGTCCTCTTTTGAATGTCCAAAGGTAGGGAAGCCTCATTTCGCTCCAAAGCAGGATATATCTCGTCATTTTTACTTGCAAACGGGTCCCCTTTGAACCCCCGAGGAAGGATATGGAAATGGACATGGGGAACTGATTGGCCTGCTGCTTTGCCGTCCTAATATCAAGTGAAAATTCATTAGAGAAAGACGTGCAAGATGATGTTATGAGAATTTGAATTGAACCTGACAAGCGATAGTCAATGCGTCGCCGCCATAAGCCCTCTGTACCACGGATCCAACGCGCTTGACTGATTGCATCAAACAGACAAGTTCATTATCTACAAATCGTGTTCAACCCAACGGATTTTCGTCGCAACGAACATCAAACAACACCATTAAGATCGGCGAGGCGCGGAACGGCTCGAGTGGGAAGCACGAGAACATCTGATATAGAAGGGTCAATGATGAGTCTCTTCAATTGTGTAAGGATCCAATCTTTTCGCGAAATCCTTACGGCCAGGGACAAGGGGTTTTAGGTTGACGATGGCAACAGAAAGGGAAGCACGATAGAAAATCTGGGTAGTCACCTCAAAGGTAGAAAACAAAAAGGGAGTCATAACTTATAAGTAATGAAGTAAGTGTAGGATTATATTATATCATACTCTCCCGTCACTACTCCTTACCCTGTCCCTCAGGCCTCAACCCCGAAATGGAGGCTCTAATCAGTCGCACTGCGACGTTGTCTGACAATGGCTCTAAGCCCTTGAGAACCAACTTCTCGCGGCTTCAGGAAAACCCCTGTGTCGATCAAAAATAGGAATGATACCGGTCATTCACCGCTCGACGAGACAAACCCATTTTCTAACCTGGGTTTTTGCTCAATTCTTTCTTCATACTCTTCTAGCACTATCGTGGCAGATCTTGCCTTCGATTGTTGCAAAAATCGATTTTTTGTCTGCAAAAAATGCTTCATATATGTTCAATACACTCTGAACAATTTTATCGCTTCATCATCCTATTGTGGCTCCCGAGTCCCAGAAGTGAAGGAAATCAGCCGCAGCTGCATCTCTCGTGGAATGTGATGGCAGCGAATGCTCCAACAAATCAGACAGGCTGGTAGTCTTGGGGCAGTGAACACTCATTAGAAATAAACCTTGGAGGCAAGTTCGAGGATCTTATCGGCAGGTAAGGTTCTGAAAGACTGCATGTCTATGTTCGAGAGTCGCTACATCGCCTCCCCCTGCCTAATAGCGAAAAGCAAACGCGTTTCAGAGAGGACAACCGTTGATGCCCGCCGTCAAAATCTTGATCATAAGTATAGTAATTTGAACTCAGATCGACCGATC
>Ga0193743_1001675_pt1 | contig 16251 bp, 12 predicted proteins | sample L2c2metaG_FD_143038 | JGI IMG/M metagenome (GOLD analysis project Ga0193743, IMG submission 143038) | Soil microbial communities from a riparian zone of the East river system, Colorado, United States - L2c2 | ecosystem: Environmental > Terrestrial > Soil > Riparian zone | place: USA: East River...
ATGTGACACGTGGCTGTGATCGACAACAACCAACAACCAACATTAAGACTTGACCGTCATCTTCACCCCCATCTTTCTGTCCCTCCCTCGCCTCTCCCAACCTCAAACAGTTCAGAAGTTCCAAGTCAGTTCATTATTATGTGTTTTTAAGCTAACAGTATTTGTATTTCTCACCACCCTGACCATTAGCCATTGCATGCACCTCAGTCCCCACCACCACCGCCTCATCCACCCCCCAAATACTGTAGCAAAGTACATATAATATAATCTGAACTTTTTTCATGTATGCAGGAAATAAAGACTGGTCCAAACTGGTTTGTAACTGGTCCTCTAACCATGTAAGACCACCTAAGACTGCACTGAACCAGTCTCTGTTGGTTTGGTCCGGTCTTTGAGGGTATTTGAAAATACAAAGACCGGTCTCAGTCTTGGTCCAAGCCTCTTGAGGCCCAAAGACCGGACCGGACCAGACCTTCAAACACTACACAGAATCAGAGTGTAAACAACACTTGTCACCATTTACAAAGATACCATGCTCTTGGAGGCATTGGAGTACCTCCTTAACATGCTTCTTATGGTCAGCCATGTTGTCAGAAAAGATCAGGATGTTGTCCAAATAGACTAGGATGTAGACATCCAATAAGTCAGCAAAAAATTCATTCACAAACCTCTGGAAGACACTCGGAGCATTGGTAAGTCCAAATGGCATGACCAGCCACTCAAAGGAACCATAACGAGTTTGGAAAGCTGTTTTCCACTCATCGCCCAGAGCAACGTGGACCAAATGGTAGGTGTGATTTAAGTCGAGTTTGGTGAAAACACCGGCCCATCATGGAGCGTCTAGTAAGTCAGAGATTAATAATAAAGGGTACTTGTCCTTTCAGGTGATAGCATTAAGTCAACGGAAGTTGATGCAGAGCCGAAGGGAGCCGTCCTTCTTTTTTACAAAAAAGACTGGAGTTCCAAATGGAGATTTGGAGGAACGGATGAAACCCATAGCCAGGTGCTCATTGATGAACTCTCGAAGAGCTACCAGCTCAGACTCCGACAAGGCATAGATCAGACCCAAAGGAGGCTTAGCACCATCCTCAATCTCAATCTTCAAGTTGTAGTCTTGGTGAGGAGCTAGGGTTTTGGCCTTGCTTTTGGAGAATACATTAGCAAAGTCGTGATAACATTCGGGAACACCCTCCATATTGGAGCCAGAAGGTGCTGTTGTCGTGGAGTGACCAGAAACCTCCTCATCTTTGAGAGACAAGGAGAAGGTTTGGGAACCTTCAGCCCATGCTGCCTTCGCAAAAGCAGTGGCACCAATAAGGCTGATATTGATAGGTCCAGCAGAAATGGGATCGGAAGAGATCTTAGGAGGATTGGGGACAGATTCGGAGATGTCAGGGATGTCAGTGACGGAAGGGGCCATGGCAGGAATGGAAGTCAGAGTGGAATCAGGACAGACATGGAATGTTACACTTTGGTCAACCCAGTCAATCAACAGATTATGTTGGGTGAGCCAGTCAAGTCCTAGTATAGCTGGAAAATTGGAATCCAACTGGGTAACTAAATACCTAATAGAGTGAGTTGTCCCACAAGGGAACTGAATGGTAAGAGTAAGAGTGGAAGTACTAGGAGGATGCATTGATCTGTCAATAAGACAGAGCAGAATATGAGTTGGAATAGAAGGAAGATTATGTTCCACCACGTATCCTTCATCAATGAAAGAATAGGTAAAACCGGAGTCAAGAAAAGAGAGAAAAGAGAGATCAAATTGTTCACAAATAAGAGGAAGAGAAAGAGAGTCAGGGGTGACTACTGCATTGAGCCATACAGCAGTCTCAGCACAGGGAGTACTAGAATGGCAATCCTCCATCTGTGCTGTATCAGGTGGATTGTCTATTCTTTTTTCTTCTCTGGGGTGGAGGCTGCCAGAGTCATGGTGGCAGCTCTGCCTTTAGCAGAGCTTGCTTTCGCTGACACTGATGGCACTGGGTGGTGTTTCCCCCAGAAAAACCCATTTCTAGACATGTTTTGTGATTTCTAAAGGGTTTTTCCAATGGAAACACAAAGGGTGTTTCTGAAAGGAAAATTTGAGAAACACATTATGTGTTTCTTTCATGTTTCCCATAGATAGATTTTTTGTTTTTCTCAAGATTTATCTATGGGAAACATGCTTTCTTTGTTTCAAACAAAGAAAGAAACACATAATGTGTTTCTCAAATTTTCCCTTCAGAAACACCCTTTGTGTTTCTGTGGGAAAAACCCTTTGGAAATCACAACACATGTCTAGAAATGGGTTTTTCTGGGGGAAACACCACCCAGTGCCAGCAGTGTGAGAGACAATCAGTAATCCAATGTCCCTTTTTACCACAGAATAAGCAGAGGTTGTTATCAATCCGATATTGGTGCTCCTTCATAGTGAGTTTACCCTGGGAGTCTAGCTTACTGTTACGACTTCGACTGATTCAGTGTTTACAGATGTGATCAGTAACAGTTGTTGGACTAGTTTTCAAGTTCGTTCATTTAATCAGACTATAAGAATGCTTTGGTATAACCAAAGTATTGTCTTAAGTCAAGCCAATGTTCTTTGAGTATCAAGAATGTCTTCATATTCAAACAAAGACTAGCTAATGTTACATAGTATCTAACTATGGTTTATATAGGAGAAGGCATGCAAGTAGCGCATGGTCAAAGCATGTTCTACATATGTTTAATAATGAGGCTAAAGCATGATGCACAGCATCATGAATGAAAGACATGCGTCGCTAGTATGTAACATGCACATTATGCATGGATAAGGGTAAAAATAAAAAGAACATGTGTTCATGGCATGTTGTTCAAGAAGTAATCATGAAAAAAATAAGATTGTACGTGTTCAAGATGAAATCGTAACACTTACCACTAAGGTTGGGTTTGGTATTACTCAGAGTTTTCTCCAGAACAGCCAGACAGGAGGACTTTCCATCAGACTGTCCTTTCTGTTGTTGGTTGGAGTTATCTCCAGAGTTTGAGCTAGATTGGTTAGGAGTTTTAGACAGAGTAGTTTTGGGGTTGGTATTACCCTCTTGAGAACGCTCCTGAACACATTCCCAATAGCAGGTGTCGGAGTTCTGAGCTTTCCAATGCATACCGAGTAAGTCCTTGGGTTTTCCTTCACCACGACTTACATCATCTTTGAGATGAGATGGAAGGCCATCGTAAAACCTATGCCTTAGTGCAGATTCACCCCAAGAGCAGCGGACTGCCAAGGAGTTAAACCGGACCAAGTATTCAGAGATATGTTGGCTGTCTTTCATCTGGAGGTTGACCAATTTGCTTTCAACGTCACCAGATTCATTGTAGGGCCCGAAGTTGGTTTGCAATTCTTTGACAAAAGCATCCCAGTCTTCAAGCCAGCTTGGAGGTTCCTCGGTTAGTCCTGAGAGCCCTGGTTTGAACCATTCTAGAGCAACATCCTGGAGATAGGATATTGCGAAGGTGATACAATGGGCCTCATCTTGGAATGAGTCAGAGGAGCCTCAGAAGTAAAGACAACACTGTAAAATAAAGGTTTTCAGTTTCTTTGGGTCCCGGCCATTGAATGGCTCTGGTTCCCTAACTTTGCCAGACTTGGCTGCATTTTTTCCCAATGCTTTGATAGCAGAAACAAAATCATTGAGTTCAGAAGACTTATCTATTTCTGTATCATCCTTGTTACGACTTCAAAAGATTCAGGCTATTTGCAGCTGTGATCTTAGCCAGTCGTTTGAGATCGAGTTCATTCAAGACTAAAGAGTGCCTTTATTGCCAAAGGTATTGTCTTAAGTTTGTTGAGTTGGTACAAGTCTTTATTAAAGACTAACTAGAACAAGTTGTAAACTACTAGAGTTTATATACTTGTAAAGACAATGAAAAGTCTAGACGAGAGAACAATGGTAAACCATTGTTTGACCAAATCATCAGACAATAAGTAAAAGAGAACAATGCAAGTGCATTGTTCTATTGTTCGTTCAAAAGAGAGAACAATGTAAAACACTGTTTTCTCAAAAAAGTAATCATAGTAAATGTTCGTTGTCAGAATTGGTAAGAAAGTAAAAGTAAAAATGGAGTTGTAACAATCCTGAGGATCTTCCACCTGAGGGGTGGAATCTGGGAGATCCTCCGGAGGCTGGAGTTTCCTTGAATTGAAGGTTCTTCATGCATAGTACCATATAACTGAGGGGTCTTCTTCTTGGTGCGTGTTTCCATAACAAGAGAGGTTGAGTTCGAATATACTGTTAAGCTCAGAATTCGGATGGAGATGTTGGGTCCAAAGTCATGCGAGGCATTGGCTTCAACTTGTAGGTTGCGCCACTCTCTTGATGGTTTCGGAGGTCCGGACAGAGTAGGAGAGTCCGGAGTTGGGCTGAGAAGAAGCTTAAGGCAGATGAGAGCAAGTTAAGAGAAGTAGGTTGCTAGGTTGATATTCAAACTAGTGAAATACATACTACAACTTGAGTATATATATAGATAAGGACATGAACATATAAGGAGCTAGTTAGGAGAGTATATGGTTGTAGAATGGAACATATAACGAAAAGACTCGTACTCCAAAGGGTGCTGAAGGATGCTGACTCAAATCCTTGCAAGTCCTTATGGCAACCGAGACCCATGACCTCAAGAACTGGTGCGTGCACGATATGATTGGCCTAAGACATGGAATGTGTGTGGAGCATGGTGGGGCTCTGGTTGTGCTGCGGTAGAATAGCGCATGGTGCTGGTTGGTAATGGCAATGATAAGAAATGCAGATTTGTTGTTGGTATCGGAGTAGGGGATGAAATCTGATGGGGGTCTGATATAAGTCCGACGAGGGTGGCTGATGGTAAGGGTGGCACTGAACAATGGTGAGGTGGCCATCATTGGAGGCTCCGTCAGAGCCATCCTATGTTTGTTCTTTAGAAAGAATGTGACCGAGCACGGACCATGACATAGACACAATAGCCTGCACTATTTTTTGTGACAAAGATCCTGCATGTTGGATATTCCAAGCTTCCAAATGAAATGGGGTTTGAACCTCAACTGAAAAATGGACTCATTCACTTCCATCTCACTTGATCAAAAGATTTGAGATTGGCTGTACAGAATGGAGCCTACAAGGTTACAAATTACGGGGCTTATCAAAAGCTGAGAGAGGGAGCATGTAACTGCAAGTTTCGAATACTATGGGATGGGTAGTAAAAGGGGGTCAAAAACACCAGCTCTCCATCATTAGAAGATATAGATTCAGAAAAATCTACAAAACAGCCAATAAAAGTAGTATGAAATAGTAAGTACATAGGGTTTACCACAGTCAACACTGCCACCTCCTCTCTGCTTTGAATCTTGGTCAAGGGCAAATTTGCCATCATTGAATTGATCAAATAAACACTGTTATAATGCCACTGTTGCTGTGATTGACCACCAATCCCAATTTGGATGCCTCTAAAATCCAGTGAATTCCAAGGGCAAGGCGAATCTCTTCAATATCGGAAGTCAAAACATCGAGGGTACAAAGAAAGGTTGTTAGAATGACTGGAAAGCTGAGGGGTAACCGCCAAAGATGCCGATGAGTGAACTCAGGGTTGGTGGGAGACAGAGGAACTTGGCCACATGCTACTGGGATAGGGGAAGATGGAAGTCCAAGAACATCAAAGATGTGAGCAACACCTGGATCTCCAGGAGAAGTTTCTGGTGGGGCAGGTACAAATCCGTTGGTACAAAGTATGGACAAGTTTGGTTGGCTACTGATGGGGATTCAATACCGATCTTCATTGGATGGCTTTAGAACAACAATGGAATACAGTGAGGTGAATGGAATAATGGAGTTTGCAACAGGCAAGTTGTCAAATTGACCATGGGATAGCATATGAGATATCTAGAGAGCAAAGTATCATATAATTATTATATGTGAGACCAGATAGGGCCATACCTCATATAATGGCTTGTGGTTGCTTGGGGGTGTTGCCAGCAGATAACTCTCATACCACTGTAGAACCTCTTTTGCAGGAGATAGCACAATATGTTTTGGAGTAAAATACACAAGGTGACAAGTTGGGCATTCTGAATCACAGATAAATTCACAGGCTCAAGCAGAAGTGCTTGTACTCACAAATCATGCCATTCTCTGCAGCAGAACACTCATAACCTTCTTCAATGAAGCCCAACTCTATGCCTATGTCCAACTAAGCATTGTGCAAAGGGTAAGTCATTACGAGGGTGAGACCGTAACACACCTGTGTCTTGTGAAAACCAGTGGCATCAAGAATGGGAGCACAAAGGGCACCTGATGCAGGGAGTTCATTAAGGCAGATTGAACATCGGTTGTGATATGTGCTGTGTATTGCAGCTTTAGTTTTCTCAGAAAAGTTGCTCTGCATGATGATGGAAAGAGAAACCTGACTGATTACCAATCATTGTTTGCCATCATCTTGATTGGCATTATTTGTATGTATATATTTGTAGTGTGGCATGAGGTACTCATCTGCGAAGGCGCCGCAAGCGGCCGGAGCACGTGGGCTTGCTCCGAACCTATCCTCGCACCGGCAAAGTTATTAATTAATTAATTTTTTTCTCCCCCTTCCCTGCATGATCATGATATTCCATGTCCTGTCATATTTAGACTGAGGTAAAATTGAGATTGTTAGCTAGGAATCTCGAATCCGAATACTGTAGTAGTTTAATCATGAATTCGTCCGCCCCTGTCTCCCCCGATTTTTTTTGGACCCCAGATATTTTTCTTGATTTATCTGATTTTCTGAGAATTTTCCGAAAATCCAAAAAAGTCATGTGGTTGGACGAATTGATTAAAATACTACAGTAGGACTACCGGTGCTACTCAGACGAGTTAAAGTTGGGTCGTCTGCTATGGACATCTCCTTTCTGACAATTGCTTTTCTCATGCCAGAGCGCCCAATTATAGGCGGGGAGTTAGAGTGATAATCCAAAGTTGAAAATTTCCGTGAACATCTTTGAAAAAAAAAAAAAACCTCTGCGAGAGTATTTCATGTACAAACTGAAGATTAGGGAGAAAGGAGGAATAAAGACATAGTAAATTCGAGGAAAAGAAGAAAAAGAATACAACCCTACAGAGTCGTCACGAAGCGTCTGTCCGTCCATGGGTGTGTGTTCAAGAAGCGCCCAGATCTGCTAGCCTTGCATCCAGTAATTTAAGCACCGTGTCCATCCCAAGCAACACACCATTGTCAGGGCCTTCACCTGGTACAAAACGGGTATGCGCAAAATCGATGAGCTTTACGACAAAGGGAGGTCCGGGCCGCTTTTGACTGCTTCCATCTTCGTCATCGTCGTCCATATCTATGTCTCCATCTTCGTCTTCCTCGTCATCTTCCTCACTGAACCGTATCAGACCTTGCTCTGCACGGGTCCAATCGGCTTCGTAGATAATCAACAAACTGGTTCCCACCATGCGCATTTCCAGAGAGGCGCAAACCTCTCGAATTTCTGCGATCTCTTCGCAGATAGCACGCAGGATGGGTACCATGGTTTCCCTTAGGAGACCGCTGGAAGATGACCTGTCTGATGTGTCTGAGGCTGGCGAGCCAACGGGAAAGAACTTTGCGATCCCTTCACCAAGTTGGGCGGCTTTGATGGATTTACCATACGATTTGGGCGTATTCACAGGTTGGCAGGTGATGTTATCATAGACCTATTCAAGGACGCGATGGAATAGACTGTCAAACTCTAACAAGTAGATGCTTGCAAGAGTAAACGCTAACCTGGAAACCTGTCAACCTCACGCCTGTCTCGAAAGAAGTAGTGTCTTTAGCAGCTTTCTGCATCCTAGCCACTTTCTCTGGCGGAGCAGTTTCCTCGTACAACACCGTTCCGAGCTTGATGTCCATGATATTGGGTTTGAGGAAAGGAAATGAGAGATTCTCTAGAACAATGGATTGTAGATAAAGACATATAGCATCAGCCCTGAACTGATCACGTCGGTTAACGATGGACACAAAGAATAAACTGATCTTTTTCTTCTGCTACTGGTTCAACAATGATAGATTCCGACATAGCAGAACGCGTTGCGTCAAGTTTTCCCTGTAATTTTAGGGTTCCCAAGAATGTCGGCGTAAAGACACGCAAATCTTCGAGACTACTGTCTTGTTGTAACCGTTGATAAAATACAAGCTCATTTTGCAGAGCAGGTTTGATCAATAGTGATCCATTTTCGGTTGTCAATACGCCAGGATGTCCCCCAACTTGAGATTCGAAAGTTTGAATTGTCGATGTTGAGTCCATAAGAAATGTAAGTAATCGTTGGTAAGGTCACCAATCAGTGTTATCATCTGTGTTTATAAGCCTGAAGTTCAAAGATAGTAATTACTTGGAATCACCATCTGCCAACCTCAATAAGGTGGTCAACTTGAAGCGTCTCCCAGACAGCCTTAGACGGAAGTTTCCATGCGTAAAACCAAAAGCATTTATTGGATTCCAGAAATCAAACTGCTAACATTGTGCACTACAAACTATGAGAGGAAATCCTTAAGCGCGGCTAGTGGGCTTCGCAGCTTTGGCGGCAACCTTCTTACTCTGCTTCTTACTCTTGTGGTGGTGGTCGCGGTGCTTCTGGCGCACAAGGCGCACTGCAGCCTGGTGGAAGGGGCTGTGCGAATCGGCAAGAGCCCATTCCAGTTTGCTGGGGTTGGAAAGGTACTTCTTGAGAGCAGCCTTGTAGTAGAGACTCTTTTTGTTGTGCAAAGCGCTGTGGTAGTTCTTCTTATCGGAGAGGTAAAGCTTAACGGCCGCCTTGTGGTGCTCGCTCTTCTTGTTGTTCAGGGCCGATTTGTAGTTGGCTTTAACGGAGAAGTAAGCCTTGGCCTTGCGATGCTTCTCGATGCGCTTGGCAGCTCGGTGCAAATGATTTTTCTTATCCGCAAGTGCAGCCTTGTAGGTGGCAGGGTTATGCAGCGCCAACTTGACCGCATTCCTGTGTAATGGACTGTACTTGTTGCTGAGCGCTTCTTGGTAAAGACCAGGGTATTTCTGGAGTTCTGCCTCGGCAGCGCGCTCTTTCGAGATATGGACGGCAGCTTTGTGCAGAGGGCCATCTTCGTTTTTCAGAGCCGCTTGCAGGACCTTGGAGTCAGTGAGTTGGGTCCTCTGCTGCTCAGAAGGAGCCCACAGCTGGCGGTGGTGGCGGTGCTTAGAGGGAGTAGTGGGAGCCTTGGGAGTAGTGGGAGCCTGGAAATAAACACGGCTGAGCCTATCGCAATGAAGGGATGCATGGTATTAGACTTACGCTGGTAGAGGCACGGGCTTCGAGGTCTTCGAGATATTCTCGAGACTCCAAGTCCAAGGCGTCAGGGACGGTACGAGCCTCCAAGTACATGTCAGAGTACTCGCGGGCGGAGAGGTCGGAATCGCCTTCACGAGCCTCGAGGTCGTAATCCGTAGCAAGAGGAACAGCAAACGCGGTAGCACCGAAAACAGCGGCAAGGACAGCAAATTTGGTTGTGAGTTGCATGATGTATAGAAGTTGGATTTTGAGTGGGCTAAGTAAGACACAACGGTGAGCGAACGACCTGTATCAGGAGCAGAGGTGGCAACCTACAATAAGAAGTTGAAGGAGAAAGTTTGTTTTTGGGACCGGCCACAAACTGTAGTATAACAATATCAGTTAGAGGGAAATGGCAGAAGATTGAAAAAAATCCATACAGGATGTATGTGAGTGTAGTTGAGCACCAGGCTTGGGGAAAATTCGATAGACATGGGCTGCCTTTTATACAATTCCCCAGAATCCGAGAAAGTATCAAGGTAATATCTCGCGACCGCTGCCAGACCGAAAACAGCAGACCATAGATGTCACAAAACAGATATCCGCAAGGATTTGAACGGCACTGCTGGACTCAAAATGTTGAATGTTTCAAGCCAAGGTATCCAAGTAGTACTCATGATCACGATTTGTTGGTAGTTACTAGTGCCGTGACTCCGATGTTATCGGCTAACGTTCCCTACCGTGTGAACTGAATGGTGGATAAAGTTGAAGAATAAGCGGAGATATGATGTCGTATTAGAAACAGAATTTGAACCAGAGACCTCGACCGTAGCGCCTGATAAAAACCCTATCGCTACTTGGCTTATGAACATACTTGACATCACATCGGAATCATCTTCGCTCATGAGGGGCGCATGGAAAAAATAATTCAAGCAGTGTATATAGTTAAAAAATCAATAAAAAATAGTCGATTGACTCAGTGTCTTTCCCGCGCTTAATTTTGAATTTGTCTGGTTGTTGATAATAGCTGGATATGATATTCACAAAAATAAAAGTGTACATAAAATTTCAAGTCAAGCACAATACTTATAAGTTCACAGGTTTATATATTTATTCAAGCTCTTCGAGAGGTTATCAAAATGTAAACATGTGTAAACTCATCTAAGAACGCTCTGCCGCCAAATGTTCAAATCCCGCCGTCATCTTGGCCGTGGCCCGTCACGCTTGATTGTATTCTCAAAAAAAAATGTTCAACAGTATATTCGAGCTAACTACGGTACACGGATGGAAAACAAAGAAAATACGAGACATAGCGTGTTGGTACCACGTGAGGACAGCACTCGTTCTGTACGAAAAAAAGGATGTTGTGAGGTATACCAATGGACAGGTGGATAGTAAACCTTCCAGGTGATTACAATTACATGATAACCAAAGAAGATACGAACTGTTGAACTTCGGACAACTTTGCAAGATAAAAAAAAGAATGTGACGAACTGTGACAAAAACCTGACAGTAACCAAATCCAATAGATGGCTTTGTTAATGTAAAAAATTTCCATCTCCATAATGTGCCCACTCTAGGATGAAGCTAGCGGCGCGTTTAACGGTCGCTACACACATGGCAGGCAAATTTCAACTCCCGCTACTAACGTACACATAAGCAGTAGTACTAGTAATCCATAATAAATCAGCTCTCTCTTACATTGGCCACTAACCCTTATCCTACTATCTGGCATCAGCGGATAAGGCATGTGCCAGGATGCCAAGTAATAGCGGTCACTAGGCATGAGTCGAAAGTGGGGCCCGGTCTCCTTTCGGTGCAAGCGAAAAAAGAAGTAGCGATGACCGAAGTGGACTTACTATTGGACTTGATGTTCGTCAATCGTCCACCTCGATTTTCTCAAGAACCGCTGTGTCAAATCCTTCCAGATTTGGCAGGCTTTATGAGTACACTTTAATACAAACAGGATTCTGCAATAATTTATTTATTTATTTTCAAAAAAATGAACGTTGAGAGGTGGTCAATTTCAAATTGGTTTGTTTCTTGATAAAGCCTTGTGCGGAGTTTAAAATCTCGCTGGTAGAGCTTGTGGGTTTTCTAACCTCGCCGAACCACCTGCAGGGCCGTGGTGACGGGACGAGACTATGAGTACCAACAATAGTTGCGCTACACAAGCCAGTGAAAACCTTTGTAAGGTAGGATACATCTACAAGCTGCTACCTGTACTCAAAACTTGCATTTGATTTTGGAAACTGGTTCTGGCTCTGGCCGATCGAGTTCTTCACCCGCTATTTCTCCCGCCGACGTGTGGTTCTGGCTTACAATACATAGGCTCCCTGATAACTGTTCAAACAGTCAATCACGAGTAAATGTGTAGTTAAAATCGAAATCGCATGTTGAGTTATTTCCAAAAGTATCAACCGTGTCAACTAGTTGCGTCTCCTGTTGAGTAGGATACAAACCGTACGATCCTTATTGTGCTTCTTTTATTCTTTTGGTCTTACCTGTACTATGACCGTGTCGGTCATGCCACCTAACCAGTTGTTCTCAGATATAGAGATCTACCTTCGAGTATATATCTCTTGCTATTACCTGTAGTTGATACCTCAGTCTATCATTTCAAGACTGAGGTCAGTAGCTTCATATTCTCTTATTACTTGATTATTAACAACGAGTAGTTGTATCTTGTTCTATAGATACAACTTACATCAATATATTAGTCTATCATTTCGAGACTGAGTTGTATCTTGTTCTATATCTCCAGCAGATCGCATCGCAAAAAACCACATCAGGGAAAGATGCGAGCAAAATTGAATAACCTGTCCATGCGCAAGTTCGCAAATCGATCTCGCCATTTTAATATTATGGACGCTTGTGGCGTACTATTAGTACCGAGGCTTATCGTGTTCTTCCTGAGAGCTTTATGAATTACTTGGAGAAGGCAAAAATCTAGTAAACGGTCCTTGTGTGTAGTCAAGACAAAAGGAAGCATAAATGGCATCATCGTCTTATCTCCGATCACTTGAGATCAATCATAAACTTCAAAATGCAATAAGTCCCGTAATCCCTGCTCAAAATTTCTGAAACTTGTTTACGTGGTTCTAAAATACACATTTAAACGGTTTCTCAGGAGCTTTATTTTCTAATTTTCACGCTGTAAGAAAGGAATTCGTATTCCAAGGTTTCTCTTTCCTAATCTGTTTTCAAAGTCACAGAAAAGTACGGCACGTGACGTCGACCCTCTTTTCCCGTTTCAGATACTCGGTCTGTGACCGAAGCATACTGGCGCCAGAAGCGCTCCTAAACCCTACCTCCTATCAGCCCCAGCCAGCCCCAACCCCTAGGATATTTTTAACTTTCAACATCTCGCACGCAACTAATAAGAATCACTAAATCATCCAGTCACAGCGTAATCTGAATACGAGCTGCGAAAGGTTGGGTGGGAACTGAGCGTTAGCTCAGATCAGACACGTAGCAGAATGAGCCGAAGCCTTGGGTCGGCGGGATATTCTGCATTGTGATTTTCACAGCTCGAAACAAGATTGCTTTAGTGTGTGAGGCATTAATATTAACTAGCAACTTCTTGTAATTATGCGAAAAGTAGTCAAGTAAATAAACAAGTGGTATTACTTGGAAGTGGATAATTTTGTGGTGGGTGGGTAGGTGAAAAGACACGAGCGAAGATAATTATTAGTTATACAATTAGTATGGTGGTGCGTTTACGCTCGGCTGGACGCCAGTTGCTGGTGAATTCTCGGCAGGCTAGAGAGATACCGGCACCTTTGCTCATAGTTAGTCAACTATCGGCGTCGCTACTTATTAAGTACTGTTGTCAACAAGGATGTTCTGTTCATAACAACTGCCAACATTATACTTGATTCCTGCCCAGCTGATATCGAGTGAATTGCCGATTTGGAGGCGTCGATGATCAAATTGTCAATCGAGTAGAATGAGTAAGGACATCTGCCGTTTTAATCTGTTAAATCCATTTTCTGATATTCTAGCCGGAAATCAACGGCCGATTAAGCGGCACTGCTGAGCCATCAACATATTTGAACTCAGCTTGCACTGTAGCGGCTAGGGCTGGGTTTTTTACTGACATGTTAAAAACATCCTAGTATTTCACACGTTGTTAACGTTGATAACATCCGGGGGTCCCAAAGGAGGACCCCCGATAGTAGTAGAAAAGGCCGTATCCAGGAATTGGGGTTGCTGTCCGGACGGTAGGTACCCATTTCTGTCCGGATTGGACACGGCCACACCCAAAATTTTGAAATTTTGTCTGGACGCAGGATGTGGCCATTTTTGGGTCCAAATTTTGTCCGGATGGGTGGATATGGCCTCCCAGGAGCGCAAAAATCGCCCCTGGCCACCAGGAGACTCTCACAATGAGTGTAGCACACAAAAAGGCATGAATTCAGATGGGAGTAGGATAATTATGATAGTATCCTTCGAAAATCTATACATTATCTATTCATCCCCCTCATCTTCATTGGAATTCTTACCCTGCTTTTGATAGAGTTTTAAAGCCATCGTAAATTCTTTCTCACCATGTTGAAATTGTGTTATATCAGGTGATCAGACAATGCAGGGGCATGGAAAAAGAATTCAGAAAATCTCAACAGCTTCATACTGCTTCACCACTCAAAAATATCCAGGAAATCTTGTTTACGAGAAATATCAAGGCCAGACTGTCCACCAGGCTCAGGGTACACAGCCCACCTCCATCTGTTCCCACATCTGGAGGCATGCCAAATTGTCTTTGTAGCATCGTGGGTGAGATGGAGAGCTTTGGTGAGGAACTCAAGGATAGGCTTAGAAAGGCATTTGGGGGGTCCTCTCTCATCTGGAAGTAATGAGAGAGTGATAGTCGGCTTGAGGATCTGGATAAGTTCAATGAACTTGACACATTGTTCAAAATTCAAGGAATTCTGCAACCTCTGAATGAATTGAGAGAAGAGACTGCAATAAAGAGTGTTCAAGTTGGAGGACTATAGCGGGCATACTGGAATTGGGTAGGTGGGCAAAAAATAAATTTTCAAGTAGTAGATACATGCACTATATGGCACTTGTGCTATTGTCCTCCTGCCAGTGAACGATTGAACAGATCCTATTGTTGGGAGGTGGTGGGAGTTGGCTTTAGTGATGCCAAAGTTCAGTTCAGTTTGGTTCTTCAACAATTTTTGAAGAACCGAGAACCGAACCAACAGTCCCTTTGCTGAACTGAACCTGAACTGGAACTGAACTGAAAGAACCGGTTCTTTCAGTTCTGTTCGGTTCTGAAACTGGTTCGAACTGCCAAACCGATCCCTAAATCAAATTTACCTAATGGCGATCGCATCATTTATTTACTTATAAGTTATATACTAACTACAATACAATAATCTATACTGACTATGATACAATAATATATATAACTAATATACTAAATAAATATATATAGTGGGACCTAAGCTGGGCCCTCAGTAATAATGAATCAAAATTTAAAAAAGGGCCATCATGTCAGAAACGGCATCATCTGGGCCAGTGCCATTGTGTCAGCCCTCGGCGTTGTCATCTGGGGCGGTTGTCAGCCAAAAACGGGCATTATTGGGTGGTAGTGGCATGTGATCACCTTCTTCGAGATCCTCCATCCTACCCGATAGCGAATAAGAACCTAAAATTATAATAAAATATTTTGTTAGTTGAAAATAGTCAATCTATGGAAAAAAACACACCTAAAGGCCCCATCGCATCCATCGGCTCTCGGTGTCATCGTCTGGGGCAAACATCAGCCAAATTGGGCAGTAGTGGCCGGCATGTGATCGCCTCATCGTGTCCATTGGCTCTCGGTGTCATCGTCTGGGGCAAACGTGAGCCGATAGCGAGTAAGAACCTAAAAATTGTAATAAAAGGTTTTGTTAAGTGAAAATAATCAATCTATTAAAAAAAAAACACACCTAAGGCCCAGACGATGCAAATGGCATCGTCTGGGCCTGCGCAATCGCAATTGTGTCCCTCGGCATTGTCCCTCATCATTTTCCCTTGGTGTCGTCGTCTGGGGCAGCTGTCAGCCAAAAACAGGCGGTAGTAGTCGAACAATGAAAGTGGGTGGTGGATGGGGTGGTTGAAGCTGAAAGCAGAGAACCAACAAAGCGTGTCAAAATTTATTTGATCCAAAATTCAATCTCCGACTCCCAAAATGTCGGTGCAGGATCATAATGGATAATTTATTGATATCTCACTCAATTCTTAACAGAAAAATTAGAAAAGAATATGTACAGAAAGTTCGGTTCGAACCGGTTCGAACCCAGTTCTCAAAATTTTAAAAATCATAGAACCGAGAATCGAACTGACAGCCCAAAATCCGTGGACCGAACTGAACTGAACCTGAACCGACGGTTCGGTTCTTTCGGTTCTCGGTTCTTGCATCAGTTCAGAACCGAACTTTGGCATCACTAGTTGGCTTGGCATGGGCAGTGGCTCAGGTGCACCCAACATGTGTGGTTATCACTGCCACTATTGTTCATCACAAGAGGTTGATATTGAGCATGATAAGCAGGGTGTTACGATTTCATCTTTAACATATACAATCTTATTTTTCTCATGATTACTTCTTGAACAACATGCCACGAACGCATGTTCTTTTTATTTTTACCCTTTTCCATGCATAACGCACATGTTACATGCTAGTGACACATGTCTTTCATTCATGATGCTGCGCATCATGCTTTAACCTCTTTATCAAACATGTGTAGAACATGCTTTGACCATGCACTACTCGCATGTCTTCTTCTATATAAACCATAGCTAGATACTATGTAACCTTAGCTAGTCTTTGTTTGAATACGAAGACATTCTTGATACTCAAGAATATTGGCTCGACTTAAGACAATACTTTGGTTATACCAAAGCATTCTTATAGTCTGATAAAATGAATGAACTGTTAAGGCAACTGCAGACGACTTAGTCAAGATCTAGCAGGGGATCCTAAACATATATATAAACATAAAATACGACAGGAAAGCGCACCTAGCAGGGGATCCTA
>Ga0193743_1001676_pt1 | contig 16245 bp, 11 predicted proteins | sample L2c2metaG_FD_143038 | JGI IMG/M metagenome (GOLD analysis project Ga0193743, IMG submission 143038) | Soil microbial communities from a riparian zone of the East river system, Colorado, United States - L2c2 | ecosystem: Environmental > Terrestrial > Soil > Riparian zone | place: USA: East River...
CGCGATGCCAAGGCCGAAGCGCACCGGTTAGTAAACGGCCTGCAGGGGCGGGACCAGGCACAGATAGTGGCCGTGGATTCGCACATCGAAACCCTGACCCAGTATGAGACCGACAAGGGGGTGCTGGACGCCGCCATCGATTCCGTCACACCTGGAGATCTGGCCAGCTCTTACGGTGAGTTCGCGCGCGCCCTCCGCGTGATTGATGAGGGAAGCGGCCTGCGGCTCGACGTGCACTTCATCAGCGACATGCAGCAATCTTCCATGCCGCCGGGTTTTCATGACCTGCAGCTTGGACCGCACACGGCTCTGGCATTGAAAACGGTCGGCGAAAGTAAAGTGCCGAACTGGGCGGTGGAGAGCGTAACCGTTGCCGCGCAGGTCTACGATCCGAAACAAACCCGGCTGACGGCTACGCTGGCGGGCTGGCAAACAGATGGCGCCTCCCGAAAAGTAGACCTGGTCTTGAACAATAAGGTCATAGCTTCAAAGCAAGTGGCGCTGACGGCGAACGGCCGCGCGCAGGTGGAATTCCTAGGGTTTGAGGTTCCTTATGGAGCGAATCGCGGCGACGTGAGGATGGAACCGCCGGACGGACTACCCGCTGACGACGCCTATCCCTTCTCGGTGGCACGCGCCGACCCGCGCCCGGTGCTGTTCTTATACGCAGGCGGCCGCAATCGGGAAGCCTTCTATTACAAGGCGGCCTTGGAATCGTCCGCGAGCACGGGCTTAACCGTCCAGGCTACGCCCGTGGAGCAAGCCGCCAATCACGACCTTTCCCAATTCGCGTTTGTCGTGTTGAGCGACGTGGGAGATCTGGACGCGGAAATCGCCCAGTCGCTGACCGGTTATACGCGGAGGGGCGGCGCAGTTTTTATCGCGTTGGGACCCAACAGCGCACGGTCCGGCAAGGTACCGCTGTCGGGCGACCAGATCAGCAGCGACCGCGTAACCCAGGGCGCCGGCTATGTAGATGACCAGAATGCCGCGCTGACGGGTTCCGGGAAATTCCAGAATGTGCAGTTCTTCCAGACGCTCCGGCTCACGCCGAGGCCGGACGTCAGCGTGCTTGCGAAGCTGGCTGACGGATCTCCGCTGGTCGCGGAGAAACGCCTGGGCGAAGGCAAGCTATTGATTTTCGCCGGCATGCTCGACAACTCCACCAACGACTTTCCGCTGCATTCGTCTTTCCTGCCCTTCGTGGTGCAATCGGGCCATTATCTGGCCGGAGCCGAAGAGAAAAATTCGGGCGTGGTGGCCGGCACTCCCGTGGTTTTGCGGCACACGCTAGGAGAGGCTATGGCCGCGGACGTGATCGGACCCGACGGCAAACATGAGCTGACGCTGAACGAAAGAACCAGGGCCTTGAATTTCCAGATGGATGAAAACGGATTCTATGAAGTACAGGGCGCGGATGGCCGCCGATCGCTGCTGGCGGTCCACGCCGACCGCCGCGAATCCGATCTGACTACGATCCCCGCTGAGACGCTCGTTTTATGGCGCAATACTGGTAATACGGCTGCGGCTGAAGAAACCAGCAGCCTGCAGAAACAAACGGTCCCTTGGAGTCTGTGGCGTTATGTCCTGATCCTGGCCTTGATCGGGGCATTGGTGGAATCGCTCTTTGCTAGCCGGTATTTGAAACAAGAAAGGCAGACGGCATGACGGCGCTCGAACAACTCAACGATTATCTACGGCGTTTCGAATCGCGGCTGCGCTGGTTGGCGGCTTCGCGCGGCGCGGCCATCACAGGCGCTACCGCCCTGCTATTGACCGTGCTGCTCGTTTGGATCGGCGATCATTACCGCTTCGCGCAAAACGTGGTGCTGCCCTTGCGCGTCCTGCTGTTTGCCGCTTTGGCGGCAGCGATTTCCTTGACGCTGGCCATCCCGTTATACAAAATCAACCGCCGGCGCGTGACGCGGCTGGCTGAACAGCGCGTGCCGGGATTCGGCGAACGCCTGCTGACCGTTACCGAACGCCCCGACGCCGCAAATCCATTCACGGAACTGGTCGCCGAGGATGCCATGCGCGTCGCGCGCGACCATCAACCGGAAGAGTTCGCGGCCAATAGCTCATTGTTCGCGCTGGCTGGAGCCGGCGTGGGCGCGGCGGCCATTCTGCTGTGGCTCGTCGTCGCCGGACCTGGGATTTGGGGATACGGCGCTTCCCTGCTCTGGACCGGCACGGCCAGCGTCAACAAACGTCCGCTGTACGAAGTCACCGTGCAGCCGGGCAACCGCACCGTGCGCCGCAAGTCCGACCAGGCGATCCATGCGCAGCTGCTCGGATTCTCCGCGCGTAACGTGACGCTGCACGCAAAATACGGCGGCGCGCCCAAGTGGGAAACCGTATCCATGCAAGCACGCACGAGCGGCAACGGCTATCAGTTTGTGTTTGCCGGATTGTCCGAGCCGGTTGAATACTACGTGGAAGCCGACAGCATGCAATCCAAGCACTACAACCTGGCCGTAAGGGACCTGCCCGGGGTAAAGCACCTTAAGGTGAGCCTGCACTTTCCGAAGGGCCTGGGCCTAAAAGACAACACGGAAGATCCGGGCGGGGACATTCGGGCGGTACAAGGTACGGAGGCGGAAATCGCGGTACTGACGAACCGTCCGCTGGAACACGGCCTCCTGATGCTGGAGAATGGCGCGAAAGTCGAACTCGCCAAGGGTGAAGGAAACTGGCTGACCGCCAAGTTGCCGGTAAGTAAAGACGGCGCGTATCACATCGCGGCGCTCGACAGCGGCGAAGCGATTCGCATCAGCGACGATTACTTCATTGAAGCCAAGAAAGACGAAGCGCCTACTATCAAGATCAGCCATCCGGGCAAGGATCCGAAGGTAACTCCCATTGAAGAAGTTCCCGTCACGGTGGAGGCAGCGGACGATTTCGGCGTGGAGAGTATGAATCTGCATTACTCCGTCAATGGCGGCGCGGAGCAAACTGTTCCGCTGTTGAAAGCGAAAGGCGTGAAGGAAGCGCAGGGCAAGGCCCAGCTCTCCATGGAGAATTTCAAGCTGGTCCCGGGCGATTTGGTGTCCTTCTACGCGACCGCGCACGATGCGACAACCACGGCGCGCAGCGAGATTGTCTTCGCCCAGGCCGAGCCGTTCGATTTCAAGTTCAGCCAGTCTCAGCAGGCGGGTGGCGGTGGCGGCGGAATGGGCAATCAGCAGAACGACATTTCTGAACGTCAGAAACAGATCATCGCGGCGACCTGGAACGAAGTCAAGGGCGGTCCGAAAGCGCAAGCCGCCATGCAGGAAGAGGCGAAGTTCCTGGCCGACACGGAAGCGAAACTGGGCGAGCAGGCGAGAACCCTGGCCGAGCGGATGGGAAACCGTGAGCTTTCCGGCGCTAACTCGACGTTCGCAAAATTCTCGCAGATGATGGTGCAGGCGTCGACGGACATGAATGGCGCGGTGGCGCTGCTGAAGCCCGGTAAGTTCGGCAACGCGCTGGCGCCGGAACAAAAGGCTTTGCAGTCGCTGCTGCGGGCCGAATCCTTGTTCCGCGACATTCAGGTCGCCTTCGGACAAAGCGGCGGGGGTGGCGGCGGTGGCGGTGCGCAACGCGACCTGGCGCGCATGTTTGATCTGGAGCTCGACAGCAGCAAGAACCAATATGAGACCGGACAGTCGGAAGAGCAGGCCAAGGCCGAACAGCAGAAGGCCATAGACGATGCGTTTGAGCGCTTGCAGGCGCTGGCGCGGCGGCAGCAGCAATTAACCGCGCAGAACGGGCAGCAGCAGGCATTTGAACAGCGCTGGCAGGAAGAACAGTTGCGGCGCGAGGCCGAAGAACTGCGGCGGCAGATGGAGGAGCTTTCGAGGTCCGGCGGGCAGCAAGGCCAGCAGGGACAACAACAGGGTCAACAGCAATCGCAGTCAGGCGGCCAACAGGGTTCACAACAGGGCGGTTCGCAACAAAGTGGTTCACAGCAAAGTGGATCGCAACAGGGCGGGTCTCAAAGCGGATCACAGCAAGGTGGTTCACAACAGAACGGCTCGCAGCAGAGTCGTGGCATGAAGCAGGCCATGCGCCAGTCGATGGAAGCGCTTCAGCGGGCTGAGAACGAAATGCGCAAGGCGGTGAGCGCGCATGATTCGACGGCTCAGCAGCGCGCGTCCAATGAACTCGCCGAAGCGCAGCGGCTTATGAACGATGCGATGCACCGGGAGGCGGGCAATTCGGTAGCCGATCTGGCGCAGAAGGCGCAGGAAATCGCCGACGCGCAGCGTGACGTGGCAAACCGCATGAAGCAGATGTACGGGCAGCAGGGCGCGGCTCGCCAGCGCCCCGGAATGTTCAATTCTCAGCAGCCGGGCGACGAATCGGAACTGGGCGAAGGCAGGATGCCCCAGATGAACGATCCGAACAACCGGCGCTACAACGGGTATGGCTACGGACGCCGGAATTTCATGCCTGAGCGTGATTCGTCCCGTTCTGTTTCGCCGCAGGAGAAAGCGCTGGCCAATCAAAAAGAGCAGCTAGCCAAAGACCTCGAACGCCTGCAGCATCAAATGCAACAGCAAGAGCAGAGCCTGGCGGGGTCGCAGCCAGGCGCGTCTTCACAGATGCGCAGGGCGCTTTCCGAGGCAGAGCAGAAGGAACTGGCGCTCCGGATGCAGAAGCAAGCCGAATGGATCAAGCAAGGCTACGGCGATCGCAACCTGGACATGGAACGCGAGATGACGGCAGGCGTGGAACAGTTGAGCCGTGACCTGAATTCCGTTCAACAGGCGATTCGCTCGGGGAAAGGCAACGGCAACGGGCCGGATCAAAAGGAATCGGAAGCGCTGTCGCAAGTACGGCAGTTGCGCGAGATGCTGCAACGCGCGCAGTCACAGGGTTCACCTGGGCAAAACCAGGGGCAGCAGTCTTCCGGACAACAGTCTGCACAACCATCCGGGCAACAGTCTGGGCAACAACCCGGACAAGCTCAGGGCCAGCAATCGGCTTCCGGGCAGAGCCAGGGACAACAGGCTTGGGGCCGGCTCGGATCGCCGGGCGGCGGCGGCATCGACCGGCGCGGCGTGCAGGATGCGATGGGCCAGCTGAACGCTTTGCGGGGACAGATGGCGCCGGGCGACCGTGAATTGCGCGGCTATTTCGACAACGCGTTCGGCGCTCTGCGAAGGTTAAATTCGGATCCGAATGTTCTGCAATCGACGATTGGCGATGATGCTGTGACGCATCTCGAAAGACTGGAAGTAGAACTGAACCGGCGCTTGGGCGAACCGCAGGCCACGGGAGCAAGAAGCGGCGCGCCAGAGCCTTCCCCTGAAAAGTACCGCGACGCCGTGGCGGAATACTTCAAGAAATTGAGCCAGCCCAAATAGCACGCTGGCGGGCGTTCTGCCGCGTGAATGCCCCGCGTTTGACAACATAGAAGGGCGGCCGGTAAAGCAGGCCATTCTATGTCGATTTCGATTAAGGACATTGCACGTCTGGCGGGGGTTTCGCACTCCACCGTTTCGCGCGCGCTGCGCGATAGCCCGCTGATCCCGGAGCACACCACGCAGCGCATCAAACGGATTGCGGCCGAGACAGGTTACTCCGCGAGCGCTGTGGGCCGCAGCTTGGTGACCCGCAAGACCGAGGCGCTAGGCGTTGTAGTGACGAGCATCGCCGATCCATTCAACGGCGAAGTAGTGGCAGGCATCGAAGAGATGGCGAACAGGCACGGCTATTCGGTGATTCTGGCAACTTCGCAGGCAGATCCGGCACGCGAGATGAAGGTCGTGCGCTCTTTCGGAGAACGGCGCGTGGATGGAATCCTGGTGGCGTCTTCCCGCCTGGGCGCGAACCATGTGTCACTGCTTTCCGAGCTGCATGTCCCGATTGTGCTGCTGAACAATCAGCATCCCAGCGAGTTCGTGCATTCGGTTACGATAGACAACGTGGATGGCGGGTGCCAGGCGGTACGCCATTTGATCGAACTCGGCCACCGCAAAATCGCTTACGTGGGTGACCAGTTTGGCTTGCAATCCAATGCGGAACGGCTGAGCGGGTTCAAGAAAGCGCTGCGCAAGGCCCGGCTGACGGCGCCGGCGGAATACGTGACGCGCGGCGATGGCGGGGCTAATGGTGGCCGGGAATGCGCTCAAAGACTGCTGGCGCTGCGAGACCGGCCGACTGCCATCTTTTGCTACAACGACATGACCGCGCTGGGAGTGATGGAAGCAGCGATCACGCAAGGGTTGGCGATTGGCCGCGACGTATCAATAGTTGGCTTCGACGACCTCTTCTTCGCGGGCTTCCTGCAGCCGCCGCTCACCACCGTCCGGCAACCGAAAAAAGAGCTCGGCCGGCGCGCAACAGAACTTCTGTTAACGCTGCTCAAAGGCGTGCCGGCTGAGCGAACTGTAGTGATGAAAGGCGAATTAATCGCGCGAGGCTCCAGTGGAGCGCCGACGGATTACCAATCTATTTTTTCGGGGAAGAACTCAGCCACGAGTTCCTGGTAGTAGGGCATGATCGCTTTGCTGTCGGGGCGTTCCAGACCCTTGGAATAAAGGTCGTACTGATTGAACTTGCTTACCCACTCGAACATCTGCTCGTCGTGCGCATTCATCAGGTTCCGGTAAGCGCCGCCCCGGTGGGCGGGATAAAACGAGTGATAGCGCAGCATGTAGTGCGCGGGTTCGGGTAAGTAGTTGCGCGTTACCTGGTAAATGTATTCGTCGTGACCCCAGGACAGGTGCACCTTATCCAGGCCGCAGTTTTGCTGGTAGATGCCGTTCGGGGTTTGATATTCGGGAACGTTGCTATCAGGATTCGCGGCGAAAAATTCCGGAAAGACAATCTGATCGGAGTACTTGCACCCGACCGGAAATGTGTCGCCCACCACGGCCCATTGCGGCTCGCCGTACAAGCAGAGAACCTTGCCGAGGTCGTGCACAAAACCAGCCAGCACGAACCAGCGCGGATGACCATCACGGCGGATGGCTTCAGAAGTCTGCAGAAGGTGTTCTATCTGCGAGACGTCGGTATCGGGATCGCTGTCATCGACCAGCGTGTTCAGATAGTCTGCCATTTCCCAGATATTTTTTTTACCGCGCGTCAGGCTGGAGTACTCGGCTTTCTTGCGAAGCACGAAATCCAGCGTCTGGTGGGCGTGGTTTAAACGGTAGAATTCGGTGACACCGGGGTTGGCGTCCGCTTTATAATTGCGGAACTCCTCCTCGGTCTTCCCTTCTTTGTAGCGAGTGGCGACAAAATCGTCCCATTCGTCCAATTCCTGCATCGGCGTGTGTTGTACAGCGGATGTTCCCATAAGTACTTCCCCACTAAACATTATGCACACGTGTGCACCGAAATTGCAAGTTATGCTACTTGCATGCCCTCTCAAAAGCTGACGCAATCCGAGATCAACGAACATTTGCTCAAACTTCCAGGATGGAAAGTCCAGGACGGGAAGCTTCACCGGGAATACAAATTCCCGGACTTTTCGCTGGCAATTGGGTTCATAATGGCCGCGGCGGTGGTGATTGAAAAGAAGAACCACCATCCCGAATGGTTCAACGTTTACAACAAAGTAACCGTGGACCTGACGACGCATGACTCCGGAGGAATTACGAGCAAGGATATCGACCTGGCGGCCGTGCTGGAACAAATTTCCGTCAGGCTAGCCTAGTAAGAACTCGATGAAATCCCTGATCCTGGTCGTCCTGGCTGCCTCCGTCGCGCTTGCCCAACAACAACAGCCCGCGGAAAAGCTGCTGGCAGTAGATCCCATTGTGGATGAGGCGGTGCAAGGCGGTCTTATTCCGGGCGCCGTGCTGGTGATCGGCCATGAGGGGCACGTGATTTTTCGCAAAGCCTACGGGTTTCGGACACTGGTTCCCGACCGCGAGCCGATGACGCTCGACACCATCTTCGATGCGGCGTCATTGAGCAAAGTGGTGGCGACGACGCCATCCGTGATGAAGCTGTTCGAAGAAGGCAAGCTGCGCATTAACGATCCGGTGACGAAGTATCTGCCGGAGTTCCAAGGCGGCAAAAGCGACATCACGATCCGGCTGTTGATGACCCATTTCTCAGGGATGCCGCCCGACGTAGACCTGGTTCCCAAGTGGAGCGGCTACGACATCGGCATTGCGAAAGCGCTGACCGCGAAGCCGATTGCGCTCCCAGGCACGCGTTTCATCTATAGCGATATCAACTTTCTGTTGATGGGCGAGATTGTGAGGCGGCTTTCGGGGCAGTCGCTAGCGGAGTTTGCGCATGACCAGGTGTTTGCGCCACTGGGCATGAATGAGACTGGATTTCTACCCGCGGCGGCATTGCGGCCGCGCATTGCTCCGACAGAGACCGACGATGATACCGGTGTGCCTTTCCGCGGGGTGGTGCACGACCCAACCGCGCGCTACATGGGCGGCATTGCGGGACACGCTGGAGTGTTCACCACGGCAGACGATCTGGCGAAATACGCCGAGATGCTTCTGAACATGGGAAAGGGTGTGTTCTCGCCCATGACCGTGCGGAAATTCACGGAGCCGGCGAGCCCGGCGGATCAGCCGGTCTTGCGCGGTCTTGGGTGGGATATCGATTCGCCCTTTTCAAGCAACCGGGGTGAGTTGTTTCCGATTGGCTCCTATGGACACACGGGCTTTACGGGTACGGAGATGTGGATGGATCCGACCAGCCATTCGTATGTGATTCTACTGACCAACGTGGTGCATGTGAAGCGCGGCACTTCGCTGACGTCGCTGCGTGCGCGGCTGGGCACGGCCGTCGCGGCCAGTTTTGGCTTGACGGTTCCGCAGCGCGTAGCACTGACCGGCTACAACGAGACGATGACGGGCGCGGGCGTCCACCGCGTAGTGAATCGGAACGGGCAGACACTGACCGGTCTGGATGTGCTGGAAGAGGAGGGCTTTAAACAGCTCAAAGGGAAGCGTATCGGGCTGATCACAAACCAGACGGGTTTTGACCGGGCGGGCCGGCGGAATGTGGATGCGATGCTGGCGGCGGGCGTGCAAGTGACCACGCTGTACTCGCCTGAACACGGCATCACCGGAACGAAGGATGAGGAAGTGGATGTGGACAATGCCAAAGACGAGCGGACCGGGCTTCCGGTAGAGAGCCTTTACCGGCCGAACCGCAGGCGCTTGAGTGCGGAGCAGCTGCAAAGTCTGGATGCGGTGGTATTCGATATTCAGGACGTGGGCGCGCGCTTCTGGACGTACTCGTGCACGATGCTGTACGCGCTGGAAGACGCTGGGAAAGCCAAGAAGCCTTTTTACCTGCTGGACCGGCCGAACCCGATCACGGGGACACACGTGGAAGGACCGGTCATGGACAGCGACCTGCACTCGTTCGTGGGTTGTTACAACATGCCGCTGCGGCACGGCATGACGTTCGGCGAATTGGCGTCGATGGCGAACCGCGAGCAGCAGTTCGGAGCCGATCTGCATGTCATCAAAATGCAGAACTGGCAGCGGGGCGATTGGTTCGACGCAACCGCGCTGAACTGGGTGAACCCATCACCGAATATGCGAAGCCTCAATGCGGCGCTGCTGTATCCGGGACTGGCTATGCTCGAAGCAAACACCAGCTATTCGGTGGGTCGGGGGACGGACGCACCGTTTGAACAGGTGGGCGCCGATTGGATACAAGGACAGGGGCTGGCAGCTTACCTGAACTCGCGCTACATTCCGGGCGTGCGTGTTTATCCCACCCGATTTACCCCCACTTCGTCGAACTTCTCGGGGCGGGAGATAGAAGGCGTCCGGTTCGTAATTACCGACCGCGAATCCTTTGACAGCACGCGGCTGGGCTTGGAACTTGCGGCCGGGTTGCAGACGCTGTATCCGGGTAAGGTGGATTTCGAAAAATGCCGGTTCCTGATCGGCAACCGGGACACCGTCAACAAATTGAAGCAGTATGTGCCGACCGAGGGCATGGAGACGAGCGAGATTTGGATGTATGTCGAGCAGCAGGCCGCGGCGTTCGATGAACGCCGCAAGCCGTATTTGCTGTATTGAAGTGGCCGGACGGCAGACGGCAAAAAACGACCGTCTGCCCCACTATCCGGGTAAGGTGGATTTCGAAAAATGCCGGTTCCTGATCGGCAACCGGGACACGGTCAACAAGTTGAAGCAATATGTGCCGACCGAGGGTATGGAGTTCGATGAACGCCGCAAGCCGTATTTGCTTTACTGACCTAGCCGCCTACGGCGGCCTTCGCTTCTTCGACGGTTTGTTCCAGTTCGGCGCGATACTTATCGAGCAGCGCCTGGCTTTCGGCTTCAAAGCGCATGACTAAGACCGGCTGCGTGTTGGAGGCGCGCACGAGGCCCCAGCCTTTCTCGTAGATGACGCGCACGCCGTCGACATCGATGACGCGGTAGGTTTTGCCGACCAAAGCGGCGACCTTTTCGACCACCAGAAACTTCTTGTCGTCGGGGCAATCGACGCGCAGTTCGGGAGTGGAAACAAGCTTGGGAAGTCCTTCCAACTGGTGGGACAGAGGCTTGCCGGATTTGGCAACAATCTCGATCAGCCGGCAGGCGGCATAGAGCGCGTCGTCGTACCCGTAGTAGCGGTCGGAGAAGAACATGTGACCGGACATTTCGCCAGCCAGTTCGGCATGCTCCTGCTTCATCTTGGCTTTGATGAGCGAGTGTCCGGTTTTGTACATGATCGGGTTGCCGCCGAGTTCGGCCAGCTTGTCGTACATGGTCTGCGAACACTTCACTTCGCCGATGAAGGTTGCGCCAGGCTTGCGGGTAAGGATTTCGCGGCCGAAGATCAACATCAGCATGTCGCCGTAGACGACGTTGCCCTGCTCATCGACCGCGCCGATGCGGTCTGAATCGCCGTCGAAGGCAATGCCGAGCTCGGCTTTGTTCTTGTGGACGCTCTGCTGCAGGTGGTGCAGATTTTCGATGACGGTGGGATCGGGGTGGTGATTGGGGAAGCGGCCATCCATTTCGAAGAACAACTCGACCGGCTCGACGTTGAGCTTTTCCAGCAGACGATGAAGCGTCGGGCCGGCGGTGCCGTTGCCGGCGTCAAATACGACCTTCACTTTGCGGTCAAACTTGAATTGGGAAGCGACCTCGTCGATGTAAGGAGTGGCGGCGTCCACCGTTTTCACGGTTCCGCGGCCCGATTCGTAATCGGAGGTCTGGATGAGTTTGAGCACTTGCTGAATTTGGTCGCCGTGCAGAGTGCCGGTACCGCAGACGGTCTTGATGCCGTTGTATTCAGGAGGGTTGTGGCTACCGGTGATCATGATTGCGCCGTGAGCCTCAAAGTGGACGGCAGCGTAGTAGAGCAGCGGAGTGGGACCCGTCCCGATATCAAGCACGTGAGCGCCAGCGGCCAGCAAGCCCTTCAACATGGCGGCGTGGATGCGGTCTCCACTGAGACGGCAATCGCGGCCGAGGCAGATGGTATGGCCGCTGTGACGAATCAAGTAAGTGGCGAGAGCGCGGCCGAGGAGTTCCACATCCGGGTCAAGCAGTTCTTTGTCGGCGATACCGCGAATGTCGTATTCACGAAAGATACTCGGGTTCAGCATGGTCGGGTTCAACATAGGTAACAGTAATCAGGATAACGATTGACTTTTTACTACTAGACTGTCGAGGTATTCGCGGTCGATTTCATAGCCGAAACCGGGTGAATTGGTCACATGAATGGTTCCGGAGGAGGTGACTTCCACGGGCGGCACGATGATATCCCGCTTCCAGTAGCGCCGGCTGGCGGAGACGTCGCCGGGCAGCACGAAGTTGGGCAACGTAGAGAGCGCGATGTTGTGCGCGCGGCCGATACCGGATTCGAGCATGCCGCCGCACCATACCGGGATGTTGTTGAGCCGGCAGATGTCATGCACGCGCTTAGCCTCGGCGAAACCACCGACACGGCCCAGCTTGATGTTGATAATACGGGCGGCGCCGAGGCGAATGGCCTGTTCGGCGTGATGCGCGGAGCGGATGCATTCGTCCAGACAGATGGGCGTATCGAGCTCAGCCTGCAGCGCGGCGTGGTCGATGATGTCGTCATGCGCGAGCGGCTGCTCAATCATCATCAGGTAGAACTCATCGAGCTTCTTGAGGTGGCCGGTGTCGCGCAAGGTGTAGGCGGAATTGGCGTCGGCCATGAGCTTGATGTTGGGAAATTGGGCTCGCACCTGGCGGATGACGTCGACATCCCAGCCGGGCTTGATCTTCATTTTGATGCGCTGATAACCGGCGGCAAGTTCAGTTTCAATTTTGGCGAGCAGTTGCGGCACCGAATCCTGAATGCCGATGGAGACGCCGCAAGAAATCTCCTGACGGGCGCCGCCGCCGATGGTTTGCCATAAAGGCTGGTTGGCGAGCCTGGCCTGCAAGTCCCAAACAGCCGCTTCGACACCGCCGCGAGCCATCCTGTGACCGCGTATGTGGGCGGTGCGAGATCCGACTTCTTCAGCGGAGACGAACTCATGGTGGAGGATGCGGGGCGCCACAAAATCGGTGAGCAGGGGCCAGATGGAGCCGGTCCATTCTTCGTTGTAGAAAGGCCGCTCCCCGGCGGTGACTTCTCCCCAGCCGGAAATGCCGCCGGAGATCGCTTCGACCAGAATGATGTCGCGCTCATAGGTGCGCCCAAAACTGGTCTCGAAGAAATGCACCAACGGGAGACGGATATGACGGAGGACGAGTTGTTCGATGTTCATTAAACTGAGCGACTTAGTAAGTACGTGCCAGATTCGGAAGTTTTTTCAAAGCCGGTGACGATGAGACCGGCGCGAAAGTGGATTTCGAACTGTTCACCTGCGGAGGCCTGAATTTGCCGGGCCTGCCGCGGGTGGTTTTCCACGATGGCAGCTATTTCGGACGGAATGGAGATGCGTGCTTCGACGGCGGGTCTTTCGAACGGCGAGCCGGCAGCAAGCGCTTCGACACGCGCCGAACTCAGCCACCATTCCGGCACCAGACGATCGGTCGGCAGGCCGCCGTGAAGATGACTGGTGGTGGTGCCGTACTGGTTGTGGACGTAGCGCCTGACAATGACGCCCAGGCGTTCGATGTTGAAGAAAGCGTTTTTGAGCTGCAGAGGATCAAAGGTCCATTCGATCAGATCGACCGGGCGAGCGAGCGCGTAACGGCGCTGCTCCCACTTCAGGCGGCGGCCGAGTCCGCTGTTATGGTATTCCGGCAGCACGCCCAGCATCTGGCTATGGAGATACGATTTACCGCCAGGTTTCAGCCCCGGCAAACACAGGCAAAAGGCGACCATCCGGCGCGCGTCCTTAGTTTTGTCGAAGGCCCCCAGCACCTGGCCTCCGATCTGGTCGGCGACTACAAACAAACGGCGCGGGAGCAAGTCGATTTCCTCGAATCCCCAGATCTCGCGCTGCAAGCGCACGGCGCTCGAAAAGTCGTCGAGCGTTGCCAATTGGCGAATTTCAAAGTTATCAGTAGCTTGCATCAAACGGCGACTTCTCATTTTACGCGAACGATACACTAGACCTGCCAGTTGTATTCGCTGTGGCAGGGAACGACATATATGGCATTTGAGACCAAAATTCAATTACCGGGAAGCGATAAAAAAGCACCCCAGAACGCGCAGCTAGGAGGCGCGGTAGAGGCGGGCTCGACAGTAAGCGTGACGGTCTTGCTACGGCGGGCGGGCGCACACCCGGCGATTGCACCGGAGGAGACGCCCGCAATTCTGAGCCGGGCGGAGTTCAGCGAGCGGCACGGAGCGGCTGCGGAAGACCTGAAGCTGGTGGAGGCGTTTGCGCACCACGCGAATTTGACCGTGGTGGATAGCAGCGTTACCAAGCGCCGGGTGATTCTGACCGGGACGGCAGCGGCCATGGCACAGGCATTCGGGGTGAAGTTTTCGTCCTACAAGAGCGATGACACCGGGCAGACCTTTCGAGGGCGCACGGGCGCGATCCAAATTCCGGCTGAGTTGCAGGGAGCGGTGGTGGCGGTGATCGGTTTGGATAACCGGCCCGTGGCGAAGCCGCACTTCCGGAAGAAGAAGGCGGCAGCGGCGCATACGACGTTCACGCCGCCTCAGGTAGCCGAGTTGTACCAGTTTCCGGCGGGCTTGACAGGCGCGGGACAAACCGTGGCGATTATCGAACTCGGCGGCGGGTATAAGACAGCCGACTTGCAAACCTACTTCGAGAACCTGGGCATTACAGCGCCTCACGTTGTTGCCGTGGCGGTGGATGGCGGGGCGAATACGCCGGGTGGGGATGCAGATGGCGAAGTGATGCTGGATATAGAGGTGGCTGGCTCGGTCGCACCGGGCGCCGATATTGCGGTCTACTTTGCGCCCAACACGGACCAGGGATTCGTGGACGCTATTTCGGACGCAGTACATGATGCCACGCGGAAACCGTCGGTGATTTCGATCAGTTGGGGGGCACCGGAAGATTCGTGGACGGCACAGTCGCTGGCGGCGATGAATTCGGCGCTACAAGACGCAGCTACGCTGGGCGTCACGGTGACGGCGGCATCCGGCGACGACGGCTCGACGGATGGCGAGGGGGGCGCTTTGCATGTTGACTTTCCGAGTTCGAGTCCGTACGCGCTGGCTTGCGGCGGAACCACATTGAAGGGTTCGGGATCTAAGATTTCGTCCGAAACCGTGTGGAACGAGACAGCGAACCAAGCGGGCGCGGGCGGCGGCGGGATCAGCATAAAATTTCCGCTACCGAGTTATCAACAGGCGGCCGGCGTACCGGCTCAGCCGACGACTAAATACTTGGGACGCGGCGTGCCGGATGTGGCGGGCAATGCGGACCCGACAACGGGATACCAGGTGCGCGTGGACGGGCAGAACGTAGTGGTGGGGGGCACCAGTGCGGTGGCTCCGTTGTGGGCGGGACTGGTGGCACTGCTCAACCAGAAACTGGGTAAGCCCGCCGGTTTTCTGAATCCCACCCTATACACTTTGGGCGGGACGGTTTTTCACGATATCACCGTGGGTAACAACGACGACGGCGGACTGGGCAGCTACAGCGCGAGGGCCGGCTGGGATGCCTGCACGGGATTGGGGAGCCCCAACGGAACGGCTCTACTCAGTGCTTTGTCTAACGGTTCGAGCAGTACGCCTGGGAAAGCACCCTGGGGCAAGCACAAGCATAAACATCATTAACAAAACTCTTAAAGGAACGTAAAACGATGAGCGCGCCCAGTTTGCACGTGAATCCAGATCGCGAAATAGTGACAACGATTGTTATCCGGAGGCCACCACAGGCCGCGGGTGTCGGGGAAAGGCTGCTTTCCGGCGAGTTTCAAAGCATGGGGAGGCAAGAGGCGGAGCGAACACTGGCGGCAGCCCCGCAGGATTTAGAGGTGGTCCGGCGCTTTGCAGCCGAGCACGGTTTGCATGTGGTCAGCGAAAATGCGGCCGCGCGGACAATGCGGGTAGAGGGCACTATCCGGCAGATGGAAGAGGCGTTCGGCGTGAGCATGCACCAGCGGCGTGACGGGGCCGGTCACGAGTATTTGAGTTATGACGGGGACATCGCTTTGCCACAGTCGTTGCAGGATGTTGTGGAAACGGTGCTCGGGCTAGACCGGCGGCCGGTGGCGCGCAGCCATGCCTGACGTTGGGAGTCACGCGGCGATTTGCCTATAGGGAGAGCCGGCTGGGACTTCCGGGTGCGGGAGCGGGTGCTGGGTTTCGCCGTTTGCAAATACGAAGCCAATTGTGGACGGGATGGCGGGTTCGCAGTCCTGATTGGCTTCTTCGTGATTAGTCTTCTCGTGCTCGATTTTCTGCTTTGCCAGGCGCTCTTGCTGGAGACGGTGCAGTTCGGCGGTTTCCTTTTCGCGGCGGCGGACCAGGCGGGCTTCCTGCAACTGCAGATTGCGGATCTGTTTTTCGTACGTGAGAAAAGTTTTCAAGTCTATGAGGCTGGGGCGGAGCGATTCTTCGCGGTCTTCGAACTGGTCGGCAAATTCGGAACGGCCTTGCGCGTAAATGGCCATCTCGAGTCCTGGGATACGGTTCAGACGCCAGCGGGTGTCGCATAGGGATTGGACCAGCGCTCGCTCTTCGGGACCTACGGGTTGGAAGTGATCTTCGTAGGTTTGGAGGCTGGCCTGGTATTCGGCGGCGTCATCGGCCGGCAGCAGGACAGTGCGGCCCGTGAGACCCGATTTGACGGCGTTCAGGCTGGATACGGCTTTGCCCGCCTCGGTGGTTGGGCCGGTGGAGAACTGGGCATTGACGCGGTTGGCGGCGAGTTGCGCGGGGGAAGCGAGTTCACTCTTG
>Ga0193743_1001677_pt1 | contig 16243 bp, 11 predicted proteins | sample L2c2metaG_FD_143038 | JGI IMG/M metagenome (GOLD analysis project Ga0193743, IMG submission 143038) | Soil microbial communities from a riparian zone of the East river system, Colorado, United States - L2c2 | ecosystem: Environmental > Terrestrial > Soil > Riparian zone | place: USA: East River...
TGCTGGTCGCTCCGACGGTCATCGTGCTGCCCTTCGCCACATCCTGGCCTGCGTGTTCCTGCGTGAACGCAGCGTTCATGGCGCCGAGAGCCACGACGGCGCTGCCGCCGATGACCGCGGCGAATACCTTGGCGTTCCTTCGATTGGTCGAACTCATCTCAATTCCTCAAGTCGGGGTGATGGTCGGCGGATCTGAAATCAGAGTGAACGCCCCTCGACTGTGAGGACGCTGGTCTTGCGGTGCGAGTTGGCTAGGCGTCCGCCGCGCCCAAAGCACCACTTCACAGCCGTCCCGTCGCCGATCTCCTACCCTGTGCCCATGCGGAATCCGGCGGGCGCGACGTGACGGGTTTCCTGGCCCGTCGGTTGCTCAACTACGTCGTGCTGCTGGCACTGGCGTCGTTGCTCACTTTCTGGCTGGCATCGGTCAACTTCAAGCCGCTCGACAGCCTGGAGCAGCGCAACCCGCGGCCACCCCAGTCGGCCATCGACGCCAAGTCGGCCGAACTGGATCTCGACAAGCCCATCCCGATTCGGTACGTGCGGTGGGCGTCGGGCGCAATCCGCGGCGACTTCGGCACCACCGTGGCCGGTCAGCCCGTGTCCGACGAACTGTGGCGACGCATCGGTGTGAGCCTGCGCCTGGTGGTGATCGGCTCGCTGCTGGGCACCGTCCTCGGCGTCGTGGTGGGAGCCTGGGGAGCGATCCGCCAATACCGGCTCTCCGACCGCGTCATCACCATGCTGTCCCTGCTGGTGCTCAGCACGCCCACCTTCGTGGTGGCCAACCTGCTGATCCTGGGCGCGCTGCGGGTCAACACGGTGCTGGGGGTGCAATTGTTCGAGTACACGGGCGAGACGTCGTCCGACGCCATGGGCGGGGCGTGGGATCAGTTCGTCGACCGCCTGCAGCATCTGGTGTTGCCGACGTTCACGCTGGCGCTGGGGTCCATCGCCGCGTTCAGCCGCTACCAGCGCAACGCGATGCTCGATGTGCTCGGCCAGGACTTCATCCGCACCGCCCGCGCCAAGGGCTTGACCCGGCGCCAGGCACTGTTCAAACACGGACTGCGCACGGCGCTCATCCCGATGGCAACGCTGTTCGCCTACGGCGTCAGCGGGCTGGTCACCGGCGCGGTGTTCACCGAGAAGATCTTCGGCTGGCACGGCATGGGTGAATGGTTCGTACAGGGGATCGCCACCCAGGACACCAACATCGTCGCCGCGATCACCGTGTTCGCCGGCGCGATGATCCTGCTGGCGGGACTGCTGTCCGACGTGATCTATGCCGCACTGGATCCAAGGGTGCGGGTGTCGTGAGCGAGCCGATCACCACCGAATCCGCGTCGACGGCGAAGTCCGGCCTCGACGCGCACCAGTTCGCGTCGCGCCGCACGCTGGTGCTGCGACGATTCCTGCGCAATCGGCCGGGGGTGGCGTCGCTGGCCGTGCTGCTCCTGCTATTCGTCGGGTGCTACGCGCTGCCGCCGCTACTCCCCTACGGCTACACCGACCTGGACTACTACGCGCTGCAGCAGCCGCCCACGCTGAACCACTGGTTCGGCACCAACTCGCTGGGCCAGGACCTGCTTGCCCAAACGCTGCGCGGGATGCAGAAGTCGATGCTGATCGGCGTCTGCGTCGCGTTCATCTCGACGATCATCGCCGCGACGGTCGGCTCGATCGCCGGCTTCTTCGGCGGACGGCGGGACCGCGCGTTGATGTGGGTGGTTGATCTGTTGTTGGTGGTGCCGAGCTTCCTCCTGATCGCGATCGTCACAACGCGCACCAGGGAGTCCGGCACCGTTTTGTGGCTCATCCTGCTGCTGGCCGCGTTCAGCTGGATGATCAGCGCCCGCATCGTGCGCGGGATGACCATGAGTCTGCGTGAACGCGAATTCGTCACGGCGGCAAGGTACATGGGCGTCAGCAACACCAGGATCATCGCGCGCCACATCCTGCCCAACGTCGCGTCGATCCTGATCATCGACACCGCGCTCAACGTGGGAGTGGCGATTCTGGCCGAAACCGGCTTGAGCTTCCTCGGTTTCGGTGTGCAGCCACCCGACGTCTCGCTGGGCACGCTGATCGCCGACGGGACCAACTCGGCGACGACGTTCCCATGGGTGTTCCTGTTCCCCGCAGGCGTTCTGGTGTTGATCGTGTTGTGCGCCAACCTGGTCGGCGACGGGCTGCGCGATGCGCTGGACCCGGACAGCCACAAGCCTCGACGACGGACGCGCCGATGACCGCTTGCGCGAAGAGGAAACGACGCCGATGAGCCTGCTCGAGGTGACCGACCTCGCGGTCACGTTCGCAACCGACACCGAGGACGTGACCGCGGTGCGCGGGCTGAACCTGCGCGTCGACGCCGGCGAGGTGGTGGCTGTCGTCGGCGAGTCGGGCTCGGGCAAGTCGGCGACGGCGATGGCGGTGATCGGGCTGCTGCCCCCCCACGCCGAGGTGTCCGGATCGGTGCGCCTGGACGGCGCGGAACTCCTTGGCCTCGACGATGCCCAGATGTCGCGCATCCGCGGCAAGAAGATCGGCACCGTCTTCCAGGATCCGATGTCGGCGCTGACCCCGGTGTACACCGTCGGCGACCAGATCGCGGAGGCACTGCGGACCCACCAGCGGGGCATCGGCCGGGCGGACGCCCGTGCGCGGGCGGTCGAGCTGCTCGAGCTCGTCGGCATCGCCCAACCGCAGCGGCGGGCCCGTTCATTCCCGCACGAACTGTCCGGCGGGGAACGGCAGCGCGTCGTCATCGCGATCGCCATCGCCAACGACCCCGACCTGCTGATCTGCGACGAGCCGACCACCGCGCTGGACGTCACCGTGCAGGCGCAGATCCTCGACGTGCTCAAGACCGCCCGCGACGTCACCGGCGCAGGCGTGCTGATCATCACGCACGATCTCGGCGTCGTCGCCGAGTTCGCCGACCGGGCGCAGGTGATGTATGCCGGCCGCGCGGTCGAGGTCGCGCCGGTGGAGACGCTCTATCGGGACCGCCGAATGCCCTACACCGCAGGACTTCTCGGCTCCGTGCCCCGGCTCGACGCCCCACAGGGCACTCGCCTGGTGCCGATCCCTGGCGCACCCCCGTCGCTGGCCGCGCTGCCACCCGGGTGCCCGTTCGCGCCGCGCTGCCCGCTGGTGATCGACGAGTGCCGCACCGCGGAACCAGCGCTCATCGAAGTCGGTACCGATCACACGGCGGCGTGCATCCGCACCGATGACGTGGCCGGGCGAACTGCCGCCGAGGTCTACGGCGTCTCCACCGAATCGGTCCCGGTCGACGCCGACCCCGACGCGCCCGTCGTCATCCGGGTCACCGACCTGGTCAAGACGTACAAGCTGACCAAGGGCGTGGTGCTGCGCCGCCAGATCGGCGAGGTGCGCGCCGTCGACGGCGTCAGCTTCGCGCTTCGCGCAGGCCACACGCTGGGGATCGTCGGTGAATCCGGCTCGGGCAAGTCGACCACCTTGCACCAGATCCTGGATCTGACCGCCCCGCAGTCCGGCTCCATCGAGGTGCTGGGCGCCGACGTCGCGGGCCTGGACCGCGCGGGCAGGCGGGCGTTGCGCGGCGATCTTCAGGTGGTGTTCCAGGATCCCGTCGCCGCCCTGGACCCCCGGCTGCCGGTCTTCGACGTGCTGGCCGAACCGTTGGCGGCCAACGGTTTCGGCAAGGCTCACATCGACGGCCGAGTGGGCGAGTTGCTCGGCGTGGTCGGGTTGCGTCGCGAGGACGCCAGCCGCTACCCCGCGGAGTTCTCGGGCGGGCAGAAGCAACGGATCGGCATCGCGCGGGCGCTTGCGCTGCAACCCAAGATCCTGGCCCTCGACGAGCCGGTCTCCGCGCTCGACGTGTCGATCCAGGCCGGCATCATCAACCTCTTGCTCGACCTGCAGCAGCAGTTCGGGCTGTCCTACCTGTTCGTCTCGCATGACCTGTCGGTGGTCAAGCACCTCGCCCACGATGTGGCCGTGATGTTCAACGGCGCGATCGTCGAGCACGGCGACGCCGACAGGGTGTTCGCCGAACCGCGGGACCCCTATACCCAGCGGTTGCTCGCCGCGGTGCCGCAGCCGTGACGTTAGAGTTTGTCCGCATGAAGATCCGACGCCTTGGCGTGGCCGCGCTGGTCGTGGCCCTGACGATCACCGCCTGCTCGAGTGGTGACCAGGCTCCGCCGTCGGCGGGCGGCGAAGCCGAGGTCGGTACCTCCAGCGACATGAACCCGCAGGACCCGGCCACCCTGCGCCAGGGCGGCAATCTCCGGTTGGCGCTGACTGAGTTCCCGTCGAACTTCAATTCGCTGCACATCGACGGCAACACCGCCGACGCGGGCGCGATGCTGAGGGCCACGATGCCGCGCGCGTTCCGGGTCGCATCGGACGGCTCGACGACGGTCAACACCGACTACTTCACCAATGTCGAGCTCACCGGCACCAACCCGCAGGTCGTCACGTACACCATCAACCCCAAGGCGGTGTGGAACGACGGCACCCCGATCACCTGGGAGGACATCGCTTCTCAGATCAACGCCACCAGCGGCAAGGACAAGGCATTCGCGATCGCCAGCCAGAACGGCAGCGACCGGGTGGCCTCGGTGATCCGCGGTGTCGACGACCGCCAGGCCGTGATGACGTTCGCCAAGCCCTTCGCCGACTGGCAGGGCATGTTCGCCGGCAACACCATGCTGCTGCCGAAGAGCATGACCGCCAACCCCGAGGTGTTCAACACCGGACAGCTCAAGGGTCCTGGCCCGTCGGCCGGACCGTTCATCATCTCCGCACTGGACCGGACCGCCCAACGCATCACGCTGACCCGCAACCCGAAGTGGTGGGGTACGCCGCCGCTGCTGGACGCCATCACCTACCTGGTGCTCGACGACGCCGCACGCATCCCGGCGCTGCAGAACAACGCGCTCGATGCCACCGGGGTCGCGTCGCTGGACGAGTTGACCATCGCGCGGCGCACTCCAGGCATCTCCATCCGGCGCGCACCGAGCGCGAGCTGGTACCACTTCACCTTCAACGGCGCGCCCGGATCGATCCTCGCCGACAAGGCGCTCCGACTGGCGATCGCCAAGGGCATCGATCGGCAGGCCATCGCCAATGTCAGCCAGCGCGGGCTGGTCGACAATCCCGTTCCGCTGAACAACCACATCTACGTGGCAGGCCAGGATGGCTACCAGGACAACAGCGCCGTCGTCGCCTATGACCCCGAGAAGGCCAAGCAGGAACTCGACGCGCTGGGCTGGCGGATGAACGGCCAGTTCCGCGAGAAGGACGGCAAGCAACTGGTGATCCGCGACGTGCTCTACGACTCGCAGACGACGAGGCAGGTCGGTCAGATCGCGCAGAACACCCTGGCGCAGATCGGGGTCAAGCTCGAGCTCGACGCGAAATCCGGCGGCGGGTTCTTCACCAACTACATCATCGTCGGAGACTTCGACATCGCACAGTTCTCCTGGGTCGGCGACGCGTTCTCGCTGTGCTGCCTGAATCAGATCTACACGACGGGCGCAGACAGCAACTTCGGCAAGATCAGCAGCCCGGAGATCGATGCGAAGGCCGAAGACGTCACTGACGAACTCGACCCCGCGAAGGCGCGCACGCTGGCCAACGAGGTCGACAAGCTGATCTGGGCCGAGGGCTTCAGCCTGCCGTTGTTCCAGTCGGCGGGCAACTCCGCCGTGCGCAGCACCCTGGCGAACTTCGGGCCGGCCGGAATCGGCGACGTGGACTACACCAAGATCGGCTTCATGAAGTAGTGACGTAGCGGACCACCCGCGGCACCACGGACGGCACCGCAGACTCGGCGACCGCGGCCGCCCCGATCGCCCGGACCAGCAACCGAACGCCGATGCCACCTGGTTCCGTGTCCAGTTGCGCTGAGCGGCTTGGCAGTTCGTGCAGTTGCCCGGCGTAGACGGCCTTGACGACGTCGATCGCGGTGCGCTCCCTGGTGTCGATGACGCTGTGCCCGGCGGTGGGCAGGTCGACCAGTGCGGCGTCGGGCAGCAGCGAGACGATCCGCTGCGCCACCGCTCGCGGGGTGACGAGGTCACGACCCCCGGAGATCACCGCGGTTGGCCAATCGAAGCCGGGCATCGACGCGACGAGATCGTAGGGCTCCGCCACGAAATCCACGTCGCCGGTGGCGGTTTCGCGGAAAGCTACTGCCGGGTCGAGCGGGCCGCCGTCGGGAACTGCGGCGTAGTTGAGCTCGCGGTAGCCGATCCGACCGACCAGGTCCGGCTCGTGGTGATACGGCATCTTGCGCTGCAGGAGCAGCTTCGTACCCAGCCTCACGGCACCCCACAACCAATCGTGGCCCGTCAGGAGCAGGTCGAGTTGGCGGCGCAGCACGTCCGGTCCGGCGAACCCGTACATGCCCGCAGCCAGCTGCGCGGCCACGGGGGTGAGCACGTCGTCGTCGACGAGGCGGCGCACCTTGGTGGCCAATTCGGCCGTCTCCGGGTCCGCCCCGTCCCACAGCACGCGCCGGGTGGCCGCGCGCACGGCGTCGATGTCGTCGGCGGACAGCAGCGGCGAGTCCAGGATCATCGCGTGCACGCGGCCCGGATGGCGCACCCCGAGGCCCGCGGCCAAGTACGTGCCGTAGGACGTGCCGTACACCACCGCCGACTCCACGTGGGCGTCGTCCAGCACCGCGGCGATGTCGTCGACGGCGGCGTCGACGGTCAGGGCCTCCGGCGGCAGATCGATGCCGTCGTCGTCGTGCCGTGACATGCCCACCCCACGGTGCTCGACCATGATGACGTCGAGGCCCTCGGTGGCCGCCCGGCGGCGCAGCCCCCGGTACAGCGCGACGGACGCTGCGCCTGGACCGCCAGGGACGATGACCAGCGGATGTTCCGACTTGCGGCCGGTGCGGGCGTAGTAGAGGTCGAACTCCTCGCCGTCCCGACGTGACCCGCCGACCGGCCGCCGGACCGGCCGGACACCGGGCAGCCCGGCCAGCCGGTCGTGGGCCCTGCGGCGCTTGGCGTTCATCGTCATCGCCTCCCATTCTGCCTCGCCTTCGCGCACTCCTTACTGGCAGTACACGCCATCGGCTCGCGCCCTGTCAGGAGACCTCCCGGCGGGGCCAACGAGAGGCGTTCTTAGGTTCGGGGTGATCCAAAGCCGTGCACTAGCCCGCGCCGCTTGCGTACAACGGTTGCCATGACCACCGTCGAGAACACCAACCGAATCCTGCCCGGTTCGCCGGAGTGGACCGAGCTACTGGCCGGCATCGCCGCGGGCGCAAAGGACCGAGACCTCAACGACGAGAACCCCTTTGACCAGGTGTCCGCGCTCAAGCGGGCCGGCTTCGGCACACTGCGGCTGCCAATCGAGCTGGACGGCGCGGGATACACCGTGCCGCAACTGTTCTCCGCGGTGATCGACGTGGCGCACGCCGATCCCATTGTGGCGCACATCTTCCGGACCCACTTCTGGTTCACCGAGGAGCGCTTGCGCACGCCTCATGACCCCATCGGAGAGCGCTGGCTGCGCAAGATCGCCGACGGCAAGACCTTCGGCAACGCGTTCAGCGAGAAGGGATCGCTGGCAGTTGGCAGCCTGGTGTTCAACACCCGACTGCTGCCCGACCCCGCCGTCGCCTTCCGGTTGACCGGCGAGAAGTACTACAGCACGGGCACCCTGTTCTCCGACTACGTGACCGCAACCGCGACCACCGACCACGACTCGGTGGCCATCGTGATCGTCCCCGCCGACCGGACCGGCGTGCGGCTCATCGACGACTGGGACGGCTTCGGTCAGCGCCGCACCGGCACCGGCACCACGATCTTCAAGGACGTGGCTGTGTCAGCCGAGGAGGTCCTCTCCGACTCGCCATATGACGCCGACCCGGCGCCGACGGTGCAGTACGCGTCGCTGCAGCTGTACATCCACGCGGTGGTCGCGGGCATCCTGGCCGCCGTCGTCGACGACGGTGTGACGCTATTGCGTTCGCGCGAACGCAGTTTCAGCCACGCACCCACCGAGAGGCCCGTCGACGATCCGCTGCTGCAGCGCCAGCTCGGCGTGCTGGCCAGCACGGCGTACGTCGCCAGGGCCGCCGTCCTGGACGCGGCAGAGGCGATCGCGCGAGCCACCGCGTCGGATTCCGGCGAAGGCCCCGACCCGGAACTGGCCGCCGAAGCGCAGCTCAAGGTCGCCAAGGTCAAGGTGCACCTTGACGACGTCGCCCCAGAGGCGGCCACCCGGCTGCTCGAACTGGGCGGCGCCAGCGCGTCCAGCAGGACGCGCAACCTGGACCGGCACTGGCGCAACATCCGGACCATCACGCTGCACAACCCGGTCGCGTACAAGGCTCGCGTGATCGGCCAGAACCTCTTGCACGGCACCGCCCTTCCCGCCAACGCCTACTTCTGACCCCACCCCACCCCATTGCGCATCCCATCGCGATTTCGGCGCGTATATCCGCGGTGAGCGCGGGTTTGCGCGCCGAAATCGCAGAGGAGAGGAGAGGTGTCAGTCGCGAGTTAGTGCGACGAGGACCTGATCAAGTCCGCGGCCTTCTCGCCGATCAGCACGCTCGGCGCGTGGGTGTGGCCGCGGATGATCGTCGGCATCACCGACGCGTCGGCCACCCGCAGCCCGTCGACGCCACGAACCCGCAGTTGCGGATCCACCACGCTGGCGTCATCACTACCCATCCGGCACGTGCCTACCGGGTGATAGAGCGTGTGCGACAACGTGTTCAGCGCTTTCTCCAGTGTCTCGTCGGTCAGCTCGCGCGCACCGGCCGGCCGGGCGATGCCACCGAGTACGGCCCGCATCGTGGGTGACTCGGCGATCCGGGCGGTGATCCGCAGACCCTCCATCAACGCCGCGCGGTCCTCGCCCGCGTCGTCGGAGAGGTACCGCGGGTCGATCAGCGGCTTGACCATCGGGTCGGCCGACGCCAGCGAGATCGTGCCGCTGCTCTTGGGTTTCAGCAGGATCGGACCCATCACGACGGCGTGGCCGGGATACGGCTCGCCGATCCCCTCGTCGAAGAACGGGGCCGGGGCGAAGATCAGCTCGAGATCGGGGAGCGCCAATTCCGGCCTGCTGCGCACGAATCCGTAGGCCTCGCCGACGTTGGACGTGAGCATGCCGCGGCGCCGGGCAAGGTAGTTGACCAGTTGCAGGGGCTTCTCCGCGGCGAACAGGGTGTCGCACTGGGCGTCGAAGCCGAGCGGGACCACCAGGTGGTCGAGCAGGTTCGCGCCCACCTCCGGTGCGTGGTGAACCGACTCGATGCCGTGCTCGGCAAGTTGGTCGCGGTCACCGACGCCGGACAGCATCAGCAGCTGCGGCGTGTTGATCGCACCGGCGCACAACAGAACCTCGCGACGCGCCCGGACCACCTGGCGCCTACCGTCGGTGTCGAGTTCGACGCCGACGGCGCGGTTGCCGTCGAAGAGCACCCGGGTCACCGTGGCGTCGGTGAACAGCTTCAGATTCTGCCGACGCAACGCCGGCTTGAGGTAGGCGTCGGCGGTGCTCCACCGCGCTCCCCTGCGCTGCGTGACCAGCGTCTGGCAGAACCCCTCCGGCGACGCCTGATTCGGCGCCTCGAGCCCGTGGCCCAGCTGCTCGACGGCGGACAGAAAGGCGGCGGTCGAACTGCACGGACTGCGCTGCGCCGACACGACGAGCGGCCCCTGCTCGATCCGCTTGAAGTACTTCTCGATGCCGGCAAAGGACCAGTCCGCACCGGCCCGCTCGCCCCACTCGTCGTAGTCCGCGGCGAACCCGCGCACCCACATCATGGCGTTCATCGACGACGAGCCACCGAGCGTCTTGCCGCGTGGCCAGTAGATCTGGCGGCCGTCGAGTTGCTTCTGCGGCTCGGTCAGGTAGTTCCAGTCGACCGGGCTGCGGAACAGCTTGGCGAAGGCCGCCGGGATGTGAATGAACTTGTTCTTGTCGGGCGGCCCGGCCTCCACGACCGCCACCCGTACCCCCGGCACGGCGCTGAGTCGACTGGCAAGTACCGAGCCGGCCGAGCCGGTGCCCACCACGATGTAGTCCGCGAACACGTGCCGGAGTCGAGAAGTCGGGAGCAGCCTCGCGAGGTCAATTCGACCGCCGCAGGATCCGAGCCACGTCTGTCGGCCGTTCCAGTGCGGAGAAGTGGCCGGTGTTGGGCAGGGTGATCCGCTCGACCTCGGTCAGCAGGCCGGCCACGTGGTCGCGTTCTGCCGGGCGTGCCCAGTCCTGGTCGCTGTAGACCAGCGTCACCGGAACCGACACATCGCGATAGCGATCTCGTGCCTTCATGAATCCCTTGAGGCTGCGATAGATCGCGCGGGACACCCTCGGATAGCCTTTGCGGCGTCCGCTCTTTCGGAGCTCGGCGATGAAGTCGTCGGGCAGAGCGCTGTTGTCGACGACACCGCCGCGCATCACACCCTTCATGATTGGCCGGTTCTCCATCGCGGCGAACACTGGTCCAAGGACCGGCATCCGGACGCTGCTGATGATGAACCGGGCGAACCAGTTGCCCCGTTCGAGCCCGCTCGGATAGTCGTAGCTGTTGAACGCGACGACCCGGCTCACCCGGTCCTTGAGGTCGATGGAGGCCTGCAGCGCGAGCGCGCCGCCGAGCGATTCCCCGGCCAGCGTCACATCGTGCAGGTCGAGCCCGGTGACGAATTCGACCACTGCGGCACGCAGGTCCGGCTCCTCGTATCGGGCGCCTGGCACGATGTCGGACCACCCCATGCCGGGCAGATCCAGCGCGTAGACGGTGAACGAGTCCCACAGCTGCGGGATAACCCGGTGGAAGTAGTCCAGCTGGGTGCGGATGGTGTGCATCAGTACCAGCGCGGGGCCGCTGCCTGCGGTGTAGTAGCGCAGTTTCGAACCGTCAGCTCCGGTGAAGAACTCGACCGTGCCGTGGCCGTCAGTCCAGGTGTCGGTGTAGGTGCTCATGCGCAGATTTCCTCCTGTTCGGGCAGCTCGATTTCGGCTGCGGTGGGGGCGGTTTGGCGTGCCCGGGCGGGCAGCATCCAGGCAACGATGACGGCCGCGACCGCGGCAATACCGGCGCTGACCAGGGAACCGACCTGCATGCCGTCGAGAAACGCGGTATCGACGGCCTGCCGCGCGCTGGACGCAATCCCGGCGGGCAGCTGCGCGACGACCTCCTGCGCCGTGGCCACCGACCGTTCCATCGTGGCGCGCACCTCGGTGGGCAGCGCCGACACCGCGGAGTCACTGGCTAGCCGGCCGGAATAGATCGAGGCGAAGACGCTGCCAACGATCGCGACGCCGAGGGTGCCGCCGAGTTCGCGGGTGGTGTCGTTGACGGCGGAACCGACGCCGGCCTTGTCGGCGGACAGCGATCCCATGATCGACTCGGTGGCCGGTGCCGTTGTCAGGCCGAGGCCGCCGCCGAGCAGCACCATCTGGGCAGCGATCACGGCGTAGGACGTGCTCGCGTCGACGGTCGATGCCCAGCCCAGCCCGGCCGCGAAGATGGCCAGGCCCGCGACGACGACCGCCGTCGTGCCGATTCGTTCCACAATGCGCGGCCCGACGATGCTGGCGACGGCGATCGAGATGGCCACCGGCAGCAACCGCACGCCGGTCTCAAATGCGCTGTAGGCCTTGATGAATTGGAAGTACTGGGTGATGACGAAGATGAAACCGAACAAGGTCAGAAAGCCCGCGGTCACCGCCAGGCTGCCGCCGGAGAACCGCCGGTTCAAGAACACCGACACGTCGAGCATCGGGTGCGAAGTGCGCCTTTCCCACAATGCGAAGCCGGCGAGGACGGTGATGGCCACCCCGAACCCTGCGACGGTGCGCGCGCTGCCCCAGCCCCAGTTGGGCGCCTCGATGACGGTGTAGACCAGCGCGGTGATGCCGATCGAGGACAGGATTAGTCCGGGGACATCAACACGGGGGGCCGCCGGGTCGCGTGACGTCGGGACGAACAGGATCCCGCCCACGATGGCCGCCATGGCGATCGGCACGTTGGCGAGGAAGATCGAGCCCCACGCGAAGTGTTCGAGCAGCCAGCCCCCGGTGATGGGGCCTGCCGCCACGCCGACACCCACCATCGCCGCCCACAGTCCGATTGCCTTCGCCCGCTTGACGGGATCGGCGAAGATGTTGGTGATCAACGAGAGCGTCGTCGGGAAGATCACCGCGGCGCCGACGCCCATGGCGGCGCGCGCCCAGATCAGCGCGTTGGCCGAATCGACCTGCGCCGCGACGACAGACGTGATCGCGAAGACCGCGAGCCCGCCACTGAGCCAGCCCCGCCGGCCGAAGCGGTCGCTCAGGCTGCCCACGGACAGCATCAGCCCGGCCATGACCAGGGTGTACGCGTCGACGATCCATTGCAGTTGGGCGGTGTCGGCGTCGAGTTCGCGCGACAGCGTGGGTAGGCCGACGTTGACGATGGTCGCGTCGACGCTGACGACGAAGACGCTCAGGCAGATAACGGCAAGCGCGGCGATCGGATGATCGCGGAACACGGGATGACGAAGGAAGGTACTCATAGGCAGAACCGTAAACTTTTCAGACAAGTTTTTCAAGTGATATGACTAAATAATTGTCTGAATGGTAGAGTTATTCCATGCCGAGGACCTACCACCAGAACTGCCCAATCGCACTGGGGCTCGACGTACTCGGGGAGCGATGGACGCTGCTGATCCTGCGAGAGCTCATCGGCGGCGCCCGTCGCTACGGTGACCTACGCGCCCAGCTGCCCGGCATCGCCACCAACCTGCTGGCCGACCGGCTGCGCGAGCTGGAAGAGGCCGGCCTGGTCGATCGCGAGGAGCTGCCGCCGCCGGTCGCCAGGACGGTGTACACCCTCAGCGAGACAGGCTGGCGCAAGGTACTGCCGGTGGTGAAGGCCATCGCGACGTTCGGGCTGGACATGGTCGAGCCGAAGGAAAGCGCGCTGACTCCGTTGAACGGCTTTCTGGCCGGAATCCTGCTGGCCTTCGACGTCGCTGCTGCCGACGGCCCCGGCACCGCCTACGCGATTGACATCGATGACCGCCGATTCGAATTCGCGGTCCGCGACGGCGGACTGACCGCCGCTCAGGCTCCACCATCTGTCACGGTGACCGCAACAGCGGCAGACCTGATCACCGCCCGGATGGGTGCCACTACGGCGGAGCGCAAAGCGGCGCTGCGCCGGTTGAGATTCGCCGGAACCGACGATGCGGTCGCCGGCATGCGTGCGGCTTTCGGGCTGACCGGCGACCCCGGACTACCGGTCGGCTAGGCCGTCAGCGCAATATGCTGCGCGTCGCCGACTGCCGCGTAGCGCTCGGGGCTGCAGGTCAGCACGATGACCTGCCCGTCGCCGCCGACGGCGTCGAACACCTCGCCCATCTTGGTCAGCCGGTCGGCGTCGGTGAACCCGAGGGCGTCGTCGATCAGGACGGGCACTCCGTCCTCCTTGGCGACCAGCGCCGCACCCGCCAGCCGCGCCACGATGCCGAGTTGCTCCTTGGCGCCCCCCGACAGCGAGTCGTACGGCACGGTGCGTCCGGCCAGGGTGCGGCTGCAGATGCGCAGTTCGGCGTCGATCTCCACCTCGAAGTCGGCACCGAACACGATTCGGCCCAACCGCTGCACCTCAGCGCGGAACGGCTCGACGTAGCGCAGACGGGCGTCGTCGCGGTGCCGCAGCATCACCGAGCGCAACACGTGCACCGCGCCGGCGCGCCTGCCCAGCCGGGCGTGCTCGGCGACGGTGTGCTGGAGTTCGATCTGGGCGGCGTCCAGCTGACCCCGCCGACCTTGCGTGCCGTACGCGCGCAGCTGGGCGGTGGTGTCCCGCAGCTGTTCGCCGATCTGCTCGTGCGCTCGAACCAGTGCGTCGTGGCGGCGGACGGCGTCGTCGAACTCTTCGGCGACGGCCACCGGCGCAACGCCTGCGAGTTCGGTCTCGACGGCCTGCATTCCGGTCGCGACCTCGCGGGCACTCTCGGCCGCGGCGTCCGCCCGGACCGAAAGGACATCGTCGGTGGCCGTCTGCCGCTGTGCGACAAGCAGCTCACCGACCCTGGTCAGTTCCGCCTTGGCGGTGATCAGCTGCTCCCGCAGAACCGTGGCGCGGGTGGTGTGATCCATCGCCGCAGCCGCCGCCGAGGTAGCTGCTTCGCGGTGAACGTCGCACTCGGCGACGGTCAGGCGACGGTCGGCCGTCGCGGCCTCGAGCTCGGCCCTGGCCCCCTCGGCGTCACCCGGCACGTCGGTGGACTGAGCCTCGCGCAGCTCGGCGAGGTGTGCCCGCATCCCGGCGACGGAGTCGTCGCCCGTCAGCGCCTCGCGGGTGGCCCGCACACGATCGCCGAACGCCAGCAGGTCCCGCCGATCGTGGTCGAGCGTCCTGGCGGCGTCGACGTCGGCCGCCCCGGCACGCGCCAGCTGGGCGGCCAGGTGCGCACGCGCTGCGTCGAGCACGGCCTGGGCGTCGGCGGCGGGCTCACCGGGCAGCACACGCACCGTCAGCACTCCTGGCAGCTCGACGTCGGTGGGCCCCGCGGCGCTCGCCGACCAGCTCTGGCCCGCGGCCAGCGCGACGACCTCGCCTGCGATCCGCAGCTCGACGTCGGCGGCGGCTGTCAACTCGACGCGGGCCGAGGCCGATTCGGCCCGCGCGGCGGCCAACTCGACCGCGGCGGCGGCGGTCTCGATGCCGCGCATGGAACCGTCCACCATCGCGATCCCTGCGAGGTCGCGGTCGATGCCGAGCAACTCGCGGTCGGCGGCGTCGATCTTCGTCAGCTTCGCCGCCAGCCGTTCGGCCTGCTCGCGGTGGGCGATCTGCTCGACGGCGCGACGCGCAGTGTCGACCCTGACCTGGCACGCGTCGACGGCGGCCTTGGCCTCGACCAGGCCGGCATCGGCTGCTGCCTTCACTTCGCGGGCCGCCGTCTCCTCGGCACCGGCCTGCTCGGCGGAGCTCTCCAGGTCGGCGATCGTGGCGGCTCGGGCGTCGAGGTCGACGCGCAACCGGCGGCGGTCGTCGAGCGCCGCGACGGACGCGGCACGCTGCTGCTCAGCCGCATCGGCGAGTGCACGTGCGTGGACGAGCCGCTCGGTCAGTTCCTTGACGGTCTCGGCCGCCGCACGTGCCGCGTCCAGGCGCTTGGCTGCGTTGCCGCGATCGAGCGTCGCGCGGGCCAGGCGGTCGGTCAGCTCACCGTGCCGGGCCACCGCATCGTCGACCTCGGCGACCGCGGCCTCGCACTCGGCCACACTGCACTCCGCGGCGCGCAACCCGGTGATCGCCGTGCCCCAGTCGCCTGTCGGCCGACCCGTCGCGGTGAAGTACTGGCGGTACTCGGCGTCGATGCGATCGACCAGTAGCGGCTCTGCCCCGGAGAGCGCCACCGCCTGCCCGGCGGCGACGTCGAGTGCGCGGGACAGCGCGTCGCATCCGGACAGATCGACCGGTGCGGTGGCCCCCGACTGCAGCACGCGCTGGGCCTGCCAGAGGTCGATGTCGACGGTCTCCTTCAGGATCGCCTGCACCCGGTCGTGTGCCTCGTCGCCGGTGAGTTGTTCGCGGCGCGGTTCGGTCACCGTCAGCTCCGTGACCGGTCGCTTGTGGAAGCGCTTGAAGTACTCGAAACGGTAAGGGCCGGTTGAGATCACCGCAGCGATCTCCGCGCCCTCGTCGACATGCGTTGGCTTGACCTGCTTGACCTCCTTCTTGGCCGAGCGGTCCTTGGAGTGCAGCAGCAGGTCGAGCGCCTCGATCATCGACGACTTGCCGATCTCGTTGGCGCCGCTGATCACGACCACGCCGCGGTCGGGGAACTCGATGTCGCGGTGGGCGATTCCGCGGTAGTTGCGCAGGGTGAGACGGTGTAGCTTCACGCTGCGCCCCGATCCACCAGGCGCAGCAGCAGCGCCAGCGCGGCGCGGGCGTCCTCGGCCTGCTCGCCGTCGTCGCGTGCCGTCGCCACCAACTCGTCGACGGCCGCGGCCGCGAACCCCCCGATGCCGAGGTCGTCGAACTCGCCGTCGGCGGGCACCACGACGACGTCGGTCTGGCTGTCCCACGACGTCAAGGCCGCGAAGAGCCGGGTGTGCTTGTCGATACAGGCGTCGAGCTCGGCCTTGTCCGTCACGGTCAGCGACCCGGTCAACGCCAGCTGCACCACGGTGCGGTCCTTGTCGGGCATCAGGTCGAGGTTCAGGCCGAGGTCGGTGATGTCGCGGCTGTTGTCCA
>Ga0193743_1001678_pt1 | contig 16238 bp, 15 predicted proteins | sample L2c2metaG_FD_143038 | JGI IMG/M metagenome (GOLD analysis project Ga0193743, IMG submission 143038) | Soil microbial communities from a riparian zone of the East river system, Colorado, United States - L2c2 | ecosystem: Environmental > Terrestrial > Soil > Riparian zone | place: USA: East River...
AAAAAGACCTGGACCACGAGGACTGTCACCAGCGCGAGTGTGCCGCTCGCACGCCACGCCCACAGCGCCACCGGATCGCGGCGGGTGCGCGCCATCCACAGTGCTGCGAGGGCGAAGGCGCCCCATACCAGCACATAAAATATCCGCTCCATGAAGCTCGCGTCAGGAGTCGCCATGGAGCCGGGTTGGAAGATGCTGCGCACCTCCAGGGTGGCCAGCACGAAGATGAGCAGCGCCACCGCAGCCTCGGTCGCGCGCACCAGCCGTTCGTCGGCCGTCGGCCGCAGGAAGCGCAAGCCGACGATGAGCGCCGCGATCGAGAGCCCGTAGGACCACAGGATCCAGTTGATGATCGGCGTGACGCCCAGCGGATATTTCAGGATCTCGGGATTGAGCACGAAGCGCACGACCACGACGGCGAGCAGCGGCCAGCAGAGCTGACGCATGGCTAAAAGATCGAGCCGGGCCGCGATGGCGGCAACCGCGGCAAACTCGATGGCGTAGGCCACGGTGATCCACTCGCGTCGGAGTTCGAGCGGAATGGCGGCGGCGATGAAGAAGACCACGCCTGCCGCGAGGAAGCCCAGCGCCTCGGTGGCGCCGGTCATGGTCTCGCGCCAGCGTACCAGCCGCTCGGCGCCGACCAGGAACGGCACGGCAAGCCCGATGCTGATCAGCCCCCACGGCGTGGCGGTCGCGACGCCGCGCAGCACGTACCAGCCGAGAAGAAAGTGGAGGAGCGCAGCGGCGACGGAGAGCGCGGCCCAAAAGCCCGGCCGGGCGGCGTTCCACAAGAGCGCGAAGGCGGCGGCGGCGTAGAACCCGCCGAGCAGAATCGTGGTCCAGGCGAAGCGATCGGCGTCCCAGCCGGTGCCCGGGACGCGCGTGGTGCCCCACCAAAACGCCAGCGCCGCAATCGACAGGAGCGGCGCCAGCGCCGCGACATACTGGAAGCGTGGCGTCCAGCGGGCGAGCATGTAAAGGCCCGCACCGTGCGCGGCCAGCGCCAGCCAGCCCGCGCTCTGCTTTCCGTCATCCTGGATGATGACGGCGACCAGCAGGGAGCCGGTCAGCCCGAGCGCTGCCCAGACGAGGGCAGCGACATCGACGGGCAGATTCTCGCTCTCTCCCATGCGTCGCCATGTCGTCCACACGAACAGGCCGGCCACCGCGACCAGGAACAGACCGACCCAGTGCAGGCCACTTGCCAGCGACAGCATCCAGAGGGCTGTCCAGATTGCCGATCCCGCGAGCACGCCCCAGCCGAGCGGCCACCAGCCGCGGATGCGGATCACGCCGAGCGTGCCGGCGGCGATCGCCAGGAGATAGCCGAACAGCACAGGCGTGTTGGGCGGGTCGCTGCCGATGATCGCTGGACTGACGAAGCCGCCGACGAACGCAAGGCTCGCCACGAGGATGCCGTGGCGCAGCGACAGGCCGATGGCGAAGGCGGTGAGCGCCGCGGCCCCACCGCCTGCCGCGACCTTGGAGATCATCTCGTAGAGCGCAACGGCGGCGAACAGCGCGCCGTAGAGGGCGGCGACGCCGGCGGCGGCCAGCGCCTGGGCCACCCGCTCATCTCGGGTGCGCACTCTTTCGGCGCCGCCGATCAGGGCGAAGCCGAACAGCGCCGCCAGGATCACCCGGACCTCGGGCGAGAGATATCCCTCCTCGATCGAGTAGCGCACGAGGAAGACTGCGGCCAGCGCCAGGGTGATGGCGCCGATCCACAGGAACACGCGCGCGCCCAGACGCTGCTCCCAGCCGGCCTTGACCGGCTCAAGGACCGGCGCGGACGCCGGTGCCGGCGGCGGCAAGATCTCGTCGGGCGTGGGCTCGGGTTCGAAAGGCGGCGCAGGCGGCGGCGCAATTTCGGCTGCCGGCGCTTCGAATGGCGGCGGCAGGGCGGCACCTTCCGCCATCTGCCGCCTGATCGCGGCGAGATCGGCCGCGAGCCTTTCGTTCTGAGAGCGCAGGCGCGATGTGCGCACGAGCGCTGCGATGGCAAGAATGGGCGTGCCGATGGCCCAGGCGATCCCGAGCAGGATCAGAAGGACTTCGTCCACGGTGAACCCGCGGCCGGCACGCCCTTCCGGTTACTCGGCCGCGACGCGGGTGGCTTGCCGGACGAACGCCGCGCGGCTGTCCCTGGCGACGATGCCGCGCTTCACCACCAGGCGATGGTTCTCCTTGCGCGCGGCACGCTTGATGTCGGCCAGCGGATCGCCATCGCACACCACGAAGTCGGCGCTGTTGCCTTCCTTGATCCGGCCCTGGTCGGCAAGCCGCATCAGATCGGCGGCGCTTGCCGTCGAGAAAAACAGCGAATCGCGGCTCGAGATACCGATCTCGCACATATATTCGAGCTCGCGCGCATTCTCGCCGTGCCGGTTGTGCGGCGTGCCGGCGTCGGTGCCCATGGCGATGCGTCCGCCCGCCTTGTAGTACATCTTGATCGAGTCGATATGGCGGTCGAACACGCGACGCGCCTTGTCGATCACATAGTCGGGGATCGAGCGGTCGCCGTCGTCGTAGCCCTTGAGGATGTTCTTGACGGCGGCCAGCGTCGGAACCAGCCACACGCCGCGCTCCTTCATCTCCGTGATGCATTCGTCGGTCATGAAGATGCCGTGTTCGATCGAATCGATGCCGCCGCGCACGGCGTTCAGGATGCCGAGCGCGCCCTGGGCGTGGCTGGCGCAGCATTTGTGGAAGCGGTGCGCCTCGCTGATGCCGGCCTTCATCTCCTCGGCCGAGTAGTGCGCATCCTCGGGATTGACCCCCGGCGTCATGACCCCGCCCGTCGCCATGATCTTGACCAGGTCGGAGCCGGCATGGACCTGCTCGCGCACCGCCTTCACCACCTCATCGACGCCATCGGCGATGCGGCCGTTGCGGTTGCCGTGGCCGCCGGTCATGCAGATGAGACGGCCGGAACAGCGCATGGTCGGGCCCAGAAAGCGGCCGGCGTTGAACGCGTCGCGCATGGCGAATTCGATATAGTCCTTGCCGCCGCAGTCACGCACGGCGGTGATGCCGCCTTCCAGCGTATTGCGCATGAACTCCATGCCGCGCACCGCGAGCTGCGCCGCCGACAAGCGCTCTTGAGCTGCGCCGGGGTTCCCCTCGCCGCCGAGAAGCGAATGGACATGGCAGTCGATCATGCCCGGGATCAAGGTGCCGCCGGCGGTATCGACCTTCTCGCCGGCGAAGCCCGCGAACTCAGCCGTGGGCGCGACGCGCTTGACCTTGCCGCCCTCCTCCAGCACCGCGTGCCCGTCTTGCACCTTTTCGCCGTCGAACAGACGACCGCCGACATACAACGTGGCCATTGACCCACTCCCGAGTTGAAACGTGACGGGACTTTGCCTCCGCGCCTGCCGCGCGGCAAGGACCAGCAACCCGGCGGCGCTGCCTAGCGACCGGCCGTCCGCTGGCCGCAGCCCAGCGGATCGGACGGCTCGTCGCCGCCCATCGCCTTCAGGCGGTCGATTTCGTCGTCGATTCCGACGATGTGCGGATTGTACTTGCGCGCCAGCTCGAAGGCCGCGACCGCGCGCGGATACTCGCCCATTTCCGCGCGGATCATGCCGAGACCCGAATAGGCGCCGAAATGGCGCGGCTCGCGCTTGATGGTTTCGCAGATGTCCGACAGCGAGGCCGGGAAGTTGCCGAGCAGCCAATAGGCCGTCGCCCGCTTGTTCCACGCCTCGGAAAGATCGGGCGCGATGTCGATCAGCCGGGTGAAGGTCTCGACCGACGTCTTGAGCTCGTGCTGCTGCATCTCGGCGATGCCGCGCATCATCAGCTGGCGCTGCTCGGGCTCGGAGACGATGGTCCACTGTTCCCAGATCGCCGCTTCCAGGGACTGGATCGCCATCGGATCGGTCGCGGTCTGAAGTTTGGCAAACAGGGTGTCGAGCATGCTGTTGCTCCCGCCGTTTTGCGCCGAGGCGTTCGTCCACAGCATCACGCCGAGGAGCATGGCAAGGCAAGCACGAAGGAGGGTCATGGCGTCCTTAAAGCAGGGCCGCCGGCTTGGGCCCGCCGGTCGCCCAATCGAGCAGTTCGACGGTATGTGCAATCGGGATGCCAGTGCCGTCCGCGATATTGCCGATGCAGCCGAAGTTGCCGGCGGCGATGATGTCGGGCCGCAGGCTTTCGATGTTGGCGACCTTGCGGTCGCGCAGGCGGCGCGACAGCTCGGGCTGCAGCACCTGGTAGGTGCCCGCCCAGCCGCAACAGATGTGTCCCTCGGGCACATCCTTGACGACGAAGCCCGCGTCGCGGAGCAGCTTCTTGGGTTGCTCGATCACCTTCTGGCCGTGCTGCATCGAACAGGCCGAATGATACGCCACGGTGAGCGGCCGCGCGGTCACGTTCGCGAGACCGACCTCGAGCATGACCTCGCTCACGTCCTTGGCGAGGCTGGCCACCTGCTGCGCCTTGTCCTTCCACAGAGGATCGTCGGCCAGCATGTGACCGTAGTCCTTCACCGTGGTGCCGCAGCCGGATGCGTTGATCACGATGGCGTCGAGACCGGCGCCATCGATCTCGCGCAGCCACGCCTGGATGTTGCGCTTGGCGAGTTCGATCGCCTGCCCGTTCCGGCCGATATGCTGGACCGAGGAGCCGCAGCAGCCCGAGCCTGCGACGTTCACCACCTCGATGTCGTGGCGCGTCAGCAGCCGCACCGTGGCCTCGTTGACCTCGGGCGCCAGGACCTGCTGGCCGCAACCCGGCATCAGCGCCACCCGCTTGCGGCGCAGTCCCGCTGCGGGGAAGGTCTGCGGCCGATCGACCGGCGAGGGTCCGGCGAGCCGGTCCGGCACCGCCTCGAGCATCGCCTTCAGCCGGCGCAGGAAGGTGGCGCCGCCGGGATCGGCGCTGGCCGACGGCAGCAGCATCGCCAGCGGCTTGGCGAGCCGACCCAGCACCATGGCCCAGCGGAACGCGCCCGGCCGCGGCATCAGCCAGGCGAGGACGCCGCGCAGCAAGCGGTCGGGCAACGCGCGCGTGTAGCGCGTCTCGATGTGATGCCGGCCGTGATCGACCAGGTGCATGTAGTTCACGCCCGACGGGCAGGTCGTCATGCAGGACAGGCACGACAGGCAACGGTCGACGTGCCTGACCTCGGTCGCGCTGGGCGCGCGGTCACCCTCCAGCATCGCCTTGATGAAGTAGATGCGGCCGCGCGGGCTGTCGCGCTCGTCGCCCAGCAGCACGAAGGTCGGGCAGGTCGCGGTGCAGAAGCCGCAATGCACGCACTTGCGCAGGATATTCTCGCTGCGCGCGGTCTCCGGATCGGCGAGCTGGGCCAGGGTGAAGTTGGTCTGCATCCGGCGGCGCTACGCCGCCTCGCGTAGTTTGAGGCGCGCGGTCGTTTGCTTAATTCGGTGGCCGGCTTCGGTCGAAGCCTTCTCCAATTCATAAAGAGTCTGCAGATTCATCCAGGTCTGCGCGCTCATACCCAGTGCGCGCTCCAGCCGCAGCGCAGTCTCGGCCGTAATGCCTCGCTTGCCGCGAATGATATTGCCGACCTGAACCTGCGAGAGACCGGTCGCCTGAGCGAGCCGGTACTGCGAAATGCGTGCCGGCTCCATGAATTCCTCGCGCAGAATGCGTCCCGGATGTACTGGCTTGATCTTGCGCTTCATCAGTCTGCCTTTTCAGTGATAGTCCACAACTTCAATAGATATGGCTCTCGTTCCGTCCCAGACGAAACAAATACGCCATTGGTCATTGACCCGAATGCTCCATTGCCCTCGCCGATCACCTTTCAAGATCTCCAACCGATTGCCGGGCGGCACGGCTAAATCATCCAAACGGCTTGCGGCATAGACAATTTTCAGTTTGTTCTGCGTTCGCTGGGCCAAGGAAGGTGGATAGCGACGTACCCTCTCGCCATAGAAAAGCCTCAGCGTGTCTTGGTCGCGAAACCGACTTTCATCGATCATTCCACTGTATGCTAACCATTTTGATTAGTATGAGCAACCTTAACCCATCCGCCCCGGGTTGAAGAGGCGCTTGGGATCGAAGCTTTCCTTCACGCGGCTGGCGAGCGCGGCAAGCGGCAGAGGCTGCGGCTGGAATACCGGAACGGCGGCACGAACGACCTCCGGCGCACGCATGAGCGTCGCGTGACCGCCAGTGGGGCCCAGGGCACCGCGCACGATTTCGTGGTCGGCATCGGCGCTCGGCGGCAAGGCGAGCCAGATCAGGCCGCCCGACCAGTCATAAAATGCCTCGGCGGCGGGACGTTTTGCCTTGATGCGGCTGACGACGCTCGGACCCTCTGTCGGCGGGCAGGAGATCTTCCACACCACCGCATCGTCCGCCGCCTTGAGCGGCACCACGTCGCGCACCTCGCGCCAGAAGGCGCGGCTTTCGAGGGTCCCGAGCTCTTCCATTTTTGCGCCCGACGCGCTCAGCAATTCTCGCAGCCCCTTCAGCCGTGCCTCGACCGAAGGCGCAACACCTTCGATGCGAAGCGCCGTGCGGTCGCCGACATGCGCCGCACCAGAAATGTCGTGCGGGCTGCCCAGGGCGGCACACATGACCTTCACGGCCGCGTCGTCCGTGAGGCCGACCAGCAACAGCGTGCGTGTCTGGTCGGGCGCGGGCAGGACTTTCACCGAGACCTCGTCGAGCACGGCCAAGGTGCCCCATGAGCCGGCCAAGAGCTTGGAGAGATCGTAGCCGGTGACGTTCTTCATCACCTTGCCGCCCGACTTGAAGGCCTCGCCGCGGCCATTGACGCCGCTGAAGCCTAAAAGGTGGTCGCGCGCCGCGCCTGCCGACACGCGGCGCGAGCCCGCGAAGTTGCCCATCACCGCGCCGACCAACGTGCCCTGCCCCGCCTCGAGACCCAGCAGCGGGCCGAGATCGGGCGGCTCGAAGGCCAGCATCTGGTTGCGTTGCGCCAACAAGGCCTCGACCTCGCTGACGGGCGTCCCGGCGCGCAGGGTGACGACCAGTTCCTCCGGCGCGTAATCGACGACGCCCGAGATACCCGAGAGGTCGAGCACCTGGTCGCAGCCCATGGGCTTGCCCAGCGCGAGCTTGCTGCCCTGGCCCCGCACGTCGAGCGTAACGCCGTCGTTCAGCGCCCACTCCACCGCCTGCCGCAGCTCCTTGGCGTCGCGCGGCTTGATCGTGCCCGCCATGTTTTAGAACCGCGGAATGTCGGGGAATGGCAGCTTGTTGTGATGCACGACCACCCGGCCGAGCTCGGCGCAGCGGCGGAGCTGGGGGAAGACCTTGCCGGGATTGAGCAGGTGGTCGGGATCGAAGGCGCATTTCACGCGCATCTGCTGGTCGAGGTCGATCTCGGTGAACTGCACGCCCATCAGGTCGCGCTTCTCGATGCCGACGCCGTGCTCCCCGGTCAGCACGCCGCCCACCTCCACGCAAAGCCGCAGGATGTCGGCGCCGAATTCCTCGGCGCGCCGCAGCTCGCCGGGGTCGTTGGCGTCGAACAGGATCAGAGGATGCAGGTTGCCGTCGCCGGCATGGAAGACGTTGACCACGCGCAGGCGGTGCTTCTTCGACATCTGCCGCATCTCGGCCAGCACCTCGACCAGCTTGCCGCGCGGCACCGAGCCGTCGAGGCACATATAGTCGGGCGTGATCTGGCCGACGGCGGGGAACGCCGCCTTGCGGCCGGCCCAGAACAGCACCCTCTCCTGCTCGTCGCGGCTCACCCGCACCGTCGTGGCGCCGCGGTCGCGGGCGATCTCCGCCACGCGTTCCACGAGATAGTCGACCTCGATCGAGGGGCCGTCGAGCTCGACGATCAGCAGCGCCTCGGCGTCCATGGGATAGCCCGCGCCGACATAGGCCTCGGCGCACTTCACGGCGTCCTTGTCCATCATCTCCATGCCGCCTGGGATGATGCCCGAGGCGATGACGGCAGCGACGCATTCCGCGGCGCCCGCCTCGGTCGGGAAGCCCAGCAATACGGCGCGCGCCGTCGAGGGCTTGCGCAGCAGCCGCACCGTCACCTCGGTGACGACGCCCAAAAGCCCTTCGGAGCCGGTCATCAGGCCCATCAGGTCGTAGCCTTCCGAGTCAAGGTGCTTGCCGCCCAGCCGTACGACCTCGCCGGTCATCAGCACCATCTCGATGCCTAAAAGGTTGTTGGTGGTGAGGCCGTATTTCAGGCAATGCACGCCACCGGAATTCTCCGCCACGTTGCCGCCGATCGAGCAGGCGATCTGCGAGCTGGGATCGGGCGCGTAGTAGAAGCCCTCATGCTCGACCGCCTTGGAGATGCCGAGGTTGGTGACGCCGGGCTGTACCCGCGCGCAGCGGTTGGCGTAGTCGATCTCGAGCACGCGGTTGAACTTGCCCAGACCCAGCAGGATGGCGTCGCCCACGGGCATGGAGCCGCCCGACAGCGACGTGCCGGCGCCGCGCGGCACGACCTTGACCTGGTTGTCCTGGCAGTAGCGCAGGATCGTCGAGACCTGGCTCACGCTCTCCGGCAGCACGACCACGAGCGGCATCTGGCGGTAGGCCGACAGCGCATCGCATTCGTAGGGCCGCATGCCGTCGAGATCATCGATCACGCCTTCGCCCGGCACGATGGCGCGCAAGGCGGCCACGATCTCGGACCGGCGGGCGAGAATGGCGGGATCGAGCGGCGGCATCTGCATGCCTCGCTCATACGCCAAATAAAAAAGCGGCGGAAGCCGAGGGCCTCCGCCGCCTGGATCAGAAAGACGGACCGGCCTCAGCCCTGGCGGGCCTTGAAGCGCGGGTTGGTCTTGTTGATGACGTAGACGCGGCCCTTGCGGCGCACGATGCGGCTGTCCTTGTGGCGGGCCTTCACGGACTTGAGCGAATGGCGGATCTTCATGGTTCTTCTCAACAAAAAGCCCCGGCCGGGCCGGGGGGAATTCCGAATGCGGGCGGAAAATAGGGACCTGAACGGTATCCGTCAACCCTTGGCTTGAGGGGAATTCGACGGAAATCTGTCAATGATCTGAACGGCTTGACCTCCTTAGCCTAGCCGGGCGGTCGCCACCAGCGCACAGAGCATGGCCGCGCAGGTCACCAGTTCGATCGGCAGGCGCAGTCGGCTACGCCGTGTCCAGGCCAACGCCACCGCCTCGCTCACCGTCCCCGGCTCGGCGCGTTCGAAGGCCAGCACCTTGGGGATGAAATCGAAACCGGACCAGATGCGCATGACGGCATGGCTCGCCAGCGCCACCAACAACGGCATACGCACGGCAGGCTGGGACCAGGCCCAGACCAGCGAGGCGATCAACATGACCTCGAAGGCGACGTGGGCGGCGATCCAGAATCGTCGCCGCGAGATGCCGCCGCGCGACGGCTGGACCAGGTCCGGCCGCTTGGGCCAGGCCGGATCGACGACCGCGACTTCGTAGAAACCGCCGCCCAGGCTCACCAGAGCAAGCGCGGCGGCGACTGCCACGATGATCAACATCGACGAAACACCCTTTCCTGAATCATTTATCTTTATTGAAAAGATATTTGGCTATCAAGAAAGAAGCCCGTCACGCCTTTCCAACCGTCATCGCGGCCACGACATCCGCGAGCTGGTCGAGGCCGGAGCCGGTGCCCTGGACGAAGCCGGCATCGACATGCGCCTTCTTCATCGCCACCGAGGCGAACAGCGTGTGGAAGGTCAGCAAGGTCTTGCCGCCCTTCTCGTCGAAGGTGATGGTCATGATCATCTTCTCCGCGCCGGGCGCTTCGAAGGCGTTGTCGAAGACAATCTTCCGGTTGTGCACGATTTCGAGATACTCGCCGCCGAACGGCGTGTTTTGCTGCCCGCTCGGTCCGGTCATGGCGAAGCGAAAACGCCCGCCCACCCGGAAGTCGACCTCGCACAGCGTCAGCGGCCAGCCAACCGGGCCGAACCACTTCACGAGATGCTCCGGCTTGCTCCACGCCTCGAACAGCAGGCGCGCCGGGGCGTCGTATGTGCGGGTGATGACGACCTCGCGGTCGGCGATCGATTCATTTGCGGCGGCGTTTGCCGGCATGACGTGCCTCCTTGCGCTTGAGTTCCTTCACGTATGTGTCGAGCTGGTCGAGGCTCTCGGCCCAGAAACGGCGGTAGTCGCCGAGCCACTGGACAGCTCCGGCGAGCGGCGCCGCCTCGAGGCGCGCTGGACGGAACTGCGCATCGCGGCCACGCGAGACGAGGCCGGCACGCTCGAGCACCTTCAAATGTTTGGAGATGGTGGGTTGGCTGAGATCGGACGGCGTTACGAGCTCGTTCACCGTGGCCTCGCCGGCGGCGAGGCGCGCCAGGATCGCCCGCCGCGTTGAATCGGCGAGAGCGGCGAAGACGAGATCCAGTTGTTGCGATGAGGCGAAGGTCATTTATTACCATTAGGCTATATTTCCATATAACTATATACAGAAACTTCGCGCGTCAACCTACTTTGACGCGTGAGATGAAGATCAAGCCGCTCGCGGTCGCCGTGCTCGACGAGTCGGGTCACGTGAAGTCGCTACCGCGCGAGGATGGCACCACACTTCAACCATCGTCATTTTCCTTCGAAGTCAGATTTCCTGGGCTGGCGGCGGCAGCGTCGCCGCTGGATAAAAGGGTGGAGCATGATCGGGACCGAAGATCTTGTTGGCGATCACAACGGCCTCCTTCGCCAGACGCTCGGCCTCTTCGGTTCGCCCCATGTTTTCATACAGCTGGCCAAGATTGAAAAGCACGACGGCCAGCGCCCAGGTTTCCTTCCCCGCGCCCGCACGAAGAAGCTCGATGGCCCGCTTGAAGTAACGCTCCGCCTCCCCGACGCGTCCCAGTTGCAGCAGCAGCGTTGCCTTGTTGTTGAGGAGGCCGTTCAAGGCCGGACTATTCTCGCCATAGGCTGCCACCACGATCTCAATCGCTTCATCGTAGCGTTTTTCCGCCTCCAACGGCTGGCCCAACGTAACGTCGAGGGCGGCGCGCATGTCGAGAGCGTAAGCCACCCATGGATGTCGGGAACCCAACAGCTTGCGATAAATGGCAAGCGGACGTTCATAGTACATTTCGGCATCACCAAGTTTGCCCTGAAGGCGGCGAACCGCGGCGAGATCCATCGACAGCATCGCCACGGAAATCGATTCCGCGCCCTGGACCCGGTCACAGATGGCAAGCGCCCGATTGAGCAATTCTTCGGCTACGGGCAGCTGGTCCAAGAGGATGCGAAGGCTAGCTAGATCACGCAGCGCCGGCACGATGCGGACGTCGTGGGGACCAAACCACTTCTCGTTGATCGCCAGCGCCTTGGACGAATACCCTGCAGCTTCCTCGAATTGACGGCGCGCAAGCGACAGCCGGGCGAGGTCGACATAGCTGCCGGCGACGTCCGCATGATCCGCTCCGTAGGTGGCCTGACGGATCTTCAGCGCTTCGCGCAAGAGTTCCTCCGCTTTCGCGAATTCGGCGCGGTCTTGATAGATTATGGCCAGCGTGCGCAGGCCGCGGACGACGGTAGGATGGGCCGGCCCCAGCGCCTTGCGATAGATCTCGAGCGGAAGCTCCGCGATTTGAGCTGCTTCGGCAAAGCGTCCCTGACCGCGCAGTAAACTGATCAGATTGACCAGCGAGTCGGCAACGTCCGGATTGTCGTGCCCCAGTACCTTCTCGCGGCCCGCCAACGCGCGCCGCAGGATCGGCTCGGCTTCGGCCGACCGTCCCATCCCATCCAGGCACATTGCCAGACTGTTGAGGTCGGCCAGGACAAGCGGATTGTCTGATCCCAGCGCGGCCTCGCGAATCGCGAGCGCGCGACGCAGTAGGGGCTCAGCCTCGGAATACCTGCTTTGCCAGCGATAGGTTGCGGCAAGATTGAACAACGCATCGGCAATCGAGATGTCGTCTGGCTTGAGCTTCGCCTCACGGCTGGCCAGCGCCCGCCGTGCCAGCCGCTCCGCTTCGTCCATACGGCCGAGATAGCGATATACAACTGCCAAGTGCACCTCGACTTCGGAGATGGCCACAAGGTCGTCGTGCTTCGATCGGATTGTCAGGGCCGACAGGAACGGCCCCTCGGCGTCGCTGTATCGACCTGCCGCGAAGAGCAGACTGCCCATCAGGAAAAACGAGGTGGCGACCTCCGGCTGCTCCGGGCCTTTCATACGGCGAACGATTTCAAGCCCGCGACGGAACAGCGGCTCGGCGAGGGCGAAGCGGTATTGCATCTGATAGACAGTGCCCAAGCGCTGAAGCGCCTGGGCAAGCGCGAACTCGTCCAAAGGGACTGTCTTCTCCCTGAGAGCAATCGAACGCTGGAGCAGCGCTTCGGCCTCGGCATATTTCGATTTGCCCATGGGGAATCGTGCGAGTTCGTAGGCAGCGGCGGCGGCCATCGCGCGATTCGCCTCGATCGGCGCACGGTCGTAGCCTTCCAACGCCAGACGATACTGTATCTCCGCCGTCGCCATTTCACCTCGAAACAGCGCGATCGCTCCAAGCTGAGCGTGGATAGCGTCGACGATTTGAGCATCGTCTCCGGGAACCGCTTCGCGGACCGTTAGCGCCCGCTGTGCAGCGCTCCAGGCATCATCGTACCGACGCTGGTTGCGATAAAAGTTTGCTTGCCCAATCAGCATCTGAACAAGCACCGAGACGGCGGGGCCCCGGAGATTTTCCGCTGCAGCCACCGCCTCCTTGTATGCACCGTCCGCCTCAGCAGCCTGGCCCATCTCCTCGTAGACCGCTGCCAGCAGGTACATGTTGCGCGCAATGGCGACGGGATCTCGCGGAACAGCTTGGCCTCTGAGGGCGGCAGCGACGCGAAAAACCGTCACCGCTTCGGCGAACCGCTTTTGTGCCCGGAACACAGTTCCAAGTTCCTGTGCGGCATTGGCTGCGTTGCCATCGCGTTGCTTGCTTCCTCCATTTCGGCTGTAGGCATCAAGGACGGCGCGAAGGTGCGGCTCCGCTTTCGAGTACTCCCGTTGCTGCGAGGCGATCATCCCAAGTAACGTGTGCAAATAGGCTGTGTGGACGTCATCCGGCCCGAAGGCGGGCTCGTGGAGGGCCAGCGCGCGTTCGGCCGCGCTCCACGCTTCGGTAAGTCTCAGCTGCTGGCGATAGAAGCCTGCCTGCCAGCCCAGCACCTTCACGATCGCCGCGCTGTCGCGCGGATCGTTCAGCTCCTCCGCCGCCTTCAATGCAATTTTGTACGCGGTATCGGCATCGGCCACCTTGCCTGCACGATAGAGGGCGGTCGCCTGGCTCAGCAGCTCGGCGGCGTGCTGGGCTGCCGGCGAATTCGCAGGGAGTGCTTGCTGGCCCTGCGCCATTGCAGACACGGTGAAGTCGGAAACAACAGATATCAGCAGAACAAGAAGCCACGCTGGCCAGCGAGCGCTTCTCGACCCCGTTCGTCGTGCTCTTTCAAACATCTGCCGTGGCGAACGGGATAAGATTGTTCCGGGCATCCATTCTTCTACCGCTGACGCGCCCGACCGTAGCAGCTTCAATACCGGGCAAAAAGATCGGGCAAGGGTTGCCGTCGCTGGCACGGGTGGGCACGCTTGCGGTTTGTTCGCCACCCAATGAAAGGCGCAAGAATGTCGAACCTGACCCTCGCTCAAGCCAATAAGATCGTCGAAACCGCGCTCGCCAAGGCGCGCGAGATGAAGATCAAGCCGCTCGCCGTCGCCGTGCTCGACCAGTCGGGCCACGTGAAGTCGCTGCAGCGCGAGGACGGCGCCAGCATGTTTCGCTGCGACGTCGCCATCGGCAAGGCCTGGGCCTCGGTCGGCATGGGCGTGGCGAGCCGCACGCTGCTGCAGCGCGCCAAGGAGAACCCGCAATTCTTCGGCGCGCTTTCCGCCACCGCCCAGGGCAAGTTCCTGCCGCAGACCGGCGCCGTCGTGATCAAGGACGCCCAAGGCAACGTGCTGGGCGCGGCGGGCGCGAGCGGCGGCACCGGCGAGGAGGACGAGGCGGTCTGCATCGCCGGCGTCGAGGCGGCGGGCCTCGCGACGGGCTGACGCGCCCTACTCCTCCGGTTCAGTGGTGAATTCCAGCGGGTGACCAGCCTGGCGGCCGGCGTTGGTGCCCTCTGTCGCCTTGCTCTCGGCGATGTCGCGCGTGAAGGCGGCGACCACGCAGGCACCGCGCTGGTGCGCCGTCATCATCACGCGATAGGCCTGGTCCTCGCTCATGTGGAACACCGCCATCAGCACGGCGATGACGAATTCACGAGGCGTGTAGTCGTCGTTGATCAGGATCACCTTGTAGAGCCGCGGCTGTTCTATCTTCGGCTTGGCGATCGTATCGGGTTTGACGTCGATATCGCTCATCGGCCGTCTCCTACGCTCCTGGTCGATGCCAGCCCCATAGTTTGGTCGGTCTTCGTTGCATTGCAACGCCCTCGTTAGGCAGCCGCCTGTTTCACAGCAGCCTTGAGGTCTTTCACCAGGGCGGCAAAAGCCGCATGGCGGGCCGCCGGGTCGGGCATCCGCAGGATCGAAGACGGATGGGCTGTGACCATGCCGCGCAGCCCGCCCGGGAATTCGAGCACCTTGCCACGCTCGCGCGACAGCACGACGGGGCGGCCGGCCAGGGCCACGGCGGCGGTGACGCCCAGCGCCAGGACTAGGCGCGGGCGGACGAGGTCGAGCTCCTTCTGGAGCCACACGCGACAGACCTCGACCTCGTAGCGGTTGGGCCGCTTGTGCAGGCGCTTCTTGCCGCGCGGCTCGTTCTTGAAGTGCTTCACCGCGTTGGTGAGATAGGCCTTCTTGCGGTCGAGGCCCGCCTCGGCCAGCGCGCGGTCGAGCATCTGCCCGGCAGGGCCGACGAAGGGATGACCGGCCAGGTCCTCTTGATCGCCCGGCTGCTCGCCCACCATCATGATCGAAGCGCCCACCGGCCCTTCACCGAACACGGTCTGTGTCGCGTGGCGGTAGAGCGGGCAGCGCGTGCAGGATGCCGCCTCGCGGGCGACGCGCTTGAGCTGGCTCGCGGCGGCCGGCATGGCCTCACTCCTCCGCAACACGGCGCATCAGCGCCCGGGCGTCATGCGGCGCCTTGAGCTTGTCGGTGTTGTCGAAATAGACGAACACGTCGCGCGGCGTGGGCTTGGCCGCGGGACCGATGAACGTGCCGTCGCGCATCGGCCTGCCGTCGCGCCAGGCCCGGATGCGGCCGGCCCAACGCGCGATCTCGGCCGGGCTGTAGCCGCTGCGATAGAGCTCGCGCGAGCCGTGCAGGCGGCAATAGACGAAGTCCGCGGTGAGATCCATCAGGAGCGGCCATTCGACCGTGTCGGCGCAGACCAGCGCGATATCGTGCTTGCGCAGGAGCTCGATGAAGGCCGGATCGCGAAAGCTTTCGTGACGGATCTCGAGGGCGTGGCGCAGCGGCCGCCGCGCGTCCGGCCGCAGCCAGGCCCGCGCCCTCAGGCGATGGTCATGGCGGCGTCCGCAGGCTGCCGCCGTCTCGGTATCGCGCGGCAGCAAGGAGAAGAAGGCGTCGAGCTTCGCGCGATCGAAGCGGAAGCTGGGCGGAAGCTGCCACAGGATCGGCCCCAGCTTGGGTCCGAGCCGCAAGAGGCCCGAGGCGATGAAGTTGGCGAGCGGCGCCACCGGCTCGTTGAGGCGCTTCATATGCGTCAGGAAGCGCGGACCTTTGACGGCAAAGACGAAATCGTCCGGCGTCGCCTTTGTCCACCGGGCGAACGTGTCGGGCCGCTGCATGCTGTAGAAGGTGCCGTTGATCTCGATACTCGGGAAAACCGAGCTGGCATGGGCCAGCTCCTGGTTACGCGGCAGACCCTTGGGATAGAAGCGCCCGCGCCACGGTGCATAGGTCCAACCCGAAACGCCAATGCGAACCTCGCCCGAGCGCGCCGTGCGATGAGGGTTCATCGCCAGCAAACGCGGCGGGTCGGTGCTGGTTGCGCCAGCATGAGCGGGTCTGGAGACCCGCGGTACGACGAATCTAGTACGGCTCTTTCAGGAAACGATCGACCAGCCGGTCGGCACGGCTGCGGTCGGTGAAGGCGAGATGGCGGGCAAGGTTGCGCGGCGAGGAGGCAAGGTAGAAGCGCTCGTACTGCTCGTTGCGGCTGGCCAGCGCGCTGCCGGCAAAATCCCAGACCAGGCGGAAGATGCGGATGCGCTCCTCGGCGGCCATGCCCTTGGCGCCCGGCAGGTAGCGGTCGATCAGCGGCCGCAGGTCCTTGTCGGCCATCTGCTCGGCGGTCGGCGTGGCGAAGACGTTGTGCGAGCCGATCAGGCGC
>Ga0193743_1001679_pt1 | contig 16237 bp, 18 predicted proteins | sample L2c2metaG_FD_143038 | JGI IMG/M metagenome (GOLD analysis project Ga0193743, IMG submission 143038) | Soil microbial communities from a riparian zone of the East river system, Colorado, United States - L2c2 | ecosystem: Environmental > Terrestrial > Soil > Riparian zone | place: USA: East River...
GCCCAGCCGGACGGCGATGATGACAGCGCTCGGCAGGGGTTTACATCGCCAAGAGCACGCGCAGCCTTGGGTTCTTGACGATCCGTTTGCCCTGCCGCTGATTGGGACGGCATGGCCGGACCTGTATGCAGGGATCGGCAAGTTGGTGCGTGAGCCGCTATTGCGGCGGGTGGCCGCGCTTACCGTTGCTCGCTCGCGGTATGCCGAGGATCGGCTGAACGGCTTCACCCAGTATGTGATTCTCGGTGCGGGTCTTGACTCGTTCGCCTGGAGGCGCCCCGACTTGCTGAGGTCGGTGCGAGTATTCGAAGTCGACCATCCAGCCACCCAAGACTGGAAACGAGAGCGGGTAGCCGCGTTGGCCCTACCCTGCACCGGCCGCCACGTCTACGCCCCGATGGACTTCGAGACAGCAACCTTGCGCGATGCGCTTTCGGCGGTGGGTCTCGATTGGTCGCAGCCCACCTTCTACTCCTGGCTCGGGGTTACTGGCTACCTCCCGCCCGACGCCATAGAAGCCACCCTTCATGTCGTCGCCGGCGGCGTCGCCGGGTCAGAGATCGTGATGGGCTACGTCCCCACGCCACCGTTCCTCGACGAGCTCGGCGCGGAGTTCCTGGCGGTCTTCAGGCAACTGGCTGCACAATCTGGTGAGCCGATGGATACGTCTTTCCCGCCGTCTGAAGCCGAGGCGATGGTCGAGCGCTGTGGGCTGTCGGTGGTCGAGAACATCGGCGGCCAGGAGCTACATCAGCGCTACTTCGCGGATCGCTCCGACTGCCTCACACTCCTCCATTTCGAGCGGTTTCTGACGGCAGCGGTTCCCTGACCTTCAAGCGGCCTGCACAGGTCAGACCGTGGCGCGGCCGCCGTGTGCCGCGGACACTTCGCGCAAGGCGGACGGAGTGCACCCGCACAAGGCAAGCTGAGGATCACAGACCAGCCCAGCGCCGTGTAGCGGACCGAGCGACCGCGTTCGTGAACTACGGCTGGGCCGCCCGCCTGGGCCGCCGGCCGGCATGGTCGACTGAGTCGCATGAGACGTTCCATCGTTGTCGCGGGCGCCGCTGCGCTCTGCACTCTCGCCGGTTGTGGATCCAGCGCGCCACCGGCCACCACCCCACCCCCCGCGGCCTCCTCAGCGGCGGTCAGCCCGGTCCCGGCCCCCAGCCCGGCCGTGCCGGGCGTCCCCGCGCTCACCGGCAACCCGACCGACGTGACCAAGCAGAGCCAAGCCCAGGCCGGCGTCGGCCAACCGCCCACCAAGCTGGTAACCCAGGACATCGTGGTCGGTAAGGGCGCGGCGGCGGCACTCGCGAACACCGTCGATGTCCGCTACACCGGCACCCTCTACTCCGACGGCACGCTGTTCGACAGCTCGTGGTCCCGCGGTAACGAGCCGACCAGCTTCCCACTCAACGGAGTGGTACCTGGCTTCGCCGAAGGGATCGCCGGCATGCAACCCGGTGGTCGCCGAGTGATCGTCATCCCGCCGGCCCTGGGCTACGGCAACCAGGCTACCGGCCCAATCCCGGCCGGCTCGACGCTGGTCTTCGTGGTGGACCTGGTCGGCGTCACCTGAGGTCGTAGCGCTCCACCAGCGGGATGAAGTTGTTGATGTCGGACCTGCCGCCGGCGCTGGTGTGGAAGTGAAAGACCAGGGTTGTGCTCCTCGGCGGCAGGTCCGACAGGCTTCCGCGAGTTCCCGGATGTCCTCATCCCATGTGTTCCCCCGGGACCGCTACTGTCCGGTTCCTGTGGGGTGGCCGTGCGGTCCAAGCTGGCTCCGGTTCGGACCGCACGACCACCTGTATATTTTATTTAGCCCAGTTCTTCGATCGCCTTGGAGACGCCTTTACCGTAGGCCGGGTCGGCCTTGGTGCAGTGGCCAATCCAGCGTTCCTGGATCTCCTGAGGGACGCCCCGGATAGCACGCGCCGTGTTGTCGAACAACACTTGCTGTTGTTCCGCGGTCATCTTCCGGAATAGATTCCCGGGCTGGCTGTAGTAGTCGTTGTCATCTTCGCGGAAGTTCCAGTGATCCGCGACGTTGCCAATGGACTCCGGTGGGTTACGGTAGGCGGGCTGCTCCTGCCACTGACCGTAACTGTTGGGCTCGTAGTGCAAGGTGCTGCCGTAGTTGCCATCGACGCGCATCGCGCCATCTCGATGGTAACTGTGGACAGGACATTTCGGGGCATTGACCGGGATCTGATGATGGTTGACGCCGATCCGATAGCGCTGAGCGTCCCCGTAGGAGAACAGTCGTCCTTGCAGCATCTTGTCCGGCGAGAAGCTGATACCGGGCACGACCTGTGCGGGGTTGAACCCCGCTTGCTCGACATCGGCGAAGTAGTTTTCCGGGTTGCGGTTGAGTTCCCACTCGCCGACCTCGATGAGCGGGTAGTCGCCCTTCGGCCAGATCTTCGTCAGGTCGAAGGGGTGGTAGGGCACCTTGGCGGCATCCGCTTCCGGCATGATCTGGACGCACAGCTTCCAGCGAGGGAAGTCACCGCGCTCGATCGCTTCGTAGAGGTCACGCTGGTTGCTTTCGCGGTCCTCGGCGATGACCGCGGCCGCCTCGGCGTCGGTGAGGTTCTTGACACCCTGCTGTACGCGGTGGTGGAACTTGACCCAGAAACGTTCGCCCTCGGCATTGATGAAGCTGAAGGTGTGGGATCCAAATCCGTGCATGTTACGGAACGAGGCCGGGATTCCCCGATCGCTCATGATGATCGTGACCTGGTGCAGCGTCTCCGGCAGCGAGCTCCAGAAGTCCCAGTTGTTCTTCGGGCTACGCAGATTGGTACGGGGGTCCCGCTTGACCGCGTGGTTGAGGTCCGTGAACTTGAGTGGGTCGCGGAAGAAGAAGACGGGAGTGTTGTTCCCGACAAGATCCCAGTTTCCCTCTTCGGTATAGAACTTCAGTGCGAATCCGCGAATATCGCGCTCTGCCTCGGCGGCGCCGCGTTCCCCGGCGACGGTCGAGAACCGGGCGAACATCTCGGTCTTCTTGCCGACTTCGGAGAAGATTTTCGCCTTGGTGTATCGGGTGATGTCGTTCGTGACGGTGAAGGTACCGAACGCGCCGGAGCCCTTGGCGTGCATTCGCCGTTCGGGGATGACCTCGCGGTCGAAATGGGCCAGTTTCTCCAGGAACCAGACGTCCTGCAACAGCATGGGTCCGCGTGGTCCCGCGGTCTGGACGTTCTGGTTGTCCGGCACGGGTGCACCCGCAACCGTAGTGAGTTTCCCAGAATGCCCGTTTTCCTCAGCCACCCTTTTCTCCTTTAATCTCGTTGCAAGGCTACTGACAATCCGTGCAGCAGCCTCAGAATGTAACCTCGACCTCAGCAATGGTGAAGCCATCGGTATTGCCAGTCTCCAGGCCAGGCGCTGTACCGATCACGCGGTTCGAATCGCCTACCGCGTTACAGCTCCGGCAAAACGTGATGGCCCGGAGATGGACCCTGATCACCTCGGGCGCTTCTGACGGCCTCGTCGCAGTCGAGGCCGAGATCGGCTCGGTGCTGACCGGCCGGTGACGGCCGGAAGGATGTGTCATCCGGGGCCCCGGCTGCGAAGCCGCAAGCCCAGACGCTTGCCGGACGGGCCTAGCCGATCGCGTTTCCGCAGCGTCCGGCTGGATCGCAGGCCCCGCGGCCCCATCACTTGTCGGAGGGGTTGAGGGCGCGGAAGGCGAGTCCGGCGGCGGCGCCGGCGAAGAGCTCGGCCACCGGGTACACCCAGAACGTCGGCCAGGCGAACACGCCCACGGCGGCGCCGCCGAGGGCCACCGCCGGGTTGAACGCGCCACCGGAGATCCCGCCGACGGCGACCGCGCCGGCTGCGACGGTGAAACCGATCGCCAGGCCGTAGAAGGAGTTGTCCGGGTGGTCCTTGCTGGTGGCAACGTTGAGCACGACGTAGGCCAGGGCGAAGGTGAACAACAGCTCCGCCACTACGGCGGCTACCAGGGCGTGACCGGCCAGGGTCAGGGTGGTGGCCGACGCCCGGGTGATGACCGCCCGGACAACCAGCGCGGCGAGCACGGCGGCGGCGAGCTGCGCGATCCAGTACCCGACGGCCTCCCCGAGCCCGATCCGGCCGCGCACCAGCACCGCCATGGTCACGGCCGGGTTGTAGTGGCCGCCGGAGATGTGCCCACCGGCGTAGATCATCACCATCAGCGACGCGCCGATGGCCAACGGCGCCAACGCGCTCCCGCTGTACACGCTGGCACCGACGGTGAAAACGAGGAAGAACGTCCCGATCAGCTCGACCGCGAACTTCCGACCCGTCCCTTGGGCGGCGACGACCTTCGTGGTTGCTTGGGGGGTGACGACATCCATGACAACGACATTGCTTGGTGTCCGAGCACACGTCGCTACGGCCACCGCCCATCCGCGTCCCCGGTTGGCTGGAACGGGTGCGTACCCGCCAGCGGTAAATGCGCCGGTCCGGCTACCGGGGCTGCCCGATACGCAGCGGAAACTCTGAGAAAGGTCACGGCGATGGGGCGACCCGGTCGGCGAGAGTCGAGACACCGCCGCAGGACCCACACGCTCGAAGGAGCCGAACATGACCCAGACCATCGCCGGCGTGACAATCCCGGACAGCCGGCTGGTCGCCGAGGCGACCGAGCTGGTCCGCGACTCGGCCCCGCCGCTGTTGTTCCACCACTCCCGCCGGGTGTTCCGTTCGGGATGCTGCAGGGCTACCTCGACCTGGGCCCAACCGCGGTCCGCGCGGTGACCGACGCCCACCCCAGACCGGACTTCAAACGGCAGATCCTGGCCGCCTTCACCAACGGCTTCGCCGACCGCCCGGACACCACCTTCGGCACCGTGAACGCCGACGTACTCGCGCACTTCGCCCCCGGGTTCACCCGCACCGACTTCGTCGAGGTCATCCAGGGCAACGCCTGGCCAGAATGAGGCCGCGCACGACCAGCACGATCAGTGCCGACGCCCTCTTGATCACCGATTGAAGGACGAGATGGCCGATCAGAAGCGCATCACTATCGCCGATCTCGGCCTGTTCACCGGTGCGCCGCAGCACGAGAACTTCTGCCGGGTCAAGGACCTGCTCGACACCCGCCAGATGGCTTCCTCGTCGAAGCCCCACACCTGGGCGCAGGGTGACCCGATCCGTTTGCCGGAGACCTACGAATTCGAGGGCGCCGCGCGTTCGGCCGAGGAGTTCATGGCCGACACCGATACGGCGGCACTGCTCGTGCTGATCGACGGCGTCGTCCGGTACGAGCGCTACACCCTGACCGGCGGACCTGACGTCCAGTGGCTCTCCATGTCGGTGGCCAAGAGCTTCATCTCCGCGCTCGTCGGGATCGCGGTCGCCGAAGGGCCCATCGCGAGCATCGACGATGCCCGTCGCCACCATGGTGCCCGAGAGCGAGCCGGGCACCGTCTGCCGCTACAACTCCGGTGAGACGCAGGCGCTGGCGGCGCTCGTGGCCCGGGCCACGGGCCGCTCGGTCTCCGCCTACATGCAGGACAAGCTGTGCGAACCGCTCGGCATGGTGTCGCCCGGCTACTGGATGGTGGACCCCGCGGGGACCGAGCAAGGCTACGTGGGGCTAAATTTGACCGCACGCGACTACGCGAAGCTCGGCGAGCTCTACCGCAACAGCGGAGTGTGGCAGGGCAGCAGATCGTCCCGGCGGCCTGGGTGCGCGACTCGGTGACCGTCGCCGCTGCGCACCTGGAGCCCGGCCGGCCCTTGGTCGGCGGGCACCACTACGACCTGGGCTACGGCTACCAGTGGTGGATACCCGCCGGCGACCGCGGCGAGTTCACCGCGATCGGCGTCTACAACCAGTTCATCTACATCGACCCCGTCAGCAGCACCACCATCGTGAAACTGTCCGCCAACCGCAGGTACGGCACGACCACCGAGGAGTCCACCAACCGCGAGATGGAGACGCTCGCCTTCCTGCGGGCGATCGCCCAGCACGACGACTGAGGCAGCGGAGCCACCCGAGCAGAACCGCTTCGAGCCGGCGCCGCCAGGCGCCGCCTTGATACGGAGAAGAGAGTCTGAACCCCAGGCCCAGGCATGACGGCCCTGCATGACCTCCCCAAATGGCCGCGCGACTCCAAGCCATTGGCGCGGAGGCGCCAGCGCGGCGACCCGCTCGGCCGGCTCAGAACCGCCGACCGCGTCGTGATCTGGCACGAATCTGGCATAACGGGCCGTTGCGAGGTCCGACTGCTCGCCGCCCCCTAGACACCAGAGACCGCTCCTGACCTGGGCCGGAGCGGTGTGGAGCGGGCGACGGGAATCGAACCCGCGTAGCCAGTTTGGAAGCTGAGGCACGCTTCCGCACGCTGACCTCTGCCTTCTTGAGGACGGCTCCAGCCGAGCGACAACCCGCCAGACCCCGTGAGTCCCCGTAACTGACCTGGTCATCTGGCACGCGTCTGGCACGTCCACCTGCTCGGGCCGATCGCGGCCGCTGGAGCTCGCCCCCAACCACCGTCCGGGTCAAACACGTGTGTCCGCCCAGGCTGAGCCAGCAACCTCGGCGCATGCCGACAGTGCAGCTCGGACACGTCGGACTTCAGACGTTCAGCTCGCGCTGGAGTCGTCGCTCGTGTAGCTCGGTGCCTCCGGGTCCGTGGTCGACTTGGGTGCGTCCGGTGTCGGTCCAGCCGTGGCGGTTGTAGAAGCGTAGGGCGCGTTCGTTGGTGTCGAGGACCCACAGGCCGGCGTGGGTGAAACCGCAGGATCGGAGGCGGTCGAGGGCGGCGGCGTGGAGTTGGGTTCCGATGCCCCGGCACCAGACGTCGAGGTTGAGGTAGAGCGCGTAGAGGTCGCCGAGGGTGGGGTCTGCGCGGTCGTCGGGGACGAGCGGTGGCCCGGTCGCGGCGAAGCCGACGATGGCGTCTTCGATGGCCGCGACGACGATGCGGGTGTTCGCGGGGCGGGTGGTGAGCGGACCCGACCAGAACTGTTCCCGATCGTGGACGGACAGGCCTGCGAGGACGTCATCGGGAAGGAGACCTCGGTAGGCGGCGCGCCAGGACCGCACGTTCACGGTGGCGATGCCGTGAGCGTCGGCCAGCGTGGCGTCTCGGAGCTCGACCACGCGGCTAATTCTTCCATCGGACAAGGGCTCGGCCCTCTAATGCTGCCGATCAGTGTCACGGTGCCGAGATCGGTGGGGGTGCGGTGGTGGAAGGTTGAGCCGGGGCGGGGCGGCGGTGCCCGTGCCCCATCTCGCGCGCCATCCAGTCGGAAAGGCCTCCGCTACGACAAGACACCGCCCGATGTCGAATCCGTATGGCCCCGTTCGTCGGTGGGCAAAACCGCAACGAACGCACGGAGGCAATCATGAAGGACCAAGCACCCAGCCCGACCCTCCCACCTGTGGTCGACAGAAAGACCTGGCAGGAGGCGCGGGAAGCACTGTTCGCACGGGAGAAGGCGCACACCCGCGAAGGGGACGCGATTGCGGCGGCGCGGCGGCGGCTGCCGATGGTGGAGGTCGACGCCACCATCGAGGTCATCGGTCCTAACGGACCGATCACGATCCTCGACGTCTTCGAAGGCCGGAAGCAGCTCATCGCATACTTCCACGCCTGGTGGCCCAGCCAACCCGCCGCGGAGCAATGCGAGGGCTGCACGTTCTTCAACAGCCAGGTCCGCGAGCTGTCCTACATCCACTCCCGCGACGCCACGTACGCCACGCTCTGCAAGGGCCCGTACGAGGAAAGCATCCGCTACCGGGACTTCATGGGCTTGGACATGCCGTGGTACTCGGTCGAGAAGACGGCGGCGCAACTCCTGGAGGGTCGCGACTGGCAGAGCCACCACCTCGTCTGCTATGTCCGCGACGGCGAGCGAGTGTTCGAGACGTACTACACCGGCGGTCGCGGCGTCGAGATCATGGCCCCCACCCACGGGCTGCTGGACATGACCGTCTACGGACGCCAGGAGACGTGGGAGAACTCCCCCGACGGCTGGCCCCAGCCCTGGGGTGACGCCAAGAACCCCGAGGTCTGGCGTACGAACGGACGCCCCATCGCCCAGTGGTCCCGCATCGAAGCCGGCCGCTCCGACGAGCTGACCTAAGGATCAGCCGAGCAGCAACGGAGGGTCGTCGACCGGGAACGCAGCACGCTCCAACCCGGGAGATCGACAAGATCTTCTGGGAGACCAAGGCGGCTGCCAGATCGGAGCCTCGGAAGCGACGCACGCGAGCGGTGAACGAGACCGGCAGATCGCGGACGTCGAGCGGCTGACGAGGGAGGTCGACGATCAGGCCAGGTGAGGCTAATTGCACGCTAATTGCACGCGGACGCCAGAGGCGGTGCCACCAAGATCTGGTGACACCGCCTCTGACCTGCAAGAACTTACTAGAGCGGGCGACGGGAATCGAACCCGCGTAGCCAGTTTGGAAGCTGAGGCACGCTTCTGCACGCTGGCCTCGGCCTTCTTGAGGACGGCTCCAGCCGAGCGACAACCCGCCAGACCCCGTCAGTCGCCGCAAGTGACCAGCCCATCTGGCACGCGTCTGGCACGCCCACCTGCTCGTGCTTGGCGTTCCCGCGCATTCGAGGTGCGCCGGCAGGTGCAGGTGCGGTGCGCGGGGCGGCGGCCGGGCAGGCTAGTTTGCTCGTGTGAGCCTCCTCGATGATGTGGTCGAGCGCGACGGCTGGCGGTGCTGGGTGTGCGACGAACCGGTCGACCCCGACATGTCGGTGAACGACCCGCGGGGGCCCAGCGTCGACAGCCGGACCGCCGACCGGAAGGCCAAGGTTGCCGAACGGCTCGCGCACCGCGGGTGCAACACCCGCAAGGGCGCTGTCAAGGTGGTCATCGCCTGGCCGGACCACCTGCACGTGGTGGAACCCGCGCCGCTGATCACCGTTGCCGGGAGGCTGGAGCGCAAGGGGGGCCGCGAGATGGTGGCCCGTTGTCCGACCAAGCAGGACGCCCAAGAGGCGGCGGACTGGCTGGTGGACCGGTTCTCCCGACTGGTACCAGGGCTGCCGGTGACCGCCGACATCGAGGCGGGCGGCGGCCAGTTCCTCGTCATCCTGGCCACCGGCCGCCGCTGAGCGGGGATCACCAGGCGCACACTCGCGTCGAGCTGACGACCGGGTTCGACGCTCGTGGCAAGCGCACCGTCCGCCAACGGTGAGGGCGACGTGGCGTAGCCAGGGAACCGCCCGGCGAAGAGGCGCCGCACTGGGTATCCGGTGTGGGGCCCCTTCGCTTTCGAGGGATTGACCGATCTACGCCCGGTGTCGACGGTCACGAGGAACAGGCGAAAATCCTCCGGGGTGACTGGATCGACCCGAGCGCTGGCGAGATCACGCTGGAGGATTTTGCAACTCGGTGGATTGCCGAGCGGAGGTTGGAAGCACGAACCGTAGAGCTTTACCAGGGGTATCTGCGAAACCACATCGGGCCGAAGCTCGGGCAGGTCACTATCGGCGACCTGACCCCGCCCCGCATTCGAACTTGGCACGCTGGGCTGTTGGACTCGGTCGGGCAGTCAACGGTGGCCAAGACGTACAGCTTCCTTCGAGCGGTGCTGAACACCGCTGTCGACGATGAACTGATCCGACGCAACCCATGCCGAATCAGAGGCGCCGGCCAGACATCCACACCTGAGCGGCCAACTGCCACCCTCCCAGAGGTCTTCGCCATCGCGGCCAGTATCCAGCCTCGATACCGCGCGCTCGTGCTGCTGGCAACGTTCGGTCAACTTCGATTCGGCGAACTCATGACCCTTCGCCGGCGGAAGATTCACCTTCCAGCGGAGGACGACGGCGCACCCGCCGTAGAAGTAGAGAAGTCGGTCGCCCAACTGGACACCGGAGAACAACGAACGAAGAACCCAAAAGGCAGCGAAGCCGGAACCCGGTTCGTAGCGTTGCCAGCCGCGATCCTTCCCGAGCTTCGTCTACACATGGAGCGGTACGCCGAAACCGGTCCCGACGGTCGGGTATTCATCGGTCCCAAGGGCGGCACGGCACGGCGGAGCAACTTCAACCGGATCTGGAAACGGGCGCTTCGAGACTCCGGGGCGAATCCCGAGCTACACCTGCACGACTTGCGTCATACCGGAGGCACGCTAAGCGCCCAAACCGGCGCCACGTTGCGCGAGATCATGGCTCGGTTGGGACACTCGACCACGCGAGCTGCGCTCATCTATCAGCACGCCACCAACGAGCGAGATCGCAAGATCGCGGACGCCCTCAACCTCATGATCGCCGAAGCACGGCAAACCGCCGAGGTGACAAACGCTTCGTGTCGACCGCCCGACCGCACATCGGCTCCTACGATCCCGTCGGGCTAACGTAACCCGATCACGTGGTGGGACACTCGTCGTGTGTCTGACTCCCACCCTCTTTCGCTCCGAGAGACTTTGGATGTAGCAAGAGGGCTACTTGACGGGTGGGATACTAAGCAGCCGCCCTTAGAGTTCAGCCCCAGAAGAGACATTGACCATGGCCGATTCGCCTGCGTCTATGGGCTTGCCGCGCATGCTCATCGTCTAGGCAAGGCGGCAATCGCGCTTTATGACGCGGATCTCGCACTGGAAGCACTTCCAACGATCCGGTGTACCTACGAGCACGGGCTCACCGCGATGTGGGCTGCACAATATCCCACTGCCGCGCGCGCACTGGTTAATGAAAGCTACCGGAACCGACGAAATACTATCGGTTCAGCCCAACGTGCCGGATGGGCTCATATCGTGAAGCTGGCGGAAGAGTCTGACGACTGGGGTCCAATCGCATCACCTCTAGACTCGACCGCGAAGAGTCTGCAGCAGCTATGCGGATCGCTGGAACCAGGTGGCGAGCAGGCTTACTCAATCTTTCGCCTAATGTCTTCAATGTCCCATCCCGGAGCACACCTTGTGGATTATTACATCCATAAGGACCCAGTCGCAGTGCAGGCAACTCCAAAGGAGCTGGATGCACCTGAGATTTGGATGTTCATGACTTGCTGTTCGCTCCTCTGGGCAGGCCGAGCAGTAGACATGATCCAGAAGGAGCACCCACGAAGGAACGAACTGCGAAGCATAGCGAAGAGGCTGGGGATCTCGCCGGAGCTGCGCCCACGGTACCGCTAGGCGTGACAGTTGGGTTGATGCCCGTTCTTCTGCACTGGAGTTTCGACCACTAGGAGGGCTTGTGACCCCACCAGACCTGTCCAAGGAATTAGCGATTCTTCTTGGTCGCCTGGTCTATTACTCGGGCTGGGTCGAGCACACCCTTGGTGAGCTGACGGTACTGCACCACCCTCAACGTTCCGAATCGAGTGACACAAGTTGGGGTTCGAGCGGAAGAGGGCTTATAAAGGGCCTGAGGCGAATTCCTAATCCAGACGACAAGCTGCTGGCCGCGATTAGCGAGTACGAGGAGTTGTCGGAATGGAGGAACAAAGTCATCCACAGTGGATGGGTTGATCAAGGTCCCGAAATAATTATGGGCTTCCACGCGCCACTTCAAAGAGGCGTTCCAACTATGGCGACCTATGCGCTGTCCCATTCTCTCCTCGACGCGCTCATCGTCCGGTGGACGCAACTGTCTAGTGACGTCGATGACCTTGTGAGCGTGGCGATGGGACTGAAACCCAGCTGATGCCTTCCCGTCGCCGCTCCGGGGCATCCGCTGTGGCGCTGGAACGGCAGCAATCTGCGGGCCTCGGAGACAGACCCGATGGTGCCGCGCGAACAGAGCTACTCCTCGGTCTCACCGTCCGCATTGGGATGTCGCGGCGGCGACGGCGGGGCGACCCACTCGGACGACTCAGAACTACCGACTGCCCTGTGATCTGGCACGAATCTGGCACGACGGGCCGATCCAAGGACCCGCCGCGCCCCGGTCCAGGAAACCAAACCGCTCCTGACCTGGTCAGGAGCGGTGTGGAGCGGGCGACGGGAATCGAACCCGCGTAGCCAGTTTGGAAGACTGGGACTCTACCATTGAGCTACGCCCGCGTATCGCCGTTGGCAACGACGCACAGCCTAGCTCAGCCGGGGCCAGTAACGTCCGTGGCATGGCTCGCGTCCCGTACCTGACTCCGTCCGATGCCCCGCCCAGCGTGGCCGGTCCGCTGGCGAAGCTCGCCCCGTTGCACGTGTTCGGCCTGGTGGCGCACGCAGAGACGGCGTTTCGCCCGTGGCTGCGCTTCGGCGGCGCCCTGCTCAACGACCTCGCCCTCGACCCGAAGCTGCGCGAGCTGGCGATCCTGCGCGTGGGCCAGCTCACCGCCCGCTACGAGTGGGACCAGCACGTACCCATCGCGCTGGACGTCGGGGTAGCCCAGGAGCAGATCGACGCCCTGGACCGGGGCGAGCTGGACGGCTTCGACGAGCTCAGCCGCGCTGCACTGGATTTCGTCACCGGGATTGTGGACGGCGAGGTGGACGACGCGCGATACGCGGCGGTGGCCACACACCTTCCGGACCGCGAGGTCGTCGAGCTGGCGCTGGTCGCCGCGCACTATCTGATGCTGGCCCGGATGATGGTCACGTTCCAGATCGACCCGGATCCGCCGGCTGGTCCGGAGGCACTCCTGCGGCGCTAGTGGCGGATGGCGCGCGACGGCCCGAGGGCACACGCTAGGCTGCCGTACACGGGGTGTGGCGCAGCTTGGTAGCGCACTCGCTTTGGGAGCGAGGGGCCGTGGGTTCAAATCCCGCCACCCCGACCAGGTCAGCGGCGGTGCCGGTGGTCGAGAGGCCGCCGGCACCGCCGTTCTTGTAGCAGTCGTGTAGCAACGCAATCTTGATTTCGGAGACCTCGGCAGCTTTCGGTGCACCGGAGACCCACGACGTGCACAAATGGATCCACTCCAGCAGCTATTGACTGACGACCGGGAGCTCGACGCGCAGCGAAGTGCCCCTGCCGGGCGGGCTCGCGATCGCGATCGTGCCGCGGAGCGCCGCGACGCGGTCCGTCAGCCCGGTCAGCCCGGACCCCCGCGCGGGATCCGCTCCGCCCACGCCGTCATCGTCGATCCTCAGCTGCAGCGTGCCATCGTGCACGCGGGCAGTGACCTCGACCTTCGATGCCTGCGCGTGCTTCGCCGCGTTGGTGAGCGCCTCGGAGATGACGTAGTACGCTCCGACCTCGACGTGGTCGGCCAGCCGCTCGTCGACCGAAAGGTTCAGCTCGACCGGGACCGCCGAGCGCCGGGCGAGCGCCCTCACCGCGGGCCGCAGACCGCCCTCGGACAGAACCGCCGGGTGGATGCCGCGCGACAACTCCCGCAGGTCGTTGAGCGCCCCCGCGAGGCCCTGGCGGACGTGTGCCAGCTGTGCGATGAGTTCCTTGTCCTCGCGCAGCGCGATCGCCTGCGCGCCGTGCAGCTCTAGCGCGAGCGATACCAGTCGCTGCTGAACGCCGTCGTGGAGGTCACGCTCGAAGCGCCGCCGCGCCTCGTCGGACGCGGCGACCAGGCGCGCGCGCGAGGCGATCAGCTCGGCGCGGTTGTCGGCGTTCGCGATCGCGGTGCCGATGAGTTCGGTGAAGCCGGCCATGCGGTGTTCGGTGTCGGCCGGGAAACGCCCGCGCCGCGTACCGACGGCGATCGCGCCCCAGAGATGCCCCTGGACGACGATCGGAGCCGCGACCCCCGACCGGAGTCCCAGCCGGCGGACGGCGTCGGCGTACGTGTCGGAGGCTTGGCGGAAGTCGTCGATGCGAGCCGGGCGGCCGGTGCGCAAGACGGCCGCCAAGGCCAGCGGCGGCTCAGGCGTCCAGCGGCTTCCTATCGGGAACTCGGCGGGGTATGCGCCGACGCGGGCCACGACGGTCGTCGCGCCGTCGGGATCGAGGCGGAGGATGTTTGTGCCGTCGGCACCGAGGACGCTGCCGACCTCGTGCGCGACGGCCGCGAGTACCTCGGCCGGTGGCACCCCGCGGGCGACCAGGGTAGCGACCCGCCGCAGCGCGGCCTGCTCCTCGGCCAGCCGCTCCACCTCCGCGCGCGCCTCGGCGTTCGCGATCGCCGTGGCTATCAGCTCGGTGAACTGGCCCAGGCGCGACTCGGTGTCCGGCGGCAGCGGCTCGTCATTAGTCGTCCCCGCCGTCATGGCGCCCCACAACCGGCCTTCCACCCGGATGGGCGCAGCGAGGGCGGAGCGAACACCGAACGAGCGAACGGATTCCGCGAGCGGACCGCTCGTCGTCGCGTAGTCGATCCGCGCCGGCTGCCCTGTCCGCAACACTCGCGAGGCAGCGCTGTCGCCTCCCAGCTGGTGCCGCGAGCCTGTCGGGAAGAGGTCTTCAGCCTTGCCCCAGCAGCTCACCACGACCGCGCTGTCATCCTCGTAGCGCAGCATCCGGATTTCCTCCGTGCCAAGCAGCTGCCCGATCTCTTCCGCGATCGCGCTGAACACCTCTGCTTGGGGCGCTTCGCGCGCGACGAGCGTCGCCACCCGCCGCAGGGCCGCCTGCTCGCCGGCGAGACGTGCCAGCTCGGCCTCGGCCTGGTGGCGGTCCGTCACGTCACGCGCCACCGAGTAAATGGCTCTGTCCTCGGCGGCAGGCGTCGATGTCCACTCGAGTACCCGGTGCGAGCCGTCCTTGCGCACGTAACGGTTCTCGAACGATGGGGTCGTCTCGCCCTGGCCGATCGCGGCCGCCCTCGCCGCTGTCCGCTCGCGATCGTCGGGGTGGACGAGGTCGAGGTACGGCCGGGCGAGGAGCTCTTGCTCCGTATAGCCCAGAATCCGCTCGACGGCAGGATTGACGCGGGTGAAGTACCCGTCGAAGTTGGCGACGGCGATCAGGTCGGAGGAGAGCGTGAAGATACGATCGACTTCCTCTTGCGCCCTGGCTCGCCGCGCCGCGCTGACGCCGAGCGCCGCCGCGAGACCGACGAGGACAAAGCCGGCCGCGAGGATGATCCACGGCAGCACCGCCGCTGCACCGTGGACCGATTCCACCGGCACGACGACGTCGAATCGCTGTCCCGCCTCGGTGAACGCCTTGCGGACGGTCGCCGCGCCCCCAGGACCTGCCGTCGGAGCGCCGCCGGTGGCAAGCTGCGCCGTTGGCGTGTCCTTGGCCGCGGCACGCAGCGACTCGCCCGATACGAACACGACCGCGAACCCCGGTTCGACGACTCCCCCGCGCTGAGCCAAGCTGATGAGGAAGAGCCCCTCCGTCCCGTCTCTCAGGGTCGCCAGCGGGGTTGCGCTTGGCTGATGAAGTGCACGCGCACGAAGGAGCCCCCCGGCCATCCCCGAGTGACCGCCGAGATCGAGCCCGGGCACGGTGATCGGAGGGATGCCAGAGACCAGCGTTGCGGGCAGGTAGGAGGACCGAGATTCGACGGGTACGATCCTGCGTCGTTGGTCGCGCGTGACGATGGGATTGCCGGTCCGTCGCTCGTACGCCGCGCGGTCCGCCGCCCCGACCTCCTCAACCCATCCGGTGGCGGGGAAGCCTGCCGGGCTGAGCCATTTCGATGCGTTGCTGGCGAACTCCTCGTTCGTAACGCCGGTCCCGTCGACGCTCGCCATGTACCGGCCGAGACTCGCGGTGAGGGACGCGGCGTCCGCAACACGCGCGTGGATCCGCGCGGCCGCGACCTCGGCCTGGTGCTCGGAGTCGCGTCGCGCGTCGCGCTCGCCGAGCAGCCGAGCCCCCAGGAAACCGGCAATGGTCAGCGCGAGGACCAGCGCTACCGGGGCGATGCGCCGCGGCGGGATGCGCCAACGCCTCGGGGCCACCAGCGCAGTCTGCTCCGTCGCAATCGCCGGGGAAAGGGCGGTGGAACGCCGGGGCCGGGTGGGCTAGCGTCGCACGATGCCGACCCCGTTGTCCCGTCGGTCGTTCCTGAACGCCGCGGCAGCGGTGACCCTGGCGGCGCCGTTCGCGGGATCGTTGATCGCGGGCTGCGGTCGGAGCGCGCAACGCTCTCACCAGCTGGTTGTCGCGGCAGCGACGACCCCGCCGAGCCTCGACTGGGAGCTCGTGTTCGGCAAGGAAGTGTACGACCACGTCTTCAACTTGAACGACCGGCTGACCCGCTGGAAGCAGGTCCCGACTCCCGACGAACCGGGCGGCTTCGACCTCGCTTGGCAGGCCGAGAACTTCGAGGAGATCACCGAGCCGCGCATGGCCGAGGGTTGGGAGGTCACCAATGGTGGAAGGACCTACACGTTTTCGCTACGCAGGGGCTGGCCGAGCCACGCGGGGAACGAGTTCACCGCCGCGGACGTGAAGTGGACATTCGACCGCAG
>Ga0193743_1001680_pt1 | contig 16236 bp, 9 predicted proteins | sample L2c2metaG_FD_143038 | JGI IMG/M metagenome (GOLD analysis project Ga0193743, IMG submission 143038) | Soil microbial communities from a riparian zone of the East river system, Colorado, United States - L2c2 | ecosystem: Environmental > Terrestrial > Soil > Riparian zone | place: USA: East River...
GGATGTAGATCAGGTCGCCCACCTGGGCCTGAGCTATCGCCTTCATCCGCGCCTGGTGGTTATCGGCGGCGGTGAACAACTGGTGTGCGAGCTCCGGGCTTTTGGCTTGGTCACCGGTATTGCGCGGCATCTGCACGCCAAGGCTGCGGTACACGTCGGAAACGAAACCACTGCAGTCGCGGCCGTTGTAGAGATGCCCCCAGCCGTAACGCTCACCGAGAAACTTGAACGCCTGGCGGATGATATTTGCCTGCGTCAGCGGCACGTAGTCCGGCGCGCTGTCGGCGTTACGCTGCAACAGTGCCGGCTGGAAATGCAGTGAGCCATCCGCGGCGCGCACCGGCAATTGCAAGGTCCAGGACACGTACGGCCCCTGGCCGTTTACCGGCTGGTCCGGCGGCAGGTCCGCCAACGGTACGCGCGCGCCCATGTCCAGCTGCAGTTCCGACACCGCAGGAGCCTCCGGCGTGAACACGGTGCGCACCTTGGCCCCCGTCACCACCCGATAGGGCGTTTTATCAGCGTAGGTGAGCACCTCATCGCGGCTGCCGACAGCGATGGCCGACTTCTTCACCCATGCCGCGTAGCGCGGGCTCACCACGAAATACCACTGCCCGTCCTCACTTTCATGCACGATCACCACGGGGTCGCCGGGGAACAGCATGCTTTCCTGGAAGCTTTCAAAATCCGGCTGGTCGGGCACGGTGAAGGCCCGCAGATCCGTGGGGAAGGTGCGCAGCGATTCCCGGGCCACGGCGATGCCATAGCGCGCCGTCACGTGCTCGGGAATCTTCTCCAGCGCGATGCTGGCCACGATCGGATCGACCACGGACTTCGGCAGGGGCTGGTTGTGTACGTCGATCAGCGGCTTGGGCGGCAACCTGGACACCTTGCCAATCCATGCCTTGACCTGCTCGGCGCTGACCTGGGTGGGAATCCTGGCCAGGACGAACATCGACGGATCGTTGGCAAACATGCGCGCGTTGCGCGCCTTGAGTTCATCCCGGCTGAAGATCACCTTGTCCGGCGCCGCTGCGCGGGCGATCCAGTAATCGGGCGAGAACATCGCGTCCTCGGTACCGATCACCCCGGATGCCGGCACGGGCAAGGTCGGCGCGGCAGCCAGTGCATGGGCGCTGCCGAGGGCAAGGGCAACGCCGATGACGATGCGGGAAAGGATGGGCACGTGCGCACTCCAGTTTCGAAGGGATCGTGATATCCAAGGCAACGCCCGTGCCAACCGCAAACGCCTGAAAAACAACGCCCTCCACGAAGGAGGGCGCTGTCCGCGGACGTTTAGGCCGCCGATGCCGGACACCATCCGGACGAGGTGGGTTACACCGTCATCGGGTTCGGCTTGTCCTGGTCGAGCTTGTACTGCTTGATCGCGCGGCTGACGTCCTTGGCGTTGACCTTGCCGTCCTTCGCCAGCGCCGCCAGGGCGGCGTGGGCGATGTAATAGCGGTCGACCTCGAAGAAGGAACGCAGGTTGTCACGTGTATCGCTGCGGCCGAACCCGTCGGTACCGAGCACCGTGTAGCGCATGCCATCGGGCATGAAGGCGCGGATCTGGTCGGCGTACTCGCGCACATAGTCGGTGGCGGCGATGGCCGGGCCCTGTCGATCCTTCAGCAGGCTCGTGACATAGGGCACGCGCGCTTCGTCTTCCGGATGCAGGCGGTTCCAGCGCTCAGCGTCGAAACCGTCGCGACGCACTTCGGAGAAGCTCGGGCACGACCAGATATCGGCAGACACGCCGAAGTCCTTCTCAAGCAATTCGGCCGCGGCGATCACCTCGCGCAGGATGGTGCCGGCGCCCATGAGCTGCACGCGCGGCTCGTTCTTCTTCGGCTTGCCGGCATCCTTGAACAGGTACATGCCCTTGATGATGCCTTCCTCGCTGCCCTTGGGCAGGTCTGGATGGCTGTAGTTCTCGTTCATCACCGTGAGGTAGTAGTAGACGTCTTCCTGCTCCTGCATCATGCGGCGCGTGCCGTCCTGCAGGATCACCGCCACTTCGTACGAGAACGTCGGGTCGTAGGACACGACATTGGGGATGGCGCCGGACAACAGGTGCGAATGGCCATCTTCGTGCTGCAGGCCTTCGCCGTTGAGCGTCGTGCGGCCGGCGGTACCACCGATCAGGAAACCGCGCGCGCGCATGTCGCCGGCGGCCCAGCACAGGTCGCCGATGCGCTGGAAGCCGAACATCGAGTAGTAGATGAAGAACGGCAGCGTCGCCACGTTGGAGATGCTGTAGCTGGTGGCGGCGGCCATCCACGAGGCCATGCCGCCAGCCTCGCTGATGCCCTGCTGCAGCACCTGGCCCTTCTGGTCTTCACGGTAGTACAGCAGCTGGTCGGCATCCTGCGGACGGTACTTCTGGCCGAACGGCGCGTAGATGCCGATCTGCCGGAACATGCCTTCCATGCCGAAGGTGCGTGCCTCGTCGGCCACGATCGGCACCACGCGCGGACCGATCGCCTTGTCACGCAGCAGCAGGTTCATGCCACGCACCAGCGCCATGGTGGTGCTGATCTCGCGCTCGCCCGAGCTCTTGGTGATCTGCTCGAAGGCCTCCAGCCCCGGTGCCTTGAACGATTCGTCCGCCTTGCGGCGACGCTGCGGCAGCGCGCCGCCCAGAGCCTTGCGGCGCTCGAGCAGGTACTGCACTTCGGGGGAATCCTTGCCAGGGTGGTAGAACGGCACCTCTTCGAGCTGGGCGTCGGTCACCGGGATATTGAAGCGGTCGCGGAAGGCGCGGATGGCGTCGGTGTCCATCTTCTTCTGCTGGTGGGCCGGGTTCTGCGATTCGCCCGCCGCGCCCATGCCGTAACCCTTGACCGTCTTGGCCAGGATCACCGTGGGCATGCCCTGGGTGTTCACCGCCGCGTGGTAGGCCGCGTACACCTTGTGCGGGTCGTGGCCGCCACGGTTCAGGCGCCAGATGTCGTCGTCGGACATGTTGGCCACCAGCGCCGCGGTTTCCGGGTACTTGCCGAAGAAATGCTCGCGGGTATAGGCGCCGCCGAAGGCCTTGCACGCCTGGTATTCGCCGTCGACGGTTTCCATCATCAGCTGGCGCAGCTTGCCGGAGGTGTCGCGCGCCAGGAGCGGATCCCAGTAGCTGCCCCAGACCACCTTGATGGCATTCCAGCCAGCGCCGCGGAACACGCCTTCCAGTTCCTGGATGATCTTGCCGTTGCCGCGCACCGGGCCGTCCAGGCGCTGCAGGTTGCAGTTGACGACGAAGATCAGGTTGTCCAGGCCTTCGCGGCCGGCCAGCGAAATGGCGCCCAGGCTTTCCGGCTCGTCGGACTCGCCATCGCCCATGAAGCACCAGACCTTGCGGTCGGTCTTGGGCATCATGCCGCGGTGTTCGAGGTACTTCCAGAACTGTGCCTGGTAGATGGCCTGGATGGGCCCCAGGCCCATCGACACCGTCGGCACCTGCCAGTAGTCGGGCATCAGCCAGGGGTGGGGGTAAGAGGTAAGCCCCTTGCCCTTGCCGGCCACGTCCATGCGGAAGAGGTCCATCTGCTCGGCGCTGATGCGGCCTTCAAGGAAGGAACGCGCATACACGCCCGGGCTGGAATGGCCCTGGTGGAACACCAGGTCGCCGGGATGGTCGGCGCTGGGGGCGCGCCAGAAATGGTTGAAGCCCACATCGTAAAGCGTGGCCGACGAGGCGAAGCTGGAGATATGGCCGCCCAGGTCGCCAGGCCGGCGGTTGGTACGCACCACCATGGCCAGCGCGTTCCAGCGGATGATCGAGCGGATGCGCCATTCCAGCGCCGCGTCGCCCGGGCTGCGCGCCTCATTCTGCGTCGCAATGGTGTTGACGTATTCGGTGGTGGGATCGAACGGCAGGTAGCCGCCGGCGCGGCGGGTGGAATCCACCATGCGCTCGAGCAGATAGTGCGCGCGCTCGGTGCCGTCGTGGTTGATGACGGCATTGAGCGATTCAACCCATTCGAGGGTTTCGGTGGGGTCGAGATCCTGGTGCAGGAGATCGGTGATCTGGTCCATGGTGCTCTCCGCAGCGCGTGGGGCGCGCCTGGCGTGGGGGTGGCGGGGAATTTAAATCGGTCCACATCCGAGTTTAGCAAACCCGCGCCACCGCGGGCCGTCCTGCCCGCCGCAGCTGAGATAAATCAACCACATACGGCGCCGTATGTACGCGGCCAGGGTCAGAGATGACTCTGACCCCCCAAACAGCGCAGGCTCAGACCGTGGTACGCGGCTTCCCTGCCCGGATCTGCGCCTCGACGCAGGCCACGGAGGTCATGTTCACCACCCGGCGCACTGTCGACTGTGGCGTCAGGATATGGGCCGGTTTAGCCACGCCCATCAGGATCGGGCCGATGACCACGCCGTCGCACAGCACGCGGGTCATGTTGTAGGCGATGTTGGCGGCGTCGATGTTCGGGAACACGAACACATTGGCCTTGCCTTCCATCATGGAGTTGGGAAACAGCCGTTCGCGCAGTTCCGGGATGAGCGCAAGGTCGGCCTGCATCTCGCCTTCCACTTCCAGTTTTGGCACGCGCTTGCGGATCAGCTTCAGCGCTTCCTGCATCTTGCGGGCCCCGGGTGTATCGCGGTTGCCGAAGTTCGAACTCGACAGCAGCGCCACCTTTGGCGAGATACCGAAGAGCTTCAGGCGGATCGACGCCTGCAACGCGGACTCGGCGATCTGCTCGGCGCAGGGGTTGTCCGAAACATAAGTATCGAGGAAGAAGAAGGTGCCCTTCTCCGTCGATACAGCCGCCATGGCCGAGGGCTCGGCCACGCCTTCGTCCAGGCCGATGACATCGCGGATGTAGTCAAGCTTGGAATGGAACTGGCCCACGAGGCCGCAGATCATGGCATCGGCTTCGCCCCGCTCCACCATGAGCGCGGCGATCAGGCTCGGACGCGAACGCACCACCGCCTTGGCCATCGGCGGGGTCACCCCGCGACGCTCCATGATGCGGTGATAGTGCTGCCAATAGGCATCGAATCGCGGATCGGAGTGGATGTTGCACATCTCGAAATCAACGCCTGGGGTCAGGCGAAGGCCCGCACGCTTGATGCGCTTTTCGATCACATCCGGGCGACCGATAAGAATGGGCTTTGCAAGGCCTTCGTCCACCACCGTCTGCACCGCGCGCAGTACCGTTTCTTCCTCGCCTTCGGCGTAGACCACGCGCTTGGGATCGGCCTTGGCACGGTCGAACACCGGCTTCATCAACAGGCCGGTGCGGAAGACGAAACTGTTCAGGCGGTCGCAGTATTCGGTGAAGTCGGTGATCGGACGCTGGGCCACGCCCGACTCCATTGCCGCACGCGCCACGGCCGGCGGCAACTGCAGCAGCAGGCGCGGGTCGAAGGGCTGGGGAATGAGGTAATCCGGGCCGAAGCTCGGCGGCTTGCCGCCGTAGGCGCGTGCACTGATGTCCGAGGCCTCGCGGCGCGCCAGTTCCGCGATGGCATTGACGCAGGCCACCTTCATGGCTTCGTTGATCACCGTGGCGCCCACATCCAGCGCACCGCGGAACAGGTACGGGAAGCACAGCGCATTGTTCACCTGGTTCGGGTAATCCGAACGGCCCGTGGCCATGATGCAATCCGGGCGGACGGCTTTTGCATCCTCGGGCAGGATCTCGGGGTTCGGGTTGGCCAGGGCGAAGATGACCGGCCGTTCGGCCATGCTGGCCACCATCGCAGGGGTAAGGATCCCGCCCGCCGACAGCCCCAGGAAGATGTCCGCGCCCTCGACGATCTGGGCCAGGGTGCGCTTGTCGGTGTCGCGTGCGTAGCGGAGCTTGTCCGGATCGAGGTCCGTGCGCCCGGTATGCAGCACGCCGTCGCGGTCGAAGGCGAAGATGTTTTCCTTCTTCATGCCCAGCGCCACCAGCATGTCGACACACGAGATGCCCGCCGCGCCCATGCCGGTGGTTGCCAACTTCACCTGCTCGATCTTCTTGCCGGTCACCAGCAAGGCGTTGATGACCGCCGCACCGACGATGATCGCCGTGCCGTGCTGGTCGTCGTGGAACACGGGGATCTTCATCCGCTCACGAAGCTTGCGCTCGACAATGAAGCATTCCGGCGCCTTGATGTCTTCGAGGTTGATACCGCCGAAGGTGGGCTCGAGGCTGGCGATGATATCCACCAGCTTGTCCGGGTCTTGCTCGTCGATCTCGATGTCGAATACATCAATGCCGGCGAATTTCTGGAACAGCACAGCCTTGCCTTCCATCACCGGCTTCGCGGCCAGCGCACCGATGTTGCCCAGGCCCAGCACCGCGGTGCCGTTGGTGATCACCGCCACCAGGTTCGCCCGCGCCGTCATCTCCGCTGCCTGGGTGGGATCGGCCACGATCGCATCGCATGCCGCCGCTACACCGGGCGAATACGCCAGGGAAAGATCACGCTGGGTAAGCAGCGAAGTGGTGGGCGTGACCTTGATCTTGCCCGGCCGCGGCAGGCGGTGGTACTCGAGTGCCGCCTGGCGGAGTTCGTCGGAAATGCTCATGGAATGTCCGTGGCCCTGGATGTCTGCGATGCGGAAATCGTCGATCGCAAGGCGGATATTGTAGATGATGGCCGGGTGTGGGCGCTGCCTAGAGACCCAGCGAAATTTCCTCAGCCTGTACGCCATCCATGTGGATGTGGTTGACGAACAACGAGAATGCGAGTTTCCCTGCCAGGCCATGCACGTGCTGCATCCACGGTGGCAGGTAGCGCGGCGGGGCGATGGCGCCACTGGCGAAGAACGGCTCCAGGCTGATCACATCGTGCAGGGCGAGCTTGCCGGCGAAGAGATGCCGCAGGTGGTCCAGCCGCCGCTGGCGCAGCGACCAGCGGAAGAAGGTATGCACCGCCAGCAAACCAGACAGGTACACGTTGTCCTTGGCGAACGCCGAACCCCCGGTCAGCGGCACGCCGCGGAACACGCGCTGCGCCGAATGGAAACTGTCGGGCACGTTCTGGCCGCAACTGCGGAAGTACTGGTAGACCTCGACGAAGTCCGCGCCGTTCAACGCCATGTCGATGGCAAGGATGCGCAGGCTGATCCGCTTCAGGCGCGAGATGTCGATGGCGCCGGACATGAGCTCGGCGAAAACCGCCAGGCCTTCCTGGGTGGCGGTAACGCGCGGCGAGGTGCGCGCCAGCGAGGCCAGCACCGGCTGCTCGCGGCCGTTCAAGGCGGTGAGCGAATGCACGAATGCCTCGTGGGCCATCAGCTGGTGGCGGTCGTATTCGGTGAAACTGGCACCGCCGCGCAGGCGGATGCGGGTGGCGCCGGCGGCGGCCTTGGCGGTGAGTTCAGGGTCGACCACCACGGCAATACGCTCGGCGCCGAAGAACGTATCCAGTTGCGTGGCCATGTCCTGGCGCAGGTCCTCCGCGGCGATATGTCCCTCGGCGTCCTCGGTGTCCAGGTCCGCACCCAGTTCGTCGGCCAGCTCCACGAAGTATTTCGCAGCATCCAGGTTGCTGCGCTTGCGGCTACCGGGAATGCCGTCACCAGGGCGGCCATAAAGCTGGATCGAAGGCGCGGTAACCGCTTCGGTGCCCACGGCCTCGAGCATGGTGGCCGCCACGCGCCAGGATTGCGCGGTACGGCGCAGGTACTCGGCAATGGGGTGGTCTTCGCCGGCTTCCAGTTCAATGCGCTCAAGCTCGCCGCGCGCGGCCGAGAGGTCCGGCCGCAGGTATTCGATGTCCGGCAGCGAGAACCTGCCGACGCGGTAGGCGGTGATCATCCGCTCTTCCAGCGAGGCCGGCCAACCGACCGTGGGCAGGATGCGGATGGTGCGAACGGCCTCGAGCAGACGCCGGTCGAGCATGGCGAAGCGTTCGAGTTCCGGCGAGGAAACCATGGCGGGAACGTCCATGACCGCCGATCTTACCTGTCCCGGTCGCGTCGCGACGAATGTTTCCCCGGAATCCGTGGACTACGTCGCAGGCGCGCCTCGAGCGTGGCGGCTTGCTGCTCGCGTTCTTCGTGCAGTTTCAGGAAGCTGCGCCAGCGCTGCAGGGAGAGTTCGCCCGCGGCAAGCGCGGCCTGCACCGCGCATCCGGGCTCGTTGGTGTGTCCGCAATCGGCAAAGCGGCACTCGGCCGCCAGGGCCTCGATATCGGCGAAGAGGTCGAGGTTTTCCTCACCCGTGAGCTTGAGCTCGCGCATGCCTGGGGTGTCGATCAGGCAGCCGCCGGAAGGCAGCTGCAACAGCGCGCGGTGGGTGGTGGTGTGCCGGCCGCGGCTGTCGTGTGCGCGCACCGCGCCGGTGGCCATGCGCTCTTCGCCCAGCAGCGTGTTGGTAATGGTGGATTTGCCCGCGCCGGAGGAACCCACCAGCACGGCGCTATCGCCCGGTTGCAGGAAAGCCAGCACCGGCGCCACGGAGGCTGCATCCTTGCTGTTGAGCGCAATCACCGGCGTGGCATGGCCCAGGCGCGCTTGCACGGCTGCAACCGACGCTTGCGGATCCGGCGCGCTGTCGGCTTTTGACAGAAGTACGACCGGTTGCGCACCGGAACCCTCCACCAGCGACAGGTAGCGCTCGATGCGGGTGGGGTTGAAGTCACCGTCCAGACCCATCAGCACCAGCACGTAGTCGATGTTGGCGGCGATCACCTGGCGCTCGTAGCGCTCGCCGGCGGCGGCACGCACCAGCAGGGTGCGCCGCGGCAACACCGTTTCGATCACCGGATGGGTGTCTCCGGAAAGAAGCACGAAGTCGCCCACGGCGGGGCGCAGCGAGGGATCCAGGCCACGCTTTAAGAACGTGCCGGCTGGCTGGGCGTTGAAAAGCAGGTCGCCATCGTGCAGCTCGTAGCCTGCCCGATGCTGCGCCACCACCCGCGCAAGCCGGCCCGGACCCGCATCAGCGTCGCCGCGCCAGCCGATCCGGCGCAGCCGTTCGATGTCCACGGGGTCCGTCATAGGCCCTGATTATGCCATTGGATTGCCTCGCGGCAGGCCATCGACGCTGATACAGTGCAATGCAAGACGAATCCCCGGTACGTGAATAACGATGGCATCGATTCAACCCAGCGCCCATCTGGCTGACGTCCGCTACGAGATCCGCGGTGCCCTGACCCGCCGGGCGCGCGAGATGGAAGCCGCAGGCCACCCCATCATCAAGCTCAATATCGGCAACCCGGGCCGCTACGGTTTCCGCACGCCCGACCACTTGCGCCAGGCCATCGCCGACCACCTGTCCGATAGCGAACCTTATGGGCACGAACAAGGCCTGGAAGAGGCCCGTGAAGCCGTCCTGGCCCAGCAGCGCGCCCACGGCGCGGAAGGCGTGGACGTCGAGCGGATCTTCATCGGCAATGGCGTGAGCGAACTCATCGACCTGGCCTTGCGCGCGCTGCTCCAGCCGGGCGACGAAGTGCTGCTGCCCAGCCCGGATTACCCGCTGTGGAGCGCGGCCACCATCCTCAACGACGGCAAGCCCCGCTACTACCGCTGCCCCGCCGAAAACGGGCACCTCCCCGATCCCGAGGAAATCGAAGCCCTGGTAACGCCGCACACGCGTGCCATCGTGCTGATCAACCCGAACAATCCGACGGGCGCCGTGTACCCGGAAGTGCTGCTCCAGGCCATCGTGGCGGTAGCGCGGCGACATGGCCTGCTGTTGCTGTGCGACGAGATCTACGACGAGATCCTCTACGACGACACCCCCTTCCAGCCGCTGGCCAGGCTTGCCGCCGACCACCCTTGCGTGAGCTTCGGCGGCCTGTCGAAGGTGCATCGCGCCTGCGGGTACCGGGTGGGCTGGATGAGCCTGTCGGGCCATCCGCGCCTCACCGCGGATTACCGCGACGCGCTGCAATTGTTGGCGGCGCTGCGTCTTTGCGCCAATGTCACCGCGCAATGGGCCGTGAGGCCGGCGCTTGAAAACGCCGCCACCATCGGCGAGCTCACCCGGCCCGGTGGCCGCCTGCACGAGGCCAGGCGGGCCGTGATCGAAGGCGTCGCCGCCAGCCAGTTCCTGGACATGGTCACCCCCGGCGGGGCGCTGTATGGCTTCCCGCAGGTCAAGGCCGCGGCCCTGCCGGTGTTCGACGATGCAGGCTTCGCGCTACGCCTTCTCGAAGACGAAGCCGTGCTCATCGTCCCCGGATCGAGTTTCAACCTGGCCGCCAGCCGGCACCTGCGGCTCACCCTGCTGCCGGAGCCGGCGCAACTGCGTGAAGTATTCGTGCGCATCGATCGCGTGCTTGCCGCGATGGTGGGCGAACGCCAGCCCCGGGCCACGGCCGCCGCCGTCGCCTGACGCACGGCGGTAACCTCCCTGCCATCGGGCGGCGACACTCCGCGCCGATACTGTCGTCCCGGGAAGACTCACCGGGGATCGACGCCATGGGCCGTTTACGCTGCCGCAGCGCCTTCATATCAGATGTCCATCTGGGTACGCCCGATTGCAAGGCAGGCTACCTGCTGGATTTCCTTACCCACCTGGATTGCGAGCACTTGTACCTGGTCGGTGACATCATCGATCTGGAAGCCCTCGCCCGCCGCCACTGGTGGCACGCCGACCACGGTGCCGTGGTCGGCCAGCTGCTGGCGATGGCCGAGCGCGGGGTGAAGGTCACCTATATCCCGGGCAACCACGACGCCCCTCTGCGCGGCCTGGCCGGCCAGGCGATCGGCGGCATCCGCGTGGAGCTCGATGCCATCCACGAAGGCGCCGACGGACGGCGTTACCGCGTGAGCCATGGCGATGAATTCGACGCCGATTCGATCGGCCGCACCTGGATGCTCTGGGCCGGCGAAGTGCTGCACCGGGCAATCTGCTGGACCAACCGCCGCGTACACACCTTGAGGCGCTGGCTGGACCAGCCATACCTGCCACTGTCGATCATCATCAAGTCACACGTGGGCAAGGCACTGGCCTATATCCGAGACTTCGAGGAGCGCGTGGCCAACGACGCCCGCGAGCGCGGACTGGATGGTCATATTTGCGGTCACATCCACTTCGGCCACGTACGCGATATCGACGGCATGCTGTATCTCAACGACGGCGACTGGGTGGAGCACTGCACGGCGATCGTCGAAGACACCTGCGGGGCCATGGAGCTGATCCACTGGAGCGGCCACCGCGCCCGTCTGGGACGCGCCAGCCGCGAAACCATCCTGCCCTCGCCCGCCGAAGCCTTCAGCCTGCGCCCGCTCACGTCCTTGCCGGCGGCTTTGGTTGCCTTAAGGACCACCCAGCCCTAGGCCTCCACCATTCCTACACACGCGCCTGCCCATATTCCCGACGAACACACCGAGGAATGGGCATGCGCGCAGGTTTGATCGTTATCGGCATCATCCTGCTGGCCGCAGGAATCTGGGTGGTAGCGGGCAACGCCAGCTACCGCGACACCGACACCGTGGCCCAGATCGGCTCGGCCAAGCTAACCGCCACGCACGACCGGGCTGTCCCCCAATGGGTCGGCATCGCCGGCATCGTCATAGGCGGCCTTCTCACCGTAGGCGGCATCGCCCGCAAGCGCTGACACAAACACTGCAGGGGTGGATCCACAAGGCCGCGACAGCGGCCTTTTTTTGCGTGCTTCGGGCGATAGAGCCGGAGCGGGAGCGGTCGGATGGCGTTTTCGGAACGCTTCCGCAGGGAGGCGAAGGCCGACCGAGGACTTAGTGAAGAAAATGCCAACCGACCGCTCCCTCACCGGCACGCCCCACGCGATAGAATTGGCGGATGGATGTCTCTCATTTGCTTGATTCGCTTAATGATGCGCAGCGGGAAGCGGTTAGTGCGGAGCCGGGGCACTACCTGGTGCTGGCGGGTGCGGGGTCGGGGAAAACCCGTGTACTGACGCACCGGATTGGCTGGCTTACGCAGGTGCTGGGGGTGCCGCCGTGGGCGGTGCTGGCCGTCACCTTTACCAACAAGGCTGCCGGCGAGATGCGGTCGCGCCTGGAAGGGCTGATCCCGGGCGGCGCGCAAGGCCTTACCGTCGGTACCTTCCACGGCATCGCCCATCGGCTGCTGCGCCGCCATTGGCGCGAAGCGGGGCTGGTGGAAGGGTTCCAGATCCTCGATTCGGACGACCAGCAGCGCCTGGTCAAGCGCGTGGTGGCCGGCATGGGCCTGGACGAGGCCCGTTTCCCGCCGCGCCAGGCCAGCTGGCAGATCAACAGCTGGAAGGATGAAGGCAAGCGCGCCAAGGACGTCGAACACCGCGACCATCCGGTTACCCGGACCTTCGTTGAGATCTACAAGGCCTACGAAGACGCTTGCCAGCGCGCGGGCCTGGTCGACTTCGCCGAGTTGCTGCTGCGCGCGCACGAGTTGTGGCTGAAGGATCCGCAGATACTGGACCACTACCGAAATCGCTGGCGGCACCTGTTGGTCGACGAATTCCAGGATACCAACACGCTGCAATACGCGTGGATCCGCATGCTGGCGGGCGACACCGGCAAGGTGTTCGTGGTGGGCGACGACGACCAGGCCATCTACGGCTGGCGCGGTGCGCGGGTGGAGAACGTGCAGCAGTTCCTGCGCGATTTCCCCGGCGCGCGGACGATCCGCCTGGAACAGAACTACCGTTCTACCGCCATTATCCTGAAAGCCGCCAACAGCGTGATCGCGCGCAACGGCGGTCGCCTGGGCAAGCAGCTGTGGACGGCCGGCGAAGAGGGCGAGCGCATCGCGCTGTATGCCGCGTATAACGAGCAGGACGAAGCTCGTTTCGTCATCGAGCGGATTCGCGAGCACATCGCCGAGAAGGGCCGCGCCCGTGACTGCGCCATCCTGTATCGCTCGAATGCGCAATCGCGCAATTTCGAGGAACAACTGATCCAGCGCGATATTCCCTACCGCGTGTATGGCGGCCTGCGCTTCTTCGAGCGCGCGGAAATCAAGGACGCCCTGGCGTATCTGCGGCTCACCGCCAACCGCCACGACGACGCCGCCTTCGAGCGCGCGGTGAACACGCCGCCCCGCGGCATCGGCGACCGTACGCTTGAGGAACTTCGCCGCCGCGCGCGTGGCGAGGCGACCTCGATGTGGGAAGCGGCGCTGTCGGAACTCTCTACCGGCTCGCTCGCGGCACGTTCAAAAAATGCCGTGAAGGCGTTCCTTTCCATGATCGAGGAGATGGCCCGCAGCTTCGGCGGCTTGCCGCTGGACGGGGCCGACTCGCCTTCCGCGCTGAACCTCGCCGAGCAGATCGAACACGCCATCATGCACACCGGCCTTCGCGATTATTACGAGCGCGACAGCCGAGGCAATGCCGAATCCCGCGTGGAGAACCTGGACGAACTGGTCAACGTGGCCAGCCGCTTCGAACCCACGGCCGACGACATCGACGCCGGCCTTACCGAACTCACCGCGTTCCTGTCGCATGCCTCACTGGAAGCCGGCGAAGGCCAGGGTGAGGCCTGGGACGATTGCGTGCAGCTGATGAGCCTGCATTCGGCCAAGGGCCTGGAATTCCCCGTGGTGTTCCTGGTGGGCATGGAAGAGGGCCTGTTCCCCAGCCAGCGCACGGTGGAAGAAGACCGTCTGGAAGAAGAACGGCGCCTGGCCTACGTGGGTATCACTCGCGCCCGCGATCGCCTGTTTGTCACCCACGCAGAATCACGCCGCATGCATGGCACCGAGATGCTGGCCCGGCCATCGCGATTCCTCGGCGAGATCCCGGCCGAACTCCTGGACGAAGTGCGGCCGCGCGTGCAGGTGTCGCGGCCTGTCTACGGCGGCGCGGGAAGCGCCTATGCCGCCCCAGTGGCCGACACGCTGCCCGTGGCGCTGGGCTCACGCGTGTCGCACCCGAGCTTCGGCGAAGGCGTGGTGGTGAGTGCGGAAGGCGGTGGCGCCCACACCCGCATCCAGGTGAATTTCACCGATGCCGGTTCCAAATGGCTGGTGCTGGCCTACGCCAACCTCACACCGCTGTAGTTACTTCGGCAGGCGCGGCACGCCGTGCACGTCGCGTTCTTCCACGGCCACCGGCCGGGTATCGATGCGGCTGGCATGCACCGCAGGCAGCGGTTCGGCAGCCTCGCCACGGGCGATAGCCAATGCATTGCGATAGCAGCGGTGGGCAAGGCTGGTTTCACCCTGCCCCACGCAGGTGTCCCCCATTGCTTCCCAGGCCAGCGGATCCGGTGCCAGCGCCAGGGCGCGCTCGAGATACGCCCGTGCCTTGCCCCACAATTTCAGGCGCACGCACATGCGGCCCAGCGCCGTGAGCAGCGAGGCGTCGTTCGGATGCGCATCGAGCCAGCCCTCGGCCCGGCGCATGCGTGTTTCGATGTCGTCCACGCCAAGCGCGCCATACGTCGCCGCCAGGGTCGAGGACCACTCGCGGCGTAGCGATGATTCCACTTCGTCCATCGCGGCCAGGTTCTGGCCAAAGCCCGCGGCGCGGCGCGCGTAGGCATCGACCACCGCCGCGGACCGGCGCTGGTTCTTCGGCAACGTCGACCAGAATTCGGTCAGGGCCGCGCCGTCGGGCGCGCGGGCAATGGCCATCAGCAGGATGCGGTTCTCAAGATCCGCCAGCTGTTTCGTGGACAACACGCCGCTCTTCTGTAGCGGCTCCAGGCAATCACGGGCGCGGCGTGTGTCGCCGGCCAGCACCGCGGATTCGGCCAGTTCCGCCCAGCCCGCGGGTGGCAGGCTCCGGGTGTCGGCGTCGGCCGCCAGCAGCGCGACCGATTCCTGGGGACGGCCGTCCAGGCGCAACAGTCGCGCACGCACGATGCGCGCGGCGGCCGGGGTGATCTGGGCGGCCTGGTCGAGCGACTCGATGGCGCGGACTTTCTCGCCACGCCGGCTGGCGGCTTCCGCGGCGCCGAGCAGCGACGCTGCGCGCAGCGGCTCGTAGCGCGACGCGCGGGAGAGATCCCGTTCGGCGTCGGCGTTGCGGCCTTCGAACAGGGCCACGATGCCGTCGCTGAAACGGCGGCGGCTTTGCCGCCGGTGGCGGCGGGTGGTGGCATCGAACGGCCACCGCAGCAAAAACCACAGCGCGCCGAGCAGGAACCAGATCACCAGCAAGGCGACGATGGCAAAGACCACCGTGGTGGTGATGCGCACGCCGCGGATGCGTACGAACACCAGGCCCGGGTCCACCGCGATCCAGTGCCAGCCCAAGGCGGCCACGGCCGCCACGAAAATCAACAGCAGCAACCAGCGCCAGGGCTTCATGGCCTGCCCTGGGCCGGTGCCGACGAAGGCGCGGCGGGCGCCGCAGGCGCGCCGTGCAGGGCATGCACGGAACGCGTATTGGACAATTCCGCCAGCGCCGCGCCCAACTGCGGCGGAGCGACGTTTCCGGTGGTTTCCAGCAGCATGTCGGCGATCTGCGCACGCGCCTGGCGTACACGGGCGTCGTTCGGATCGAAATTCTTTTCCAGCGTCATGTCGACGCGACGCAAGGCGTCGGTGCGCCCCTTGTCGTCGAAGGCAAGCAACGCGGCCTGGGCCTGGGCGAGGTCGAGCAGCGCCAGTTCACGCGCCAGGCGACCGTCGGCCATCGCCAGCGGCGTGCCGTCGTCGCGCTGGATGCTGATCACACCGGCCAGGGCGCGGCCGGCACGAGCGAAGAACCCCTGGCCTTCTGCATCGGCCGCGGGCATGTCCACCGGGCGATAAGGCATCTGGGCAAGGTCGGTACGCATCGCCGAGATCAGGGAAAGATCGTGCGTCATGGCCGGCACTTTCACCTTCGACAGCGCCTCGCGTTCGGCGTTGAGGCTTTGCCGCACGCCTGAATAGGCACCATCGTTCACCGCGGCCAGGGCCTGGTCGGCCGAGGTGTAAGCGGCGATGGCACCGCCGGCGTCGTTGAACAGCACGAAACGCTCGCGACCCATGCGCAGCAGCGATTCGGCCTCGTCCAGCAACATGGTGTCGTGGCCGCTGACGCTGCGCTCGGACAACCGGGCCACGGCGTCTTCCAGGTTGCGCGTGCGCTCGGCGTTGCCCAGCACGTCTTCGCGCAGCGAACGATTCACGCCATCGGCATCGGCCAGGCGCTGGCGAAGGCTGGCGCGCTCGTCGCGCAGGTTGTTCACTTGCTGCCCCAGGCTGCCGATCTGCTGGCGGAGGTCGTCTACCGCACGTCCGCCCGCGGCGCTGGTCTGCTCCAGTTGCCAGCCGCGCCAGGCGACGTACGCGGTGCCGGCGAGGGCTACCAGGGCCACCAGCAGGGCCAGGGCGATGGTGCCGCCGCGGCGCGGCGCGGCGCGGCCGATGGGTGTCGGCGAAGACA
>Ga0193743_1001681_pt1 | contig 16228 bp, 18 predicted proteins | sample L2c2metaG_FD_143038 | JGI IMG/M metagenome (GOLD analysis project Ga0193743, IMG submission 143038) | Soil microbial communities from a riparian zone of the East river system, Colorado, United States - L2c2 | ecosystem: Environmental > Terrestrial > Soil > Riparian zone | place: USA: East River...
GAGCACCCGGACGACGCCCGCCGGGCCGCATTGGCCGCCTGCAATGCCATCTCCCAGTGGTACGACCCGGCCGGCGAGATCGGCCTGCCCGAACTGGTCGACCGCTACACCACCATCTGCCTACGCATAGTCGACTACCGCCCCTAACACCACCACCGGGCCCCACACCGCCACCCAACTGCCCGCGAGTCGGCGCTCTCAGCACACTGAGTCGCCCGTCTCAGCACACCTCACCCCTGGTCGTCGTCCCCAGCGTCGGCCCAGTCGCCTCGGACGTGCGCGAGGTGCTCGGTCATCTGCTGGGCGGCGCGCTCGGGGTCACCGGCGAGCACCGCGTCGAGCAGGCCGAAGTGCTCCAGCGAGGTGGCCACCAGCTTGCCCTCCTTGGCGAGCGTGCGCAGGCCGTAGAGGCGGGTCTGGTCGCGCAGCATCTCCACCAGCTGCACCAGCCGCCCGTTGTCGAGCAGCCCGAGCATGCTGAGGTGGAAGTCGCGGTCGGCCTCCAGGAACACGGTCATGTCCCGGTCCTCGGCGGCCTGTGTGCACCTGCGGGCGTGCTCGCGCAGCATCTCGGCGTGTTCGCCCAGGTCCCGTTGCGCGAGCTGCCGAACGGCGGGTACCTCGAGCATCACCCGCAGCTGGTGGACTTCGTCGAGGTCCTTGTCGGTGACCGGGGTGACCCGGTAGCCCCTGTTCGGCACGACCTCCATCACGCCTTGGTTGACCAGCGTCAACATCGCCTCGCGGACCGGCGCGTTCGAGGTGCCGAGCTGGCTGGCCATCCCCGAGGCGGAGTAGATGGAGCCGGGACGGATCTCGCCGGCGACCAGGGCCTGCCTGATCACGGCGAGTGCCTGATCGCGCAGGCTGGGGCGCCTGAGCGGTAACGACTCCACGACGGCTTCCCCTTCGGCTGTTGACATCACTGCGGCCGTTGGGCAAATTCTGCCACTTAACGGTAATCGATAACCAGCAACTCACCGAGACGAAGGACATCGATGGTCTCAGCGGCGGCACGGCTCCCGGACGGCGGTGGTCCGGCGTGGATCAGCCCCGCCGCCGTCCAGCGGAGCCTGCCGATGGCCGACGCGATCGACGTTCTGGAGCAGACGCTGCGGGACGGACTGGACCCGGAACGGGACGGTCAGCGGTCCAGATTCGACACCCCGGAGGGACAGCTGCTGCAGATGCCCTCGGCGGGCGCCCGGTACTGCGGCAGCAAGATCCTCAGCATCCGCCCGGCCAACCAGAGCGACGGCTTCCCGGTGATCCAGGGCGTCTACGTGCTGTTCGACGGCGCACACATGTCCCCCGTCGCCGTGCTGGACGGGGCCGCGCTCACCACGTTGCGCACCCCGGCGGTCTCCGGGCTCGCCGTTCGACACCTCGCCGCCCCCGGCTCATCCCGGGTCACGCTGTTCGGCACCGGCGTGCAGGCGTGGGGCCACGTGCAGGCGATCTCCGCCGTGCTGCCGGTCGAGCACGTCGACGTCATCGGCCGCACCCCGGCGAACGTGGCGGAGATGGTGCGGCGGATCCGCGAGGCCGGGACGAGCGCCGCCTCGGCCGACGTCAAGGCGGTATCGGAGGCCGACGTGGTGGTCTGCACGACCGCCGCTCGTACCCCTCTTTTCGACGGTGCGCTCGTCGCGGACCACGCCGTCACCGTCGCCATCGGCAGCCACGCCCCGGACGCCCGCGAGGTGGACACCACGCTGGTCCGCCGCTCGTGGGTGGTGGTCGAGTCACGGGCCAGCGCGCTGCGGGAAGCCGGCGACGTGGTCCTCCCGATCGCCGAGGGCGCCCTCGACCCCGACGACCTGATCACCCTTGCCGACCTGGTCCGCCGCGCTGTCCCGATCACCCACGACCGGCCGCGGTTGTTCAAGGGCAGCGGGATGCCCTGGCAGGACCTTGCCACCGCCGGCGCCATCGCCGACCGAGTGCTCGGAGGGACCGGTTGACCACCACCCCAGGCCCGCTCACCGACAGCCCGGTCGGCGTCACCTTGCGCGACGTACGCAAGCAGTTCGGCGACCACGTCGTGGTGGACGACGTCTCCATGGAGGTCGCTCCCGGCGAGGTGGTCTCCATCATCGGCCCGAGCGGCGCGGGCAAGAGCACGCTGCTGCGCTGCATCAACCTGCTGGAGCGGCCCGACTCCGGGGACATCACCGTCGGCGACGTGACGATCCACCCGGAGACCGGCGTCTCGCCGAAGGACCTGACCAGCCTGCGCCGCACGGCGGGCATGGTGTTCCAGTCGTTCAACCTCTTCCCGCACCTCACCGTGCTGCGCAACATCTCGATCGCCCAGGAACGGGTGCTCGGCCGCGACCGCAAGGAGGCCGAGGCCCGCTCCCGGGAGCTGCTGGCCCGGGTCGGGCTCGCGGAGAAGGCCGACACCTATCCCACCCGTTCCTCCGGCGGCCAGCAGCAGCGCATCGCGATCGCCCGGGCACTGGCCATGGAGCCCAAGGTGATGCTCTTCGACGAGCCCACCTCGGCGCTAGACCCCGAACTCGGCCTGGACGTCCTGGAAGTGATGCGCGGGCTGGCCGGCGAGGGCATGACGATGATCGTCGTCACCCACGAGATGCACTTCGCGCAGGACGTCTCGGACCGGATCGTGGTGATGGCCGACGGGCGGATCATCGAGCAGGGGCCACCGTCGCAGGTACTGACCGCCCCCTCGAACGAGCGGACCAAGCGCTTCCTGCGAGCCGTGACGGACCGCTGATGATCTACCTCCAGGCCGTCCTCCTCGGCGTTCCGATGACCGTGCTGATCACGGTCCTGGCGTTCGCGGTCGGCGCGGTGCTCGGTGTGCCGCTGGCGCTGGCCCGCCGCTCGCCGCTCGCGCCGCTGCGGGTGGCGGCCCGCTTCGTGATCGACGTGCTGCGCGGGATCCCGCCGGTGGTGTTCCTGTTCGTCATCTACTTCGGCATCGGCACCGACGTGATCAAGCTCAGCTCGTTGCAGGCCGCCGTGGTCGGCCTCGGACTGATCGCCGCCGGCTACCTCGCGGAGATCTACCGAGGCGGCCTGCTGGCCGTGCACAAGGGCCAGTTCGAGTCGGCGGCCGCGCTGGGGATGAACTCGTGGACCTCGATGACCCGGATCATCGGGCCGCAGGCGTTCCGGGTCGCGCTCCCGTCGGCGACCACCTATGCCATCGGGCTGCTGAAGGACTCCTCGATCGCCTCGACGATCACCGCCACCGAGATCCTCTACCGGGCGACCGCCTCGTCGCGCGGGCACGGCGCCGGGCTCGAGCCGTTCCTGATCGCCGCGGTCGTCTACATCGCGCTGGGTGCCCCGCTGGCCTGGCTGTCCCGGACCATGGACGCCAAGATGAGGGCGCGGGTGGCCAGGTGAACGAGGACACCCTGCTCGGCGGTTGGCTCGAATGGCTGCCCAGCCTGCTCGACGGACTGTGGCTGAGTGTCCGGCTGGCCGGCGCCAGCCTGATCATCGGCATCCCGCTGGGTCTTGCGCTGGCGCTGCTGATGTCCGCCAGGCACAAGTGGGTGCGGGTGCTGGCGATCATCGTCGTCGAGGTCGGACGCGGCACCCCGGCGCTGGTCATGCTGCAGATCGTCTACTTCGGGCTGCCCTCGGCCGGGCTCACCGTGGGATCGTTCGTCGCGGCCGTCGTCGCGCTGGCGCTGACCACCGGCGCCTACACCAGCGAGATCCTCCGGGCCGGCCTGCAGGCGGTGCCGCACGGTGAGGTGGAGGCGGCCTCGGCGCTGGCCATGAACAACCGGGACACGCTGCGCTTCATCGTCATTCCGCAGGGCGTCCGGATCGCCATCCCGGCGTTGCTGGGCTTCGCGATCCTGATCCTGCAGGCGACCGCGCTCACCTTCACCATCGCGCTGCCCGAACTGCTCAGCCGGTCCTACTCGATCGGCTCCAACACGTTCCGCTACCTGGACGTGCTGCTGTTGGCCGGGCTGCTGTACCTGATCATCACTCTGCCGGCCGGTTGGCTGACCACCTGGACCGAGCGGCGGATGGCCCGCCATCTCTAACACCCGACAGGAACGAGGCCCATCATGTCCCGATCCCGACTCGGCGTCGCGATCATCGGCGCCGGCGCCGCACTCCTGCTCCTGGCCACCGCGTGCGGTGGTGGCGGCGGCGCACCGCAGGCCGCCGGCAACTGCACGCCCAAGCACCAGTTCAGCACCATCGAGCAGGGCACCTTGACGGTCGCGGTGCACGACCTGCCGCCCTACTCGGGGACGACCGGGCCGGACGGGCTCAGCGGCGTGGACGCCGACATCGTCCGGGAGATCGCCAAGCGCGAGTGCCTGACCATCACCGCGCAGGCCGGCAACACCCCGTCGCTCATCCCGAGCGTGCAGCAGGGCCGCGCCGACCTGGCCATCGGCGACTGGTACCGCACCGAGCCCCGGTCCAAGGTGGTCAACCTCTCCGACCCGCTCTACCTCGACGAGATGGGCATCATCTCCGCCGCCGGCGTGTCCACTGTGGCGGAGTTGGAGGGCAAGCAGGTCGGCACGGTGGACGGGTACCTGTGGGTCAAGGAGCTGCAGCAGGTGCTCGGCAACAACCTGCGCCTCTACCCGTCCTCGGTCGACATGAACCAGGACCTCAAGGCCGGTCGCATCGAGGTCGGCGTGGACAGCTACGGCTCAGCGCTACACACCTTCGGTGGCACCGCCACGAAGATCCAGGTAGCGAAGCCCGACGACCGTGTCGCGGCGTCAAAGGAGGCCGCGCAGTCCACGTTCCCGATGGCCAAGGACAACCAGGACATGCTGAAGGCCGTCAACGAAACCATCGCCGAGCTACACACCGACGGCACGATCACCAAGATCCTCGAAGCCAACGGCCTCCCGGCCTCAGCGGAAAAAACCGGCGCCCCCCGCCTAATCCCGTAATCCGGCGCGCCACGCTCACTTTCGCGCCTCCGCGCGCATGTCGGAACCTGTGCGCGGAGGCGTCGAAGTGCGCGCCGCTCAGGGGCACTACAGCGCGGCGCCAGTGAGGGCGCCTTCGGCGGTGGCGGCGTCGAAGCCGCGCGGCGCGAGCGCGTCGCCGACCAGCCGCACGTCCAGCTCGGGGCGGGCGGCCAGCAGCTCGCCGCGCAGTTCGTTCTCGGCCTGTCGGTGCCCGGCGACCACGACGATGCCCGGTGACCGGAGTGTCCGGATCGCCCCGGTCAACACGTGCTCCAGCACCACGTCCGCGCCGGGCTCGGGCAGCAGCCGCACGTCGGGGATGACGGTGGGGGCGGCCTTGGCCAGGCGCTCGTGCACGAACCGGATCTGGGTGGCGTCGACCTCGGCCGCCAGCGCCGGCAGCGGCGTGGCGATGGTGACCGACCAGCCCTGCTCGGCGAGCGCGGCGGCGGCGGTCGGGGCGACGAACCCGCCGTCGTCGTCGATCACCACGGCGACCCCGTCGGCCCGGACCGGGGGCGGCGAAGCGATCACCTCGTCCGCGTCCACCAGCGACATGCCCGGCATCGGCCGCAGCCGCGACCCGGTGGCGACGATGACCACCGACGGCGCCAACGCCAGCACCTCGGCCGCGGAACCAACCGCCCCACACCGGACGACGACGCCGAGGTCGGACAGCTCCGCGGCGAGGAAGTCCAGGTACTGCTGCCAACTCCGACGCCAACCGTGCACCGCGTTGAGCCGGGCCCGGCCGCCGACCCAGCCCGCCCGCTCCAGCACCACCACGTCGTGGCCCTTCAACGCGGCGTTGCGGGCCGCCTCCAACCCGGCCACCCCGGCGCCGACGACCACCACCCGACGCGGTGACGCGGTCGGTGGCACGTGCTCCAACTCCGGGTCGCGGATCGCCGGGTTCACCGAGCAGACGATCGGATAGTGCTGGTAGAGCCGCCCGATACACCCCTGGTTGATGCCGATGCACGGCCGGACCCGGCCACCCGAGGCCAGCTTGCGAGGCAGGTCGGGATCGGCGATCAGCGCCCTGGTCATCACCACCAGGTCGGCCTTGCCCTCGGCCAGCGCCGCCTCCCCCGCCGGCCCGGAATTGACCCGGCCGGCCAGAATCACCGGGACCTCCACGACGGCGGTTACCCGGGCCGCGGCGTCGCCGGCGGTCACCGGCGGCACGAAGTCCGGGCCCATCGCCACGGACAGGGCCGGCCTGGTCATCGCGTCCCCACCGGTCACGCTGAGCAGGTCGATGTCCCCGGTCGCGGCCATCTCGGTGGCGATGGTGAACAGCTCGTCGGTGCTTGTCCCGATGCGCCGCCCGCCGCTGCGCGGGTCCAGGCTCATCCGGAAACCGAGGATGAACTCCTCGGGCACGGCCGCTCGGACCGCGGCCACCACTTCCTTCCCGAACCGCATCCGGTTCGCCAGCGAGCCGCCGTACTGGTCGGTGCGGGTGTTGATCCCCGGGTCCCAGAACTGCTCGATGAGGTGCGCGAACGAGGTGACCTCCGCGCCGTCCCACCCGCATCGGTGCAGCCGCAACGCGACGTCGACGAACCGCCGCGCCAACGTGTGCAACTCCTCGACGGTCAGCGGCACCGCGACTTCACGGTGCTCGGGCTCCGGCAGGTCGGACACCCCGCGCACCGGCGTCAGCGCGACCTTCGAGGAGCCGCGGTGGCCCATGTGCGTCATCTGCGACATGACCAGCCCGCCGTGGGCGTGCACGCCGTCGGCCAGGCGGCGCAGCTGCCGCTCGTTCTCCGGGTTCCACAGCGCGATCGACCCGTAGGACGCGGCGGTGGACGGGTCCACCGAGGCCGAGCCGAAGGTCATCACCAGCCCGACGCCGCCGGCCGCCTTGCGCACGTGGTAGTCGACCTCCTTGTCGGAGATCAACCCGCCGGGGTGCTCCCAGCCGGTGGCGTGCGGCGACGAGACGATCCGGTTGCGGATCGGTTTGCCGCGCACGGTCAGCGGGGCGAGCAGGTGCGGATAGCCGGGCTGTTCCACCGAACCAGTGTCCCGGTACCGGCCCCGCCATGCATGATCAATCCATGGTGCTGTTCGCCGACGCCGACACCGTGCACGCCCACCTGCCGTACCCGGAGCTGGTGGCGGCGTTGCGCCGCGCGCACCTGGACGCCTCCCCCGAGTTCTCCGCCGTGGTCGCCACCGACCCCACCGGAGGGCCGAACAGCTTCCTCGCGCTCACCGCGTGGCAGCCGAACGACATGATCGCGGCGAAGCTGGTCAGCGTCTTCCCCGGCAACCGGACGCAGCCGTCCGTGCAGGGTCTCGTCGTGCTCTTCGACGGCGCCGACGGCTCGGTGCGGCTGGTCGCCGACGGGGCGGCCATGACGTTCCGCAAGACCGCCGCCGACTCGGCGCTCGGCGCGGCGCTGCTCTCCCGCGAAGACGCCGAGGTGCTGCTCGTGGTCGGGGCCGGCGGGCTCGCCCCGCACGTGATCGCGGCGCACACCAGCGTCCGGCCCTCGCTGCGCACGGTGCTGCTGTGGAACCGCACGCCCGCGCGGGCCGCCGCCCTGGCCACCGAGATCGCCGTGCCGGGGCTGCACGTCGAAGCCGTCGACGAGCTGGACGGGGCGGTCGCCCGAGCGGACATCGTCAGCTGCGTGACGATGTCGACCGAGCCGCTGGTCCGCGGCGAGCTGCTGCGCCCCGGCACCCATCTCGACCTGGTCGGCAGCTTCACCCCGGCGATGCGGGAAGCGGACGACGAGGCGCTGCGGCGCGCGGCCGTCTTCGTGGACACCCACAACGGGCTGGAGCGATCCGGCGAGATCCAGCACGCGTTGGCCACCGGCGCACTCTCCCCAGCCGACATCCGGGGCGACCTGTTCCAGCTGTGCACCGGGCAGGTACCCGCCCGGGAGAACGCCGAGGAGATCACCGTGTACAAGAACCTCGGCGGCGCCCACCTGGACCTCTACACCGCGCGCCACCTGCTGAAGTCGTTGGGCGTCCCGCCCAACCACCGCTGAATAGGCGACAAGAATCGCTGAGAGGTGCACACTGTCTCAGCACTCGCTTTCTTTCGCCTCGATCAACGGTGATCGGGAATGGTGGCGATCCCCGCACGTCGGGACGAACCTGAGCGGGCCGAACAGGCTCGGCCGCCTGCGATGAGGGAGGTGGGTGAGGTGGATACGAAGATCCGCTTCACCGCGGAGCGCGCTCCGTGTGGCAAGTACCGGGACGGGCTCCGTCACCGCGAGCACGACGATCACGGGCTCACCATCAACGACGTGACCTACGACTGCGGCTGCCGTCGTACGCATCACGAGTTCCACGATGGGAGCTGTCGCATCACCACCGTGCGCCACGACGGCCGCGTTCTGTCCGAAGAGCACAGCTCCCCTCACGACGGGTGAACCGTGACCGCTTCGGTCGATGTTCTGGTGGTAGGCGGCGGGGGTGCGGGTCTGCGCGCGGCCATCGCCGTGGTGGAGGCCAACCCGAGGCTCTCCGTCGCGATCGTGTCCAAGGTCTACCCGATGCGCAGCCACACCGTCTCGGCGGAGGGCGGCGCGGCCGGGGTGATCGCCGCCGACGACACCGCCGATGAGCACGTGTACGACACCGTGTCCGGCGGCGACTGGCTGTGCGACCAGGACGCGGTGGAAGCGTTTGTGGCCGAGGCACCCCGAGAGCTGATGCGCCTGGAGCACTGGGGCTGCCCGTGGAGCCGCACCCCGGACGGCCACATCGCGGTCCGCGCGTTCGGCGGGATGAAGAACAAGCGCACCTGGTTCGCCGCCGACAAGACCGGCTTCCACCTGTTGCACACGCTGTTCCAGACCTCGCTGTCGTATCCACAGATCCGCCGGTTCGACGAGTACTTCGTGACCACGCTGCTGGTGGACGAGGGCCGCGCCCGCGGTGTCGTGGCCATCGAGCTGGCCACCGGGCGGGTGGAGGGGATCGTCGCCAAGTCCGTCATCCTGGCCACCGGCGGCTGCGGGCGGATCTACCCGTTCACCACCAACGCCAACATCAAGACCGGTGACGGGATGGCGCTGGCCTACCGGGCCGGCGCTCCGCTGAAGGACATGGAGTTCGTCCAGTACCACCCCACCGGCCTGCCGTTCACCGGGATTCTGATCACCGAGGCGGCCAGGGCCGAGGGCGGCTGGATGCTCAACAAGGACGGCTACCGATACCTGCAGGACTACAACCTCGGCACGCCCACCCCGTCGCCGGTGATGCGCAGCATGGAGCTGGGCCCGAGGGACCGGGTGTCGCAGGCGTTTGTGCACGAGCAGGAGAAGGGCCGCACCCTCGAGTCGCCCTACGGCCATGTGGTGCACCTCGACCTGCGCCACCTCGGCGCCGAGCTGATCGACCGCAAGCTGCCGTTCGTGCGAGAGCTGTGCCAGCGCTACCAGAACCTGGACCCGGTCACCGAGCTGATCCCGGTGCGCCCGGTGGTGCACTACATGATGGGCGGCGTCGGCACCGACATCCACGGCGCGACCGGCCTGCCCGGGCTGTACGCCGCCGGTGAGGTCGCCTGCGTGAGCATCAACGGCGCCAACCGGCTGGGCTCCAACTCCCTGCCGGAGCTGCTGGTCTTCGGGGCCCGCGCCGGCGCCGCGGCGGCCGAGTTCGCCTCGGAGGTGTCCCTTCCGGCATTCTCGGTGGTGTCGCGGATCTACGACGAGCAGCAGCGACTGGAACGGGAGCTGCAGCGCCACACCGACGGCGGCGAGCGGATGGCGGACATCCGTACCGAGATGCAGGACGCGATGGAGCAGCACGTCGGCATCTACCGCGAAGGCGGCGCGCTGGCGAAGGCGGCGGACAAGCTTCAGGAGCTGCGGGAGCGATTCGACCGCGCCGGCATCGACGACCACAGCCGAACGTTCAACACCGAGCTGCTGGCCGCCTTCGAGCTGGACTTCATGCTCGACGTGGCGCGATGCATCGTGGCCTGCGCGCTGTGCCGGGAAGAGTCGCGCGGCGCGCACCAACGCACCGACTTCCCGCGCCGGGACGACGACCGGTACCTGGCCCATTCGGTGATCCACCGCAACCCGGACGGCACCGGTCGGATGGAGTACGCACCGGTCACCATCACCGCGTTGCCGCCGGCCGAACGTGTCTACGGGAGGTAGGGATGACCGATTCCATCACCCTGGAGGTCACCCGCTACCGCCCCGAGGAGGAGTCCGAGCCACGTGTTCAGGCCTACCAGGTGCCGTTGCGCAGCGAGTGGGTGGTGCTGGACGGGCTGAACTACATCAAGGATCGGCTGGACGGCACGCTGTCCTACCGGTGGTCCTGCCGGATGGGCATCTGCGGCAGCTGCGGGATGACGGTGAACGGCGAGCCGACGCTGACCTGCTCGGCGTTCCTCACCGACTACGCCCCCGGGCCGATCCGGGTCGAGCCGATGCGCAACTTCCCGGTGATTCGGGATCTCGTCGTGGAGGTGGGCGACTTCATGCGGAAGCTGCCCACCGTGAAGCCCTGGCTGATCCGCGATGAGCCCAGGCCACTGGACCTGGGCGAATTCCTGCAGACCCCGGCGGAGATGGACGAGTACGCCCAGTTCAGCATGTGCATCAACTGCATGCTGTGTTACTCCGCGTGCCCGGTGTACGGCTTGGACCCGGACTTTGTCGGCCCGGCGGCGATCGCGCTCGCGCAGCGCTACAACCTGGACTCGCGCGACCAGGGCGGCCGGGATCGGCGCGACGTGCTCAACACCGCCGAAGGCGTGTGGGCCTGCACCTTCGTCGGGGAGTGCACCACGGCCTGCCCGAAGGGCGTTGACCCGGCCGGTGCCATCCAGCGCCTCAAGCTCAGCACCGCGCTGGACTCGGTCAAATCGCTGCTCTGGCCTCGGGGGGCACGATGACCTACCCGGCGCCGGCCTCCGATTTCCAGCCACGGTGGTACCGACGTCGCCCGTCCACCTTCTGGTTCGTCGAGCGGCGGTCCTACCAGCTGTTTGTACTGCGCGAGCTGAGCAGCGTTTTTGTCGCCTGGTTCGTGGTGTTCCTGCTGCTGTTGGTCCGGGCGGTCGGTGCCGGTCCGGCGGCGTTCGCGGAGTTCGTGTCCTGGAGCGGGCAACCGTGGATGCTGGTGCTGAATGTGGTGGCGCTGCTGTTTGTGGTGCTGCACGCGGTGACCTGGTTCGCCCTCGCCCCGGACGCCATGGTGCTCAAGCTGCGCGGCCGGCGGGTGCCCCGGCGCCAGATCATCGTGGCGCACTACGCGGTGTGGGTGGTCGTCTCGGTGCTGCTCGCCTGGCTGGTGGTGGCCTAGAGCGTGGCTCCCAAATCATCCAGCCGGCTTCGCGGCGCCCAGGCGGCGCCTCGCGGCGTTGTCGTCGCGGCCGATACAACAGCGGTATCGGCCACTCCTCCGCCTTGCGATGCATCCACCTGGATCACCGCGCAGCTCGGCATAGATTCGGGAGACACGCTCTGATGCGCAGACAAGCACCCGAGCCGTTCCTCTGGCTGCTGTTCAGCTCCGGCGGCCTGGTCGCCGCGTTCCTGATCCCGATCCTGCTGCTGCTGTTCGGCCTGGCGATCCCGCTGGGCCTGGTCACGGTGGACCACGAGCACCTGCGGGCGGTGGTGGGCCACCCGCTCACCCGGCTGGTGCTCTTCGGCGTCTGCGTGTTGTGTCTGTTCCACTGGGCGCACCGGTTCCGCTACACCGTGTACGACGGCCTGCAGGTGAAGAGCCGGCTGATCATCGTGATCTGTTACGGCGGAGCGATCATCGGCACGGTGCTGGCCGGGTACGTGCTGTTCAGCTAGTGGTCCTTCGTTGAAGATTTCGACGGTCGCTGTCCCCTGCGGTGCCGCCTGTTCGTCTCGATGTTGAGAGATGATCCCCCCAAGGAGGCACCTATGAAGTACGCACTGCTCATCTTCCCGAAGCCGGGTAGCCACGAAGCGCTCGGACCCGACGAGTACGGATCCGTCAACGCCGAGTACCTGGCGCTGCGCAAGGACCCGCGCTGCCTCGGAGGCGGGCATCTGCAACCGGCCGAGACGGCGACCACGGTTCGGCACAGCCTGGGCGAGGCCTTGATCACCGACGGCCCCTTCGCGGACACCAAGGAGGTGCTGGGCGGCTACTACGTGGTCGAAGCCGCCGACCTGGACGAGGCGTTGGAGTTCGTCCAGCGGATTCCCACGGTGCGGCTCGGCGGTGCGGTCGAGGTCCGGCCGTTGGTGGACATCCCGACGGAGGACGGCTTCTGATCGAGGACGTTTTCCGGCGCGAGTGGGGCCGCGTCCTGGCGTCCCTGGTCGGCTTCCTCGGTGATATCGATCTCGCCGAGGAAGCCGCACAGGAGGCCTTCGCGGTCGCGGCCGAGCGGTGGCCCCGTGACGGGATGCCCCGGCACCCGGTGGCCTGGTTGGTGACCACCGGGCGCAACCGCGCCATCGACCGGGTGCGACGCGAGCGGACGCTTGAGGACAAGCGTCGGCTGCTCCAGAACGATCGGCTGACCGCGAGCATGGACGAGATCGACTTCGACGACAGCACGATCCGGGACGAGCGCCTGGAGCTGATCTTCACCTGCTGCCATCCGGCGCTGGCCGTCGAGGCGCAGGTGGCGCTGACGCTGCGGACTCTCGGCGGCCTCACCACCGAGGAGATCGCGCGCGCCTTCCTCGTATCGGAGGAGACGATGAAGCGCCGGCTATCCCGGGCCAAGGTCAAGATCAAGGCGACGCGGATCCCGTTTGCGGTGCCGGCTGACCGGGTTCTGCCGGACCGCTTGTCAGCTGTGTTGGCGGTGCTCTACCTGATCTTCAATCAGGGCTACCCGGGCCGTAGCGATCTTGCTGCCGAGGCGATCCGGCTGGGGCGACTGCTGGCAGAGCTGATGGCCGACGAACCGGAGGTGTACGGGCTGCTGGCTCTGATGCTGATCCACGACTCACGCCGCGAGGCGCGTGTGGTGGGGGGTGAGCTGATCCCGTTGGCCGAGCAGGATCGTTCGCGGCACGACCAGGCAGAGGTCGAGGCCGGCCGCTCGGCGCTCGATCGGGGGCTGGCGCTGCAATTGGCGGCTGGGCCGTATGTGCTCCAGGCGGCGATCGCGTCGCTTCAGGCCGAGGAGGACATCGACTGGCATGAGGTCACCGTGCTCTACGAACGCCTCGAAGTCCTCACCGGCTCGCCAGTCGTTGCCCTCAATCGCGCGGTGGCTCTCGCCGAGGCGGGCGCGCCCGAACGAGCGCTTGAGCTCGTCGACTCGCTCGATCTCGGCGAGTACCGCTACCTCCATTCCACCCGGGCCGAGCTGCTACGCCGTCTCGGCCGCGACGACGAAGCCCGGGAGGCGTTCGAGCGCGCCCTGCGGCTGGCCGCCACTGACCCGGAGCGTCGGTTCCTCCTCCGCCGGCTGTCGGAGCTCTGACCGAACGTGGAGAGATACCGCGATGATCGACGCCTTCCGCTCTGCTACAGCCAGCCGCGCAGCTGCTCCAGGTCGCCGGTCGGGTCGGTGCCGATCGGGTTCACGTTCAGGATGGTCACGCCGGCCTCGCGGTAGGCGGCCACCCGCTCCTTCACATAGCCGGCCGGGCCGATCAGCGAGGTGCGCTCCAGCATCTCGTCGGGCACCAACGCGGCGGCTTCCGCCTTGCTCCCGGACAGGTACAGGTCCTGGATCCGCGACGCCTCGGCCTCGAAGCCGTACCGGCAAGCCAGGTTGAAGTAGAAGTTGCGGTCCCGCGCGCCCATGCCACCGATGTACAGCGCCAGGTTCGGCCGGGCCCGCTCGCGCAGCTCGGTCACGTCTTCCCCGATAGCCAACGCACCGCCGGCCACCACCTCCAGCGGCCCCAGCTCGGGCGCCCGCGACTCGGCCCCCTTGGCCAGCGCACCGCCCCACACCTCGCCGGCCTTCTCCGGGATGAACATGGTCGGGATCCAGCCGTTGGCCACCTCGGCGGCCAGCGCCACGTTCTTCTCCCCCAGCGCCGCGACGAAGATCGGGATGTCCGCCCGGGTCGGGTGGTTGATCAGCTTCAGCGGCTTGCCCAGCCCGGTGCCCATGCCCTCGGGCAGCGGGATCTGGTACACCCCGTCGTTGGTCAGCGGCTCGCGGCGCCACACCCGCCGGCAGATGTCGATGATCTCCCGGGTGCGGGCCAGCGGCTTGTCGTAGGGCACCGCGTGCCAGCCCTCGATCACCTGCGGACCGGACGCGCCGAGGCCGAGGATCGCCCGCCCGCCGGAGATGTGGTCCAACCCGGCGGCGGTCTGCGCGAGCAGCGCCGGGGTACGGGAGTACAGCGGCAGGATGGCCGAGCCGATGTGCACCCGCTCGGTGCGCGCGGCCAGGAAGCCCATCATGGTCGGCGCGTCGTAGCCGTAGGCCTCCGCGACCCACACCACGTCCAGCCCGACCCGCTCCCAGTCCCGCACCCGCTCGGCCGCCTCCAGCACGTTTCCCGAGTAGTGCACAGCCGAACCCAACCGCATGAAGCCCTCCCAGACCGTCGAGTGCTAAGCGTACGATCGTTAAGTTACCGTCCAAGCGAATCTAACGGGAGGCTCCCCGGTGGCAGAGGCTTATATCGTCGGCGCGGTCCGTAGTCCGGTGGGCACCCGCAAGGGCGCGCTGGCCGGCGTCCACCCCGCTGACCTGGGCGCACACGTGCTGCGCGAGCTGGTGGAGCGCACCGGTGTGGACCCGGCCGCCGTGGACGACGTGGTGATGGGCTGCGTGAACACGATGGGCCCGCAGTCCGGCTGCATCGCGCGGACGGCATGGCTGTCCGCCGGGCTGCCGCAGAATGTGCCCGGGGTGACCATCGACCGGCAGTGCGGCTCGTCACAGCAGGCGCTGCACTTCGCCGCGCAAGGTGTCATGTCCGGCACCCAGGACCTAGTGGTCGCGGCCGGCGTGGAGAACATGGCCATGGTGCCGATCGACGCCAACCGCACCATGGTCAAGACGCTGGGTGTCAGCCCCTTCGGCGGCGGCGGCTGGCAGGAGCGCTACGGCGACCAGGAGATCTCCCAGTTCCGTGGCGCGCAGCTGATCTGCGAGAAGTGGGACCTGTCCCGGGAAGACCTGGAGCGGTTCTCCCTGCAGAGCCACCAGCGGGCGGTGCGAGCCATCGACGAGGGCCGGTTCGCCGAGCAGATCACCTCGGTCGCGGGCGTGGACACCGACGAGGGCGCCCGGCGGGACACCTCGCTGGAGAAGATGGCCGGGCTGGCTCCGCTGCGCGAGGGCTGGGCGGTCACCGCGGCGGTGGCCAGCCAGATCTCGGTCGGTGCCGGTGCGCTGCTGGTGGCCTCCGAGGAGGCGGTTCGCACGCACAACCTCACCCCGCTGGCCCGGGTGCACACCTTGTCCGTGGTCGGCGACGACCCGGTGTACATGCTCACCGGCCCGATCCCGGCCACCCAGGCGGCGCTCAAGCGCTCCGGGCTGAGCATCGGCGACATCGACGCATTCGAGATCAACGAGGCGTTCGCCCCGGTGGTGCTGGCCTGGGCCAAGGAGACCGGCGCGTCCCTGGACAAGACCAACATCAACGGCGGCGCGATCGCGCTGGGCCACCCGCTGGGCGCGACCGGCGCGATCCTGGCCACCAAGCTGGTCCACGAGCTGCAGCGCACCGGCGGGCGCTACGGCCTGCAGTCCATGTGCGAAGGCGGCGGCCAGGCCAACGCCACCATCATCGAGCGCGTCTGACCCGTGAGTGGCTAGCGTTGCTATCGCAACGCTAGCCACTCACGAGCTTTGAGCTCGGGTTTCGTCCTCGGGGCGGCGTCATCCGTCGGCGCGGACGGTGATGCCGCGTTGGCTGGCCGCCCGGGCGAGCCGCTCGTCAAACGTGGCCACCTCAGCGGGGCTGTTGAGCTCGGCGGTGAGTAGTACGCAGCAGTCCGGCATCCGCAGAGCGGTCCGGGCACGTAGCTCGGCGAGCTGACCGGCGGCGTCGGCGGGCAGTTCGCAGGTCCGAATCCGAAGCTGATCGAGGATGTCTTCCGCGGCCCGTCGGCGCCCCGCCCGGGTCGGCGATACCAGCACCTCGGCCTTGGTGAGCACGCTGATTACTTTGGGCTGGCCGGCCAACCCAACCAGTAGCCTGGTCGCTCGCTCATGATGGACGTCATCCCTGGCCAGGTGTGCGATGAGCACACACGCGTCAAGGACGATCACGCCGGCCATTCGTCTCGCAACGCGTCGCTCTCCCCGGGCCGGTATATCCCGGTGAGCGCCCCACTGGTCTGTGCAATCGCGCGGCGCTCGGCCGCCGCGG
>Ga0193743_1001682_pt1 | contig 16217 bp, 17 predicted proteins | sample L2c2metaG_FD_143038 | JGI IMG/M metagenome (GOLD analysis project Ga0193743, IMG submission 143038) | Soil microbial communities from a riparian zone of the East river system, Colorado, United States - L2c2 | ecosystem: Environmental > Terrestrial > Soil > Riparian zone | place: USA: East River...
CCGGATCCCGGTCACCGGCCCGGACGGCACCGTGCACCCCGACCAGCCGATGTGGACCTACTGGGCGCTGCAGGAGGGCACCCTGGGGGTGGACCCGAACGAGTTCACCGACTCCGCCGGCGGGCTGCCCCCGGTAGTGCACATCGACTCCGACCAACCGCTCTACGACGACACCGACGGCAGCCTGGTCACCGACCAGATGTGGGGCATCTACTACAAGCCGGACTTCAACTTCGGAGGCGTGCAGGGTGGCGCGGCGCCGGTGGCGGTGCCCCACCCGGCGGGCGAGGTCCAGGTCGACCCGTACGGCACGCAGAGCCCGGAGTTCGTGGTCGGTGACGACTTCGTGCGGATGTGGACCTCCGCGCTGGCGCACTGCCACGAGCGGTTCGCCGGCTGCGTGGCCCGGTACAAGCGGGAGCCGTCCGGCGGGATCGGCGCGTTCACCCCGGACAGCTTCCCGGTGTTCGACCGGTTCCGGCAGAACGCCTATGTGATCGCCGATTCCAACCACGGCTACAAAATGATTGGTGTGGGCGAGTTGGTGGCGCGTGAACTGCTCGGAGAGCCCCAGGCGCTGCTGGAGCCGTTCCGGTTCGACCGGTACGCCACCGGGCGGCTGCACCCGGTCAGCAACTCGCCGTTCCCCTGGAGTTAGGAGGTAGTCCCGTGCGGGTGCTGTTCGTGCAACACCAGGCGGACTGTCCGCCGGGTCTGGTCGGCGACCGGCTGACTGAGCTGGGCGCCCAGATCGACGTGGTGGACCCGAGGTCCCCGCTGCCCGACCCGACCGACTACCAGCTGCTGGTGCCGCTCGGCTCGGAGGACTCGGCGTTCGACGAGTCGGTGCCCTACCTGCGCGCGGAGTGGGAACTGCTGGCCGGCGCGGTCCGCGCGGACGTCCCGGTGTTCGGCATCTGCTTCGGCGCCCAACTGCTCTGCCGGGTGCTCGGCGGCACGGTGACCAAGGTGCCGACCGGCCCCGAGGTGGACTGGATGAAGATTGACGCGGACGGGCCGGACCCGGTGGGCGCGGGGCCCTGGCTGGTCTGGCACCACGACGGGATGTTCCCCCCGCCGGGCAGCGAGATCGCCCGCAGCGCGGCGGGCAACCAGGCCTATGTGGTCGGCCGACACGTCGGCGTGCAGTTCCACCCTGAAGCCACTCCGGAGGCGGTCGAGGCCTGGGCGCTGGGCGATGCGGCGACGGTCACCAGGCTCGGGCTCGACCCGGAGGACCTGCTGGCCCGGGTGCGGGCCGACGCGGAAGACACCCGGCGCCGGGTCGCCGAGCTGATCGACTGGGTACTGGCCAGGACCGGCCTGACGTCGTGAGTGGCGATGGTCGCTATAGCGACCATCGCCACTCACGACCCAAGCGGCACAGAGGCAAGCACGTGTGGCTCAGGTGGGTGCTAGCCGGGCCCGGTGCGGCGCTCGGGTGCGCGTTGCCGTAGCGCCGCACTCCACAGCAGTTCCACATCCGTCGACACTTTGTCTTTACATGCTCATCGTCCTTCGCTACTTTATTGTCACTCGATGACAAAATTCTGATCTCGGAGAACGGCCTCCAGTAGTCGGATGAGCGCGGAGCAACGATGCCCGAATACCAAGTCAGTGCCAGCCCGGTGCGACCCGCCGACGGCCCCGCCGGAGCCGTGAAATGAAGCTCGGCGCGATCACCAATGGCATAAGTGAGAACCTCGACGAGAGCCTCGAGGTCATGGTCGGCAAGGGCCTCCGGCACGCCGAGCTGGCCTCGGTCTGGGGCGTCAACGTCGGGCACCACACCGACGCGCAGGTCGACGCGATCGTCGAGACCCTCCGCCGGTACGACTGCACCGCCGCGAGTGTCTCGCCGCGCTCGTTCTACGAGCTCTCCATCCTGGACGTCACCGCGGAGTCACCCGGATACCTCGAGGACTTCGAGACGCTGCGCCGCTCGATCGACCTGGCCGAGAAGCTCGGCACCAGGATCGTCCGCGCGATGCCGTTCCAGCGGCCGAGCGTGATCTTCGGGTCGAACGGCGCGGAGCGCTTCCTGGCGCACCAGAACTCGCTGTGGACCAAGCTGCTCAAGCTCTATGAGGGCCCGGTCGCCTATGCGGAGGAGCGCGGAGTGATCATCGCGGTGGAGACCGGCTGCGACACCATGGCCAGCTCGTGCTCCCTCGGCGCCCGCATGGCGCGCGACATCGCGTCCGACCACCTGCGGATCATGTGGGACACCGGCAACAACGTGTACTCGACCGAGCGCCAGTTCCCCGACGGCTACCAGGCCATCCGGGAGTACCTGGTGCACGTGCAGGTCAAGGACGTGCGGGTCGACCTCGTCAACGCATCCATCGAGTTCTGCCCGCTCGGCGAGGGCGACCTTGCCGAGCAGCTCTCACCGCTGGCCGATGCGCTCCGCTCGGACGGGTTCGACGGGGTCGTGTCGCTCGAGAACGTCTACCGCCCACCGGGGACGACGCCGGCGGAGACGTTCGGGCAGTCCGTCGACACCTTCATCAAGCTGTTCGGCTGAGCGCCCCCGAACTCGTGCGCGGAATCGCCTAAGGAATCAGAACCATGAGCCGAGTACGTCTTGCCGTCGCCGGAGCCGGTCTGATCGGGCGCGCCCATATCGAGCGGGTGGTGGCCGACGATGTGACCGAGCTGTCGGCGATCGTCGACCCCGGGCCCACCGGGTCTGAGCTCGCCGACAAGTACGAGGTGCCGTTGCACGACTCGCTGACCGAACTGTTCGAGACTGATGTGCCCGACGGCGTCATCCTCGCGACGCCCAACCAACTGCACGTCGCCGGCGCGCTGGAGTGCATCGCCGCCGGGGTCCCGGTCCTGGTCGAAAAGCCGCTCGCGGACTCGATCGAGGGCGGGCAGCGGATCGTCGACGCGGGCCAGCGCGCCGGAGTGCCCGTCCTGACCGGCCACCACCGACAGCACTCGCCGATCATGGCGAAGGTCAAGGAGATCATCCGTGGCGGTCGCCTCGGCACCGTCGTCGCGATCGTCGGGACCGCGATGTTCTACAAGCCGGACGACTACTTCGACGACAACGGCGGCTGGCGCCGCAAGCCCGGCGGCGGGCCGATGCTGCTCAACCTGATCCACGAGGTCAACCAGATCGAGTCGCTGCTCGGCGACATCGTCAGCGTGCAGGCCACGTCGTCGAACGCGACGCGGGGGCTCCCCGTTGAGGACACCGCCGCGATGATCTTCCAGTTCGAGAGCGGCGCGCTCGGGACGTTTCTGCTGTCCGACACCGCGGGTTCCGCGCGGTCCTGGGAGCACACGTCCCAGGAGAACAAGGAGTACCCGACCTATGGTGACGAGGACAGCTACCACATCGCCGGCACGAAGGGCTCCCTGTCGATCCCGACGATGCGATTGAAGACCTACCGAGGCCCGTCGTCCTGGTGGGTGCCGTTCGAGGTGTCCACCGAGGTCGTCGACCGGTCCGACCCGCTGGTCAACCAGATCGCGCACTTCGCCGCCGTCATCCGCGGCGAGGCGACCCCGGTCGTCAGCGGAGAGGCCGGCCTCAGGTCGCTGCGGGTGGTGAACGCCGTCCGGGAGGCCGCCCGGACCGGACAGCGCGTCGACGTCGGCTCGGCCGATGTCGGCCACAGGGCATAGGGGCGGGACGACCATGGCGATCCGCACCGCACTGATCGGCTTCGGTATCGGAGGCCGGTTCTTCCACGAGCCCTTCCTGGGCACGAACAGCTCGTACGCGATTGACGCCGTGGTGACCTCGTCACCGGAACGCCGGGCCGAGGCCGCGCGGCGCTACCGGGTCCTCGGCTCGACCGAGGAGGTATGGGCCCGCGCGGACGAGTTCGACCTCGCCGTCGTGACGTCCCCAACCGCCCTGCACACCGAGCACGAGCTGTTCGTGCTGGACGCCGGGCTCCACGTGGTGGTCGACAAACCGATCACGACATCGTCGGCCGAGGCGAGGCAGGTGATCGAGTACGCGGAGAAGGCGGAGAGGTCGCTGTCGACCTTCCAGAGCCGTCGGTGGGACGCGGAGATCCGGACCGCCCGCACCCTGATCGACGAGGGCGCGCTCGGTGAGATCACCGGCCTCGACCTCGCGTTCCAGCGAGATGTCGGTGCGCTCCGCCCGACCTGGCGAGACGCCAACACCGCCACCGCCGGCGGGGGAGTGACCTTCGACTTGGGCAGCCATCTTCTCGACCAGGCCCAGTACCTCCTCGGGCCCGGCCGGTCTGTCACGGGATCGGTACGGCGGGTCCGAGGGGGCATGGCGGACGACGAGATGGAGGCGCGGCTCGTCCACGAGAGCGGCGTGGTCTCCCGGATCCTGTGCAGCTGGGTCGCCCCGCGGACGAGGCCGCGACTGCGCATCACCGGGTCCGAGGCCGCGTACACGGTCGGTGACACGGACCCGCAGGAGGCGGCGCTCAAGCGTGGCGAACGGCCGCGAGGCGACGACTTCGGGCGGGTGCCCGAGTCGGAGTGGGGACAGCTCACCGCGGCCGACGGCTCGTCCGCGCCGGTCCCGACCCGCAACGGCGACTACGCCGCCTTCTACCGCGAGTTCGCGCGGCATCTCCGGGACGGCGGGCCGGTACCGGTCAACCCCCGCGACGCGGTGCGCACCCTCGAGTTCCTCGAGGTGCTCCTGGCCGGGGAGTCGGCGCAATGAACCGGCGCACCGATCCGCCCGCCGCCTTGACACCGGTGGGAACGACGGTCTTCGACCTGTCGGCCAGCGTCAGCATGGTCGTGCCCGATCGGCCCCTCCTCGAGCGGATCCGGTTGCTCGACGAGGCAGGCCTCGGCGTCGGCCTCTGGGACCCGCGTGATCTCGACCTTGACGCGGTGATCGCGACCGGAGCCCGGATATCGATCATGAACGGTTTCACCACCGGGAACCTGGTCTTGCAGCCGGCCGCGGACGAGATGGTGGCCTCGGCCGAGGCAATGATCCCTGTCGCCCGCCGGCTCGGCCTGCCGCTGATGAACCTGCACGGCGCCAAGCTGAGCCCGGACGGCCCCGCGGTGGTGCCGGTGACCGAGATCGACCGCTCCATGGCCGAGACGGCCTACGCGACGCTCTGCAGGATCGCGGAGCTCGGCGAGACGAACGGCGTCGTCTTCGGTCTGGAGAACCTCAACCGGTTCGATCACCCCGGGGTCCCCCTGGCGAGCGGGGAGCAGGTCCTCGAACTCGTGCGTCGGGTCGGCCATCCGAACCTCCGGATCAACTTCGACGTCTATCACGCCGCGCGGGGAGGCGAGGACGTCGCGGGGTTGATCCGCGAGATGGGCCCCGCTCTCGCGGCGGAGATCCAGCTGGCGGATTCCCCGAGCCGGGAATGGCCGGGCGGCAGGTTGCTCGATTTCCCGGAGATCAGGCGACAGATCAGCGCGTCCGGCTATCGGGGAAGCGTGGCACTGGAGGCGTGGATCCGTGATGACGTCACCGCCGCACTGAACGAATTCACGAAGATCTTCGGAAGCTAAGACCAGTAACTGCGGGTCGCTTGACGACAAAAACAGGAGTATCACGAATGGCGAAGACAGTCGGGATTGTCGGGCTCGGCAATATGGGCTTCGGAATGGCGCTCAACCTGCTGAGGTCGGGTTTCGTGGTCCGCGGCTCGGACGTTCGGGACGAGCCCAGGGAGAAGCTGGTCGCCGCGGGCGGTATCGCCGCCGCGACGCCCTCGGAGGCCGGCGAGGGCGCGGCCGCCGTCCTCGTCATGGTGGTGAACGAGGCGCAGGCGCGGGCGGTCGTCTACGGCGAGAACGGCCTGATCGAGTCGCTGCGTCCGGGCTCGACCGTGATCCTCACCGCGACAATCGGCCGCGACCACGCCCGTGACATCGCGGCCATCCTCGCCGACCAGGGCATCCACATGATCGACTCAGGGGTCAGTGGCGGGCTGCCGAGCGCGAACGACGGCACGCTCACCCTGATGGCCTCCGGCCCCAAGGCGGTCTTCGACGCCAATCTCGATGTGCTGCACGCCGTCGGTGACCCGGAGGCCGTGTTCCACGTCGGGGAGGAAATCGGCGCCGGTCAGGTGGTCAAAGCCTGCATGCAGGCCCTGGTGGGCGTCACCTTCCAGGGGACGTTCGAGGCGCTGGTCCTGGGGGCCAAGGCCGGAGTGCGGCCGGAGGTCCTGCTCGACGTCCTCGGCAGCAGCGTCGTGGGGTCCCCGCTGTTCAAGCGGGCGACCAGCTTCATCATGGAGCGCAACTTCGTGGACACCGGGAGCCACATCTCGGTCACGTTCAAGGACCTCGGGCTGACCCTGGACCTGGCGCGGGAGGTCGGGGTCCCCATGTACTCCACCGCGCTCGCCGCCCAGCTGTTCCAAGCCGGCATGACGTCGTATCCCGGTGAGGACAACTGGGCGATCGTCAAGGTCCTCGAAACGATGGCGGACACCGTCGTGAAGGCCGAGAACAGCTGATGCCACCTCCAGCTCAGGAACTCCAGCGATGACGAACACCTCGACGTACCTGGCCGGGCTGATCGGGGCGGACCTGGGCCTGAGCCTCGCGCGGGTCGTCCAGGAGCAGGAAGCGCGCGAGCTCGGAGTCGACTACCGCTACCGCGTCTTCGACCTGCACGACGATCCCGCGCACGGGGACCTCGGCACGACCCTGACGCGGCTGCGGGAGAAAGGCTATCGAGGGACCAACGTCACCCATCCCTTCAAGCGGGCCGTGGTCCCGCTGCTCGACGAGCTGTCGCCGGACGCCGAGGCGCTCGGTGCGGTGAACACAGTGGTCTTCTCCGACGGGCGGATGCTCGGTCACAACACCGACTGGTACGGGTTCGCGCGGTCGTTGGAGGCCGATCTCGCCGACGCCGCCCGGAAGAAGGTCGTCCAACTCGGTGCGGGCGGAGCCGGAGTGGCGGTCGCCCATGCCCTCCTGCGCGCCGGCGTCGAGGATCTCCTCCTGCTCAGCCGGAAGGCGTCCAGCGCCGAGGTCACCGCGGACTCCCTGCGCCGAATCCATCCCTCCGCAACGATTCGCACCGACAGTCTCACAGCGCTGGCGAACCATCTCGGCTCCGCCGACGGCCTGGTGAACACCACCCCGGTAGGCATGCCAGCGCATCCCGGAAGCCCGGTGCCCACCGAGCTGCTCCGCCGAGACCTGTGGGTGCACGACATCGTCTACATGCCCATGGAGACCGTGCTCCTCCGCGATGCCGGCGCCGCGGGCTGCTCGACCGTCGGCGGGGGCGGCATGTTCGTGTACCAGGCCGCCGAGAACTTCTGGCTCTTTACCGGGATCCGCCCCGACCCGCGGCGGATGCTCCGGCATCTGCGGCGAATCGTCGAGTCGGGATCGCAAGGCGCACCGGTCGGCCGCTAAGCCGGCGCAACGAGTCAGGCCGCATTTCCCCAGGGGTCGCACCCCCACCCAGGAATTCTCAGACCGAACAAAGGAGTTTCGGTTATGTCCTCCGCTACCCAACCGAGACCGGCCGCATCCGGCCAGACACCCCGGAAAGCAGCATTGGCCAGCTTTCTGGGAAGCGTCGTCGAGTACTACGACTTCTTCATCTACGGATCCGCCTCGGCACTGGTCTTCAGTCACGTCTTCTTCCCGGACATCTCACCCGTCGCCGGCACGCTCGCGTCGTTGTCGACATTCGCCGTCGCATACGTCGCCCGCCCGATCGGTTCCTTCTTCCTCGGGCACTTCGGCGACAAGATCGGCCGCAAGAAGGTGCTCCTGTTCACCTTGGTGCTGATGGGGGCATCGACGTTCGCCATCGGTTGCCTCCCCGGGTACGGCCAGATCGGCCACTGGGCACCGGTGCTCCTCGTCGCGGCGCGGTTCCTCCAGGGCCTGTCGGCCGCCGGAGAGCAGAGCGGCGCGACCTCAATGACGCTCGAACACTCACCCGAGGGAAAGCGCGGCTACTTCACCAGCTACACCCTCAGCGGGACGCAGGCCGGGCTGGTGATCGCCACACTCGCGTTCATCCCGGTCGCCGCCCTCCCCGAGGAGGCGCTCTACTCCTGGGGATGGCGCATCCCGTTCTGGGCGAGTGCGGTGACGGTCGTCGTCGCGTTCGCCGTCCGGCGTCAGCTCGAGGAGCCGCCCGCCTTCAACGAGCTGCAGGAGAAGAACGAGGTCGTGCGCTTCCCGCTGACGGTCTTCGTCCGGCACTACTGGCGTTCGTTCTTCCGCATCATCTTCTGCCACTTCTACGGCATCACCTCGACCGCGATGACCGTTTTCGGGCTGTCGTACGCCACAACCCAGTTCCATATCCCGCGCTCGAGCATGTTGTGGACCATCGTCGCCGCGAACGTCACCGCGTTCCTCGTCATCCCGCTCTGGGGTCGATTGTCCGACCGGATCGGACGCCGGTTCGTCTTCGCATTCGGGACCGTCGGCTGCGTAGTCGCCGTGTACTTCTACTTCCTGGCAATCACGACCGGGAACGTCTGGCTCATCGGGCTGGCCTCCGTAGCGATGTCCGGGGTGCTCTACTCCGCTCCCAACGCCATCTGGCCGTCGCTGTACGCCGAGATGTTCGACGCCCGGGTGCGCTACACGGGGATGGCGGTCTCGACCCAGTTCGCGAACATCGCGCTCGGATTCTTCCCCGCGATCGCCACGGCGCTCGTCGGAACGGGCGAGTTCGGGTGGGTCCCGGTGGCTGTGCTGCTCACGGTGACCGGCGTGATCGCCACGGTCGCGGCCCTGGCGGGCAAGGAGACGGCGTTCACCCCTCTCGATCGGCTGGGCCGCGATCAGCGTGTGCTCACGTCGGAGCTGGTCACGTCGCCCGCGAAGCCTAGCCGGGCCTGACCGTCAGTCGACGGTAAACCGCAGAGGGTCGTCGAGGATCTCGCTGCGCGCCGCAATCGCGGCGCCTCTGATCACACTGTCCTGCCCGAGGGTGCTGCCCTCCACCGGGCGCGACCACTGGGCCCGGTACTCGTCGGCCCGTGTCCGGGAGGAGGGCGAGGACGCGAGCCAGGGGGCCAGCGGGGCCAGGTTGCCGGTGAGGACGACAGTGTCGGGGCTCAGCACCGCGCTGAGAATCTCGACTACCTGGTTCAGCCGCGCCTTGGCGCCTTCCAGCATCGTGAGCACGGCCGTGTCATCCTCGCGGGCCCGTTCCGCGAGCTCGAATGCGTACCGCCGGAAGCCGAGCGTCGACAGCGTCGTCTCCTCGCCGAGCTCCTGGGCGAACGCGCCGGTCGAGATGTACTGACGAAGACACCCGTTGTTGCCGCAATGGCAGGGGCGGCCGCCGTCTTCCACGACGATATGGCCGAACTGCCCGGCACCTCCGCCCGCACCGGAGAAGAGCCGGCCGTGCAGGGAGACGCCGCCGCCGATCCCCTCACTACCGTGCAGGGCGGCGACGCACTCGACATCCGGCCGGAGGGACGCCTCGGCCACCACCGCCGCATCCCCGTCGTTCAGGAAACCGAACTGCTTCACGTGCGGGGGAGCGGCACTCACGAGGTCCGGTATCGATCCGTCCCGCCAGCCGAAGGGCGGCGCGCTGAGGTGAGGAGCCGCCACGACGCCCGGCAGCGCAATCACCACACTCGACGGGAGCGCGGCGAGGCCGGTTCTGCTGAGCAACTCCTGGTAGCCGGCGAAGACGTCCAGCACGATCGCGTGTGGTGACCCCGGACGGGTCTCGAGGCGTCGGGAGCTGTGCGCGAGCTCGGCTCCGTCCGTGCCGAGGACGCTGATGGCGACGGCCTCGGTGCTCAGCTCGACACCGACCGCCAGGGCGAAGCCGGGGGCGATGCGCACGGCACGACGCGGTCGCCCCTTGGAACCGGTCGACGCGATCTCCGTCGGCGACACCAGCCCGATCTCTCGCAGCTGAGCGAGCAGGCTCGCGGCGGCACCGTTGGCGAGACCGGTCTCGTCGACGATCGCCGTCTGCGAGGCGACCCGGAGCCGGTCGATCGTGTGCGACACGACCGCGAGGTTGGTCCGGCGGACACCGTCGAGACGCTGCACCGCATACCTCGACTGGACCGTCTGCACGCCATCGCCTCCCGTCGAAGAATAAGGGACGGAAGCATTGGCTCATGCGCTGACCGAGCGGCCGACAGAAATGCGCGGTAAAGCCGTATAGGCATATCTGAGGGGTGCGGCATACCGTGGCCGGCATGGATGCCGACCGGTTGTTGGACGGGCGACTGAAGCTGCGGCACCTGGTCCTGGTGACGACCATCGCCGAGCAGGGCAGCGTGGTGCGGGCGGCCGAGCGGCTGCGGGTCACCCAGCCGGTGGTCACCAGGGGGCTGCGCGAGCTCGAGGCCATCCTCGGCGTCGAGCTGTTCGACCGGGGGCCGCGCGGGGTCACCCCGACCATCTACGGCAGCGCGTTCCTGTCCCACGCCCAGGCGGTGCTGACCCAGGTGCGCCAGGCCGGGCAGCACATCACCGAGCTGCGGGAGGGACGGGCCGGCACGGTCACCGTGGGCACCCACCTGGCCGGCTCCACCGTGTTGCTGCCCAGGGCCATCGCCCGGCTCAAGCGGGCCCGCCGGGGGCTGCGGGTGATCGTCCGGGAGGCCACCCCGGACGTGTTGCTGGCCGACCTGCTGGTCGGCCGGATCGACCTGACCGTGGGGCGACTGGCCCCCCGCGACGACGGCGACCGCACCGCCCGCATCCCGCTGTACCAGGAGCCGGTTCGGCTGGTCACCAGGGCCGGCCATCCGGCGCTGTCCAGCCCGGACCGGGCGCTGCCCCAGCTGATGGACTACCCGTGGGTGCTGCCGGTGGATCAGACCGCGTTGCGCGGCGAGCTGGAGGAGGTGTTCTTCGCCCAGGGCCTGCCGCTGCCCGCCGACCTGGTGGAGTGCACCTCGATGCCCACCCTGCGCAGCCTGCTGCTGGACAGCGACGCGATCGCCGCGCTGCCGATGCTCATCGCCGAGGGGGACGACCGGCTGGCCCTGTTGGACACCCCGCTGCGCTCGATCTCCCGGCTGGTCGGGGTGACCGTGGCCAGGAACCGGGCGCCGAGCCCAGGCGTGGGCCTGCTGCTGGAGCAGTTGCGGGCGGCGGCCGGCGAGATCCGGGGACTCCTACCCATGCCCACATAGACATATCAGCGCACCACTTTGCTATTAGACGGGCATAGCCGGAGCGGCGGAGCATGAGGGCCTGTTCGGTACCCGAGGGAGGCGGTATGACCAGTGCCAGGGTGGTCACCGGAAAGGCCACGCCCCGAGGACGGTATCCGCACGTCAAAGTGGTCGGGGACGTGGTGTACGTGTCCGGCACGAGCAGCCGGCGGCCGGACAACACCATCGCCGGCGCCCAGGTCGACGAGCTGGGCACCACCCGGCTGGACATCCGGGCGCAGACCAGGGCGGTGATCGAGAACATCGGGGACATCCTGCGCGTGGTCGGCGCGGACCTGACCGACCTGGCGCAGGTGACCAGCTACCTGGTCAACATGAACGACTTCGCCGGCTACAACGAGGTGTACGGGGAGTACTTCGACGAGACCGGACCGGCCCGCACCACGGTCGCCGTGCACCAGCTCCCGCACCCACACCTGCTCATCGAGATCCAGGCGATCGCGCACCTGGCGAACGCCGCCCCGGCCCGCCCGGCGGCAAGCGGAGAGGGGACCCGACCATGACCGGACTCCCGGGCGTGATCAACTTCACCAAGTGGGTGGCGGAGCACGAGCACCTGCTCAAGCCGCCGGTCAACAACAAGCAGCTGTTCGAGCGCGCCGGCGACTTCATCGTCATGGTGGTCGGCGGCCCCAACCGGCGCACCGACTTCCACGTCGACCCCTACGAGGAGTGGTTCTACCAGGTGAGAGGCAACATGCAGGTCAACCTGATGACGCCGGAAGGGCCGCGCACGGTGCACATCAACGAGGGCGACATGTGGCTGCTGCCGGCGTTCACCCCACACTCCCCGCAGCGCCCCGAGCCGGGCTCCATCGGCCTGGTGATCGAGCGCATCCGGGAGGAGGGCACGTTGGAGAAGTTCCAGTGGTACTGCCCGAACTGCCAAGCTCTGGTGCACGAGGCCGAGCTCCAGGTCCGGAGCATCGTGGCCGACCTCCCGCCGGTGTTCGAGGCGTTCTACACCGACGAGGCGGCCCGCACCTGCGGCAACTGCGGCACGCTGCACCCGGGCAAGGGCTGAGGCGTGGCGGTACCCACGATCGACGTGCACTCCCACTACGTGCCGCACGGCTGGCCGGACCTGGCCGAGGCCGCCGGCGGCGGGGAGGACTGGCCGTGGTTGCGGCTGGAGTCCGAGCGCGAGGCCACCATCATGATCCGCTCCAAGGAGTTCCGGCGGATCCAGGCCAACTCCTGGGACGCCGAGCTACGGCTGGCCGATATGGCCGAGGACGGCGTCGACGTGCAGGTGGTCTCGCCGACGCCGGTGTTCTTCAGCTATCCCCGGCCGGCGAAGCAGGGGCTGGCCATCGCGCGGATCTTCAACGACCTGGCGCTGGAGATCTGCGCCCCGGCGCCGGACCGGTTCTGGCCGCTGTGCCAGGTGCCGCTGCAGGACCCGGACCTGGCCTGCGCCGAGCTGGACCGCTGCCTGGCCGCCGGCCACCTGGGCGTGGAGATCGGCAACCACGTGGGGGACCGCGACCTGGACGACGCCGGCATCGTGACGTTCCTTCAGCACTGTGCCCGGATCGGCGCCCCGGTGCTGGTGCACCCGTGGGACATGCCCTCCTCGCCGCGGCTGAACCGGTGGATGGCCCAGTGGCTGGCCGGGATGCCGGCCGAGACGCACCTGTCCCTGCTGGCCATGGTGCTCGGCGGGGTCTTCGACCAGGTGCCGGAGACGCTGCGGATCTGTTTCGCGCACGGCGGCGGCTCGTTCCCGTTCTGGGTGGGCCGGATGGACAACGCCTGGCACCGCCGCCCCGAGCTGGTCGCCACCTCCGAGCACCCGCCGTCGCACTACTTGAACCGGTTCAGCGTGGATACCGTGGTGTTCGCCGAGCCGGCGCTGCGGCTGCTGGTGGACACCGTCGGCGCCGAGCGGGTCATGCTCGGCAGCGACTACCCGTACCCGCTCGGTGAGCGCCCGGTCGGCCAACTGGTCCGAAGGGCGTCCTTCCTGTCCGAGCCGGCGCGCGCCCAGCTGCTGGGCGGCAACGCGGCCCGGTTCCTCGGCCGCGCGGTCGCCCCGGTCGGCTGACCCACCGGCTCAGGTGTCCGGCCAGCGGTTCAGGCGCCTGAGTCGGGTTCTCGCCGCTGGCCAATCCGGGCCCGCAGCTCGGCCATCTCGCCGCGATCCAGCACCACGTCCAGCGAGCGCAGCGTGTCCTCCAGCGCCTCCAGCGGGATCGGCGTCTTGACCAGCCGACCGTCCGCGTGCTCCTCGGTGAGCGTGCCGCCGATCAGCTGCCGGCGCAGCCCCGGTTCCAGTCGGATGACGATGAGCTGGTGGGTGAACGGGGAGTCCGGGTGGGTGGACACGTAGTGATGCGCCACCTGGAAGTCGATCGGCCGCTGCTCGTCCTCCTCGTCGAACAGGTGCTGGGGCTCCCAGCCCTGCTCGGTCTGCTTGGCCAGCGTCCACCGGCGGCCGTCCCGGGTGAGCCGGTGCTTCCAGCCAGCCTGGTCCACCACAATCCCGTCGCGCAGTGGCATCGCGGTGAGCAGGCCCGAGCCGAAGCCCACGTCGACCAGGTGGTCAACACCATCGGCGCGGACCTTGAGCGACATGTGCGTGCGCGGCCCGGCTCTGTGCGGCTGCACCCGGGAGATCAGCCGGGTGACCTGGTAGCCGAGTTGCTGCGCGACGGCGGCGAACAGCAGGGCGTGCTCGAAGCAGTAGCCGCCCCGGCGGCGGCGCACCAGCTTGTCGGTGATCGCCTCCAGCCCGAGGCCGCGGTGGTTGCCGAGCAGCACGTCGACGTTCTCGAACGGGATGGTCCGCACGTGCGCCTCGTGCAGCGAACGCAGCGCGTCGGCGGTGGGCGCGCCCCTGGGATGTCCGAGGCGAGCCAGGTACTCGTCCACATCGACCAGCTCGACGTCCCATCCGCTGGCCAGGGGTGCGGTCCGTTCGATGCGGCTGCTCATGGGCTCCAGGTTGCTACCTGAACGGTGGTTGAGGTCAAGGGAGGGTGAGCGTCGACCCCGGGTCCCGGCCGCTCAGACCGAGGGTGCGGTGCAGCGGGGAGGCGTCGGCGGGTACCTCGACGACCTCGGAGAACAGCCCTTCGCGGCCGACCCCCCACTCCGGGCTGTTCACCAGGCTGGTGAACTCCAGCGATGCCCGCGCGCTGTCCTCGTCGCAGGAGAACGGCTGGCCGGTGGCCACGGCCAGGTCCCAACCGTGCAGCACCAGCTCATTGAGAGCGATCTTGCCGGCCAGCTCGGCGGGCACCTCGACGCCGCCGGGACTGGTCATCCCCTCCCAGGCGGCCGGGTCCCGCCAGGCCTGGGCGAGGTCCGCCAGCTGGGCATCGATCCGGGCCCGCCAGTCCCCGGTGACCAGGTCGCCAGGACTGCCCGAAGGGGCGTCGGTGGACCCCTGTTTCCGCGCCGCGTTCGCGAATGCGACGGTCAGCCCGATGATGTGGCCGAGCAGGTCCCGCACGGTGTACTCCGTGCACGGCGTCGCCCTGTCGAGATTTTCGTCCTCGACCCCCTTGACCAGGGTGCTGAGTTGGTCAGCGGCCGTCCCGAGGTTGTAAGTGGTGGTCATAGCGGGGCTCCCGAATCACGACGGTGTGAACGGCCACCACAGTGGCACAGCTCACCCCCGCTCTCCAGAAGTTTGACTGAGGGCGCGATCCGCCGCCCCACCCGGTGGCGGTGCTGGAACTCGCTGGACGACGCCCATGCGGGCCCGGCACGGTGATGTGGTGGGGGACTGTGAGCAGCTGGTGGCCGGGCGCGAGCCGACCACCGTCGGAATTGACTGGGTAGTGCGGCGGGCGACCGAGGCGGATGCCCGGGCCATCGGTGCGCTGCATGTGCGGGCCTGGCGGCACTCCTATCGCGGGATCGTGCCCGACCACATGCTGGTCGGTCTGGACTCGGCGCACTCCGCACGGCGTTGGCGCGAGCACCTGCGGCTGCGGCGGTGGTCGGTCTTCCTGGCGGTGGGCGAGCGTGGCGGGCGACCCGCGCTCGGGGCGTTCTGCGCGGTCGGGCCGGTGGACGAGCCGGGCCTGGACGAACGCGGCCGGCACACCGGCGAGCTGTACGCGCTCTACGCCGACCCGAGGGCGCTCGGTCGGGGCGCCGGGCCGGCCGCGCACGGGGCCGGCGTCGCGCACCTCGGTGCCGGCGGCTTCCACCAGCTGGTGCTCTGGGTGCTCACCAAGAATCCGCGTGCCCGGGCGTTCTACGCCAAGCAGGGCTGGCGCTGCGACGAGCTGACCGCGCGCGAGCGGCACCAGGGCCTGCCGCTGCCGGTGGTGCGCTACTCCCGGAATGTGCCGCGCTGATCGCCGTCACACTTCGCCGGGCTGTCTCGTCCTCGGGGTGGGTACGAACCTCAGGAGGACACGATGAGCCGCATTCCCGCTGTCCCGGCCGAGCGAGCCGGCGTGATCGGCCGGCTGGCGTACCGGTACGCCCGGCGCCGCTTCGGCGCGGTGCCCGAGCCGGTGGCGGTGGTGCGGTGGCACCGCCGGTTGTTCTGGGCCTCGATCGTCGGCGAGCTGGCCTACGAGCGCGCTGCCCGGGTCCTGCCGGAGAACGTCCGCGAGCTCGCCGTGTACCGGACCGCGACCAATGTGGGCTGCTCCTGGTGCGTGGACTTCGGCACCATGCTGCAGCGCCACCGCGGCCTGGACATCGACCGGCTCCGGGACATCGACCAGTACCCGACCAGCCCGCTGTTCACCTCGGACGAGCGGCTGGCGCTGGGCTACGCCGACGCGATGTGCGCCCGGCCGATGACGGTCACCGACGACCAGGTGGCACGGCTGGTCGAGCGCTTCGGCCGGGACGGCACCCTGGAGTTGACCTACTCGATCGCGGTGGAAGACCAGCGGGCCACCTTCAACCATGCGCTCGGCCTGGTCGACCAGGGCTTCAGCTCCGGCGAGGCCTGCCGAGTGCCCATGCCGGGTGCTTAGCGGGGGCTAGAACACCGGCCGGTCGGTTCTGTCCAGCGCGGCGGCCAGCTTCGCCGGGTTCAGCATCGAGTAGATCGCCACGATCTGACCGTCCCGGACGCTGAACACCGACACCGACTCCGGAGCGCCG
>Ga0193743_1001683_pt1 | contig 16212 bp, 11 predicted proteins | sample L2c2metaG_FD_143038 | JGI IMG/M metagenome (GOLD analysis project Ga0193743, IMG submission 143038) | Soil microbial communities from a riparian zone of the East river system, Colorado, United States - L2c2 | ecosystem: Environmental > Terrestrial > Soil > Riparian zone | place: USA: East River...
AGAGTCCAGAATCGAGCCGAGAAGAAGCTTAAGAAAGACAAGAGCGAGTTAAGGAGAAGTAGGTTGCTAAGTTGATATGCCAATCACATGGAACGTGTGTGGAGCATGGTGGGGCTGTGGTTGTGCTGCAGTAGAAAGCACATGGTGTTGGTTGGTAATGACAATGATAAGAATGCAGGTTGTTCTGGTGGTAGCAGAGTGGAGGGAGTATTCCGACAGAGCTCCGATATAAGTCCAACGAAGGTGGCTGGTGGTAATGGTGGCACTGAACAATGGTGAGGTGGCCATCATCGGAGACTCCGTCGGAGCCGTCCTTTGATTGTTCTTCGGAAAGAACGTGACTGAGCACGGACTATGACATTAACATTCTTTCATTTTGAATCAGTTTCTGTTCTGAGATTCATTGTTTCTTCAAGGTCTAGGGGTGAAATAGGAGGGGAGTGGGTAGGAGTGATGAATGGGATGATTGCTTCGAGATCAAGTGGTGGAGGAAAGAAACTGTTGAATGGATTAAATCCTGGTGAGAAGATAGCACTTGAGCTAAATCGTCTGGTTCTTGTATCAATGGTGAGCTTGTTCTACGAGAACTTGCTTGACTGATTTGTTCGGAATTTGTCTTGTCTGTACAAGGGGATGTCACCGGGTCAAAGACCTTCTAATGACATTCATTTTGTTCGGTTTGTTTCAAGTTTCTTCGCTTGTGTGAAAACAAAGCAAAATGTCGATAAGCTAGTCTTTTGTTATGACTTTGATTGGTTCATACTTTTCAGTCGTGACCAAAGACAGTCGATGCTAAAGATTTTCTGTTTCAAAAGACTCAAAAGAGTGCCTTGGGTTTTATTCCAAGCTATTGTCTTAGGGTCAAGCTAAGTTTGAGTAAGAAAGATGTCTAATAAAGACTAGCTAGGGTTACACAGTATCTGGCTACGATTTATATAAGTAAGAACATGCACATAGCACATGGTTGAAACATGTTCTACATGTGTTCGACAAAGAGGTAAAGGCAGGTATGAAATTCATGCGTCGCTAGCATGTAATATGCATGTTATGCATGAGGAATGGTAAAAATAGGAAGAACATGTGTTTGTAGCATGTTGTTCTGAGATTAAAAGTAAAGAAAAAGAAAAAGTAAATCGTACGTGGGGAGATGAAATCATAACAGTTTTAAGCTATCCCCTCTTGTTCCTAATTTATTCAACTTTGTGCATGCATTCACCACATTACTACCAACACCTATTTTCCCAGCCATATCCATCCGCTACAGCATTTTCTATGCAAGTTTCAATGTTTGAGGAGAAGAATCACATGATTGGTCACCTTATTACCATATATTATAGCACACGTGCTTGCACTAGTCTCCAGCAGTCCTACAGTATCTGGTCGTGCTCCTCTCGTGTCAATGGGCTTGCCCCACATGGAACATGCTTTCATATTACTGGACCTCTCCACTCTCACCTAGCCATTGCTGTTTCATCATTGCTGAACCACCAGCCAAATTATTCTATTTGTCTTTGAATGTCTGCTGATCCAACGCATGCATGCACTTTCTTTTGGATCCCCCTCGTTTCTACCTTATATTTTGACTGCTTACTCATTCCTGCTTAGATGATCTAGTGTTCCATGTGGTTGCCTTGCATTTCTGAGATATGTGCAGCATCATATGATTTTATTTTGTGTCTTATGATTGATTTTACTCCTTTTTATTTATTTACACTCCATTCTTATATCACTTCCACATGCCATTTGCATTTAGAGCGCATGTGATCAGTTTGATCCTGTGTCTCCTATATCACTTCTTTTTAGTACAAAAAGACTCACGTATCTCTTGGAAAATTAACAAAAAAGAACCACCCATATTTGCTGTTCACACTTAAGATCTCATTTAAGTCTCATTTCGATACTCTGCTTGTTCTGCCTCACTGGTCACCCTTCATCACTTTATATTGCCTATTCTCTGTAGCACATGCATCTAATCATGCTTCAGCATCTTTCGCCACCCCTCAAATAATGTCTTGTTATTTATTGTGGTCAGACGGATTCAGCCCATTTGTATCAGTGTTTAGGCCATACAAACCCTGGATTCACTTATCTCACACTCTAGCCAGGCACTTTCAACCTCTGCAGTTGTGCTGCAGTTTGTTGTGTGTTTTTGTTCAGTGCACTGTACCTGTTAGCATTCTGTCAGCATATCAGTGAGATGCAAATATATGAGAATGTAAATAATAAATCAAGCAGTTATGATTAGATATTTTTGCAGGGACAATAATGGGTGAAGGAAAGCAAGCTCTATTTTACTTTGACATTATAGAATATATTTATATGGTTTACCTTTGTGTCTCAGTCTGGTTCATTCCCAGATACTCCACTTGCTGAGGGTAATTATACTCAACAGCCACAACTACTCACAGCCATGTCATCTTGTTGCTGTTCATTGCCATTGTTACAATTTCTTACTTTTATTTATTTACATATGTTTACCTGAACCTTCTTTGAAACCTTATTTTTCTTTTCAGATGAACAATGAAATACCATTGTTTGACTTTTACATTATACTCTTCTTTAGAAAAACAATGAACAACCATTGTTCTCTTGTTTTACTTATCTGTTGTTCTTGCTCTTATATAAACAATAGTAGATTAGTCTGTACAGTCTTTGCTTAACTTCTTTGAAACTCATTCTCAAACCTAAGACCAGACTTCTAGCAATAGAAGACTTCTTAGACTCAGATTGAACTCAACTCAACTTGTAACAACTGATAAAAATCAGATTAAACATCTGAATTATTTGAAGTCATAACAGCCATGTCCATGGCTGTTTGCTACTATTGCCATTTTTTGTCACTGCTATTGCCATTTGTTGACATTGGCATTGTTGCTGTTGCCATTGCTGTTTGTTTCCATTGCCATTGCCATTGCATGTCATCATTGGGGTCTGTAGATGTACCTAAAAGTTGTGTCAATACATTTTCATGGAAAGAATACAAATAAATGTACTTTTTTAGACCCAGAAGGGTCACTGAAAGTAAGGATATATATCATCAGACTTGTTAATAAAGTAAAAAGACAAAGCCTACCTATGAAGTTCTTCTGAAAGAACTTACTAGACCTGGCAAATTCATGATCAATAAGTAATCAGATATCTTAGTCACCAAGTAATTTATTTCCCTCACAAACTTCCCTGCATCAACATTGAGAAGGGGTGTAGACTCACAATGAATTGAAAAAAATGCAGTGCAATATGATGACCCACACTAGACCAATCAATAAGTTCAAACTCCGACTTTTGAAAGCTCATGATATACTTAACATAATTCATAGTCAATATTACATGTAAAATTACAAAAGAAATATTGACAGAAATTTCAGTTTGAACTGGTCTGAACCTGGTTCTGATATTTCAAAAATGTTGAGAACCAAGAACCAAACTGTTGCCACAAATATTTGGACTGGGCTGAACTAACCCTTCCTATCTACCTATTTTCAGCTCTAATCCATCCATTTCAACCACAAATTACCTGTTCACAATCTCTAACTACTGTCATCTGCCCATTTTTGGCCCCAATCCATCTATTTTCCAACTTAAGTAGTATACAGTATATGATGTTTAGACTAGTTGAATATGATTTTTGTAGTTTTCTTATTCTCTTGTGATGCTATTAGAATGCCTAAGACTAGAAAGCATCTAGACCAGAGCAGACTGACTTAGGAACTGTTGGAACTTCCAATAACATTGAGCTAACAGTAGAAAGCACAAAAATGCTATTTTTTTTTTTGGAGTAACAGTATTACAGCTTTTTTGGTGCTGAGGTGACGGGGTAGCTGTCTTGTTCATTTTGGTGAAGTGGCATTATTGTTGTTGTCATATGTACCTAATAATTTAGAATAAAAATAAATCCAGGGGACTAGCTGTTGTTGTTTGTCCAATGAATGAACGAGACGAAATATGTCACATTACGTGACTTATTGTGACCCCACTATAATATCAATACGTGACAAGATACCGATTAAAAATGTATAAACATCCCTTGCTCTCCCGAACAATAAAGCTATTGAGAGTAGTTTGGGTCGATTTGCGAAGTTCTTCGACGTAAGAAGGTACGGAATTGACGGAGTTGTTTGGTTATCTGAACCTCCGTATTACGGTATTTCAAGGTGAGCCGCTGCATTTGATTGCAAAGCTTGATGGTGTCGGAACGAGAAACATGATTATTCGTCATTGTCATCGTCGGAATCTTCTTCTTCAATTTCAACATTCTTGACGGCGATTTCATCGGTGAACTTGGGCTTGCACTCTATCACCATTAAATTCTACATTTAGCAGTAATTTTGAATTCAACGAGCTCTAGGATGCATCCAATCAACATCCAATATTAATCCTTAGATGGAATAAAGGTGCCGCCACAGAACGACTACTAGTTGATAATGCATACCGGCCAATTTGGCCTATGCATTATGGGCTGGTTTGCCTGCAAACCCAGTCGGTTTCTCCGAAAACCTATGCAGTATGACATTATGCATTTCAACTGTACAATTGAATTCAACTCCGATTTTCGATTAATATGCCGAGTCCCGACAGTAGTGCTATTTCGTTTTGTGGTTCGGTTTTCTCGTTTCCGACTCAGTTGTACCCTCATATCGAAACTACTCGTTTACTTTAATTAGCGTTCGTTTCTTCACCTATTTGATCTAAATTTCGTACTTTCACTGACTTCGAATATGTGCAGTCGTTAAACGCAACCCCTAATAAAATATGCGGAACGCCTCAAGACCTCTGTTTTAGTAAAGGCCCGCCTCGTGCCCAGGTCTCGAGAGTGGCCCTGCACATTCTCCCTGTTCGGCTTTCTCTTCTTAGAATTGTGCCACCTGTCAGCCCAGCTTTCCAAAATACCTGCATAGGTCTTTCCCTAAAGACAACGAATCCTCCATGTGCCGGCACCATTTGAAAAGGCAATTGCGTCTAGCTAGGTACCTATTCTGCAACATGCCCAAGGTAATGTAAATTTCCAAACGATTATTGATTTCTGACAGTCCTATATGTACCCAGGATAATTCACTTGTTACTCGCTTGCTCAAGTTGATTCGCGACTTTAGCTGGATTGTAGCTCCGGTTGTTACTTCTTCGAACTCATGCCTTGTATCGGCTGTAGCTATGTGTCGGAGAAGGATCTGGGCCCACCACTGCCACTACTATTGGGTAGCTCTCGTCTACAATCTGATTGGAAGCTTCCTCGTGCTGCTTGAATGGTCTATCTATCTGTGGCGGCTATCGCAGCAATAACAAGAGATAGGACAGTGACACCGTTCTTGGGGAGAGGGTGCCGGCCGTCTGGCACATTACTGCGCATGCTTCCCTTGGGTGGCCCTCGCTCTCTTCCGTGTGAACCCTGACGACACGAGCTGGAATGGAAGCAATTACAGCGCCTTGATGCTCTTTGGTGATCTGGTTCAGCTGACCCATGGCTCCCCCCGCAAAGGACATGCTTGGTGCACGACGCGATAGATACTACATTTACAGGAAGGGTCCACTGACTTCTTTACTGGCTGTTCCTTCAAAAAAGTCCTACATGAATTCCAAGGGTAGTAAAAGGCACAGAAGTAAGTATATTAATTTCCGATATCGCAGAATGTTCATTCGGCTATGCAACCAACAATATTGTACTGATAACGATAATATTTTTCTTTTCTGATTTTCTTTCTAATCGGTAACAATCTATAAGGCCATGACCCCCTATTTTACAGGTAAGCCGCTCCAAATCTAATCGTGTCATCAATGAGGTAATTTTGGCGTCATGATCCTAGGCGGCTATGATGGAGTACATTTTTCAACTGGGTTCCTCAGTTCGCTAACTAATCGTTCCGATATTCCCTACGCTCTTATCTTCCTCCGTATTCAGCGCTAATTATTTACTGGAGTCACATTGTCAGGGTGGACAAATATGTTTGCCAAAATCGCCTCATTTGTTCTTGCTATTAAAGCACCCCGGTGCGTTTTTATCTGCGGTTTTTTGATCGCGTTGACAATCGCGGATCTTATTCGCTGGTCTTTTGCGTGAAATACCCTCTGCCCATCTGGAAAAAGAGGTCTAGTGCATACTTACTCTGCGTAGGGTGTGTACCGTGCCGAGGCTCCTGGTCATAATTTCTCGCCAAACGCCCCAGTTCGCGGTCGCTCTTCTATGTTTCACTACGAGTCTGGTTTGCTTACTCTTCATTTTCGTACGATTTTCCCAGTGGTTGCCTCTGTACGATCGGCGGCGAACTGAAGCTCAGACTTGATTCGCAGCATCATCAAGTCGCTAAAGTAGGGTCTTCTGTGGGTATCGTTGCGCCTCTGGGGCGTTGCCCTCGAATCTCCGTCACTCTCTAACACTTCTAACAGCCTCCACCATTCCCTAAAGATGGATTTCACCTTCGGCTGATTCCTATTAGCGTCTTGATCGGCTTTGTCTACCAACGTTCATTTCTCCCTTTGTTATGCCTTTCAGTCCCCAGAAAACGGTACAAAACTGACGTTCATATGCTCGCACCAAGATGGCGGTGCTTATAACTACGCACTATGTTTACGGTATTCAAAAACCCAAGTCAAACACTCCACGAAAGTCTTCCTTACTACGTGTGTACCAGCTGCGTTTGTAAAACTTCATGTTCAACCGGAGTTTCGTCAAATGCCTTGCTTGAGGCGCTCTCTCTGTCCAAATGGTCACCTCCATTCGTGGTGCTGACTTGCTCCGTTTGGATAAATGGTTTTTGAAAGGAGGCCTGGCTCGATATGATCGTCGATGTTTTTCCCCTGTCTCGAATCCATAACTACATCCAGCATGTCTGCCTTTGGTCAAGCTACATCGAGTTTCGCTGACTCGGAACTATACCTCGGTTGGTCCAAGACTCCGTCCGATCTGTGGTCTTTTTTTTGATGATCGTCAAACATAAACCTCCCATTTCTATCGTTCATTCTCTTTCAGTTGATTTATTGACCCTAAAAAAAGGTTCTTTTTTCTTCATTACTCATCATGCCATCTCTATGAACTCCACACCGTTTCCTTTCAATATTTATGCCCCAGATCTCCCGATACCTTGAGGAAACCTCATTCTGCCTTTCCAATATTTGTAAATAGCGCCATTCCAAGTGCCATCTCAATCACACTTTTTGTCGTACGTATTCCACCGCAATTAACATTTGTCCATCTTATCATCTACAGTGGAAATTAAATGGAAGGTCAATATTATTAAGTCCTCTGTGCACCCATCCCTCACTTACTGTCTCCTATTTATTATTCAAATTTTATTTTATTTTATTTTATTTTATTTTATTTCCATTCTATGTGACTGCTGGAGGTGATCGTGAAACCTTTTGGAGCAGCTACTTGAAATCTCTCTTCTCTATATTTTGATCGAAACTTCCCCTTAACCCATAGATCCTGGCGCCCAAACTCATGGAGATTATACATTATGGGTTATGTGAGGCAAACCTTTGGTGCAAACATCACGAACTGGTAGCCATGGGCCAGGGTGGAAAGAGCTACGGGTTAAGAGGGGGGTTTGACTATATTATTTATCAAATTATTATCTTTAGGTTGAACACTGCAATTCCTGAACTTCACGTAGTAACTTGCTTTGTTCTGTTGACTTTGGCCGAAACCAACTAGTTCGTCGAATCGGAACGCTCGGAGTCGCCCGATGGTCGGCTAATGAGGTGCCTTGCCCGAGGCTGTTCATTTGCCCAGGGCTCATGATGGCATAGAGACGGGTAAATGAAAGATCATCTGTTGGGAACCGTATACTTGCGAGTACGTAGTATCATTGTAAAAATATGAGCATATTTCGAAACTATATAACGAATTTTACGAAACGATAATGTGTCAAACTAGATCGTCTTGTAATGTGACGGAGTTAAACATTGGTTGACTAACATTTTTTTTTACTCCTCGAAACTAGAACTTCTCCTCATTAACTCGAACTCAAGCCGTGGTACCATCCTACCCTCTTCTTCACGTTCATTTACTCACCCACCCTCTCCTGGGCACTTTTGAGTCTTGGAGTTTAGCCATCATCAGCTTTCCCCCATCGTCCCCTTCGCCCTGGAGTTTGGCAAGCGATTCCTCGCTTGTCACACACCCACATTACCTACGAGTGTCAGTTTAGTTTATTTTACACACCCAAAAATACGTACACTACACTCAAAGAAGCACTTATGCAAAACCTCCGAAAGTCCACATTACGGGTGCCAAATAGGCTCCCCCCACTAGCAGTACCGGTCAATGCTAGAGCACGATTTACATTTGATCAAATGTCATCTAACATCAAAAGACCTAAAGACGTGGTGTCATAAATTGTTTCCATCCTGTCGGACCACGAAAATAATAAATTCCATCCATAAAGTTGACTCTAATTTTGAAATTTTTTTGATAACTATCTTCCAGAGTGGTGTGTTATATTATAAGTATTATAGCTCACATGGGTCAACTTCACCCAAGCATGCAACCAACGGAAGTCGTCGTCGTCGTCGTTCCGCAAGTAAGCAAGAGTTTATCAGAAGTTTATGGCCGCTTGCCGGGTGCCGGGTGTTGAAAATGCTGTACGGTTTCATCATTGATGAATCATGGGTTGTTAAAACAAGTTCTACTCAGTGACGCCCGACATTGCGTGCGCATACACGGTCGACATAGGCCTTACTTGGTTCATTTCAATTTATCAATGCTCATTAGCTAAGGTAACCCCCATGGTTCATTTTTTTCTGGTTATATTATTATTATTATTATTGGGAATTCTTTCAAAAACACTACCTAAACAGTATACCGGTCATCTGTATTTTTTTGCTCAAAAGTCTTCATGATTTGAATTTCAATGTGAACTTTTTTTTTTTAATGTGTGAATGACGCCCGGCGGGTCGCGGCCAATGAACATATGAATTTTTTTTTTTTTTGCCGACGGACTTTTGAAACGGTAGATAAGGAGTTAATCGTGGCCAACGATACTTTTTAGGGCTCATCGATCATCCTTCGAATGTTGAACCAGTTTTAACCACTTGAAACATGTTGTGATTATATTATATTAGGGATATGAAGGAAAGTACATGTTGGGCGGTGGTAAGTATATGAGCTTCGAAAAAGATTGTGGCGACCTGCTTAGCCAAACCATTTCAAGTTCCGCTCTCAGGAATGGCTTCGATGCCGAATGTCCATCAAATTTTGGGATGAAGCTTTTCAAATGAAAACTGAAGGATTCCATTGGAAATAAATGGGAAAACAAGGCAAATTCAGTTTGGTAAACATACTAACTAGATACATCAAGGCTTTGAAAAAGGTATCAAAAGGGAAAAAAAGCACGAAAAGAAAGTCCACTTTTGTAATCGCGTTCATGTTGTTATAACAGAAATACAGAAAATAAATTTGAAGGGATACAAGAAAGCGTGAGTAGGAAAAGGAAAGGTAGGAGGGACAACGACCCTCCAAGCTCGGAGACCGATAATACAACAAAACGAGAAGTGGAGGGACTGATCCACATAGCAAGTAACCAAGAAAAAGAGAGGCAGGAAAAACATATATCAGTACAAAGCGTGGAACAAGTGGTCATAGAAATGCATGTGATGTCTCTTGTATGAGATAATTGATAACGAAAAGAAAAGTCCCGATCTGTGGAATGTAAACTTGTATGTAAAGAGAAAACCTTAGAAGTACATATATTGAGAAGCGAAAATAAATAGTCGGAATAGATGGATGGATGGATGGATGGGATAGTGCAATGCGTTGAAGCATGCTAGAGGGGCAAGTCGAACGATACGGGTTGTTGCAGATCTGATAAGGATAATAATGGTATAGAGGCGATAGGACCCGATGAGCGCGATGCCGATAGTTGAATGATGATGAATGCCGATGACGATGAAATAAAAAAGAAAAGATGATAATACATGATGACGAGAAGATCCGCAGGAGGCCGATAGATAGATGACGTCGTTGTTGTCCAATCGAGATGATCTAATATTTTTTTTGGTGCGAGTGGGCAATGACGAAGGTGGTGGTGGGGGGGAACAACCTTGATGAAGACGACCCAACCCAAACTCACAAGAGTGAATGTACTCTCCGCATCACCTTCCTCTGAGCACGAAACACGCCAAATCTGAATCGTAGAGACAACGCTTGCCACTGTCGTCTGATGGAATATGTGCATGATGGGACAAATTCAACCTCCTTTCTGGTCTTGCTGCGAAGGCTAGCTCCCTTTGCAGACGTGGCAGATGGCCCGAGACGTGCATGTTGGTCGTCCTCTGCTTCTTCTTCCTCTGTCGGCGGTAGATCGCGAGAACGATCCAACGACCCTCTGTAGTACGTCTCTGCTGCCACCACTGCAGCTACTCCTGATCCACCCCATGATCCTTCCCGTTCCTTCTCCTTCTCCTTCTCCTTATCTCCCTTGGACAATCTTCTCCTCTTCTTGGTCTTCTTAACGTCTTTCTCGTCAATGTCACTGCATCGGCTCAAAACGGTCTTGTCACTCTCATATGAAGTGGGTAATGTCGAATGGGTACCAGCAGGAGAGTAGTAGTTCGAGGAATACGTGGTGGTGTAAGTCGAAAAGCTAGACTCTCTAGGTCTTCTCCTAAACGAATTATGGGACGAACGACGCGCAGCCGAGTACCTCGAATGATTTTGGGGATGTGCGGCTGTAGAAGTGGACAAGAAGAAAGTATCTTCTTCGTCTAGTTCGTCGTCGTCCAAAGCATTCTCGCTGTCTAATGTCCACTCCCAATGAGGTCTTGGTGAGTTCTGGCGTTTAGTGGATGAGGAGGAGGAGGAAGGGAATGACGTTGGGAAATGACGATAATCTGGATCATGTAAGTCTCCATAAGGGTCAACGTAGGCTTGGGGTGAGACATATCCCTTTGTTGGAGACGCAGAGCGATAGGAAGGGTCTAGGAGACGAGATATGTCTGCTGCACGAGATTGTTGTTTGCTAGAGGTGTACATTGTCGGACAGAATAGCAAGGGGGATATGGATCGTGGTTGTGGGTGTGGTTGTGGATAGTCGTAGTTATATTCTGTTGTGAAGGGTGAGGCCTGTGAGGGCATGGTAAGACAAAGCGAGGGGAAAGTCTTAGGAAGAGGAGTTCAGCAAGACTCGGCTGTTTATAATCTTTTCTAAGCAAATAAAAACCGTTGCGACTGTCGAGTCATCGAGATTATCCGAGATCTCGCCCCGTACCCACCGGATCCGGTCAATTATTGCTCGAACCAGTTCACTTCCTTTTTTAGTATTCTCCGGTGAACTGGCTTGTTTATTGGTTCACCTCGTGTCCAACACATTGTCACAACGATGCAGCCTCTGGTTCGAAATCCGCCTTTGTTGCTTTTCTCAGCTGACCTCAAGGACGTCAAACCTTCCTGTAATCGCTTTGTTCGAACCCCTCCCCTGCATCTATTTCTCTCATTGCTTTGCCTTTGTCTCGCCTTGCCCTTCCTTTCTTTTTCACATGGTATGTATGTACTTGCCCAAATCGAAAAAAAGAAAGGAAAACAGATCGCGCCTCATGCATCTCCAAGTATGCCGAGGCGCTTACCAATGCGCTTCAGGTGGATAGTAGCATAACGAGCCATTTCCGCCTTTCATCTTCACTTCACCCCTCCTTACCTGCATATGGCCCTCCCATGCTCACGTCACCCCATACTTGTTGACTCGTTGCTTCGCTAGATAATAACTGCGCCGCATCCTATCTATCTTATCATATCTTCCCTTTCAATTGCAACACATGCTTCAACCTGTCACGCACTCGTGTGGTACGCATCATGTTCTCGTCGTGGTCCCCTTTTTCGTTATAATTAATCCGATTATGTATGGATCAAACAATGCACATAGATATACATGTACATGTACGTAGATACTAGATTATGCATACATCTAGCCATATTTCATTTCTAGTTAGGTTCTTAGAATCCGATATCTTTCTTCCAAAAAAAAATAATTTACCAGTGGCACACCATACGGGATCCGAATTCAGAATTCTCTGGTTTTCTTACATGATCCGTGTGCGTTTTGAACTGCGCAGCATGCAACTGACGCGGAGCGCAGCCAGTTTTAACTCGCTGGTTACCGGAATTCCAACCTTCTAAAACAGGTTTTTCCAACGATATCATTTTTAGCCATGTAGGCAGTTCTCAAACGGGGAGGGGAGGGAGCCTCATCAGCGCTGCAGCGCTCAGCTGTAACTACAGGTGACGCAGGATGTAAACGCAACCCCACGGCATTTTAGTCAGCCTCTCTGACTCTGAGTCAGCCGTTCGCATTTTCGGCATCGGCATATGACTCCCACGTACCTGCCAAAGTTTCAATTTCCCTTCGTCCTTTCCGTTTTTTCTTTTATCAGATGACAATGCAATGTACCCAAGGCCCAAGGAGCTACATATTTCACAAGACGGCCTTCCGAGTTTTTTCTAACACACATATACCCTCGGATTTTCGGGACAGTTCACGGTTTGAGAAACCAAAACGACCACAAACCTACTTATGGTTCATCCTACCCAGTGGAAACAGGACTAATTTGTATGGTTCGTATCAGGGTATGCATAGTTACGAGCACCGTTTACCGCCATCGTGCCAGTAGTAAAAAAAATTCACGACTCGGAAATGGAATCAGATATTCGAGTCAGGTATCTTTTTTCGAGATTCAAAACCAAAAGCTCCCTACTTCATTGATCAGCGATCAGCTTGGATAGACTCTCCGAGTCAAACGCAGAAAATCAGCCAAAACCGTTGTAATCGCAAGCTTTCATCCACCACTGTATACCGGTATATACCACACAGTTGAAAACCTCATACATTATGACTCACGCAAGAACAAACAACACACCCGTTCCGTTCCGCTCCTACTTTTCACTGGGCGCAGGCCAGATACCGTGCGCGGCAAATGGAAATACGCTCTTCCAGAGGGCAGGTGATTCGGAACGGAGCGCTCAATGTTTCCCCTTTTCGGCCGACAAGTTTCAATTGAAGAGATATCCCGACTCGGATTTCGGGTTAATTCAGGACACTATATATCTTACTAGTTTGCCACCCCCCCTACCCCAATCCGAACCGGAATTTTCCTTTTTATTATTATTTCTGATTCCCTTATTTATATATATATATAGAGTCTTGACTGGCCGAACCTTTGTTCATGCATGTGGTCCTTTGTCTTCTTTTTTTTTTTTTTCCATTGAAGTTGAGATTTAGACTGTAGAATTCGAAGCTGAACTCGGGAATATTTGATGGGCTGTTTTATTTCTCATAACCAGAGTGCCCATACCAACATTTCAGTGTGAACATCTTACTAGTAAAACCGTAAAACTACGTGTAAGTTTTTCTGATTTATCGACCCTGTTTCTGCTTACCTGACCTATCCCATTAATTGAGAAGAGTGGTGGGTCGACTCTGGGTGAAGCGGGGGGGGGAATATATCGTATAGGATCATCAAACCCGCGGATTTGAGGTTCATCTATAGAATAGTAAGTACTTTCAGGTGATTAAATACCTATCTCCTTTCTCCGTCTACACTCACGATGGATATTTTATTTTCTCATCATATGAGATCTATCAAAGGGTACTGATATTACTCAAAGCAAATACCATACCGTAAAGTATCTAGGCTCGAGCTCGTTTTCTGATTTAATATCGTGTTATCTAGATTTGATACGGCAATTGCCAGCTGTTCAGAGCCTAGCCAAACCGTTTTTAATATGAATCACCATAAAAAATTATCGTTCCAAGAAGTGACGTTCGAACACACAAAGCACAAAAGGCCTGTATGGCGACAGTGCACAAAGCCTGAGACATCGGAACTTCAATGAAATAGAAGTCAGTCCCAAGGACAAAGGCAGGGGCGCGTGAATTCGAATTCGAAAATCAGGGTTGCCAGCCAACCCGAGAAAATCACATCCGGAGTAATATTCCAATATGCACCTGTATACTGTGAGGAAACCGAGAGTAGGTCTCTTTTTTCAGATTTTCACACTCTGATCAATCACATCCATCCGATATTATCACCCGGATGATTGCGATAATCTTCATCAAAAAAGAAACTTTTTTTATATTATTATTATTATTAAGATTAAATAAAATCCGGTCTTCAAGATATAGTTCTTGGCAGCCCTCAAGGCAGTGATGTAAAAGTGCACGGTTCGTACGCGTGTTCGCGCTCAAAAAAAAGAAGAAATTGGCGCCTTTGTTCGTTTCATTAACTCTGGTTCATCGATCTTATCTTTCGCTTTGATCCCATATGTAGTACTTAACCCAAGGACAACCATGTAACGCCGGAGGTCTCTTGATCCTCCATTCATAATCTGTTCTGAGCTTTATCTATCCATCCCTTATCCATCCATATCCATATCCGTCTTCGTATCTTTATATGGCACTGCAAAATCATGTCATCGCATCGCATCGCATCGCATCCTATTCCCCTACGCCCTCATCATCATCCTCTTGAAGTTGCCACTTTGCTACGCACCTCGAGGTTCCTGCACGTGTATTTCCATTTTCTTTTCAAGCTTCTTTCGTTCTTTCTTTCATCCTTCTACAATTATCACTTCCCAGTCATCTCCCGTACGTATCTCATAATGCACCGCATCCACACTGTCACCGCCCCTCCCACCCCATATGCATTATCCGAACGCCAGGATGCCATGCAAATCGAACTATGTAGTAGTAATTCTTTTCTACGCTTCGCTTACCTTATCCAAGTCCAAGTTTGAAAGCATCATATGCGTGTGATACACATTGTGTTGATGCTGTTCAAAGCCTTCCCCTGGGCATTAGGGTATTAGAACATTGTAGGCGGAGTAGGTTTTTTTACCGACTAGCAAGATTCTCATGCCTCAGCTATGTGGAGAGGATGACTGGGTTATCTATTTATTGAAATGCATATACTCGAGCACTTATGTCCATTTTCTAGCCGCTCCTCGGATTCATGATACTGAGAGAGAGGCACTGGCAAAACTGAAATCAGCTCGAATCCTCGTTTCAAGCCACTTGTTACGTTATTTTCTTTCTGAGTGGTTCCTTCGTGTATAATATGGAACTTACTTATGATTTGAACGCAAGATGGTCTTGGCCCAACTTCGTCTTGCACTCTGCCCAGTGCAGTGCCTGGAAATGAGTATCATTAATTTCATTCTGTCAGAGGACCTTAGTATCGAGATAGTATTTTGACCTTAATCCTCGTTGACATTACGATTTTCGTCTCATCCCATCTCTAAACTACTTATTATTTGCCAAGTAACTATATTCTATTTTTGATAGATGAGCCACTTCCAACTCGCTCTTGGCCAAAACTCCGACTGGATCCATCCGACCTTTGACTTCTGGTTGGTCGCCCTTGAACATCGTGTTTCTTTACCACTTGCTTCATGTTTATTTTTCCATGATGTTCATTCCCTTTAGTATCCACTGCTCAAGCTCTCACCTCCGAGTCGTGCAATGACATAACTGCGCAAGTAACTGCGTATATATTGCATATACATGCCTATTCGAACGCCACGGCTAAATATAAGAACATCGCATTCTGTCAATGGGTTCATATGGCTGGTTACAACCTAGCATCGTTGCAACATTGTTGCATTATGCATTGTGGTTCTCATTTTTTTTTTTAACTCAACTCGAAAGTGGCATCCTTCATTCTTCAGGGTACGACCTCGAGAGTCAAATCATTATATGACTCTGTCAGCAGCCATAATGACCGTAGTACATGTTTCATTTCAAATCGCAACTTCCCGTTCCCTCATGTTATTTTTTTTTTCTCTCTTGGGACACCCTCGTGACTGGGTGAGTTAAATTTTTTGACGAAGTCCACGGCTTTTAGTTTACTTTTGTGAAAACTCAATATTTCACCCTTTGCCCCACACTCGTGACATGTACCATGATATGTTTTTTGCCTTTCTCTTATCTCTTCTACGAGTCCTGACCTCTCCGGGGGCCCCAGTGGTATCTCAATGGCCAGCCGATAATGCATATTTCGACTGAAGGATTGTAATATAATTATTACATAACGTGATTGAACGCATCAATAATCCTCGGAATTTCGGAATGTCACACTTTCTTTGTTGTTTTGGTTCAACTTCAAACCGAAAGCTTGATTGATGGCGTGACAATTGGTTCTGGGTGTTCTCGGAAGCTCAAACCACTCCATGAACCAACCTTCAACAAACAGTTCTGTGGCAGTGTTTCTATTAGAAGGGGGGGGGGGGGGAAA
>Ga0193743_1001684_pt1 | contig 16207 bp, 14 predicted proteins | sample L2c2metaG_FD_143038 | JGI IMG/M metagenome (GOLD analysis project Ga0193743, IMG submission 143038) | Soil microbial communities from a riparian zone of the East river system, Colorado, United States - L2c2 | ecosystem: Environmental > Terrestrial > Soil > Riparian zone | place: USA: East River...
CGAGTGATTGATTTGACCGCCGCTCCGGCTTCTTAGGATATCGTCAGAGAGAATTGTTACGCGTCAGCCGGTGCCGAGATAGGCTCGCTGCACCTGCGGATCTTCGGCCAATGCTGCCGCAGTGCCGGACAAGACGCTCTTGCCGACCTGCAGCACGGTCGCGAAATCCGAGACCTCCAGCGCCAGTTCGATGGATTGCTCCGCCAGCAGGATCGTCAGCCCTTCCCTGTGCAGGCGGCCGAAGGTCTCGTACATCGACTCGACCACCGTCGGCGCGAGGCCGAGCGACGGCTCGTCCAGCATCAAGAGTTTGGGATCGCTCATCAGGGCGCGGCCAACCGCCAGCATCTGCCGCTCGCCGCCGGACATGGTGCCCGCGCGCTGGCTGCGCCGCTCCGCAAGCTTCGGAAAGATTTCGTAGACACGATCGAGCAGCGTTGCGACGCGCGCCTTGTCGCGCAGCGGCGTGGCTCCCAGCAGGAGATTGTTCTCGACGCTTTGCTGCACGAACAGCCGCCAGCCCTCCGGCGACAATGCGAGGCCTTTGCGCACGATCGAAAACGCGGTCTGTCCGCCGATCTCCTGCCCGCGGAACCCGATCGATCCGGAATGCACCGGGATGAGGCCGGCGATGGCGTTGAGAACAGTGGTCTTGCCGCCGCCATTGGACCCGAGCAGCGCGACGACGCTGCCTTCGGGCACTTCAAGCGAAACGTCGGACACGCCAATCAGGTCGCCATAGCGAACTTCCAGATGCTCGATCTTGAGCAATGGCGCGGTCATGTCGCGGGTCCGCCCATAAGTTCGATAGGCGTATGGCCTGCGGCGGCTTTGGCGGCGCGGGTGCCCAGATAGGCCGCGATCACGGCCGGATTGCCGGTGACCTCGCGCGGGCTGCCGCGCGCGATCTCCCGGCCCTGGTGAAACACCACCACGCGCGTCGCCAGCGACATGATGACTTCCATGATGTGCTCGACAATCACCAAGGTAATGCCGGAACGATGGATGTCGCGCACGAGATCGATGGCGAGTTGCACTTCACGCTGCGTGAGGCCCGCCATCGCTTCATCGAGCAACAGAACCTTTGGTTCGGTGGCAAGCGCGCGGGCAATTTCGAGCCGCTTGCGGCCCGGTGTGCCGAGCGATCGTGCCGGCGCATCGGCCAACGCGCTCATGCCGACGCGCTCCAGCACAATGCGCGCCTTGGTTTCGGCTTCGGAGCGATGGGGCGTGCGCAGAAACGCGCCGATCATCACGTTCTCCAGCACCGACATGCCCTCGAATGTCTGCGGCACCTGGAAGGTGCGGGCGAGGCCGAGATGGGCGCGGGCTTCCGGCGTCAGGTTGGTGATGTCCTGACCGTCGAACAAAACCTTGCCGGATGTCGACAGCAGGTCGCCGGTCAGGCAATTGAACAGTGTAGATTTGCCGGCGCCGTTCGGCCCGATCAGGCCGAGAATGTCACCCTGCTCCAGCGTCACGGACGCTGCGTCGACGGCCTTGAAGCTGCCGAAGGCTTTGGTGACGTTGCGGGCTTCAAGGAGCATGCGTAGCTCCCGCCGCAACTGATGTCTCCGGCTTTTTGCGCCGTCTGGCCCAGAGCCGCTTGATCAACGTTAGAATGCCGCCCGGCTGGAAGCGCGCAATCAGCACGATGATGGCGCCGTACGCGACGAAGGTCAGACCCGCGCCTTTGCCGCCGAGCAGGTTGTTAGAGATTTCCTCCAGCGGCACCAGGATCGCCGCGCCGACCAGCGGTCCGAACAGCAAGCCGGCGCCGCCCAGTGCCGCCATGATCAGAATCTTCACGGAGATCAGGATGCCAAGTCCCGATTCCGGATCGACGAATCCGAACATCATGGCGTAGAGCGCGCCGGCAACGCTGGTCAGCCCGGCGCTCAGCATGAAGGCGTAGAGCTTGGTGCGGCTGGCGGGAGCGCCAAGCGAACGCGCCGCGCGCTCGGAATCCCTGATGGCGCGGAGATAAAATCCCATCCGGCTATTCGCCATCCACCAGGTGATGCCGAGCGTGATCAGGAGAACCGAGAGGAACAGATAGTAGTAAGGCAGCGCCGAGGTAAAGGAGAGGTCGAGCACGGTTCGCGGCACGGTCGGACCGCTGAGGCCGACGGCAGCGCCGAGATATTCGGTGTTGGTCACAACCAGCCTGACGAGTTCGGCTACGGCGATGGTCGCCATGCTGAAATAATGACCTGACAGCCGCAGTGTCGGTACGCCAATCACGGCGGCGATCAACACGCTGACGACAATGCCGACGGGAATTCCAACCAGCGGCGGCAGCGCGAAATGCGAATAAGCGGCCATGGAGGCGTAGGCACCGCAACCGAAGAAAACCACGTGTCCAACCGACACCTGGCCGGCGTAGCCGCCGACGATATTCCAGGCCGACGCCGCGATCGCGTAGAGCAGAATTAATGCCCCTAGCCGCTGCTGGAACGCCGTTGAAAACAGCAGCGGATAGGCGATCACCAGCGCGAGCGCCACTGAAGGCCACACAAGGCGCCGCATCACATCCGTCCCATCAGTTCTTGTCCATCAGTTCTTTCCCATTAGTTCTTGCCCATCAAGCCTTGCGGCCGGAACCAGAGGAAACACAGGAACAGCGAATACACCACGATATCCTTGTAGACCGCGCCGATCCAATACGCCGATACCGACTCGATCACGCCGATCAGCAATCCCGCCACCAGCGCACCGGGGACACTGCCAAAACCACCCAGCGACACCGTGACGAAGGCGACGATGCCGAGCGTCTCGCCGACCGTGGGCGCAATATAAAAGAACGTCGCGATCAGCGCGCCGGCAATTCCCGTCGCGCCCGCCGCAATCGCCCAGGCAATCGCCTGCATGTAGTCGGGACGGATACCCATGAGTTGGGCCGCGGTGGAATCTTCCGCAACCGCAAGCATCTTCGAGCCGAGCGAGGTGCGCGTGAGCAGAAGGTGCAGGCCGAGCGTCACCAGCAATGCGACCACGCCGGCCAGCAGGCGCGACGCCTGGATCCGGATGCCGAGCACGTCATATGTGCCGCCGACAAGATTTTCCGGCAGCGTCATGAAGTTGGCGCCAAAGCCCCAGAACACGGAATAGCGCAGCAACAGCGCCAGGCCGAAGGTGCCGAGGATCTGGGCCAGCATCGGCCCTTTCATCACGCTGCGGATCAGCCCGAAATAGACGATGATGCCGAGCGTCGCCAGCACCAGTGCCGCGACCGGCGCGCCGAGAAACGGCCCGACGCCGAGCAGTGTCCAAATCACGAACGCCACGTACATTCCGAGCATGACAAAATCGCCGTGGGCGAAGTTGACGATGTTCATCATGCCCCAGATCAAGGTGAGGCCGGACGAAAACAGCGCGTAGACCGCACCAAGCAGCAGTCCGCCGACGATCACCTGAACGAGGATAGAGGACATGTCAGCGGTAAATCTTGCGGGTTAAATCTCAGTGATCGCGAAGCGATGAAATCGATGAGGGCGGGACTGACGCCCCGCCCCCGATTTATTGCCAGCCCTTGTAGGGCATCACAGGCGGCGTTTTGGCCAATTGCTTGGGCCAGACCGGAACGTAGTTCTCGCCATCCTGCAACTGGATCACCAGTCCTGCGGCAAGGACGTTCTGGCCCTTGTCGTCGAACTTGACGCCCTTGTAGCCCATGATGAGCTGATCGGGCCTGAGATCGGTGGCTTTCAGCGCTGCCTGGATCTTGTCCGGCTCGGTCGACTTCGCACGGTCGATCGCATCGCAAAGAACGAAGAATCCCTGCATCTGGCGTGCCGCAGTATCGTCGAGATCGTCACCGCCGCTCTTCTTCTTGTACATCTCATTGATCAGGAAGGTCGGCGATCCCGGAGGTCCGATGGCGAAGGACGAGCGGTTGAAGATGCCCTTAACCTGCTTGCCGGCCGTCTTGAGCAGCGAGGGGTCGGAAAAGCCGGCGTTATCAGCGATCATCATCGCTGGCCTGTAGTCCAGCGCCTGAAACGTTTTGGCGTAGAGGATCGCGTCGGACGTATAGCTGATCATGATCACCACGTCCGGCTTCTTGTCCTTGAGCTGCAGCACCTGGCTCTGCACATCGGTGGTGTTGGCGGAGTAAGCGATGTCCTGCGCGATGCTCAGGCCATTCTCTTTGAACACGCTGGTGATGACGCTCGCGACCGAGGTGCCGTATTCGGTGTTTTCGTGCACGATGGCGATGTTATCGGTCTTTGCTCCGCTGGCCTTCATGTCCTTGAGAAAGTCGAGATAGATTTTTGCGAAATCCGAGGCGACCGGCGTGACCCGGAAAAACCATTTGAAGCCGCGCTCGGTCAGGCTGGCAGCAACCGACTCGCCATTCACATAAGGTATGTTGTACTTCTCGGAGATCGCACTCGTCGTCAGCGTAATGCCGGACTGGTAGGCGCCGTTCAGCGCAACTACCTTTTCTTCGGTGATCAGGCGCAGCGCCTGGTTCTGTCCGACCGCGGGGCTGCCCTGGTTGTCGGCAAATATCGCTTCGACCTTGGCGCCGCCGAGACCGGCCAGACCGGCGCTCTTCGCAAGCGGCAAATTGCCGAGTTCGGGATGCGCGGTGTTGATGATGTCGATCGCAGTCTCGATCGCCGCCTTGCCGTGCACGCCGGCGCTGGCTGCGTTGCCGCTCAGCGGATAGATCGCGCCAATCTTGACGGTTTTGTCCTGGGCAGACGCCGTCCCCGCCAGCGCAACAGAAACCGCGGCGGCGCCGAGCAGCCCGAGAATATGCGTAAATTTCATGTTGAAAATCTCCGAAGGTCCCACCCGATGCCAGGCTCTATGGCCAGGATGCGCGAAGCGTTGCCGCCCGCGGTTTCCCTTATTTTTGGCTTGTCAGCATTGCATGCCCGGTAGGCAGGGGCAAGTTGCAGCGACTAGCGAGCCATCTCTCAAGGATTCAATTGGCGGCAGACGCGATCCCGGGAATTGCCTTCTCGCTATGCAGGTCGGCTTTGACCCGATGTAAACGGTATTGCTCGCGTCGCGCTGCTGCAACGGATTATCGAACGTCACGACATGCGCAGCCGAGATTGCGAAGGCGCCGGCCAGTACGCATTCGAACGCATCATCCGGAGGGTCGTTCGACCAGAGCGCGAACACGCCGCCGGGATGCAGATGCTCGGCGAGTTGTCCAAGCCCCTCCGGCCGGTACAGCGAGGCGTGGCGCGGATGCAGCAGGTCGATGGATCGACCGGCAATCGAGCCTGTACAAACGGGTCGACGCCAGGCTTTACGAGGCGAAGCGGACTGGACCAATCGGACGATTGCCCATGAATTTTCGAGCTTCCAGGTCGAAAAATGGACAGAGGTGTTCGGGCCGGAGTCCATTCTCAAGCGGCAGGAGGTGTAAGACTCTGGCATCATCGAGAGAAATGCCCGGCGCGCGACGCTCGATATATGGAGCTCCGTAAGCATATGGAGCTCCGTAAGCCGGACCATCGAAAGCCGAGCACCTCGACGATGATGATCGACGGCTGCGCATTGCCGCTGCCCTGGCCCGGAGTCGCGGCCTGCTGCGCAGCCGCGCCGGCCGTATTGGACGCCGTCAGGGCGCCGCTATGCGGATCGTCAGGCCGAAAAGTGCCCCATGTAGCCTGCCTGACCTGGATCGGGGCCGCTGGACGTCCGTGCCACTGTGGTGAGCTGGCGCGCCCGAAGAGATTCGAACTCCTGCACCCTCCGAAAAAGCTTGTCAGGCTTGTGCCTGCTGAGAGAGCTGTTCCGTCCATCTGCAGTATGTTCGAGGTGCGCCAGGATTGTTGGGGCAAGATGCTCGGCTCGACCAATCGTTGGTGGAGTCGTTTCCATCGAGGACCAAAGATACTGGCTATCGACCGGCGCACGGAGGTAGCAAGGCCACAACTTCCTTTACCAGGAGCGGCATGGTTTCCTCGGCAGTCTGTCGACGGGTGATGAGGTATTCCGTGTTGGTCTTTATTATCTCAATGATCTTCAGCGAATTGTCGCCGGGGAAGGAAGCCCATTCGGTAAGGATGGGAAGTTGGTCGATGCTGGTCTTGTGGTTGAGATTCTTGCCGTAGAAGGATCCGAGCATTTCGGTCGTCTCGACCGCAATCTCGTTGCCGGGCATATAGCCGGTCAAGTTCACCATCTGGGTTTGCCCGACCGGTCCGGTGACAAACTTGATATATTCCCAGGCGGCCTGCTGCCGGTCGGTGCCGGTTGCAAACATCATGGCCATGTTACCGCCGGCGGGAAGGCGGCCGTCAACGGCCGCCAGCGGGAAAGGCACCGTCCTGAATTTGAAGCGGCCGCCGATCTGGCGCTCGGCGGCGGCGACGTAGGAGGTGGAATCGGCCAGCACGGCGACACTGCCGGCCACGAACGACTGGCGCGCCTGGGCCAGCCCCAGATTGGGCATGCCCGACTTGCCGAAGGATTCGAGCGTTTTGAGAGCCCACATTCCAGCGTCGTCGTTGAAAGCGATGTTGCATCCGCCGGCCTTGAGAATGTGCCCACCCTTGCTCGTCACCAATGACTGGACCAGCCAGTTGCCGGTCTGCTCCCACTGGAAATAAAGGCCGGTGACGCCGGCGTTACCGGCCGCTTCCACCTTCTTGCCGAATGCGAGCAATTCGGGCCAGGAACGCGGCAAGTCGTCGACCTTGCTGCCGGCCTTCTCCACTAGGTCGGCATTGACGTAGAGCACCGGGGTGGAGACCGCAAACGGCAATCCGTACATCTTGCCTTTCCATTTGCCGAGTGCGGCGAGCGTCGGGTAATAGCCGAGCTTGGACGTGCCGCCCTCTTTGGCGATGAAGCCGTCAAGCGGTATGCCGAGGCCACGGTCGACGAACAACCCAATCTGGTTGATGCCGTTGAACGCAACATCCGGAAGGCGGCCGGTAAGCTGGTCGCGCAGGATCTGCTGGGCCGCCTCTTCATAGCCGGCGACGGCATTGCGGAATTTGATCTTGATGTCTGGATGCAGCTCGGTAAATCGCTTGGCCAGGTCCTGCTGCAGCGTATTGAAAGTGCCTGGGGTGGTGTACAGGACGTCGAGTGTAACCTCGGCGGAAGCCAATGCGGCAAAGCCGACAATCCCAACGGTCGACCCCAGCAAACAACGGAACAAATGTCTGGACTGATACGACATGGAAGATTCTCCCGGGTTGGATTCAATTGCTCGCGGTGAAGGAAATGCTGTCGATGAAGCGCTGTTGGGCGAATAGGAAGGCGAGGATGAGCGGTGCCACGATGATCACCGCACCAGCCATCAGGGGACCGGTGAATTGGCCGGCTTCGTCGTCTCGGAACAGCAGCATACCGAGGGCGGGAGTCGACAATTCTTCGCTGCGGATGGCGATCAGCGGCCAGAACAGGTCATTCCAGTGTGCGACCACGGAGAATATGCCGAATGCTGTCAGGGCAGGCACCGCGACGGGGAGCATTATCCGGCAGATGATCTCGAATTCGCCGAGTCCGTCGAGGCGGGCTGCATCGATCAATTCATCCGGTACTGCACGAAAAAACTGACGCATCAGGAAGATGCCGAGCGTAGAGATCATCCACGGCAGTATCAGCGCCGCATAGGTATCGAGCAGCCCGAATACGTGCAGAAGCACGAAATGCGGAATGGCGAGCGCCTGCGGCGGGATCAGAAGGCCGAGCAGCACGACAGAGAACAGCGTATCGCGCCCGCGAAAGCGCAACTTCGCCAGCGCATAGGCGCAGGGTATGCAAACCAGCATTTGAAGCGAAAAGATCGCAGCGCAAACGAACAGGCCGTTGAGCAGGAAACGGTGCATCGGCGCTGCCGTGACGGCGATGCGATAGTTGTCAAAGCCGTGCAATGTCTGCGGCAACAGGTGGAACGCGGGCTGGAATATCTCTTCCGGCGGCTTCAGCGACAGGCTGATCATCCAGACGAAGGGCAGCAGCGCGAAAACCGTGGTCAGGAGCAGCGCGCCGTGGCGCACGAGCCCCTCGATGCGGAGACGCCGGCTGATTGTCGATCGATGCCTGGGGGACGTCATGTGTAATGTACCCGCCGGTCGAGCATTCGCGCTTGCGCCCGCGTCAACAGCATGACGACGGCGAGATAGACGACGGTGAGCGCCGCGCCATAGCCAGTGCGCAGGAAATCGAAGCTCTCGGTATAAAGACGGTGCAGCAAGACATCCGAGGCGAAGTTCGGGCCGCCCTTCGTCAGCACCCGCACGGTGTCGAACACTTCGAAAGCACGTTTCGCGGTGAGGATCAGGACGAACATCGTCACCGGACCGAGCATCGGCATCGTCACCGTTCGCAGCCGGTCCAGCAATCCGTCCGCGCCGTCGATGGCCGCCGCGTCGTAGAGAGACTGCGGGATCGATTTCAGGCCGGCGACGAACAGCACCATGGCAAAGCCGAAGCTCTGCCAAATGCCGATGACGGCAAGCGCGGGCAACACGGTACGTTCGTCACGCAGCCAGTTCACGCCGGATACGCCGAACTCGGCGAGCAAGCGGTTCACCAGCCCGATAGTTGGATGGAGCATGGTGCTCCATACGATCGCCATCGCCGCCATGGTCGACATCACCGGCAGGAAATGGGCGGCTCGATAGAAGCTGCGGAGCGCCGGACGTGCCTCGATCAGCAATGCCACCACGAGCCCAAGGATCACCGTGCCGGGCACCACGATGGCGACATAGAGAGCGGTATTGGCAAGGGCTTTCCAGAACACCGCGTCAGCGAACAGCGCGCGGTAGTTGTCGAAACCAAGAAAGCGCAGCGATGGTGAGCCGATCTGCCAGTCGGTGAACGAGAACACGGCGACAGCGAGTATGGGCCCGAACAGCAACAGGATGAGTAACGCGACCGCCGGTGCCATGGCCAGCCACGCGATCCCCTGCTCGCGCCGGCGGCGCCCGGCGACTAGAGCCATCGGTTCGCCTTTCGACGAGGGAAGAGCATGCTTCATGCCGCGACGTGCTCCCGCCCCTGCGTCCGCAGGCGACGACCCGATGCGGCGAACTGAATTATCCGCTTGGGATCCGGGCAGATACCGACGGCATCACCGATGATGAAGCGATCCGATGACGGCTTGACCCGAACGATGATCGGCAGGGCTGCGCCCTCTCCCGTCACGGCGACTTCGATGAAGATGTCCGAGCCGAGATTCTCGATCGCCGCGATCCGGCCCGACAGCAGTGCGGTGGCCGGCGGAGAGAGGTCGGCCGCCTCCGGCCGGAACGCCAGCGTCGCCGCGCCGGGAAACACCGCGCATCTGTTACCCGCTTCCGGAACCAACGCCTCAACCGGCATGACGTTGATCCTGGGGCTGCCTATGAACTCCGCGACGCGCAGATCGTGTGGATCGTGATAGAGCTCCTCGGGTGTGCCGACCTGGATCAACTCGCCGCCCATCATGACGGCGACGCGATCCGACATCGTCATCGCCTCCCCCTGGTCGTGCGTGACGAAGAGGAAGGTGCTTCCCAGGCGCCTGTGCAGGCCGGATATCTCGGCACGCATCTGCACCCTGAGTTTGGCATCCAGGTTGGAGAGCGGCTCGTCCATCAGAAACACCGCCGGATGACGCACCAGAGCGCGACCGAGCGCCGCGCGCTGTCGTTGCCCGCCGGACAATTGACCCGGCTTGCGGCCGAGCAGATGTGAAATGTCGAGTGCGGCGGCGGTTTCTTCCACCTCGCGGCGGATGGCGGTCTCGATGGCGCGTCGGCCCGGCATCAGGCCCCCGAGCAGCGGCATGCGCTGCAGGCCGCCAAGCCGCCGGACGCGCAGCGGCAAGGCAATATTGTCGAAGACCGAGAGATGCGGGTACAGGGCGTAGGATTGAAACACCATGGCCACATCGCGCTCCTTGGGGCGCAGGCCGTCCACGCTCCGCCCGGCGATCATCACTTCGCCGCTATCCTGCATGTCGAGGCCGGCGATGATGCGCAGCAGCGTGGACTTGCCGCATCCCGACGGTCCGAGCAGGGTCATGAATTCGCCGTCGCGGATGTCGAGCGATATGCCTCGCAGGATGAGTGCGTCGCCGTGGCGCTTGACGACGCTCTTCAGAGAGATGTCCGACATTGGCGCCCTTCGATCGTGGGCACGCGGTCCGGACGCTGCAAAGTGCGTCCGTCCATGCCGGAGTGGGACACGCCGAGATGGGCGAGCACGGTCGGCGCGATGTCGATAACGCAAGCCGCTTCCCCCCGTGCCAGGCCTGGAACAAAGCCGTTGCCGGAGACCAACAGAAATGGCGCCTGCTCAAATGCGGCGAGGCCGCCATGTTGACCACAACCAAGTCGGTCCGCTTTGCCCGACGCGGGCTTGGCGACGAGGCTCGTGCCACGCACGCCGTAGATATTTGGTTCGTCGCTGGCGCGCATGGAGACCGCAAAGGCCAGAGAATGATGTGGGGCCTGTCCGATCAGGCCGAGGGATTCGGCCGGCACAACGCGACCAACCCAATCGACGCGTTCCAAATGCGCGCGAAGCGCCGGGATGCGGCCCGCGTAGTCCGGGTGCACATAGATCAGGGCTGACGTCCCGTTCGAAACAGCAACGACATCACGAGAATTTTCCGAGTCCTTGAAGCCGGCCGAGATCAAGTCACGCTCGATGTCGATGACTCCCGAGACGGTCTGATGGCCATGATCGGAGCCGACCATGAGCAGGATATCCTCGCCCGCCGCCCGACAGGTTCGAACGGCTTCAATCACCTCCCGCGCGCGCAAGTCCGACTGCTTCAAGGCTTCGAGATAGTCGGCGGAACCCAGCGGATGATTATGCTGGGTCGCATCGGGATCTCCGAGCCACAGGACTCCCAGCGCCGGGCGTCGCGCGAACAGCACTTCGCGGATGAATCGCTCCGTCATCTCGCGGTCGCCGCTCAAGTTCGGCTCAACCCGCAATTGCTCTGCCTCCGGAACCGGCACCCGGCCCGGACCGAACGAGCCCGCGCGATGATAGACATACCCATAACCATCGGGGTCATGGGCATAGGCGGCGCCTGGCGAGACGTTGCTGAAGACGATCGCGCCACCGGCGTTGGCAAGACGTTCGGCCAGCGTAGGGACCGCCAACGATCGACCCGTCACCCGACGCTTGTGCTGCAGAAAGTCGGGATGACCGGCATCGTGCGGAACAAGCACTCCGTTCTCCATGAGCACCAGCGAATTGCCCTGTAATTCATGCCGGGCGGGATAGCATCCGGTGGCGATGCTTGCGGAGACCACGCGGGTGCAGGACGGGAATACTGTGCGGTAGTCAGGAAATGTTTCCGCAGATTTGGCGAAGGCGACCAGATTTGGCGTTGTCTCCGGAGAAATCTGGTCGCGTCTCAGTCCGTCGAGGGTAACGAGAATAGCGCGGCGCATCACGTCAGCTCCTCACGCAGTTCAGGGCGACTGCAAAGATGTCGAAATTGCGCAATGGAGCCACACCCAGTTCAACCTGATGCTGCGGCGTGACGGGATGGGAGAGCAGGAACGGCACTTGTTGCTCTGCAAGTCCGCCATGGGACCGCAAACGCTCTCCTGCGAGTTGCGACAGGTCGTGATCCTCTGCACGTGCGCCGATTGCTGTTCCCTTCTCCGCGATGATCGCAAGGTCGCCTTCACGATCCTCCGGAAGCTCAAAGCGTTCGCACGCCTGATCGCGGGACAGAGCGAATGCAACACCAGGAAGAGATCGAACAAGGCAAGCGACCACCTCGGGATCGAGATGCGGAGCAAACAGATGGACGCGCACGAAGCCGCCCATCGCCCCATGATGCCGGACAAAGGGATCGGTAATCGGACAGATCACGCGGGTGGCACCGCGCCCATATTCCGCATCGAGAACGTCGCCCAGATAAAGCACGTTGGGCTCGCCGTCGTCCGCCGCCATGTCATTCATCCCGTGGTCCGCGACGACACCAACGACCGCGCGCATGAAAGCGATGGCTTCCGGCTCGTCGGGGGCATATCTGTGCTGCACGTAATCCGAAAGCGACAGGTACATCAGATCGGTCGGCTGGATTTCGAGCAGTCGGATGCCGGCATCGAGTACGAACAGCGACAGATCGGCCGAATAGAGCTCGGGCGTTTCACGTCCGACCAGGCCTGTGACACCCTCGATACCGTTCTCCGCGAGCGTGCAGGAATGGGCTTTCTCCGCGGAGAACGCGATGCCGTCGAGCTGATGGCCCAGGGCCTTGCGCAGCTTGTCTTTGGCAGTGATCGCCACAACTCTGGCCCCGGCCTTTGCGAATGCCGCAAGAAGCGTCGGCGCGCGCATCGGCGTCGCATCGACCATCATGATTTCTTCGCCGGTCGCCCGGTCAAGATAGAAATTGCCCGACACCCCGTGCACCGCAGGCGGGACGCCGCAGACGATGGAAACATTGTTCGGGTTTGTGAAGGTCGGCATCGCGGCAAGCGCCACGGCGGCAAATCCGTCCCTGACCATTCGGTCGATGGCCGGTATCGCTTTCATTTTGCGCGCCGCCTCGAGATAGGCGGGGTCGCATCCGTCAAAGCATATGATGACGGTTGTTCGCACAGGCCAGGAATAATCGCGGCCGTTGACGGCGAGCGAAAGCGGGTGCGCGATTTCCGAAGTCATCGTTCTGCTTTCGTCGTGTGCGTTGGACGAGGCGCCGCATCCTCAAGCCAGCCGGCAATGCGCAACAGTTCGGCATCACGACCGTGACGACCGATCAACTGGACGCCGATCGGCAACCCGTGGCGACCCGTCAGAAGCGGCAGCGAGATGGTCGGCAAGCCGCACAGGCTCCAGGGCATCGACATGACACCGGAGCCCGGCCCATCCTCCAGCCGCGGCGCCTCGCCCGGCGCCGACAAGGTGATGATTGCGTCGATCTCGTCAAATAGCCGATCGGCTCGCGCGACAAGCCGGTCGGCCAGCGCGTCGAGGGCAAGATAGCGTGCGGCGGTGATCGCGCGTCCCGCCTCGATTCCCTGCCGCAGCGGCAGGCAATAGCGACGCATGGTTTCATCAGGTGCAGAGCCGAAGCGGTAAGCGAGATGTGCATTGAGCAGGCCTGTCGTGGTATCGAGCGCGTCACTGAATTCGGCGGGAAGATCGATCGGCTCGATCGTCGTCGGCAAGGCCTGGAGCAACGCTTCGATTGCAGCGCGGGCATCGTCATCGGCCGTCGCCCAGGCCGGTCCCTGCGCGAAACCGAGCCGGGGCGCTCGCACGGCGGGAACAATGTCAGCCAGAGCCGGATCGAAAGCGCCGGCGAACAGGCACAGGTCCGTCGTGGATCGCGCCAGCAACCCCAGATGCGCCAAGCGTGGCACCAGAACGTTCGCACCCGCCATGGACGTGAAGCCGAGCGAGGGTTTGAAGGCGAACGCACCGCAGAACGAGCCGGGAAGCGTGGTCGATGCCGTGTGTTGTGTACCGAGCCCGAGCGGCACCATATGGTCGACAACCGCGGCTGCGGATCCCGACGAGGACACGCCGGGCGAACGCGACAGGTCGAGCGGGTTGCGGGTTGGACTTGGATGGTACATCCCGAACTCGGATGTAGCGGTCTTGCCGATGATGATCGCGCCGGCCCGGCGCAGCATCGAGACGGCGACAGCATCCTTCGACGGCTGACGGCCGCGAAGTGTTTCGCTGCCGTATTCGGAAGGCATGTCGGCGGTGTCAAAGACATCCTTTACACCGACGGGAAGGCCATGCAGCAGACCAAGCGGCAAACCCGATGCGCACCAGGCATCTGCCAGCTTCGCGTATTCCCGCGCGCGTTCCGCATCGAGAAAAGCCCATGCCTTCACCTGGGGCTCGCGCGCCGCGATTCGATCAAGGCATGCATTCACCAGATCAGCGGAGCTTATCTGGCCTTGCTTGAGTTTGGCAGCCAGAGCGCTGGCGGACATCCGGTTTGGAGCTTCGTCGGAGGTGAACAACGGAGTTGGAGCTAACGACCGGCCAGTCGGCAAAAAGTCACTCTGCACGGAGCGAGTCGTCATCGGACGGGCGCCACCGTGTTGCAGCCCGAATCGGCCGATGACCGGAAGGCGGTGGCGGCAGGAACCGTGGCGATCCGTTCGTAATAGTCCCATGGCCGTCGGCTCTCGGCCGGCGATTTCACACGATAGACGCCGAGGTCATAGGCGAGACGGCCGTTGTGCTGAAGAACCGCCTGCCGCCCGAATTTGTCGACCGGAAGTCTGCGCATCTCAGCGTTGACGATCGCGGCATCGTCACTCTTCGCGTTTCTTGCAGCCTTGAGGAAATGCAGGACTCCCGCATAAACGCCGGCTTGTTCCCGCGTTGGCATTCGCCCGTGCGTTTTGAGGAATCGTGCGGCGAAATCGCGGGTGCCCTCGCTGTCGTCCCAATAAAAGCCTGACGTAATAATCAAGCCTTGCGCCGCTTCCAGTCCGAGGCTGTTGACGTCCGTGACGAAGGCATGAAGCGCCGCAATCTTTTGCGTGCGCATGATTTGGAATTGACCAGCCTGCTTGATCGAGTTGACTGTATCGGCACCAGCGCTTGCAAGTGCCACCACTTGCGCTTTTGAGTCCTGAGCTCGTAACAGAAGCGAGGCGAAATCAGCTGTATTAAGCGGATGACGTGCGCTGCCCAGCACCTTGCCGCCGCGTTCTCCGACAACGACGGCCGCGTCTTTCTCGAGGTCATGCCCGAATGTGTAGTCGGCTGTTAGAAAGAACCAGGATTTCTGACCCTGTTCTGCCAATGCAGCCGCCGTGCCACGAGCAAGCGAGTAGGTGTCGTCGGTCCAGTGGGTTACATAAGGAGAGCAGCGAGCCGCTGTTATGTCGGCGCTGGCAGCGCCCGACACCATCAGCGATCGCTTTTTCTCGGTTGCCAGCGCCATCAGGCCGAATACGGCGCCGGAATGAGGCAGGTCGACGCTGACGTCGACGCTTTGCCGGTCAAACCACTCGCGCGCGATTCCTGCAGCGACGTCCGGCTTGTTTTGATGATCCGCTGTAATAATCTCAACTGGAACGCCGTCGAGCAAGCCGCCAAAATCCGCGACAGCCATACGGGCGGCCAGAATCGAACCTGGCCCGCCGACGTCCGCAACCACCCCGCTTTGGTCGCCCATCACCCCAATGACGATTTTATTATCAGAGAACTGGGCCAGCGCCGACGGCGTCGATAGGCACGTAAGTACAAGCGAAATAAGGACTTTCTGTCGCATTTCGATAGGCTCCCGTTTCGTTAGGGGAGTAATAGCAAAGCAGCGCGACACATATGTGACATCTATGACCCATATGTACCTTGCCTTGTGGTTTTCGAGCAACCAAGGTTGGCTGCGGTGGATAGCGGGATCGAGGAACAGGTGAGCGTCGGAAAATCGATCGACATCGAAAACGGGGACGAACAGGCCGACGCTGCCTTGACGGCTCGAATTTGCTGGCACTATTTCAAGGAAGGCCAGACCCAGGACGTCATTGCGCAGCGGCTGAAGATCACGCGAAAGCGCGTCAATCGAATCCTGGGAGAGGCGCGTGAAAGCGGCCTTGTGCAGATAACGATCGCGGGCAATACGGGACCCTGCTACGAACTCGAAGCCCGCTTGGTCGCAAAGTTTGGCCTTCGCAACGCAGTGGTCGTGCCTGCACCAATTGGCGATACTGACATACGCAACCTGATCGGCGCCGCGGCGGGTCACTACATCTCGGAGAATTTGCCCGCTGCAGGCATGCTCGGCATCACCTGGGGCGGAACAATCAATGCTGCGGCTCAAAATCTCAGGCGCCGTGCCGGCGATGGCAGCCGCGTTGTCCTGTTATGTGGCGGGCTCGCGGAAAGCACCGCCATCAACCCCTACGACAATGCTGCGATGATGGCTCGTGCCCTGGGCGCACGATGCTACTACGTGACCGCACCGATGTTTGCGCCGACAGAGGATCTCCGCGATGCGCTTGTTTCAAGCGAGCCTATCCTTTCCGTATTGGCTATGGTCGCGGGGCTGGATATCGCGCTTCTGAGCGCGGTAGATTTGTCCGAGCAGTCGAAAGCGCTCGAATACGGCGTAATCTCCCGTGAAACCTGGCAGTCGCTGCGTGATGCCGGAGCCGTCGGCGACATTTGTGGTCACTATTTGGACCTTGATGGACAACCCGTGGAACATCCGCTGACAAAGCGCGTGATTCACCCAACGATCAGCAGCTTGCTCGAGGTGCGCGAACGCGTTCTTGCGGCCGGAGGCCTTCAGAAA
>Ga0193743_1001685_pt1 | contig 16201 bp, 18 predicted proteins | sample L2c2metaG_FD_143038 | JGI IMG/M metagenome (GOLD analysis project Ga0193743, IMG submission 143038) | Soil microbial communities from a riparian zone of the East river system, Colorado, United States - L2c2 | ecosystem: Environmental > Terrestrial > Soil > Riparian zone | place: USA: East River...
ACCGTCGCCGCCGTCGACAGCGCCGGCAACCTGGTCGTCGCCGTGCCGAGCGGCGGGTGGCTGAAGAGCTCGCCCGTCATACCGGGCCTGGGACTCTCGCTCGGCACCCGCGGCCAGACGATGTGGCTAACCGACGGACATCCCAACTCGTTGGCACCGGGCCGGCGGCCGCGCACGACGCTGAGCCCCACGATCGTCCTCCGTGAGGGCCAACCCTTCCTGGCCCTTGGTACGCCCGGCGGCGACCAACAGGACCAATGGACGCTCGAGGCGTTCCTCGCGGTCGCGGAGTTCGGGCTCGACCTGCAGGCCGCCACCGAGCTACCCGCGTTCCACATCGACCACTTCCCGCAGTCGTTCGCGCCGCGCACGGCCCGGCCCGGCGTGCTGGTGGTGGAACGCTCGGTCGGCCCGGCGGTGCTGGACGAGCTGCGGGCCCGGGGTCACCGGATCGACGCGGTGCCAGCCGGCACGCTCGGCAAGGTCTGCGCGGCCGGTCTCGATCTCGGTAACGGCTTCGTGCGCGTCGCGGCCGGCCCACGCGGACGCCAGGCGTACGCGGTCTGCAGATAGCTCACGGTGCCGTGTAGAGGATCCCGTCGGACCACACGTATCGGGTGCGGCCCCACTCGGCCGCCGTGGCCGCGTCGGCGAAGAACCCGTGCCCGTTCAGGTTGGCGCTGGTGTTACAGAGCACCGGGATGCCGCTGCGCCGCTCGTACTCCCGCAGGATCCGCACCGCCGCCGTGTCGGCGTCGTCGTCGACGGTCTGCAGCCGCGCGGTCCCGTCGAGGTGCAGGACGGCCGGGATCCGTTCGGCCCAGCCGGGCCGCGGCCGGTGCTCGAAGAGCATGTACGGGTCCGCGCCACCCGGGTCGAAGACCTCCGCGGAACGGGAAGCGAGGCAGATCGGAGCCACCGGCCGGTAGGCCGCCCGGCCCTTCATCTCGTTGAGTCGCGTCTTCATCGCGGCCGAGACGGCGGGTGCCAGGATGCTGCGGTTGCCCAGGGCCCGAGGGCCCAGCTCGGCGCGACCGTCGAGCACCACCACCGGCTCGCCCTCGCCGTGCAGGATCTCCGCCACCCCCGCGGGAGAGCAGGGCCGCGCGGGCCACGACGGTGTCGCGCCGCCCAGCATCGGCCCCTGGAAGACGTTCCACTCGAGGGCGGTCGACCGGTCCCGGGCGAATGCCTCGCAGGCGGCCGCGCCGATCGCCGCTCCGGCATCGTTGGGGAACGGCGGGACCCACACGTCGGCGAACAGCCCGCTGGCCCGGATGGCCGAGTTCCACTTGATGTTCAAGGCGCATCCGCCGCCGAGGCACAGGTTCGGTGGCGATCCGGGAAAGCGCCGACGCACGAACGCGGCCAGCGTGTCGAGCAATCGCGTGCCGAGGTAGGACTGCAGCGTCGCGATGAGGTCGGCGTCGGTGAGTCCGGGTAGCCGCTCGGTGCGCGCCGCGGTCAGCTTCTCGCTCAGCTCGACGCAGGCCTGGTCGGTGATCGGCGGGTTCTCGGCGATCAGGCTGTCCAGCACACCGAAGGCGTCCTCCCGCACGGTGCCCAGCGCGGCGTACGCCATCGCCTTGCCCGAAATCTCGAGGTGCTGGCGCTGCCGCGGCTCGTCGGCGGCGACGACGGCCGCGGGGATGCGGAAGGGCTCGAGCGGCCCGCACAGATGCGGAAAGACGTTGCCAATGGCCGGCAGAAGGGACCCGAGTGGGCGTACGGCGAGATCTCGCGGGCTCACCTGGTACAGCCGCGGCGTGATCCCGCCGTCCCAGACGAGGACCAGCGCGTCCTCGCCGCGCCGTGCGAACGGGCTCGTCGCGTACGCGGCCATGACGTGGCCCGTCGCGTGGTAGTAGCTGGAGTAGTCGAATCCGTCGACGCGCAGGACATGCCGGTCCATCGGCGTGCTGCCGCGTCCACTGTGCACGTAACCGGCGACCGGCGCGACCTGTGGGCGGCCGCGCCATCTCGTCGCGATGCTCGGGCGGCCGGTCGCCGCCTCGTCCCACCAACCGTCGAAGACGAACTGGTCCACCTCGGCCAGGGGGATGCCGTGCGCGGCCAGGATCTCACCGATCCGCTCGAGATCACCGAGCGTGCTGTAACGCAAGCCGTTGCCGATCTTCTCCGTCTCGACGCTGAAGAGCAGCCGGCCGTCCTGAACCACGGCGACGCCGCCGTCATGCGAGACCTTTACGCCGCAGATCAGCATTCCCGGCTCACCTCCGCCGCAGGGACCGGCTCCACAGTATGAGTACCGCCACGGGCCCGTCGCGTCACCGGATCGCGGGTCAGGCGACGCACCCTGATGCGACGACCCAGATGGACGGCAGGTTAACTCCGGGCCAATGGGTGGTTGCGCGGGCGGCGTGGCGCGATGAGGATCTATGGATTCCGACAAAGGAGTCGTCGATGTCTGATCTTGATCGCCGCACGTTGTTGCGCGGTGCCGCGGCCGTGGCCGGTGGGACCGTGCTCGGTGGACCGTTCCTCGGCTTCGTCAACCGCGACACCGCGGCCGCCCAGGTTGCCGGGCGGGCGCCGCTGGTCGACAGCGTCGCTGACCTGCGTGACGGCAAGGTCCGGCTGCACGTGCCGGCGGGCTTCCAATATCGCTCCTTCCACGACACCGAGGCGCCGGTCGTGCTCGACGACGGCACGGCGCTGCCCGGCCGGCACGACGGCATGGGCGCCTTCCGCGACCGCGGCGACTCGGTCGTGCTGATCCGCAACCACGAGGTCAACAACCCGGGCCCCGCCTTCGGCCCGCGTACGCCCTACGACCCGCAGGCCCGCGGCGGCACGACGACCGTGCAGGTCAGCCGGACCGGGGTGGTCGGCCGCGCGTACACCAGCGTCAACGGCACGATGATGAACTGCTCCGGCGGGCAGATGCCGTGGGGCTCCTGGGTGACCTGCGAGGAGACCGTCAACGGGCCGGACGTCGGCCCGGACTTCACCAACGCGTCCAACGTGCCGCTGACCCAGCCGCACGGGTATGTCTTCGAGGTGCCGGTGCGCGGCGAGGCCAGCGGCGAGCCGATCACCGCCGCCGGGCGGTTCACCCACGAGGCGGTCGCCTACGACCCGCACTCCGGCTATCTCTACCTGACCGAGGACAGCTTCGAGTTCCCGTCCGGTTTCTACCGCTATAAGCCGCGCCGGGACCCGATGAAGGTGGGGCACCTCGACAACCAAGGACGGCTGCAGATGCTGGCCGTCCGCAACCGCCCCAACATCCACCTCGAGGCCGACCAGCGGCGCGGAGCCACGTACGACGTGAAATGGGTCGATATCGATGACCCGGCGCCGCGCTTCCCCTACACGCCCGGGGAACAGGCACCGACCACAAACGACGATGCGACGGTGTACGTGCCGAAGCAGGGTTGGGCGCAAGGCGCGGCCTACTTCTCCCGGCTGGAGGGCGCGGCCTACGACGACGGCGTCGTCTACTTCACCTCCACCCAGGGTGGCGGCGCGGCGGAGACCGAGCTCGGCCCGCACGCGGTCGGCGGCTACGGCAACGGGTCCGGCCAGATCTGGGCCTACTACCCGAAGCACCAGGTGCTGCGCGCGATCTACCAGTCGCCGGGTCCGGACACGCTGGACTTCCCCGACAACGTCACCACCAGTCCGCGTGGCACGCTGGTGGTCTGCGAGGACAACACCAACGACAACTACCTGCGCGGGCTGACCCGGCAGGGCGAGCTGTTCGACATCGCGCTCAACCGGCTGACCTCGAGCACCGGCACGTCCCGGTTCAACGACGAGTTCGCCGGTTCGACGTTCAGCCCCGACGGGCACACGCTGTTCGTGAACATCCAGGCCGGCGCCGGGATGACGTTCGCGATCTGGGGCGACTGGCGCAAGATCGGCGTCTGACCTCAACGACGGGCGGCGGCTGGGTACGGTGGGTGCGTGCTCGCCCAGGTCGCGACCTTCGCCGCCGCCCGCGCGCTGCGCCTTCCGCCGGCCGTCCGCGGCAAGGTCAGCGACCGCCGTCACCAGCGGGTCCGGGCCCGTGACGGTGTTGTGCTGGTCACCGACCACTACGCCACCGACGTGCCGGACGCCGGGACCGTGCTGATCCGCACGCCCTACGGGCGGGGCGGGCCGATCACCCTGTTCGGGCGGCTCATCGCCGAGCGCGGGCTGCACACGGTGATCCAGTCGTGCCGTGGCACCTACGGGTCCGGCGGCACCTTCGACCCCATGCTGCACGAGCGCATCGACGGCATCGACACGGTCGACTGGCTGCGCCGGCAGCCCTGGTACAACGGCAACCTGGCCATGTTCGGCTCCAGCTACCAGGGCTTCGCCCAGTGGGCGGTGGCGCCCTACGTCGGCGACGAGCTGCGCGCGATGGTGCTGGTCTGCACCACCTCGTCGGCGCGCGACTCGACCTACGCCGGTGAGGCGTTCGCTCTTGACACCGCGCTGACCTGGGCGGAGCTGCTCAGCGCCGAGGGGCAGCCGTTCTTCACCCGACAGCGCGAGCTCAAGCGCGGGCAACCGAGGCTGCGGCGCGGCCTGGCCACCCTGCCGTTGGAGACGGCCGACCGGGTCGCCGTCGGCGCGCCGGTGCCGTTCTACCAGGACTGGCTGCGCGAGGTCGAGCCGGAAGCCAGGTACTGGGCCGAGCGCCGGTTCGACGACGGTGTCCCGTCGGTGCGCGCGCCGGTCGCGATGATCACCGGCTGGCACGACATCTTCCTGCCCGCCCAGCTACGCGACTACGCGGCGCTGACCGCGGCGGGCGCCTCGCCCTACCTGATGATCGGCCCGTGGACGCACGGCAGCCCGGGTCTGTTCGGCGCCTGGATGCGCGAGGGGCTGGCGTTCCTCTGCGACCGGATGCCGGGCGGCACCGACGCCGCCGCGGCGCTGCGCAACTCGGCGACGACGCCGCGCCCCGGCGGTGTCCATCTGCACGTGGCCAACGCGGGGTGGCGGGCGTTTCCGAGTTGGCCGCCGCCCGGCAGGCCCGGCGAGGTCTTCCTGCACCCCGACGGCGGGCTGGGCGCGGGGCCGGGAACCGGGGAGCCGTCCGCGTTCTACTACGACCCGGCCGACCCGACGCCGTCGCTGGGTGGGGCGGTGCTGGCCGCCAACAAGGCCGGCCGGGTCGACAACCGGCCCGTCGAGGCGCGGTCCGACGTGCTGGTCTTCACCGGCGAGCCGGTGGAGACGCCGCTCGACCTGGTCGGCGAGGTGTCCGCGACCATCCACATGCACGGTGAGCCGGAGTTCTTCGACGTGTTCGTGCGGCTCTGCGACGTCGACCCGCGGGGTCGCTCGTGGAACGTCTGCGACGGGCTGGTCCGGGTGGTGCCGGGCCGGTTCCCGCGGGACGCCGACGGGGTGACGCGGGTGGCGGTGCCGATGTATCCGACCGCCTACCGGTTCGCACCCGGGCACCGGATGCGGGTCCAGGTGACTGGCGGGGCGCATCCGCAGTGGGCCCGCAACCCGGGCACGGGTGAGCCGCTGGGCAGCGCGGTCGCGCTGCGCGGTGGCCGCCGGTGGGTCTTCCACGACGCGGCACGGCCTTCGTCGGTGCGTTTCACCGCCACCTAGCCATCCGGACAAATCGGATTAACGCGACGATGACTCGCGCCTTTCTCAGTTTTCCCACGAGTCCCATTTCCGGCAAATAGCCTAAATCCGCCGACGGGTGGTCGGCGATTTATCGGAAGGGGGACCGGACGGTGAAGTCTGCTCTGACGCGTGCGCTCGTCACCGGTGTGCTGGCCGGCGCGGCGGCGGTCGCCCTGCTGCCCGACGTGGCCATGGCCGCCTCGACCGCCACGGTGGTCGCCGGCGGACCGCTCAACCTTCGCGGTGGACCGTCCACGGCGGACACCCGTACCGGCTCGGTGCCGGACGGCAACAAGGTCGCCGCGGTCTGCCAGGAGTTCGGCGAGCAGATCAAAGGCACCCAGCGGACCAGCCCGTACTGGGACAAGCTGACCAACGGCAGCTACGTCGCGGACGCGTACCTGCGCTGGTCGCCGTCCCGTCCCGCACTGCCCTGGTGTGCCGCGAAGGGCGCCAGCGTGGCCACCGTCAGCAGCGGCGGCGGCCCGGCCAACGTGCGGGCCGGCGCGAGCACCCGCAGCGCCCGGATCGGCACCGTGCCCAACGGCCACACGCTCGCCGTCAACTGCCAGGTATGGGGCGAGAAGGTGGTCGGGCACGTCCGCACCACCAACGCCTGGGACCGGTTGACCGACGGCCGGTATGTCTCCGACGCGCTGGTCGGGTACAGCAAAGGCATGCCGGTCCTGCCCTGGTGCGGCCAGGTCCCGCCGGTGGTGCCGCCGGCGGGCTCGGCGCAGTTCCTCGCCCGGGTCGCCGAACCGGCCAAGCTCGGCTTCAAGAAATACCGCGTCCCGGCGTCGGTGACGATCGCGCAGTCGATCCTGGAGTCCGGCTGGGGCCGGTCCTACCTGTCCCGGCGCGACCACAACTACTTCGGCATCAAGTGCTTCGGCGAGCCGGGCACGATCGCGCTGGGCTGCCGCTCCTACGCGACCCGCGAGTGCGAGGGCACCAAGTGCTACGACACCACGGCGACGTTCCGGGCCTACAAGAACGTGACCGCTTCGTTCGCCGACCACGGCTACTTCCTGACCGTGAACGACCGCTACGACAACGCGTTCCGCTACAGCACCAATCCGAACCAGTTCGCCAAGGAGATCGCCAAGGCGGGGTACGCGACGACTCCCTCGTACGCGAACGACTTGATCGACCTGATGAAGGAGTACGACCTCTACCGGTATGACCCCGCGTCCCGTGCCTAGAGGTGCCGGCTTGTGTCGCGGACGCGGTGCTGTTTGAGCCTGGCCCGTTCGACGGCCGCCTGGCGGGCCTCGCGGCGCCGGGTCTCGTAGGCGACTTCGCGGCTCAGCCGTTGCCAGCTCTCCCAGCGGCGCGGGCTCAGATCGCCGGACTCCAGCGCCGCGCGGACGGCGCAGCCGGGCTCGGCCTGGTGGGTGCAGTCGGCGAACCGGCACGCCGCGACCATCTCGGCCACGTCGGCGAACGCCCGGTCGAGGCCGGCGGCGCCGTCGAGCAGGCCGACCTGGCGCATGCCGGGGGTGTCGAGCACCGCGCCGCCGCCGGGGATCGGGATCAGGGCCCGGTAGGTGGTCATGTGGCGGCCCTTGCCGTCGGTCTCGCGGACCGCGCGGGTGCCCATCACCTCGGCTCCAGCGAGCGCGTTGACCAGCGTCGACTTGCCGGCACCGGACGGGCCGAGCAGGCCCAGCGTGCGGCCGGGGGCGACCAGCGGGCGGATCTGGTCGAGGCCGGTGCCCAGGCGGGCGCTGACCGTCAGCACCTCGACGCCGGGCGTCGCGCGAGCCAGGTCGGCGGCCACCGCCACCGGGTCGCGCACGGCGTCGCTCTTGGTGAACACGACCAGCGGGCGGGCGCCGGAGTCCCAGGCGAGAGCGAGCAGCCGCTCGACGCGGCCGATGTCGGGCTCCGGGTCGAGCGGCTCGACCACGGCGGCGACGTCGAGGTTGGCCGCCAGCACCTGGCCGGACGAGTCCTTGTCGGCGGTGCGCCGGATTATCGCAGTGCGCCGGGGCAGCACCGCCTCGATCGTGACCCGGTCGTCGGGCCAGGTGCGCACCAGCACCCAGTCGCCCGCGCAGGGCAGCCGCACCGAGTCGCGGGACGCGGCGGCGAGCACGGCGCCGGCCAGGCTGGCGCGGACCGGACCGCCGGCGGCCAGCACCGTGCAGACGCCGCGGTCGACCCGGGCCACCCGGCCCGGAACCACGTCGGCGTCGAGCACCGGCAGGTCGGCGGAGAACGCGGCGTCCCAACCGAGGGACGCGAGATCAAAGGTCATGGGTGCCTTTCGTTGTTGGCATCGACGGTAGGCCGCCCTCGGTAGGGCCGAAACCGAATTCCGGTGGGGCCAACGACTAGGGTGGTGCTGCGCGTCGTTAAGGGGGCTTTCGTGAGCACGGATCCGCTGTCACTCATGGCGGAGGTCAACCGCGCGACTGAGCGGTTGATCGCGACGGCGGCCGGGTTCGACGAAGCGGCCGTGGCGGCCCCGTCCGCGCTGCCCGGCTGGACGCGCGGGCACGTGCTGGCCCATGTCGCCCGCAATGCCGACGGCCTGCGCAACCTGCTGACCTGGGCCCGCACCGGAGTGGTGACCCCGCAATACGCGCCCGGCCAGCGCGAGGCCGACATCGCCGCCCAGGCCGGCCGGCCGGCCGCGGTGCACCTGGCCGACATCCGCGAGTCGGCACAGGCCTACGCGGCGGCGGCCGACGCGCTCACCCCGCAGCAGTGGTCGACGATCCTCGACATCCCCGGCCAGCCGCAGGCCGCCGTGTTCGGGGTCTGGCGCCGGCTGCGCGAGGTCGAGGTGCACCACGTCGACCTGGCGGCCGGCTACGGCCCCGACGACTGGCCCGACTGGTTCGGCCACCGCCTGCTGCACGAGGTGACCAGCGGGCTCGGCGACGCGCCGCCGCTGGTGCTGCGCCCGCGGGGCGCCGGCCACCCGCTCGAGATCGGCACCGGCGGCCCGGTCGTGTCGGGCTCGGCGTGCGCCCTCGCGGCCTGGCTCACCGGCCGCTCCGACGGCGCCGGCCTCACCGTCTCGCCGGACGGTCCGCTGCCCACCCCGCCCGCCTGGATTTAACGCTTCGCCGCTATTTGGGAGATTCCGCCATGTCCTCGTACACCGGAAACGTCGAGCCTGGCGGCGCGCCCGCCGTCCGCGAGCTGCCCGGCCTGCGCATCAGCAAGGTCTCGGTCGGCCCGATGGACAACAATGCCTACCTGCTGGAATGCCTGGGCACCGGCGACCTGCTGCTGATCGACGCGGCCAACGAGGCGCCCCGGCTGCTGGAGCTGGTCGGTGACCGCCCGCTGTCCGCGGTGGTGACCACCCACCAGCACATGGACCACTGGGTGGCGCTGGAGGAGGTCGTGGCGGCGACGGGCGCCCGCGCGCTGGCCCACCCCGACGACGCCGAGGGTCTGCCGATTCCGACGTCGCCGGTGGCCGAGGGCGACCGGATCCCGGTCGGCGACTGCGAGATCGAGGTCATCCACCTGGTCGGCCACACGCCGGGCTCGATCGCCCTGCTCTACCGCGACCCGTCCGGCACGCCCCACCTGTTCACCGGCGACAGCCTGTTCCCCGGCGGCGTCGGCAACACCCACGACGACGCCGCGGCGTTCGCGTCGTTGGTCGACGACGTCGAGCACAAACTGTTCGACGCCCTCCCGGATGAGACCTGGTTCTACCCGGGCCACGGCAACGACTCCACCCTCGGCGAGCAGCGACCGTCCATCGCCGAGTGGCGCGCTCGGGGCTGGTGATGCCCGAGCGGTCAGCTATCGCTGAGTAGCACCGCTCGCGCCTTCGCGTACTTCCTCCGCAGCCGGTCCGCGGTCGCAGCCTCGAGCAGGGCCAACCGCTCCTCACTGCCGTTCGTCGCGTTGTCTGACAGCTTGACGAGCCGGCCCAGCGGATCGGCGGCAGCACGGCGGATCGCGTCCAGGTAGGTCTCGCCGTCGCGGTGCGAAACCGAATCCACCGCCGAGACAACCCGCTCCGAGTAGCCCATTGCCCGAAGTTGGTTGAGGGTCACGCCGCAGTCCTCAACGACGTCATGGAGCAGCCCTGCCATGACCGCCTCGTCGCCGTGCTCAACCAGCGCTGCCGCGACCGTCCGCGGGTGCTCGATGTATGGCAGCCCGGCCTTGTCGACCTGGCCCTCGTGGCAGCGGGCAGCGAACGCGTCAGTCTCCTCGACGGTCGGCATCGGCGCTTGCCCTCCATTCCTCGACGCTGGCGGTGGACGAGACCTGGTTCTACCCCGGGCCACGGTAACGACTCCACCCTGGACGCCGAACGGCCGTCCCTCCCGGAGTGGCGCGAGCGCGGCTGGTAGGTCAGAGCCGCCCGGCGAAGGCTGCCAGCTCGGCGACGAACAGCTCAGGCTGTTCCCAGGCGCCGAAGTGGCCTCCGCGGGGCGGCTCTCCCCAGTGGACAATGTTCGCGAAGCGGCGCTCGGCCCAGCGGCGGGACGGGCGGGGCACCTCCTTCGGGAACACCGTGCAACCGGTCGGCACGCGTACGACGTCGTCGGTCGCGGTCGTGAACCAGCGTGACACCTCGGCGATGCTCTCCCAGTAGAGGCGGGCCGATGACGCGCCGGTGCCGGTCAGCCAGTAGAGGGTGACGTTGTCGAGGACCTGGTCGCGGGTGAGCACCGTGGTCAGGTCGCCGTCGTGGTCGGACCAGGCCCAGATCTTCTCGACGATCCAGGCGCACAGGCCGGCAGGCGAGTCCACAAGGGAATAGCCGAGCGTCTGCGGGCGGGTGGCGTGCACGGCCGAGTAGCCGGAGCCGTCGCGTTCCCGCCCGGCCAGATCGTCCAGGGCCGCCGCCTCCGCCGGCGTGAGGTCGGTGCGGATCGGTGCGACCAGCGGGGGTACGAGGTGGATGCCCAGCAGCCGCTCCGGCGCCTGCAGCGCGAGGCTGGTGGAGACGCTGGTGCCCCAGTCGTTGCCGACGGCGATGAAGCGGGGATAACCGAGCGCGGTCATCAGCTCGGCCCAGGCCCGGGCGATCCGGTGGATGTCCCACCCCGGCGCGGTGGGTTGCGCGCTGAAGCCGTAGCCGGGGAGCGACGGCACCACCACGTCGAAGCCGGCCGCCGCCAACGGCTCCAGCACGGCCTCGTACTCGAAGAACGATCCGGGCCAGCCGTGCGTGAGGATGACCGGCAGCGTGCCGCTGGACCGCCGGTGCAGGACGTGGATGTCCAGACCGTCGATGGTCACGCGGTGCTGCGGGATCTGGTTGATCCGCGCCTCGGTCGCCCGCCAGTCGTAGCCGTCGGCCCAGTAGGCGACCAGATCACGCAGATAGTCCACGGGTACGCCCTGCGCCCAGCCGTCGACCGGCGCCGGCTCCGGCCATCTCGTGGCGCGGAGCCGGCGGCGCAGGTCGTCGAGCGCCCCCGGCGGCGTCGCGATCCGGAACGGCGTGGGCATGGCGGTCAGAAGCCGGGGAACGCCCGGCGCAGCTCGTCGAGGCTCAGCGGGCCGTCGAGCTTGGCCGTCGCCGCGCCGAACTCCGGCTTGAGCCGGCCGGTGACCAGCCGCAGCCAGGTCTCGGCCGGCAGGCGCAGGGTGCCGTCCGGGTCGGCCGGCGCCTCGGCCAGGGACATCTCGGGACCGAGGACCAGACCGAACGATTCCGGGACGTCGGTCAGCTCGACCGCCAGCGTCGCGGTCTTGCCGTCGAGGTGCTCGGGCTTGGCGACCCAGGCGAAAATGTGGGCCATCTGGCCGAGCAGCAGCGGTGCCGCGTCGGCCGCGACGGTGGCCGCCGGGTCGAAGGCGACCGCGACGTCCCAGGCGTGCAGCGCGAACTCGGAGAGCCGCATCGTCGCGGATGCGGCGACGTCGACGGGTGCCGGCATCCAGGCATAGCTGACCCGGACCGACTCGCGTTCCGCGTCGCTGAGCGACTCGTAGCGCTTGACCAGGGCCTCGTCGGCCGTGACGACCCACTCGGCACGCTCCTCGCGGGACGCGTTGTCCCACTTGGCCCAGACGCCCTTGTTGAACTCGCCGTCCGGCGCCGCGCCGCCGGTGATGCCGGCCTCCAGCGTCGCCAGGTTGATCTCGGCGCCGCTGCCGAGGTGGCTGAGCACCTGGGAGACGTCCCACTCGCTGGCGCCGGAGGGGCGGGCGAGGTCGACGGCGGTGAACCGGGCGACCTGGGCGGCGAGGTCGTCGTGGCCGGTGCGCAGCACCGCGATGACGCGGTCAGCGGAGGATGCCATGCGGGTTGCTCCAAACACGAGGGGTGCGTTCGCGAACGAGCCTATGCCGCCGCCGCGCCGTCCCGGAAATGTCAGGGGTCGCCGATAGCGTCGGCATCGACACAGATGAGAGAGGTGGGGCCATGCTCCGGGGGATCGCGACGATGAGCTACTGGACCGACGACCTGGCCGCGGCCAAGCGATGGTATTCCGACCTGCTCGGCATCGAGCCCTATTTCGAGGTCCCGGGTGGTTATGCCGAGTTCCGGCTCGGCGACTATCAACAGGAGCTCGGCCTGATCGACCGCACGTTCGCCCCCGAGGGCACGGAGACCAGGTCCGGCGGCGTGGTCGCCTACTGGCACGTCGACGACGTCGACGCCGCGCTCGACCGACTGACCAGCCTGGGCGCGACGGTCCGCGAGCAACCCCGCGACCGTGGCGAAGGCTTCATCACAGCCACGGTCACCGATCCCTTCGACAACATCCTGGGGATCATGCACAACCCGCACTACCTCGACGTCCTAGCAACGCGGTAGCCGGAGAGGTATACCGCGAAGTATCCTCGGTGGTATGAGTGCCACCACGATCAAGGTCGAGAGTTCGGTTCGTGACCGACTAGCGGTGCTCGCTCGTGAACGCGGCGTCACGATGGGCGCGTTGCTGCTGGAAGCGACCGAGCGGCTGGAGCGGGACGCGTTTTTCGCGCGTGCCCAGGCCCAGCTCGAGCAGCTGCGCGAGGAGCACCCTGACGCGTGGGAGAGCGACCGGGCGGAGTCGCGGGCCTGGCAGCAAGGCACCGACCGCGACGGCGTGCGGGATGGAGACGAGCCAGGATGGTGGGAGTGACGCAGATCGAGACCGGCGACATCTGGCTCGCCATCCTCGATCCGGCTGTCGGGCAGGAGCGCGGCGGCCGGCGTCCCGTGGTAGTGGTCTCCGCCAGCGCCATGCACACCCTGCCGATCAACATGACCGTGGTGGTCCCGTTGACCAGCAACGACCGCGGGCTGATTACCCAGCCTCGGGTGTTCAGCCAGACCGCGGGCCTGCGCCGGCCGAGCGTCGCCCGTCCCGAAGATGTCCGGGCCATCGACGCGTCGCGGCTCAGCCGGCGGCTCGGCCGGGTCAGCCCCGAGGAGCTCGCCGACATCCGCAAGGTGCTCCGCTACTTCCTCGACCTCTGAGCCGAAATCAGCCGAACTTGGCGAAGACCGTCGCGACAATCTCCTCCGGCGCGGGCATGGCCGCGATCTCGGTCGACACCTCGACCGCCGCGGCGCGCAGGGCGGCGTCGTCGACGAGGCGGCGCAGGACCGCGGCGTCGATTTTCTTGACGGCCAGGGCCAGCCCGGCGCCGCGGGTGGCGACAACCTGGCCGTTGTGGGCGCGGTCGCCCGGTCCGGGGGTCATGAGCTGCGGCACACCGGCCGCGAGCGCCGCGAAGATCGTGCCCGCGCCGCCGTGGTGCACGATCGCGCTCGCCGTCTCCAGCGCCTCCGGCAAGGGCGCCCAGCCGGTCGCCCGCACGTTCGGCGGCAGGGTCCGGCCGCTGAGCCGGTCGGCCGCCCGGAGCAGCACAAACTCGGCGTCGACGGCGGGCGCGAGCCGCACGATGCGGTCCAGCACGGAGGTCGATCCGGGCCCGGCGATCGTGCTGTGGCTGACCAGGATCCGGGGGCGTTTCCCCGGCTCGCGCAGCGATGAAGGGAGGCTCGCGCCGCCGCCATACCCGACCGGTCGCATGGGCTGACCGTTCACACCGGGCACCAGGCTGCCGGGACAGATCCGCAGCACCGCGGCGCTGGCCGGCACGTCGACCCGCGGCCGCATCTTCGCGGTCGTCACCGCCAGCAGCAACGCGTCGTCGAAGAGCGTGTTGCCGTGCAGCACCGCCGGCACACCGTGCCGCGCCGCGGCGACCGCGCCGGCGCCGGCCAGCGGCTCGTGCACGACCACGTCCGGGCGCCAGCGGCCAATCAACTCCGTGGTGGCGCCGACCAGTTGGTCGTTGACCGCGCCGAAGATGTGCCCGACGGCGCTGGTGCCGGCTTTCCCGACGATCTCCTTGGCCATCACCCGTGGGTGGCGCAGCATGGCCCCGATGGCGATCCGCCCGAAGTTGAACGGCCCGGCGAGGTCTTCGACCGGGAAACCGGCCGGCGGCCGGGTCGCGGCGTCGCCGCCCGATGCCACCAGCACCTCGTGCCCGGCGCTACGCAGGGCCTCGGCCAGCGGGATCATCGGATACAGGTGGCCGATCAACGGGGCTGCCACGAACAGGATCCGCACGGATGGTCCTCTTCTCGGGTCGGGCCGGCTCCTTCACATCCTGCCCCCCGATCGCCAGCGGGCCGGGGAACAGGTCGGTGAACAACCGGGCGGGCCATTGCGGCGCTGGTAGGTTCGAGCCCATGGCCAGGGTGATCTTCGGTATGACCGTGTCGATCGACGGCTACGTGGCCGACGCCGCCGGCAGCGCCGCAGCGCTCTACCCGGACCTCGCCGAACTGCGTCCGACCCACTACATGACCGAGATGATCGACGAGACCGGCGCCGTGCTGATGGGCCGGCACACGTTCGCGATGGGCGACCCCGACAGCTACGCGGGCCGCTACGAGTTCCAGGTGCCCATCGTCGTCGTCACCCACGAGCCGCCGGCGGTGCGCCCGCGCGAGTCCGACCAGCTCACCTTCACGTTCGTCACCGATGGCGTCGAGGCCGCGGTCACGGCCGCCAAAGCCAAGGCGGGCGACCGCGACGTCACCTGCGTCGGCGGCGTCGACCTCGGCCGCCAGTTGCTCACCGGCGGCCTGGTCGACGAACTGCGGCTCGACGTGATGCCGGTGCTGCTCGGCGGCGGTCAGCGGCTCTTCGAACCCGACACCGACCTGACCGCCCTCGGGCTGCGCAAGAAGTCGGTGCTGGAGGTCGGCCCGCGCACGTCGCTGCGGTTCACGGTGACCCGATGAGGCATATCGCCTTCGACCGGCTGCACAACTTCCGCGACGTCGGCGGCACCGCGCCTACAAGCAGGCCACCATCGCCCCCGACGTCGAGCCGGTCCGTTTCCTCGCCGACCGCAACGCCGAGGTCCTGGTCGACGGCGTGGCCCCGGCCGAGGCGATGCGCCTGACGCTGAAGGAACTGGCCGCGACGCACGGCTCGGCCCACGACTACGCCCGCGACCGGCTCGGCGCCGACGACGCCCTGCTGGCCGCGCTGAGGGCCGGCCTGCTCGACCCGTAGGGTGGGCGGTATGCGGGTGGCGTACGGAGCCGACGACGCGAACGAGACCACGCGGGCGGTGCAGCAGGCGCTCGCCGACCGGGGCATCGAGGTCGTCGACGTGACCGCCGACAAACCCTGGCCCGACATCGGCGCCGCCGTCGGCCGCGCCGTGGTCACCGGCGCCGCCGACCTGGGCGTGGTGCTCTGCTGGACCGGCACCGGCACGGCGATCGCCGCCAACAAGGTGCCCGGCGCCCGCGCCGCGCTGGCCTGGGACCCGTGGATCGCCGCCGGCGCTCGCAAGTGGAACGACGCGAACGTGCTCGCGATGAGCCTCAAACGCCTGGCCCCTGACGTGGCGGTCGAGGTGCTCGCCGCCTTCCTCGACACCACCGCCCCGGACCCCGACGAGGCCGCCAACATCGCCCGGCTCGGTGCCCTCGATGCCTGAACTGCGCCGCGCCACCCCCAACGACCTGGCCGCCATCCTCGCCGACCTCCCCGCCTACTGGGGCGACCGCGACGTCCGCCACCTGCATCACCCGATGTTCGTCCGCGAGTTCGGCGACACCGCCTTCGTCGCGGGCACGGTCGACGGCTACCTGTTCGGCTTCGTCGCCCCGGCTCACATCGGCTACATCCACGCCGTGGCCGTCCACGAACGCCAACGCGGCACCGGCCTCGGCCGCCACCTACACGCGGCGTTCGCCGACGCGGCCCGCGCCCGCGGCGCCACCCGCCTCAAGGCGGTCACCGGCCCGGCCAACACGGAGTCGATCCGCTTCCACGAACGCCTCGGCTTCACCGCCTGCCTGATCCCCGACTACAGCGGCCCCGGCCAAGACCGAATCATCTTGAGCCGCGACCTGCCATAGAACGCTTAACGTCAAAGACGTGCATTGCTCGGGTCCGCGCTGCGCACGACCGCCGCTCCCGCCAGACAGCGCTCCGCTGCCAGCTTCGCGGGCGGTCGCTCCTACCCCACGGTGAACGACCCGGGCCGGGTGTATGTCTCGGCCCGTACCGAAAGACCCACCCCAACCCAGCCGCGACACGCCCGTCATCGGCCGCGCCCGAATCTGGTCCCCTGCGGGAGATCGAGCCGGGCCCGGTCGCGCAGGTGGGCAAGGGATTCTTCGCCG
>Ga0193743_1001686_pt1 | contig 16188 bp, 8 predicted proteins | sample L2c2metaG_FD_143038 | JGI IMG/M metagenome (GOLD analysis project Ga0193743, IMG submission 143038) | Soil microbial communities from a riparian zone of the East river system, Colorado, United States - L2c2 | ecosystem: Environmental > Terrestrial > Soil > Riparian zone | place: USA: East River...
AGCTTCGTCGCAGCATTCCTGGTGCCGCGCGTGCGGTCCGTCCTGCGTCCATCGCCATATCGAGATACGCGCAATCTCGTGCTCATCTCCCCACAGGGAACCATGGACCGCGAAGCTCCGTTGATGCGTATGCGCTATCTCCGTTTCTGGCGTGACCGCGCAACCCACATGTTCTCGGAGATTGCGTTCTATGGCCCTATCGTCAAACAGGTTCGCACTGCGTCGCATCACACTCCCGAACTCCACATTGCGCGTGTCAGCTCCAACCTCTTTCCCATGCTCGGCATTCAGAGTTCTTCGCCTGTCGCAACATCAGAGCTGCCGATTCTTCTAGTGAGCCCGGCCACCTGGCAACGTCAATTTCATGACGAATCCGTTACCCCTGGCACCGCCATCAAGATTGGAATACGGAAGGCGATCTTCGGAGGGATACTCCCGGATGGCCAGTGGCAACTTCCCGGCAGCTTCGATGCATGGCTGATTGAATCCGGCTCCGATACGTCTGCCATCCCCGATACTGCGCGCGGCTACATTCTTGCGCACCGTATCTCTTCGGAAGAAAACGAGAAACTTGGCGGACGGTGGAACATGGCTGCGCCCGAGCCTGACGGTGATCTCGGAAATTATGAGTGCATCTCCCTTTCTTCCATGGAAAGCACTCCCGTAAGGATTTATCTCTTCACAATATTTCTGGCGCTGCTGGCGCTTCCTGCAACCACGTCCATTCCGCTGGGCGAATATCCCCTTGGCTCTGAACATATCTCCTGGGCTCTGCGGCTCCGGCGTTGGATGTTCCTCGGCATCAAGTTCAGCCTCCTGCTTCCCAGCATCTACTTCGGTTCACTGGACCTCGCCTATTCCTTCTCTGTTTCTACGTCCGGGGCACAGTACATCCAGATCGTCACATCGTTTCTGATGGCTCTCTTCAGCTTTCGCTGGGCGCTCAAGGATCAACGACGCCGTTGCCCTGTCTGCCTCTCAACTCTCACCAATCCAGCACGAGTCGGAGAGCCCTCCCGCAGCTTCCTTGGCTGGAATGGGACCGAGCTCATCTGTACCGATGGTCATGGGCTTCTGCACGTCCCCGAGCTCCCAACCAGCTGGTTCGCCACGCAACGCTGGCTCTATCTTGATTCATCCTGGAGCAGTGTCTTCATCAGCAGTGTCTAGCGTGAATTGAACAATGCGACGCTGTGGGCAGCACTGTCTCCTCAACGCGCGACCGCGTGAAAGGCCGAGGCGTCGGGCAGGAAGTAGAAGACGATGGCCAGAATGATGTAGACAGCCAGGAGCTGCGTGCCCTCGAGCCAGTTGGTCTCCCCGTCAGCGGCGACCTGGCCCATAATCAAAACGGAGAGGAAGATCGCCAGAACCTCCGCTGGGGAGAAGGCGAGATCCATCGGGCGCGGGCCGATGAAATGACTCAAAATCACCAGAAGCGGCGCGACCAGAAGCGCAATCTGCAAGCTGCTTCCGACAGCGATGCCGAAGGAGAGCTCCATGCGATCCTTCATGGCGGCGAGGATTGCGGTACTATGCTCGGCGGCATTTCCGATGATGGCAACCACGATGACGCCGACAAAGATCTCCGTCATGCCAAAGGCCTTGGCGGCTTCGTGAACAGAACCCACGAGGATTTCGCTGATCCATGCGATAAAGGCCGTGGCAATTGCCAGGATAAGAACAGCTTTGCCGAGGCTCCACGCTGCTTGCTGCTCTTCCTCCGAGGAAACGGGTTTGCCCTGAAAAAGAGTCTTGTGTGTGTAGAGAGAAAACAGGAGATGGGCCGCATAAGCGCAAAGCAGGACGATGGCGATATCAAGGCCCAGGGCGTTCTCCGGAGCCGCGTTGCCCGAGCCCTGAAGGTAGTGGAAAGCAGCAGGAATGATCAGGCCGACGGCGGCGAGGGTGAGGAGAATGGCTTGAGCGCTGGCAGCAGTCGCATTAAATTTTTGCGTCTTGTAGCGAAAGCCTCCGGCGACGGCGGAGGCGCCGAAGACTAGCAGAATATTACCGATGATGGATCCGGTAAGCGATGCCTTGACGACATCGTAGAATCCCCTTTGTAGAGCGGCAATCGCGATGATCAGCTCGGCCGCATTGCCGAAGGTGGCATTAAGCAGGCCGCCTACTCCCTCTCCAGCGTGATGCGCCACCTGCTCGGTCGCATGTCCGAGGATGCCTGCCAACGGCACGATGGAGAGACAGGCCGCGATAAAGATGTAGGTGTGCGCGTCGGGCCTGAGAAATTCAAGGCCGATCGCAATGGGTACAAAGATCAGCAGCCATTTGAGCATAGGTTGTACTGCCAAAATAGCCTGCCTTCAGATCGTTCGCAACCCTTCGCTCCACGAAAGAGATGTCAAAATCTCTCATTCTGGAAAACTTCCCTCACAACGGCTTCCCTTCCACTGAAAGCTGCCTGTCCCGAACTCGGCTTGCGTTTACTCCCGATCGCGGTAAATTGAAGGGGTGGATTTGAGCACGTTGAAGGTGTCCCGATCATGGCCCAGACACGCACCTGTCGATCCGCTCTCAGCTGCTTTCTGCTCGTGGCAGTGCCTGTGGCTGCATGGCAGACCGCACAATCCCAGTCTGTGCTTCCGAATCGTCCCCTTACCGCGGATTCGTCGTCGTCCTCTCAACTCAGAGAGGAACAGGCGAAAGAGGATATGGATAGCTGTCGCATACACCAGATAACGAGCCTTCCGGGAAGCCACAAATTTCCCAGTGAATTTATCGAGGCCGTAGCCAGCGATCCCAACGCCAATGATCCCGATAAGATATGGGGACTCACCACGGATACCAACACTCAGATTCCCGCTCAGAATCGAGCCATGTACATCTCAAAATCGACGGATGGCGGCGCGACATGGGCCCAGGTTGCGCGCATCGATTCCAGGTACTTCGATGCGGAGATAGGGGAAGGACTACGAAACGGATTCATCGTCTCTCCCGGAGCAACTTATTTTGTGATCACGACGCAACGAGGAGCCTTTCAGGTCTTTCCCCAACAGGGAACGTCTGAGCCGTCCATTAAATCAATCGTAGGCCCGCGTGTTCCGACTACGCCCCCCAAAATGCCCATTACGAAGAAACCAGGAGATCCTGTACGAGCCAATATCGTCGAGATGACAGGGGATGGAAAGCAGCTCATCATCGGCTACGGCTACTTCGATCGCGATCCCAAGATCCTCACCTATTCCAGAGACGGCAACGGTTCATGGATTGAGGACCAATTCCTGCCTCGACCTCCAACCGATATGGATCTTCTCTCCATCGAGTTTGACAATCCTCGAAACCCGAATCCCGGCTATCTCTACGTTGGAACCGGCGATCAGGTCTACCTTCTCAATCGCAGGACCGGCGAATGGAGCCGCATCCATGGAGTGGGGCCAGACTCTGCCATCCATGGAATGAGCGTTGTTGGGGGTCTGCATCTGGCAGCCTGCTGGGGAATCTACAATCCGGCGGGTCCCGGCATCGTAAGGCGAGTGACCGAGGCAAAGTTTCTTTTGCATCGAACCTCCGATGAAGCGGGTTCCAACCTGCGCGCCTACAGCATAGAAGTCGACCCGCGAAGAACCAACCGGGAGGTTGTTACCTCAATCACAGGTGTGTATACGAGCCAGGACAAAGGCGAAACGTGGAGGAGGCTCAATGACCTTCCAGAAGGAGAGTATCGCCTCGCTCATTTCAATTCCGACGGAACCATTCTTGTCTCCGGAATGCCTGGCACATTTCTGGTCAATCCATTTTCTGAGACTTGTTTTCCCCGTCTTAAAACTCGAGGCAAATAGCTTGTCTCAAGGGCGGCTCCGCGCGCAATCGATCGTTAAAATAAACAACAGCTAGTGGCTGGTCGTCTCGGAGTAGGGCGCACGAAGGCTCCGACGAGACCATGCCGCACCCGCTTCACTACTGAAGACGAATTTCAGCTCTCCCCCCTGCATCAGGTCCTCGTGTGTAAGATAGCTTCGATCAAGCGATCGGCCATTCAGCAACACATCTTTCAAAAAGCCACGTGCCTCACTCATGCCTACACTGGAGACCGTCATGGACTTCCCATTCGGCAAGTGCAGGACGGCCTTGTCTACGAATGGACGGCCAAGAACATATTGGTTGGAAGCGGGTGCGACCGGATAAAAGCCCAGCGAGGTAAACACCAACCATGCCGACATCTGTCCCAGGTCGTCGTTGCCCACTAAGCCATCCGGTGCAGGCTTGTACTGCGAGTCCACAATCTGCTTCAAGCGCGCCTGAGTCTTCACGGGAGCCTCTGCATACATGTAGAGATACGGCAAATGGTGGCTCGGCTCATTGCCGTGAATATATTGGCCGATCATCCCGGAGATATCTTCCACATCCGCGTATCGCGCCATGTCGACCTTCTGATCGAACATCGCGTCGAGCTTCGCTATCAGCTTTTCCTTGCCGCCCAACAGTTCGATCAGTCCCTGCTCGTCCTGCGGCTGATACCAGGAGTACTGCCAGGCATTGCCTTCCGTAAAGCCGCTTGCCGCGCCCGCCCTGGCAGGATCGAAGGGCTTGCGGTAATCGCCGTTAGCCAGACGTGGCTCCACAAATCCATCCGGCACATTAAAGTTGTTCCGCCAGAACCCTGCCCTCTTCTGGAAGGTTGAGGCTACCGCATCCTTGCCCATCGCCTTGGCCATTCGCGAAAGGGTCCAGTCGTCAAAGGCATACTCGACTGTCTTCGAGGCCGCCTCCGTGTCGTCGTCAACAGGCACATAACCGAGCCTCATGTAAGCGCCAAGATTTCCATAAGGCGCATAGGTCGCGCTGGCGACCATCGCATCCAACGCGGCCTGCGTGTCGTAACCGCGAATCCCTTTCATGTAGGCATCCGCGATGATTGGCACAGCGTGATAGCCGATCATGCACCATGTCTCCAGTCCGGCAAACTGCCAGACCGGCAGGATCCCGAATGGACTCTCCTGCTGCGAGGCGATCAGCGAGCGGACCAGGTCATTCGTGCGCTGTTCCGGCTCAATCAGCGTCATCAGCGGCTGCTCGGCGCGATACGTATCCCATAAGGACAGCGACGACACAAAGCGGAATCCTTCCGCGCGATGGACCTGATTGTCAGGTCCGCGATACTCGCCGTTTACATCCATGCTTGTGCTGGGAGCCAGCATCGTGTGATAGAGCGCGGTGTAGAGCGACTTCTCCATCGCAGGCGAAGCATGAAACTCCACCCGGCCCAACTCCGCCCGCCAAGACTTCTGCGTTGCCGCGCGCACTTCATCGAAGTTGAAACCGGGCGTCTCGGCATCCATGTTGGCGATTGCATTTTCTTCACTCACCGGGGAAAGCGCAACCTTCACAATCAACGGATCCCGAGAAGAAGCGAAGTCAAAAACAGCCTCCAGTCCTCGCCCCTCCACGCTTTGCGTATCCTCCGGCGAGGTGCCCGGGGTCTTGAAACCGCGGTACAGTGGCGGATCCTCTTCCCGGTTATAGAGCGCATGCCCCGACATCCCAGCAGAAAAACGAATTGCGAAATACAGCTGTCTTCCTGGAGCCCAGCCGCGAGTCTCTCGCATTCCGGTGACAGTGCCATCCTTTCGAATACGCACGCGCGACCACAGTACTTTGCCCGGATAGTTGTAAATGCTGCTGCGCAGGTCCATCAGGAGATGGCGCGTGACGCCCTCAGGAAAGGTATAACGATGCACTCCGACGCGCTCGCTCGCCGTCAGCTCCGCCCGGACCTTTGAGTCCTCGAGCAATACCGTGTAATAACCGGGCTCCGCGTGTTCGCTCTTGTGTGAAAATCGCGAGCGATACCCGGGATGCGTGCCCTCTGGATCGCCTGGCTCCAACCGCACATCCTCACCGCTGATCGGTGTCAGCAACACGTCGCCCAAATCGCTATGGCCCGCGCCCGAGAAATGGGTGTGCGAAAAACCAAGAATCGTCGCGTCTTCGTACCGATACCCTGCCGCCCACTTGTAACTCTGCTTGAAGGGCCGAATCTGGGTATCGGGAGAAAGCTGCACCATGCCAAAAGGTGCAGCTGATCCCGGAAAGGTATGCCCCTCTGGCCCTGTGCCAATCAACGGATCGACGAGCTTCAGCGGATCGGGAGCTTGCGCTATGGCGACGGAACCGCCAACGAGCAGAGCGAGGCAAAGGCGTTTGTGCATGCTATCAAGGTACGATAGCCGCCTCGCTCTTCGCCACAAACCACACCGACGTCGAGCCTCGGCCGTGTCAATTGGCTCAATTTTCTTCCCGATCATTTGCCTTGCAGCCACAGGATTCGCGAATCGTCAGCGTAACGGGAAGGACGGCCCTGATGCTGGCGGTCTCGAGCTCGCGCCTGATTCTTTGCAAAAGCACCTGAGTCGACAGCCTCCCCAGCTCGGCTGCGGGTTGGCGAACCGCTGTTACCGGTGGAGTGATCAAGGTAAAGAAGCCGACATCATCGAAGCCCACCAGCGCGACATCCTTTCCCATTTCAAGGCTCATCGCTTTTAGGGCTTCGATGACCCAGATTGTCGATGCATTGTTCGCGGTAAAAAGCGCATCAGGGCGATTACGTGAACGGAACAGCTTGGATAGAGCGGCCTTCGCTGAAATCGGATTGGACAGAGCCAATTCGTCGTAGCAGGGCAGCTCGGCGCGTCGCATGGATTCCTTGTATCCGGCAATGCGCTCCTTGATGGGAAGCAAATGAACGTTGGCAGCGATACAGGCGATTCTTCTGTATCCATGTTGAATCAAATGCTCGACCGCCATACGTGCCCCCGACCGGTTCTCGACTCCGACGGAGTCCGTCGAGGCAACCTCCACGGGACGGTCAATGGCAACGATGGGAGTCGTTCCTCCCGCGATCTTTTCGAGATAACGGCTCCGGCTGTCGACGGGAACGAGCAGAATACCGTCCACAGGATGATGCATCATCATCTCTACCTGCGCAGCTTCGATCGTCGGATCGTCATCGGAGGCGGCCAGCCAGACGAGATAGCCGCTGGCTCGCGCAGTCTCCTGGACTGCGTGGCTGACCACAGAGAAAAAAGTGTCCGAAATATCAGGAACAATCAATCCGATGGAACGTGAAAGTTTGCCCGTAAGCATTCGTGCTGCGTGATTTGGACGGTAGCCGAGCCGTCGGATGGCCTCATGAACTTTTCTTGCTGTCTCTTCAGCCACGTAAGGATGACCATTGATGGTGCGAGAGACCGTCATGGGACCCACGCCTGCCGCCCGGGCTACATCCTGCAGCGTCGCCCGTTTTTTAGAAGAAGAATTACGCACGCCAAGGCTTCCTTTATGAGAGGGCTATCACACGATTGCAAATAATCTGAGATTTCATAGTTCACGGTAAAGTTCACGATAAATTCAGTTTCTTTATATTGACAATCACACATTGAACCGCGTAAATAAGTGAACGCTGTGATAGCGCAATCATAAACGCAACTTTGTTTCATTTTCGAGGAGGTTTCAGTGAAAAACCATCTGCAGCGTATTCGCACGCTTCTGTTCGTACTGGTTTGTCTCTTTATCTACGGAATTCCACTTCAGGCTCAAGATACGTCATCGTTGTCGGGAACGATCGCGGACTCATCCGGAGCAGTGGTTTCCAAAGCTAACATCACGCTTCGCAATACCGCGACCCGCGCCGAGGCTCATGCGACCTCCGACGAAAGCGGAAGCTATACCATCACAAATCTTCCTTCGGGTGTGTATGCCATGCACGTCGAGGCGGCTGGCTTCCAGACGACGGAGTTGAGCGACGTACACATCGACCCCAACATCGGACGCCGCATCGACGTAGCGATGAAGGTGGGCGACACGGCGACGTCTATCACCGTTGAAGCGAACATCAACACTGTCCAGACCGAGAGCGGCGCCGTAGGTCAGCTCATTTCGCAAGAGCAGGTTAAGAACATTCAGCTCAACGGACGCAACCCGATCTACCTCGCGCAGATGGAACCGGGCGTCGTCCGCTCGAACTCGATGGCAGCGTTCGCGTTCGGTCTCGACAATGGCATCAACGTCAACGGCGCACGCTCGCAGGAGAGCGTCATCACGTTTGACGGCGCACCGATGGTGCGTACGCGTTCGAATGGCACCAGCGTAGGCGTCGCCGATGTGGATTCCACCTCGCAGATCCAGGTACTGACGACCAGCTATCCAACGGAGTATGGCCGCACCTCAGGTGGACAGATCCGCATGGTACCCAAGAGCGGAACCTCCGATTTCCACGGCAGTGCCTTCGAGTACTTCCGCAACAACGCGCTCAACGCCAACACGTGGACCCGCAATAACCAGGGACTCCAGCGCGGGGCTTTCCGCTATAACCAGTTCGGCTGGAACCTGAACGGCCCCGTCTACATCCCGGGTCACTTCAATCAGAATAAGCAGAAGCTCTTCTTCCTGGTCGGGCAGGAGTGGGTGAAATACAACCATGCCGACACCGCGCAGAAAAGCGGCACCGACGCCAGACCGCTTACAGTGCCCTCCCTGCGCATGCGCCAGGGCGACTTCGGCGAACTGCTCGGCCCGAATATCTACTACGGAGCCCCCGTGCAGCTTGTAAACCCGAACAACCCGAGTCAGCAATGCGTTAACAACGACCTAAGAAATGGGAGCTGCGGCACACTCAGCCCCAATGGCCTCGGCCTGCTGAACGCCTACCCTGCCCCCAACCTTGCCGGGAACCCCGGGGGCAACTGGAGCGACACGGCGCTTTATACCGAAAGTCAACGGAAGGACTCCGTCGTCGTTGACTTCATTCCGACCGACAAGCACCACTTCCGGTTCAGCCTGCTCAACTACAATTACAACGATTACGAGCCACACTTCGGCAACTTCAATACCAACCCACGTATCTTCGATCGTCCAAACCAAATCGGCGTAGTGCACTGGACCTATACGATCAGCCCCACGTGGGTTAACGACGCCTACGCCTCCGCTGCAGCCGATCACGTTACCATCGGTATCGATACATCTTCTGGATTATCCAACCGTAGCAAATACGGCATCAACTACCCGTATCTCTTCGGTTCGGACACCAAGGTCGTGCCCGATAAGATCCCAACCATCCAGATTGCGAACTTCGGCACGCTGGACGGGGGACCGTATCCGTCGCGCTCCGGCGGTATCGTCTACGACGTAGGCGACAACCTCACCAAGGTCTGGGGAAGGCATACGCTCAAGTTCGGCGGCCAGTGGGAGTATGCAGGCGAGAACAATTACGACCAGATCTCAGTCGACAACACGCGGCCCGGAACCACCAACAACCAGAACGGTCTCTTCAATTTCACCGACGGCCAGGCTATAACATCGAAGGCTGCGATCGCCAACGTTGCTCTGGGCATCTTCAACACATACGGCGAGATCGGAACCCGCTCCTACACGCTGTTCCGCGGAAACATGTACAGCATGTTCGCGCAGGATCAGTGGCGCGTGAATTCGAAGTTGGTGCTGGAGTATGGCATCCGCTACGACATCATGCAGTCGTACCATGCGCTGTGGGGGAATCAGGCGTTCTTCAATCCCTCCAACTACAACCCGTCGCTCGCTCCAACCGTCAACCCCACGAACGGCTTCCTCACCGGTGGCGATCCCTATAACGGTGTCGTCATCCCCGGCAGCGGTTTTCCAGATAAGGCTAAGGGGCATGTGCCGGATTCCATTCTCAATGGCAACTTCCAGCGACTCTTCCGCGGATACGACTCCAACTACTCTCCGACTGTCTATTCGAACATTCAGCCGCGCGTAGGCTTTGCCTATGAGATATCGCCCGGCACCGTCCTTCGCGCCGGCGCGGGGCGCTACATGCAGCGCCTCGGCATCAGCGACACCGTGCACGTTGGCGGCAACGCTCCGTTCCAGCCAGCTTCCACGGTCACCAACGGTAGTGTCGACAATCCAGGCGGGCTCGGACAGAACCAGCTCCCGCTGGCCTTTACGTCACATGCCTTCAAGTACCCCAGCCCCGAAGCATGGGGATGGAACGTGACGGTAGAACATGAGTTCACCAACGTTGCAGTCTTTACGCTGAGTTACGTCGGCCGCCGCGGCTATCACCTGGAGCAGCTTAAAGACTGCAACCAGCTTCAGCCCGGTACCCTCGCCCCTGGATCGGCCAATCTCATCAACAGGATCAACGCCGACTCTTTGCGTCCTTACAAGGGCTTCTCGACCATCATTGAGGCCCAGAACACGGGTGGCTCCTTCTATCACTCGATGCAGGCCAACCTCAAGCGCCGACTCACCAAGGGTCTGCTCTTCGGCGCGGCGTACACCTGGTCCAAGAGCCTCGACTATGGTTCGTCGAACGGAACCAATATCGTCGATGCCTATAACAACTCGCGTATGTTCGGTCCCAGCGACTTCGATACCCGTCATGTGCTTGTGCTGAACTACGTGTACGACATCGGCTTCGCCAACACCAGCACCAATCTCTTCGCTCGCACGATGCTCGGGAACTGGCAGTTCTCCGGAACCATCCAGGCCCAGTCAGGCCGTCCGCAGACAGTCTCGCAGGGCAACGACTATGCCGGAGTTGGTCCTGGATCCGGAAACCAATTCTGGGTTGCAACCAGAAGTCCCCGTTTGCCTCACACATTCGCCGGCAATACCAGAGTTGGCCAGTGGTTTGAAGGTGTTGGCTCGGGCGTCTGGTCGTCGGCGGCACCAGGTACCTTCGCTCCTCGCGGTATGCGTGGCCTGATCTATGGGCCTGGCTTCCAGAGCTTCTCTGCTGCGCTGCAGAAGGAGTTCCACATCATCCCCAGTCACGAAAACCATGCAGTGGTCTTCAAGGCAGAGGCATTCAACTACCTCAACCATCCGAACCTCGACAATCCCGATATGGGGCCGACCAGCAGTACCTTCGGTCAGGTTATCAGCAAGGGAGGCACCTACGCTTCGGAGCGCCAGTTCCAGTTCAGCCTCCGTTACGCCTTCTAGGAGAACTTGTAGCTGTGCAACAGAGCATCATCCATCCAAGCTCAGCTACAGTCGTCCGAGATGGATTAATAAAACGAACCCTGAGAGATCCCGCAGCTGCCTCAATGCTGCGGGATCTTTTTTTCTTCCACTGAAAACGAAAACCATGGCCTGTCTCAGGCCATGCCAAAGGTGATTCCAGGCATGCGACCGATGCAAACTGTACGCTCTTTGAGCAAGATCAGGATGATTCGCCCAGGTCTTCGACGTTCCGTTCTGTCCTTGACCTTGGCAGGACTTGCATTGCCCAGCGCAGCCCGTGGCCAGACCATGAAGGCTCCCGACATCACCAAAGAGCCGACCCTGTATGTCGTTCCGTATGCCCATCTCGATACACAGTGGCGATGGGAGTTCCCGCAGACGATCAGCGAATACCTTCTCAAAACCATGCGGGTCAACTTCGATTACATCGACCGCTACCCGCATTACGTCTTCAACTGGACCGGAGCCAACCGATACCGCCTCATGAAGGAATACTTCCCTGCCGACTACGCGCGAATGCAGAAGTACGTCGCCGCCGGTCGCTGGTATCCCGCAGGTTCTTCAGTCGAAGAAGGCGACGTTAATCTTCCCAGCGCAGAAGGAGTCTTTCGCCAGATCCTCTACGGCAACGAATATTTCCGCAAGGACTTCGGTAAGGCGAGCGCGGAATATATGCTGCCCGACTGCTTCGGCTTTCCTGCATCTTTGCCAAGCATCCTCGCGCATGCCGGTGTAAAAGGATTTTCGACTCAGAAACTCAATGCGCAATGGCAGCCGGCTCCGAAGATCGGAGGCCCCGGCTCTCCGGAACAGACACCCGAAGGAATCCCCTTCAATGTAGGAATGTGGCGCGGCCCAGATGGAAAAGGTGTAATCGCAGCGCTCAATCCCGGTGGATACGGCAGCAATGTCTACACCGACCTCAGCAAGGAGCCTGTAGCTCCTCCGGCATCATCAGGCCCCCAGCTGACAAGTGAGGAGCGGGCGCGATTGACTCCGCAGCAGTCCGCAGCAATAGGGCGTCAGCGAGCCCAAGAGCAAAACTGGGTCAAGCGAATCGATATCAACGGCAACGCCACCGGTATCTTTGCCGATTACCACTACGTCGGCACCGGCGATATCGGAGGAGCTACGCAGGAGTCCACGGTAAAGCTGCTCGAGGCGATCGTCACGAAGAGTGAAACGGTTCTGCCATCGCCCCCTCGATCTCCGTTCGCCATGGGCGAAGCGCCGATCGCTCAACCGGCCGGCGCTCCAGTGCGAGTCGGCGAGGGTCCAGTCCATGTCGTCGAGTCCGCCGCCGATCAGATCTTCAAAGACATAACCCCGGCGATGGCCACACGTCTGCCTCAATACCAGGGAGACCTTGAGCTCATCAATCATTCCGCCGGTTCCCTCACCTCTCAGGCCTACCACAAGCGTTGGATCCTCAGGAATGAGCTTCTCGCGGATGCAGCGGAAAAAGCCTCCGTAGCAGCGGCATGGATGGGAGGACGAACTTATCCGCAGCAACGCCTCAACGATGCCTGGATGCTGGAACTCGCCGGACACTTCCACGATACCGGCGCAGGAACCGCGACTCCACGCTCGTACCAGTTCGCATGGAACGACGACATCATCGCGGCAAATCAATTTGCGGGCGTTTTGACCAATGCCACCGAGGCGATCGCTTCCGGGCTCAACACCGAGACTCGCGGCATCCCCATCGTCCTCTTCAATCCGCTCAACATCGCGCGCGAAGATGTCGTGGAAGCGAACATCGCCTTTCCCAACGGAATCCCAAAGGCAGTTCGAGTCCTCGACGCAGAAGGAAAGGAGGTGCCTTCGCAGATTGCGGGAGGCAAGATCCTCTTCGTCGCCAAGGCTCCCTCTGTTGGATACTCCGTCTATAGCGTTCTGCCCGCACAATCATCCTCCAACGGCAGTTCAGAGCTTAAGGCGACAGATTCTTCCCTCGAAAATGCCCGCTACCTCGTCAAGTTGAACGCGGCTGGCGATGTCTCCAGCATCTACGACAAGCGGTTAAGCAAAGAGCTGCTCTCGGCACCCATTCGTCTCGCAATCTCCAACGACAAGCCCAAAGTGTATCCGGCATGGAATATGGACTTCGATCAGGAGCAAACCGCTCCGCGTGCTTACGTCGCAGGCACAGCCCAGGTCCGGATCAAAGAGAATGGACCTGTCCGTATCTCCCTGGAAGTAACCCGCGAAACCGAAGGATCGAAGTTTGTCCAGACCGTGAGCCTTTCAGCCGGGGACGGCGGAAACCGCGTGGAGTTTGGCAATGCCATCGACTGGAAGACGCTGTCAGCGAACTTGAAGGCAACGATCCCGCTTAGCGCTTCGAACGAAAACGCTACCTATAACTGGGGTATCGGAACCATACAACGGCCCAACGCGAACGAGCGCCAGTTCGAGGTTGCGTCCCACCGATGGATCGACCTCTCTGACAAGAGCGGAAGCTACGGAACCACACTCCTCACCGATTACAAAAACGGATCCGACAAGCCCAACGACAATACGCTGCGTTTGACGCTCATGCGATCCCCGGGAATCACGCCGCCCGCCAACGGCCGCCCCTCTGGATACACCGATCAGGCCAATCAGGACTGGGGCCATCATGAAATTGTATTTGGATTGATAGGGCACACGGGAGACTGGCGTACCTCCCAGACCGATTGGCAAGCCTATCGTTTGCATAATCCCCTCATGGCCTTTCAAACAACCAGGCACAATGGCGCCCTCGGCAAAAGCTTCTCTCTGGTTCATCTGAATAATTCACGCATCCGCGTACTCGCCTTGAAGAAGGCCGAGGCCAGCGACGAGATTATCCTTCGTATGGTCGAACTCGACGGAAAGGCGGCTCCAGATGTGCGCGTGTCCTTTGCCGGTCCAATCGCAGCAGCTCGCGAGGTGAACGCCCAGGAGCAGCCGGTGGGAGATGCCGAGGTGAACCATGGCGAGTTGCAAACCTCCTTCACTGCCTATCAACCACGAACCTTTGCGCTGCGGCTCACGCCATCCACGGCAAAGGTCGCCCCGGTAAAATCGCAGCCGGTAACGCTGCAATACGATCAGGCCGTAAGCAGCAATGACGATACCCGGACCATCGGTGGTGGCTTCGATGGCACAGGCAAGGCAATGCCTGCAGAAATGCTGCCCTCAAAGATCCGCTATCACGATGTGGAATTCGATCTCGCGCCGGCTAAAACAGGTGTACCGAATGCTGTAACCGCAAAGGGCCAAAGTATCGCACTACCGGCAGGGCACTATAACCGTGTATATCTCCTCGCTGCCGCAGCAGGGGAAGATCAGGATGCGATCTTCCAAATCGGCAACGTGAAAGCTGATCTCAAAATCCAGGATTGGACCGGTTTCGTAGGCCAATGGGATACACGTCTTTGGAAGAACGATCACGAGCGCGACTGGGCAATCTCAGCCAATCACGCAGCGTGGCCCCCGGCCGATCTGCAGCAGCGGGAGCAGCGCCCCGCATCTCCTCGCTATCCCGACGATTATGTGGGTCTTCAGCCCGGATACATCAAACCGGCAGCTCTCGCGTGGTACGTTTCGCATCAGCACACGATCGAAGGACTCAACCAACCTTACCAATACAGCTATCTCTTCGCTTACCCGATCGAGATCGCGAAAGAGGGCGCAAAGACTCTCAAGCTACCCAACAACGAAAAAATTCGTATCCTTGCAATCTCTGTGGCAGACGAAAATCCGGAACTGACTCCCGCCCAGCCTTTGTACGACGATCTTAACCGTGCCGCAACGAAGAGCGTGTCCACGAATTCGGCAGATTAGTCCTTTGCCCTTTATCCTGAGACCGCATCAAACGTTTGGGGCGCATCCGCCCAGGAGATTGTTTTTATGTCCGCAGACACTACCCAGCCTATCGCATTAGCAGACGCTCGCCGCATCATCGCTGCCGCGCAGAAAAAAGCCGAAGAGATTGGTCAACCTATGAATGTCGCAGTCGTCGATGAGGGAGGAAACCTTCTCGCCTTCGAACGAATGGCCAATGCCTGGTTAGGCTCCATCGATATCTCTATAAAAAAGGCATGGACCTCCAGAGCCTTCGATATCACCACCCAGGATCTTGCGAAACATTCCCAGTCCGGCGATCAGTTCTTTGGTATCCACGTATCCAACGACTGCAAGGTCATGATCTTCGCCGGCGGCATCCCTCTTAAAAGAGGCGACAAAGTTGTCGGTGCTATTGGCGTCAGCGGTGGTAGCGGGGAACAGGATCATAGCGTCGCTGAAGCCGGTGCCAAAGCTCTTTAGTCGCAACACGTGGTTAGTCTCAAAAGAATGGGGCCCTCATGCAGAGGGCCCATTCGTTTGATTCCCTTGAAATCGGATTGCACAGGAAATCCTTACTTCGTAAACATCGTGTTTGCTGGCGTCGTATTCTCGTTATTGTGAATGCGATTCTGCGCTCGCTTTGCGCTCTGCATCGCGGCAGCATCCGCCTTCTGTTGGGCTGTCTTGCCGACCTCGGTCGCGCTGGCGTTCTGTTCAATCGCTTCGTGTGCCGGCCGTGCTCCTGTTTTGGTCGAGTTCAGTCCTTGTGCCATGATTTCCACCTCTCTGCATGAAGAGATGATCCATCCTTGAAATCCGGTTGCCTTCCTCCGGTGTTGCTACAATCGCTCATACCGTATGAGCTTTCACGTTCCCCCTCAAATGAATGAAAAGCAGCAATTTATGCGCGCAGTCGCGCTCTCTGCCTGCACGTTTCTTTTGAGCGGCGGACCTTTTTCATATGCCCAGGCAACCGCCCGGCCACACAAGGAAGCAATGAGCTCATCTCAGAATCCCCTCGCCGTTCACAACTCCGCCATCGTCATCGATACTCACGCCGACACCCCCCAGCGCTTCGTCGATGAGCACTGGAACTTCACCGATCCTCTGAACGGCGGAATGCTGAATTACGACAGCGCAAAGAAGGGCAATCTCGACGCGCAGTTTTTCTCCATCTGGGTTGACCCCGATCAATATCCCGCAAATGCCTCCGCTCGCCGCACCCTCGACCTTATCGATGGAACTCTCGAGCAGGTTCGCCGCGCCCCCGACAAACTGAGCCTCTGCGTCACCGCCGACCAGATCCTCGCCGCACACAAGCAAGGAAAGTTTGCCGTCCTGATGGGAATCGAAGGCGGCCACTCCATCGAGAACTCACTCGGCCTGCTCCGCGACTACTACCGTCTC
>Ga0193743_1001687_pt1 | contig 16186 bp, 15 predicted proteins | sample L2c2metaG_FD_143038 | JGI IMG/M metagenome (GOLD analysis project Ga0193743, IMG submission 143038) | Soil microbial communities from a riparian zone of the East river system, Colorado, United States - L2c2 | ecosystem: Environmental > Terrestrial > Soil > Riparian zone | place: USA: East River...
CGACCACACCATCGGCGACCGCGTCCGTGTCTATCGCACGAAAACCGGTTCCGGTGGTGTGGTCGATGAGCCTGAAAACGAAGCTCTCGCGATCAGAAGACCCGATCACCGCGACTACGACGTGGATCACTACGCGCGTCTGCTCCATGAAACCTTCGCGGCGCGCCTCGCACGTGCATTTACTCCCGCCGACTACGCAGCCGTATTCGCCGATCCCGGCCAGCTGTCGTTATTTGCGCCGCTGGTCTCAAACATCCGCGCCGTCCTCAACAATCACTTGGCGACTCCATCTGTATGATCGCCACGGGCTGTATGATCGCCAGGGGCCGTTGACAAGTCCAGCAAGCGCGTGCATGATCAGTTTAGAGGCGTCCTTCACGTGCGGTCTGACTTCGAGCACCCAACGCCGGCAGGTCTCACGTTGCGAGCCTTCAGTAGACCCTTGCGCATTACCTGGTTCGTGATCTTCGCGTTGACCGTCATCAGCGAAGTTTATCCATTTCCCTTGCTGCCTCCGCTGCCTTTCTACACCATTTGGGGCGCGAAACTACTACTGTTTTTGGTCCTGGGCTATTTGGCTCCGCTGACGTTTTGGCGCTTCAACGCGCTGAATCGCGGCATTCTGCTGGCTGCCGGTTCCGCGTCGTTGGTCGAGGGGCTCCAAACGGTGGTAAGCCACGGCCACTCCTTCCATTGGTATGAGTTACTGGTGAAGCTGGCGCTGATTCTGCTGAGTTTCATTGTCGGACTCGAAGCGGTCTATGACCGTGAGATTTTGATAGGTCCGCTTCGCATCGTAATAACGTCAAGGGCGAACGCGGTCGCTTTTGCCGATCGATTCGGCTCCTGACCGCTTTCGGTTTGCCTCGTCAGAAGAAATCGTGGGCGGATTCCGGCTCGGGCAGCTTGCCAAGTGAGTGATAGAGTGCGAGTTCGAGGACACGGAAGGTGCGGAAGCCTAGGATTCCCTCATGGTGAGTTTGGCTTTGTTGTTCAGGCCCTCAACGACGCCGCTCGAAAGGAGCTTTTGAGCGCGGAAATAATTGAGGATCAGCTCACGGTGCTGACGCAGCGACCGCTCGCCATGCGGCGCGATTCTCCGGCGCGGACTTCGTCGAGAGCCTTGCTCATTTTCGCCACGATATGGAAACGATAGAGACTATGCAGGGCCTCGGGGCATTTCTCGCGGATGACTTTCAGGTAGAGTTCCCACATGTCCGAGCAGACGAACACGATCTTGGAGGTGATTTCTTCGCCTATCGTGGTGAAGAAACCCTGAAAGGACTCGATCGTTCTCTCCTTCCCAACCCAAAGCAAACGGGTGACGCCGAGATCGATCTGATAGACCAGCGCCAGGTACTTATGCCCTTTGGCGTACCGGATTTCATCGACCCCGATGGCATCAATTTGAACGAGCGTGCGGTGCTCCAGGCCGAACGTGACGACATGTTCGACAGCATCGAAGACCTTATCCCAGGAGGTGCGGAACGCCTCTGCCATCCCCAGAGAGGGATGAACTCGAAGCGCCGCTCGGCGAGTTGGTCGTAACCGGGGGCCGGCAGATGGCAGCGCGAACAGATCGCGGCCGAGCCCCTGCGGGCCGCACCGAGACCTCGATACTCCTTTTGTCTGGACTGAACCGGGCGTGCTGATAAACAGATCCCGGAAACGGTGGCAGCGGTTGAGAATCTTGATCAGTTGCATGGCAGAAGCAAGCGGCCGAGAAACCTCTACCCTAACCGGGTTACGGCTGCCCCGAATTGAAGACTTCGGAGCGATGAGCGTATCCTTTTCGAGCCCTGACGGTAGTTTTTCGAGGCGATCTTCGAAGCCAATAAGGACGCCGTCTGTGGATTGTTAGCGATCATAAGGAAAACGTAGTTTTCTGAACATCAGGCCGGACGGGCCTGGCCACGGTCTCCAAAAACAACTTTGGGCGGAATGGCATTTGGAGGAACACGCGGCGGTCAAGCAACCCCCGTTCCGCCAAGTCGTCGCCGCCTGCACCGATGTAAGAAAACCTGGAGAGACTCGAGTTCCACATTGAAACGGCATAACGCCCGCTAATACTAACCTGCAAAATTATAAATTTGCCAAATCGACCGCCGACCGTGAAAATGGTTCTATTGGTGACAACTCGATGAGCGATCGCGTATATATTTTCGACACGACCTTGCGGGATGGCGAGCAGTCGCCCGGCTGTTCGATGACGGTGCCGGAGAAACTCCGGATGGCTCGCAAGCTGGTGGAACTCGGGGTCGATATCCTCGAAGCCGGATTCCCGATCGCCTCCCAGGGCGACTACGAGGCAGTCGCCGCGGTGAGCAAAGAATTTCCGTCGGCGCAGGTGGCGGCGCTGGCGCGCTGCTGCACGCTGGATGTGGAACGGGCGGCGGCGGCGCTGTCGCACGCACGCCAGCCTCGCATTCACCTCGTTATCGCGACCAGCGAAATCCATCTGAAGCACAAGCTGAAGAAGACACAACAGCAGGCGCTGGACGAGGCGGTCGCGGCGATCGAACTGGCCCGGCGGCACGCGGACGACGTCGAATTCTCGGCGGAGGACGCGGCGCGCACCGAGCCCGAATTCCTGGAGAAGGTGTCGAAGGCGGTGGTGGCGGCCGGCGCACGGACGGTGAATCTTCCGGACACGGTCGGGTACTCGACGCCGAAGGAGTACGGCGCGTTGATTGGCCGGATCGTGAAGGCGCTGGGCGATTGCGCGATGGTGAGCGTGCATTGCCACGACGATCTCGGACTGGCGGTGGCGAACACGCTGGCGGCAGTCGAGGCCGGGGCGCGGCAGATCGAGTGCACGATCAACGGGATCGGCGAGCGCGCGGGGAACTGCTCGCTCGAAGAGATCGTCATGATCCTGAAGACGCGGCCGGACTCGTATGGGTACCACACGGGCGTTCACACGGAGCACCTGTACTCGGCGAGCCAACTGTTGAGCTCGATCATCACGTTCGGGCCGCAACCGAATAAGGCGATCGTGGGGCGCAACGCGTTCGCGCACGAGGCGGGGATTCACCAGGACGGCTACCTCAAGGAAAAGACGACGTACGAGATCATCGATCCGCGGTCGGTGGGAGTGCCGGAGGGCAAGTTGGTGCTCGGGAAGCACAGCGGACGGCACGCGCTGGGACAGCGGGCGAAGGAACTCGGGTACGACCTCACGCGCGAGGAACTGAACGACTTGTATAAGGGGTTCATGGATGTCGCGGACCATCGGAAGAAGGGTCTGATGGACGAGGAGATCGTGTCGTTGATTCAGACGAGCCGGGAAGAGGCTCTGAAGGTCGCGGCGGATTAGTTTTCACCGCCCGTGACGGGTAAACGCCGGCGCTGAGGCGTAGAGAAACTATCGAAGGCGAGCGCAGAGGAAGCAGAGAATGTGGTGGGCTGGCGCCGTGGAAAACGGCAAAGTCAGGCGTCGGTTGCACCATTGACCATAACGCCTCGCCAGATGACCGACCTCTTCGAACAGGTCCAGAACTGGACCGTGCTGGTTCTACCTGCTGGGGCGCCGGCCTCCCTCGAAGGTTCGTTTTGGCGAGACCGTAGCTCTCGATCTTTTCGTCAATCACTCAACCGGCCAGAAAGTAACCGAGTATCTGACAATCAAAGACAAAGGACATTAAGGTCTTCGGCGCTCGCGAGAAGTTTCCATATTCGGCGCGCCAGGGTGCCCACACCGCGCCTCACAGATTCCCCCGACGAGCCTTCGTTTTTGCTCCTGACCGTAACGCCAGGCGACGAAGCGCCATTTCGCTGAAACTCGCCGGGTAAGGCGGAAAGCCATCCCAATTGCGAAGAAGCGAATCCCAGAATCGGCCGGCCAAATGCAGCCAAGCGCGGCGCGGGCATCATTCAACTCGATCTTCCACAGCCTTGAATTGGCGAGAAAATTGCAGAAATCTGGCGGGGAGCTTGCCATGATGAAGTACGTCCGGGATCACGTTCAACATCCAGTTTCGCTAGACTATTTTCAGGAAAGATCATCCGCGGGCTGGAAAATCGAGGCTGTCGAGTGGAGTCAGGATGACGGCGCCGTAGCGGTTGAAGGCGGCCCTGCCGGGGTCTCTGGAACGGGAGAAGAAGCCGCTCCTTATGGTCTCGAGGTTGTATCCGAATCGCTCCAGCTGAAACAGAATCCGCGCGAGATCGCCGTCTTGATGACCATTCTCGAAATGGTTGTCTCAGATAACGGTGTTCCGCTCATTGCGGAAGAGCTGAACCAACGCGGTTATCGAACCAGGCGCGGAACTCGCTGGACTGCGCCGGCAGTGTTTGATCTTCTGCCTCGCATGATTGAGATGGGGCCACAACTACTGACAACCGCCGATTGGCAGGCCCGGCGCAGTCACCTGAGCGCACCGGTTTAGATCTAGTTTCAGAACGACTTTTCAAACTCGCGAAAACGCTTTTCCAAATCAACTTGCGCCCGCGCCTTTTCGCTCTCGGCCAAAAACCCCCGGCAGATCTGCGTTTGCATTCCGGCAACGCACGCACTCACCGGAACGCGAAAACTGCCGTCTTTCCAATAGCTCGCTCCATTCAGGAAGGAATACTCAATGCCGTTGCGAACAATCTCCTTTACGTCCGCATAACTCAAGTGATAGGTCAAAACAGCGCGCTGATATTCCCTCGTTAAGTGTGTTCGCGAAACGCCTTCGTCGTCGGTAGAGAGCGTTACCGGAACACCATACTTGCGGTACACCGGAAAAGGATGATCGTTCCCGGCCACGCCCAAGATAACGTCGTTGCTGGTGAGATTCACTTCCACGGCCACATGCTGCCGTTTCATTAGCGCCAGTAAGCCGGTGGCGTCGCGCTCGTACATGACGCTCACGCCATGCCCGATGCGTTCCGCGTGCCCGATTTCAATAGCCTCGCGGATATGGAACCGCAGCCATTCGGGCGGAACCAGGCCAAGCGCCAGTTCACCGGCATGCAAGGTCACGTGAACCTTCGGATATTTCTGTTTGGCGTATTCAATCATGTGCATCTGGAGCGAATAGTCACGCATGGAGGTTAGCCCATCTTCGGGCTGCACCAAGTTGACGGCCACCACGCGGGGATCGGCGGACGCCAACATGAATCCCGCCAGTATCTGGGCAAATATCTGTTCCTTCGGAAATTCGCGCAACCCCTGGTAGATGTAACGGACCACCACTTTACATGCCGGCGAGTCCGGAGCTTCTTTGCATCCGAGCGCTGACTGACGCTCCTGCTCAATCTCGTCCAACTTGGTGCGGAACCCGGAAACCACGCCGTCTATCCCGGCTTCGCGCAATTTTGCCGCAGTGGCCTCAAAATTCTGATCCAAGCCCACGCGTTTACCCAAGCCGGCTGCGGGTGCGCCCGCGAGCGCCATCAGTTCCAGGTAGGATTCGTTTTGATCGGCCGCGCGCCGCACTAGTTCCGCTATCAGTTTTCCATTCGTGCCCACCGCGTCGAATTTGGCGAACGTGGCGAAAAAATGATCGTGAGCCGATTCGCGCCCAGGCTCAAAGTTGCGCATCGACAAGCTATCGACCAGCGAATTGAACAACTGGTTATCCGCCTCCGCGCGGCCGGCAGGCACTTGACCTACCGCGCAGGCGCCTTGTCCTGGAGCGCTACCCGTCGCGGGTTTCACAATGGTCCGGGCGTGCTCATCGACGCACAGAGAATCTTGGGTGGCGGACTCGATCATGCTCTCGGCATAGAACGCGCCCGCGACATGGTTGTGAAGGTCCGCGCCTTTCGGCATCCGGAGCAGAAAGGCATACAACTCCGGCGGACTATTTCTCAATTCAGTAAAGCGCTGTTCAATGCGGGCTTGCGCTCCGGCCAGGGCGGCATGGAGCGAGAGAAGGAGAAGAGCACTGCGGCGAAAATGGACTGTAGTGTTATGAATAGAATCATTGTCGCATTGGCATATGGGTCAAGATCCCGAATACTTTTTAAGGCAGGCCATCCAACTCGCGGTGAACAACGTCCGGCAGCGCGGCGGCGGTCCGTTTGGCGCGCTGGTGGTGAAAAACGGTCGAGTGATTTCGACTGGCGTCAATAGTGTAACGACGACAAACGACCCCACCGCCCACGCCGAAGTAGTCGCAATCCGCGCCGCCTGTCAGGCTTTGCAGTCCTTCCAGCTGGAAGGCTGCGAAATTTACACCAGCTGCGAGCCGTGCCCAATGTGCCTCGGCGCCATCTACTGGTCGCGGGCGTCGCGCTTCTATTTCGCCTCCAATCGTGATGACGCGGCGCGGGCGTCCTTTGACGATGCACTGATCTATGACGAACTCGGCCTTGCCCCTCAGGTGCGCAGCATACCGGGCTACCGGCTGCTTGCCGTCGAAGGCTTGGGACCATTCGTCGAGTGGGCCCAAAGCCAGAACAATGTGACCTACTAACCTTAGAAAGAGGAACCATGCCGTCCTTTTACAAACTTTTCGGAATAGCCGCCAGTCTGCTTTCGACGTCTTCCGGCGCTGACTTCCGGCCGCCTGCCGTCCCCCTGGTCACGCACGATCCCTACTTCAGTATTTGGTCCATGGCCGATCATCTGACCGATGCTCCCACGAAGCATTGGACGGGCGCGGTTCACTCGCTATCGAGCCTGGTGCGGTTGGACGGTGTAACTTACCGCATTATGGGCGCTGAACCGCGCGCAACTCCGGCGCTCCCGCAGACGCGCGTTGAAGTGCTTCCCACCCACACCATTTACGAGTTCACCGGCGGCGGCCTGCGCCTTACCCTCACTTTTCTGACGCCCGCGCTGCCGGACAACCTGGACATTCTCTCGAGACCCGCTACTTACCTGACGTGGCGCGCACAGACGATGGATGGAAAGGCCCATCAGGTCTCCATCTACTTCGACGCCGGTTCGGAGATTTCCGTCAATACGCGCGATGAACCCGTAACGTGGTCGCGCTACCAGCTTGGCGGCGTTCAGGTCTTGCGCATGGGCAGCCAGCAGCAACCCATTCTGCAAAAGTCCGGGGACGATCTGCGCATTGATTGGGGTTACCTGTATGTCTTCGCTCCCAGCGAAGCCGGAACCTCCGAAGTGGCCACGACGCGGCCGCAGGCCATGCAATCGTTCGTTGCTTCGGGACATCTTCCGGACGGTGATGAGCTGCGTGGCGTTGAGCCTTATGCGCAACCGAATCCGGCACTGGCTTATGCATTCGACCTAGGTGCAGTGGGCGCGGCTCCGGTAGAGCGGCGCCTGGTTTTGGCGTATGACGACGAATTCTCAGTCGAGTACTTCCAACGCCAGCTGCGCCCCTATTGGCGCCGCAACGGAGACGGCGCGGCCGCATTGATTGTTTGGGCGCTCCGCGATTATGCTTCTCTCGAAGAACGTTCCACGCGCTTCGATCAAGCGTTGATGGCGGATCTTCGTCTAGCCGGAGGCGAAGATTATGCGCGTCTCTGCGCCCTGGCCTATCGCCAGACCTTGGCGGCTCACAAACTTGTGGTGGACGTTGACGGAACGCCCTATTACTTTTCGAAAGAGAACTTCAGCAACGGGTCCATCGGTACCGTCGACGTCACTTACCCGAGTTCGCCGTTCTTCCTGCTTTTCAGTCCGCGCCTACTGGAGGCGCAGTTGAAGCCGATTCTCGATTACGCGAGCCTGCCGCGCTGGCGCTTCCCGTTCGCGCCGCATGATTTGGGCCGCTATCCGTTGGCGAACGGACAACAGTACGGCGCGGGCGAGAAATCGGAGGAAAACCAAATGCCCGTGGAAGAAAGCGGCAACATGCTGCTGATGGTGGCCGGTGTGGCGCAGGCGGAAGGCGACCCGCGTTTTGCCCGGCAGTATTGGCCCTTGCTGACCAAGTGGGCGGAGTACCTGAAAGAGAAGGGTCTCGATCCGGAAAACCAGCTCTGCACCGATGATTTCGCCGGGCATCTCGCGCACAATGCGAATCTCTCCATCAAAGCCATTCTGGCGCTAGGGGCTTACGGCAAACTCGCCGGAGCGCTGGGACACAGTGACGTGGCCCAGCAATATGGGCAAACCGCCCGCGAGTTCGCCGAACGCTGGGTGCGGCTAGCTAAAACCGGCGATCATTTCCGGCTGGCTTTCGACAGCGTCAACTCGTGGAGCCAAAAATACAATCTGGTCTGGGACAAATTGCTCGGGCTGAATGTCTTTCCGCAGGCCGCTATCGCTCAGGAGGTAGCTTCCTACGCGCCGCGCCAGAACAAGTACGGACTTCCGCTCGATAATCGTGCCGACTACACCAAGCTCGATTGGCTGGCCTGGACCGCTTCTTTGACCGGGTCGCCGGCCGGATTCCAAGCGCTCTTCGAGCCTGCCTACCGGTTCGCCTCCGAATCGCCGAGCCGCGTGCCGCTGACTGATTGGTACGACACCAAGACGGGGAAACAAGTGGGCTTCCAAGCGCGCTCCGTGGTGGGTGGAATCTTCATTCAAATGCTTTCAAACCCACTTAGACCGAAAACCTACGAGGTCCCCCAATAGCCAACTTAGTGTTAGTACTCTTCACTAGCCAGAACAATTGCCTAAGCTTTTTCAATTAGGCTACAACTTGTAGGTGAATCGCGTCAGACACTCACGAGGAGGCTTATGAAAGGGTTTCGAGCATTTATCCTGCGCGGCAATGTGGTCGATCTGGCTGTGGGCGTGGTGATGGGCGTTGCGTTCGGTTCGGTCGTTACAGCGCTGGTAAAAGATCTCATTACGCCGCTCATCGCCGCTATCGGCGGGCAGCCTGATTTTTCCGCAATCGGTTTTCAAATCGGCGCCACTAAGTTTCCGATCGGGGACTTCATCAACACCGTGATCTCCTTTCTGCTGATCAGCGCGACTATTTATTTCTTGGTGGTTCTGCCTGTTAATGCGCTCATTGCGCACGCCAAGCGTGCAGAAGCGCCCGCCGATCCCACTACTAAAAAGTGCGTGGAGTGCCTCAGCGAAATACCTCTGGCAGCGCGGCGATGCGCTTTTTGTACTTCGGTCATCGCGTAGACACGTATTTCACTCAGGCATTTGGCTAGGGTACGGAAAAATCCTGGCGATTTCAAGCTCGCTCTGTCTGTGCAATTGTGTGTTTAACTAAAGGAACGCCCCTGCATGGCCAGTGTTCCAGTAGCCCAAGCGCCTAGCGCTGTGTCCAGTAAGATTTCCTGGCAGCATATTGCCTGGTTCGGCTGTCTGCTGATCCTTTGTTACGCTCCCATCCTCTACAGAATGGGCTGGCAGTGGGCTACCGATGAGAATATGGGGCACGGCTTTATCGTCCCCTTGGTAGCGGGTTTCGTGGCATGGCAAAGGCGCGCGGAACTGGTCGCCGCTCCTCGCGTGCCCAACCTGTGGGGCCTGTTCCTGGTCGTTTTGGCCGCCCTGCTCTCTGTCGCGGCCACCTTAGGCGCCGAACTGTTCACGGCCCGTTTCTCTTTCTTGATTGGGTTATTCGGAACAGTCTTGTATCTAGGAGGAACCCGGTGGGCCAAAATCCTGCTGTTCCCCTTCGCGCTGCTGCTTTTCATGATCCCGATTCCGGCGATCATCTACTCGCAACTTACTCTGCGGCTCCAATTGCTGGCGAGCCAGTTGGGGGAGGCGCTAATTACCATGATGGGAATACCAGTGCTGCGCGCGGGTAATACGCTGGAGTTGCCGAGCCAAACCTTGGACATCGCGGAAGCCTGCAGCGGGATTCGCTCGCTCTTGTCCTTGCTGTTTATGTCGGCGGTTTACGCATATTTCTTCGACAAGAAGGTCTGGATGCGCTGGGCTCTTTTGCTAGCAACGATTCCCATCGCCATCGGTGCAAACGGCATCCGGGTTGGACTGACCGGGTTGCTTTCGGAAATCGACACAAAACTGGCTACCGGGATCTATCATGAAAGCGAGGGCTATGTCGTTTTTGTTGTAGCCCTATTCGCGCTTGTTGCGACGCATTGGATCATCAACCTGATTGCGAAGAAAATGACGGCGAGGAAACCAGGAAAGGCTTAGGCGTCTTATGGCGTTGCCCGGAATGAACGTATTGCACTCCAAGAGCGTGCGGATATTGAGTTTGGTGCTGCTGGCGCAAGCCGGGGTGTTTTATGGCTTTCAGCGGCGAGAAGTAGTTCCCATGCGTCAGCCGCTGGCTGGCCTTTCACTCGACCAGACCGCCTGGAAGAATGTGCAGGAAATGCAAATCGACCAGGAAACGCTGGACGTTTTGAAAGCCGATGACATTCTCTCGCGCGTGTACCAAAACAGGACAAACGGTCAGGTCGCTACGCTGTTCATCGCTTATTTTGAGACACAGCGCACCGGTAAGGCGCCGCACTCTCCTAAGAACTGCTTGCCGGGCGCGGGCTTTGTCCCATCGCAATCGGGAGTCGCGGATATCTCCATCGCTGAGGAGCAGGAACCCATTCAAGTAAATCGTTATATCGTTTCCCGCGGACAGAACCAGAGCGCGGTGCTCTATTGGTACCAAGCGCGCACCCGTGTAATAGCGAGCGAGTACAAGGCCAAGTTCTTTACAATCGCGGACGCCATTCGTTTCAACCGCAGTGACACGGCTTTAGTGCGCGTTGTGGTGGGAGCCAACGACGGTAATACGGAGAAGGCAGTCGCGACGGCGGAGAGCTTCGTGCAAAGCTTTTTTGAGCCGCTGAAACGCTACCTGCCCGCCTAGTTGCAATGCTCTGCTTGAGGAAATAATCCCAACATGATCGAAATTGCTGCCAAGCCCTGGCAGATAATGGTAGTGCATGCCGAGCGCACGTATCCAAGCGAGTGTTGCGGCGCCATGCTGGGACACGTGCAGGGAGAGACAAAGTTCGTGACGGAAGCGGTGCCGCTCGAAAACGCCTTCGCGGGCGCGCAGGGCGACCGCTATGAAGTGCGCCCGGAAGATCTGCTGGAGGCCGACAAGGCAGCTCGCGCGCAAGGTCTCGATCTAATTGGAATATTCCATTCCCATCCGGATTGTGAAGCTTACTTTTCCGAGACGGATCTCAAGAACTCCTGCCCCTGGTATTCCTTCGTGGTGCTCTCCATTCAGAGTGGGAAATTCGACCATGCGAACAGCTTTCTGCCCGACCTGGAACAAAGCGCGGCGGCAAGAGAGGAACTGAAATGGCAAGAATCCTAATCCCTACGGCCTTACGGCAGTTTACCGAGCAGAGCGATTCAGTAGAAGTGACAGGCGCGACGGTTGCCGATGCGCTGAACGAGTTGACCCTGCGGTATCCGAATATCAAGAAGAACCTGTTCAATGACCAAGGCAAGCTGCGCAGCTTCGTGAATGTATATGTCAACGACGAAGACATTCGCTATCTGGACAAGATCGAAACCAAGCTTGAAGGCAATGAGAAGGTTTCGATTGTCCCCAGCATTGCGGGCGGGGCGACGGGCTTGGCGGTGGAGGATACCACCGCAGTTTTATCGAATGACGAAATCGCGCGCTACAGCCGGCATCTCATTCTGCCGGAAGTCGGAATGGACGGTCAGGCCAAGCTGAAGAAGGCCAAGGTCGCCATGATCGGCGCGGGAGGCTTGGGCGCGCCGCTAGGACTGTATCTGGCGGCGGCCGGCGTGGGGCGAATTGGAATCGTCGATTTCGACGTTGTGGATGCCTCCAACCTGCAGCGCCAGGTGATTCACGGAACCGCCGACATCGGGCGTAAGAAGCTGGATTCCGCGGCGGACCGCATGCACGATATCAATCCCAATGTACGTATCGACAAATTCGACGCGGGCCTCACGAGCGAGAACGCGATGGAGATTCTGCGCGATTACGACGTGGTGGTGGATGGCACGGATAACTTCCCGACCCGCTACCTGGTGAACGATGCCTGTGTCCTGCTGAAAAAGCCAAATGTCTACGGATCCATTTTCCGCTTCGAGGGGCAAGCCACTGTTTTTGCCTACGAGGACGGCCCGTGCTACCGGTGCTTGTATTCGGAACCGCCGCCTCCCGGATTGGTGCCGAGTTGCGCCGAAGGCGGCGTGTTGGGAATTCTACCCGGCATCATCGGCTTGATTCAAGCCACCGAGGCGGCGAAGATCATCCTCGGCATTGGTGAAACGTTGAAGGGGCGGCTGCTGCTGTACGATGCCTTGGGCATGCGCTTCCGGGAGCTGAAATTGCGGCGCGATCCGGACTGCCCGGTGTGCGGCGACCATCCCACGATTACGAAATTGATTGACTATCAGGAGTTTTGCGGAATACGGCCCATGAGTACCCAACCAGCAGCAGCCGGCAGCGGAGTGATCGATCCGGTGGAAGTGAAACAGAAGCAAGACCGGGGCGAGAAGTTCGAGTTGATCGACGTGCGGGAGCCGCACGAATACCAGATCGCACGCATTCCCGGGGCGAAGTTGATTCCCCTGGGTGAATTGCCGAAACGCTTGAGTGAACTAAATAAGAATGCCGAGATTGTGGCGCATTGCAAAATGGGCGGCCGCAGCCAGCAGGCGGTGGATTTGATGAAGCAGAACGGCTTCACCAATGTGCGCAACATGACCGGTGGTATTACGGCCTGGAGCGATAAAGTAGATCCGTCCGTTCCGAAATATTAGCCGCATACGGGTTTCCCGTCCCGGTTACAATATTCCATGACTTTTGGTAACCGGGCAATTCTTCTTTTTTTGACTTTGCCTCTGGCTTTCGCGCAAGCCAGGGCCATTCCAGATCCGGCGGCGCTGCGCGACGACCCGACCATCAAAGCGGCGTTCGCGGCCATCGTTCGGAATGAGCCCGAAATGCTAAATGAGGAAGCACGGATTTGCGAGATTCCGGCGCCACCTTTCCACGAAGAAAAGCGCGGCCTGGAGCTCAAACGGCTGTTCGAGCAGCTGGGGCTGACGAACGTCCATATTGATGCGGTGGGCAACGTGATCGGGACGCGCGCGGGCGAAAAGCCACGGCCCAACCTGGTGCTTGCGGCGCATCTGGACACGGTTTTTCCCGAAGGCACGGATGTTAAAGTCACGCGCACGGGGAGCGTGATGAAAGGACCCGGCATCGGCGACGATTGCCGCGGCCTAGTGGTGGTACTGGGCACGATCAAAGCGCTCAATGAGGGCAAGGTCAAAACGCCAGGTACGATTACGTTCGTGGCGAACGTGGGCGAAGAGGGACTGGGCGATCTGCGCGGCGCGAAAGAATTGTTCGGCAACAGCTTGAAAGGTCAAATAGACGCGTTTATTTCGGTAGACGGCCTGGGCACCGGCATTACGAACGTAGGTGTGGGGAGCTACCGCTACCGGGTGACGTTCAAAGGGCCGGGCGGACACAGCTACGGCGCTTTCGGCATGGCGAATCCGATTCAGGCCATGGGCCGCGCGATGGCCAAAATCGATCAGCTCGAAGTCCCGGCCAAGCCCAAAACGACGTTCAATGTAGGGCGCGTAGGCGGCGGCACTTCAGTGAATGCAATCCCCTTCGACGCCTGGATGGAAGTGGATATGCGATCAGCCGATGTGGAATCGCTGAAGGCATTGAACGAGAAGTTCAAGAACGCGCTGAACGAGGCGGTGGCGGAAGAAAACAAGCGCTGGAATAATAAGGGCGCAGTTTCGGTTTCCCCCGAGATGGTTGGGCTGCGTCCGGCCGGACACACCGAGGAGAGCGCTCCGATTGTGCAAACCGCGCTGGGCGTTTCAAAGGCATTGGGCTTGAACATACGGCTTGGCGAGGGATCGACCGATTCGAACGTGCCGATGAACCTGAACATACCAGCGGTCACCATCGGCGGAGGCGGATCGGGATCAGGCGCGCACTCGCTGAACGAGACTTACGATTCGACCGATTCCTGGAAAGGCACCCAGCGCGCGCTATTGCTGGCCGTTTCGCTGGTGCAGTGAGCGAAATGAGGGCCGACGTGGGCGTCGGCGGCGGTCCGGGGGACCGCCCCATAAGCGCTAACTTACGACTTTGGCGCCGCCGTTGATTCCCGGCCCTCTTCGGATAATAAGCCCCTTTTTGGGTGCAGTTGGGCGCCGTACGGGGTCACTTCTACGAGACGACAATACGTCCAAGTGGGTTTCAGGCGCAATGCGTCTATAACAGGATTGATCCGGCGCTCGATGTTAGTGCCATTGAGCTCCATCACTGGCGGCCCGTTTTAGCCCCATCACACGGGTGTCTTGGCCTACTCGTGCAGCAGTGGCCCGTTACTCAGCGATGTTCACCTCAAAGTTACCCCCTAGCAGATCGAATCGGACAAAGAACTCTCGCGATCCGGTCTCGACTCTAAACTCGTCTGCCAAATCTGATGGGACCGGAACAAATATCCTCTTGGCAGTGATCAGTGTGGTTATTGAAAAGGCTCCCCCACCAGCCTTCTCTGGTGCGATTGGATCCCGCAACTCAATATCATAGTAGAGGCTTAATTCACCAGTAATATTTGTGAAGATGTAGATGACGCGGTGCCCGCCCCAAAGGACACGAGTTGTATGAGGCGCTCTGAAGAAGGGTGCCTCGGTGCGCATCAGTCGGTCGGACAGCCCAAGAAAGGTTCCAAATCCGTTGAGCTGCGGATAGCTGTGGTCCGTGATTAGGATTTTCATCTCCGAAGAAATATCTTCGCGAAGAATCGGCGGCCGGGCATCGAGTTCGGCACCATCGGACCGCTGCTCGATTATTGGTGACTCAGTAATCTCAGGCACGACCGACTCAAGCGGCGCCACCTGATCGCTGGATACCTTTTGCCTTTGTCCTCCGCCTCCGCCAGACCAAAAGCCTCCAGCGCGAACATTTTTGACAACATCGCCAAGATCCTTGGAGCCTGAGAGGTATTCACCCAATACTCCCTCCAGGTCGCCAAGTTCCGAGTCCTCATATCTGTACAGCTCTCTGTTACGCAACAGGGTTTTTCGTAGGGCGTCAACCCCCTCACGAGTGGATGAAGGCACATATTTTTGAACGCGCTGATAGATATGGGCACGAACGAAATCTTTCATAAACTGAACGAAAACCTCTGGCGCTTTCTCGCGGACTTCGATTGCCGGTCGGACGAGTGCGCTGTCCCTAGCGATGTGTACTCGGAGTTGTTCCCCAATCTTTTCTGCCAATATTGAAACCCCGTGCGACAGATCCACGAGAATCGTTTCTGTATCAGGAACGAGATAGTCGTCTCGCAATATTTGGGTGATCCTTAAGAGAATAGACGCTTCGGACGCGGTCATCTCTGATGGTTGGTAGGTTCGCGTCACTTGGACAGAATCGGGCACTTCAGAGATTCCCAACTTCCGCAGATAATGAAGCTGAATGTATTTACGCTGGTTATTTTGGGAAACTTGAAACAGGCATGAGCCCTCATTGGTGAAGAGGTCGATAATTTGGGGGTCTGAGCCCGTGTAGTATTGAGCTGTTTTCGCGCCGATATACTCCGTAATTTTTCCAAGCGCCACATCTCTGCCTTGGGGCAGAACATGGATCGTGATTCTATCGCAGAATTGAAACTTGTCTTTCTTATAAACCCATTGGATGAAGGCGCCATTCTTGTCTGCATATTCTGTTTTCGAGAGCTCCAATGAAGCTGCGAATTCGGCGAGATCGACTAGACGCCCAATGTGCTCTATGCTCTGGCGTGCTAACGCTTCGCGGCCAGCCGTGGGAAGCAGAAATGACAGATTTGCCCATCCTCCGAACTGATAAGGCCCTACCACAGGGGCCGGAGCAAGTCCGAAGAACGATCTAAGACCCATAAGCTGGCCTCCGCTTTGGAGCAAGGCCAGGCCTTCTTGGCTTTAGCCGTGTTCTTGCCACTGGATCCCGCTCTCCAGAAGTTCTCGCGCAGGACCGTCTCGGTCATCCCGATACCATTGTCAGAGATGATCAAGGTGTTGCTCTTAAGGGTAACGTCTATTCGACCACCCTCCATTAGTTCTCCGGACGGCGCAAACCGCATTCGAATGGCATCGTAAGCGTTCTGCACATTTTCGCGAAGGAGAGCCAACGGAGAATCATAAATGTCTCTAGTCAGAATCTTGAGAACCCTATCAGTCTCAACCTGAAATACGATTCCGTTGCTCATCTCGATAACCTCAGGGCAACCCGTCGTCTTGTTTCGATAACGCTTGCGTCTGTGCTACGCGAAACCACTCTTGTCCAAGACAGCAAACAGTCTGAACTGAGCAAAAGAAGAAGCCCCCCTATAATTGCTCCAGCGTCGAACTGACTTTTGAGCGAGCTGTTCGGCAGCCGAA
>Ga0193743_1001688_pt1 | contig 16169 bp, 11 predicted proteins | sample L2c2metaG_FD_143038 | JGI IMG/M metagenome (GOLD analysis project Ga0193743, IMG submission 143038) | Soil microbial communities from a riparian zone of the East river system, Colorado, United States - L2c2 | ecosystem: Environmental > Terrestrial > Soil > Riparian zone | place: USA: East River...
CACTGATCGCGGGCTGCATATGCTGCTCGGCTGTCTTCCTGGATGCCTTCCAGACCATCATCCTTCCCCGAAGAGCCACGGGGCGATTCCGGATTACGCGGATGTTCCTGATCGTGACCTGGAAGCCATGGAAGGCGCTGGCGGAGCGAACCCGCTCGACCCGGGCCCGGGAGCAGATCTACAGCGTCTATGGCCCGCTTTCTCTGATCCTGCTGCTGCTGCTGTGGGCGATGCTGCTGATTCTGGGCTTCGGGCTCTTTTACTTTGCCATAGGGACTCCCTTTACCGATGTGATGGGAGTACAAACCCGGGCGGGGCTCTCGCAATTTCGCACAGCGCTGTATGTCAGCGGAACGACGCTGTTCACACTGGGGCTGGGCGATGTGGTTCCGCACAGCATGGCGGCCCGCACACTGATCATCTGCGAGTCGGGCGTGGGGCTGGGTTTTGTGGCGCTGGTGATCGGATATCTTCCGGTGCTGTATCAGGCTTTCTCTCGACGCGAGGTGAACATTGCGCTGCTGGACGCGCGGGCGGGATCGCCTCCGACGGCGGCAGAGCTGCTGCGCCGGCACAGCTTCGAAGGCAGCGAAGAAGCGCTGATCGACCTGCTGGCCGAGTGGGAGCGATGGTCGGCGGAGATCCTGGAGTCGCACATCTCCTATCCGATCCTCTGCTACTACCGCTCGCAGCACGATAGCCAGAGCTGGCTTTCGGCGCTGGTGTCGATCCTGGATACGTGCGCTCTGCTGATCTCGGTCCTCGAAGGGCCGGCGTCGCGACAGGCGCAGTTGACGTTCGTGATGGCGCGCCATGCCCTGATCGACCTGGGAAACGTCTTTCATATCCAGGAGCAGAGGGTGTGGGCGGAGCAGGAGGGAAGAGAGCGGCTGCCCCAGAAGGACTTCGACCGGCTGTGCGATGTGCTGGGAGAGGTAAGGCTGCGGTTATGCGGTGACAGAGCCTCGGCCGACCGGCTGCATACGATCCGCGCGTTATACGAGCCGCATGCTGGCGCGCTCTCGGACTATCTGAGGATGCCGCTGCCGGCCTGGGTCCCGGTCGTCAAGGAGAAGGACCAGTGGCGGCTGCTCTCGAAGCTGCGCTCAGAGGCGCAAGCGGGTGGGCGACAGGGAGCTATGATCGGTGGCCGCGCCGTCGCTGCAGCGTTCCTGCACGACGAACACGACCACTGAGGATCATGAAGCTTATGAGGCTTAGGGGGCGACGGGACCTGCGCCTGCGCCTGCGCCCGCTGCCGCGGTGGGGTTGAGCTTCTGTGCGGCGATCATGCCGGCCGCGCCCTTGGCGTCCTTGTCCTTGAGCTGGGCGTAGATCTTTTTGGCCATCTCAGGCTTGTTCTCGGCCTCGTAGAGGTCGGCGAGCTGCAACTGGGCCGTTCCGGAGGGAACCGCGGAGCTGGGGTGAGCGGTGAGATCGTTGTAGACCTCGATCGCCTGAGCATCGCGACTGGTCTGGCGGTAGAGCTGGGCGAGAGCCAGCTTCGCAAGCGAGGCGAGGTCGCTGTTCCAGCCACCGGCTACCTGCTTGAGGGTGCTTTCTGCCTGGCCACTCTGGCCCACCTCGACATAAGTGAGACCCGCGAAGTACCGGGCCAGCTTGCCGCTGGAGGTCATGCCGTAGTCGTCGGCGACCTTGACGAAGAGCTGGTTGGCGGCCTTGGCGCGCTCAGCGGCCGAGGCAAAGGTTTTGACGCCGGGAGGAATCTGCTGCCCGGGAGCGGCGAGCGGAGTCTGGTAGGCCTGCATCGCTGCGCCGAAGGCAGTGTCAGCCTGTCCACTGCGATGACTGAAGATGAAGGCGCCCACGGCAAGGATGACGATCAGCACGGCGGCGATAGAGCCCACCAGGATGAGCCGGCGGCGGTTGTCACTAGCCCATTCGAGGCCGTGCTGGGCGGTGTCGACAAACTGATCGTGTTTTAGAGCTTGGCGGGTTTGCTGGTCCACTGGTTTGGATCTTCCTTTACCTGCTGCGGAGAATTTCCACACGGGAGCTGTGGCTCCGACGCGAAGGTTCAGTTTATCAGCCGGAGGAGGTTTTCCTCTATCTCATAGGCACTCAAAGAGAAGTTTTGCCAAAAAAGCAATTCGGTGGGAAACTTTTCTTCCGTCTCCAACTCTTTCTTTTCTGGCGTTGAAGTCATTTGGCGCGTCCAATAGTCTGTGCAGATTAGCCTTTCCGTAGACGGCCGTTCCAAACGGACGGTTCAAAATAAGGAGGAAGCAAGTGTCGATCGTACCGGCACGCAGAAAAACCGATCTATGCCAATAGAACCGCCAGTCCAGAGCGAGGTCGTAGACCGGCAGATCAATAAGCTTTCGGGCCTGCGATTTCAATGGCTCTCCTTTCCAAGAGAGCTTGAAGACCGCTTTGAGGCGGAGACTATCGCGCGCAGATCGAGACGCCTGTGGCTGGAAGGCTTCCTGGCAATCGTTCTGTTCGATCTCTTCCTGATTGCGGATTACTATGGCTCGCACGAGCAGTTCCGGCAGGCCTTCGCAGTCCGGCTGCTTATCGTAACGCCGATATGCCTGCTGGTGAACGCAAGCATGCTGCGCCAGCCAGGCAGGGTCTTTCGCGAGTCGAGCATCGCGGCGGCGGCATGCCTGGCAGGGCTGACACAGCTCTATCTGGAATCGAACCGCAGCCGGGTGTCGTCGGCCTACGTGCAGATGGTGGTGCTGGCGGTCATCCTGTTCACCAACATCGTCATGCGCCTCAGACTCCCCTACGCGCTCGCCACTTCGATCGTGATGCTGACAGGAGACGGCGTCTTCCTGTGGATGGATCGAATGCTGAGCCTTGGCGACAAGATCTTTGGGCTGGGACTGGCGATTGGAACGACTGCGGTGACCCTGGTCGCGAACTACAGCTCCTGCAGGGAGGAGCGGCTGAACTTTCTGCTTCATCTGCGCGGCGAGCTTCTGGTGGCCGACCTGAACCGGCTGAACGTGCAGCTGCTCCACAGGTCGGAGAGCGACGCGCTGACCGGGCTGGCAAACCGGCATTCGTTCGATACGCAGTACATCGAGATGTGGAAGAAGGCGACGGCCTCGAGTACAGCTCTGTCGGTGATTCTCGTCGATGTGGACTACTTCAAACAGCTGAACGACCGCTATGGCCATCTTTATGGCGACGAGGTCCTCAAGAGGATCGGTTCGCTGCTGCAACAGGCTCTGCGCGTGAAGGACGATTATGCTGCACGATTTGGCGGCGAGGAGTTCGTCATCCTGCTGCCCGCCACTCCCGAGACCGCAGCCATTCAGGTAGCCGAACGGCTGCGCAAGATGGTCGAGCTGGCGGGCTTTCCTGCTCTTGACCCTTCCCAGGGGCCGTACGATACCAGCATTCGGGCCACGGTCAGCTGTGGCGTCGCGACGATCTATCCCACGACCCGCGATATACCGGAGCGGTTGCTCGAGGCCACCGACAAGGCGCTGTACCAGGCCAAGGCAGAAGGTCGCAACCGGGTGTGCTGTGCGCCGCAGAAGGCGGGAGTGAGGCTCTCCTGACGTTACTTGATATCGCGCCAGTTCTTCCCGACGCCGATCTCGGCAACGATGGGGACGGAGAACTCGGCAACATGCTCCATCTCGTGCTTCACAAGCTGCTCGAGCTCCTCTGACTCCTGGGGAACGACGTCGAAGAGAAGCTCGTCATGGACCTGCAGGGTCATGCGCGAGCGCAGCTTGCGGCGAAGGATCTCGGCATCGATGCGGAGCATGGCCAGCTTGATGAGGTCGGCGGCGGTTCCCTGGAGCGGCGTGTTGACAGCCGTCCGCTCGGCGAAGCCGCGCATGTTGGCGTTGCGCGACTGGATGTCGGGGATGGGGCGGACGCGGCCGAAGGAGGTGCGGACGGCCTGTTCGCGACGGACGGTGGCGAGGATCTCTTCGATGAAGCGCTGCACGCCTTTGTAGCGCTCAAAGTAGCGCTCGATGTATTCGCGCGCTGTCTTCTGATCGATGCCGAGCTGCGCGGCAAGGCCGAAGGGAGAGATGCCGTAGACGATGCCGAAGTTGACGGCCTTGGCGCGATTGCGAGTCTCTTTGTCCATGGTGGCGGCGTCGACGCCGAAGACTTCGGAGGCGGTGAGGGTATGGATGTCCTTGCCGGTGCGGTAGGCGTCGAGGAGCAGGGGGTCCTGCGAGAAGTGGGCCATCAGGCGCAGCTCGATCTGCGAGTAGTCGGCGGACATGAGCACGTTGCCTGGGGCTGCGATAAAGGCGGCACGGATCTCGCGGCCCACGGTGGTGCGGATGGGGATGTTCTGCAGGTTGGGGTTGATGGACGAGAGGCGTCCGGTGGCTGCGCCTACCTGGTTGAAGGTAGTGTGGATGCGGCCTTCAGGATCGGCTAGCGAGGGCAGCGTGTCGAGGTAGGTGCCCTTGAGCTTCTGAAGCTGGCGGTACTCGATGACGAGCGCGGCGATGGGGTGCGTTTCGGCGAGCTCGTCGAGGACGTCCTGCGCGGTGGAGACGACCTTACCCTTGCCGTACTTCATGGGCTTGGGGAGGAGCATCTTGTTGAAGAGCACGTCGCCGAGTTGCTTGGGCGAGTTGATGTTGAAGCGGTGACCACTCTCGGAGTAGATCTTCTCGGCGAGGTTGTCGATCTCGACGGCGAGGCGGGTGGACATCTCGCGGAGGAATTCGGGATCGATGCGAACACCGGTCTGCTCCATGCGGAGGAGGACAGAGACGAGAGGAAGATCGATGGTCTCGTAGACCTGCTGTAACGGCGAAACAGTTTTTTCTGTTTCCGGATCCGTGCTCTCTGCCTCCTTCTTGTCGGCGAAGAGCATTTCGGTGGTGACGGCTCCTCCGAGCGCGGGATCGTCGGCGAGGATATTGTGCTCCGTGGGAGTGTAGTCGGCGATCTGCTGGCCGAGGACAGTGGCCAGCCGGACGATGGCTGCCGCGGCTTCGGGAAGACGCTTCGGGTCAGCAGGGTTTTCCTTCGTTGGTTGATGAATAAGCGTGCGACCTGCGCTACGGGCGGTGATATCGGGAAGCGTGTGCGAGCCGTGCGTGGGGTTGATGAGGTAGCTGAGGAGCATAACATCGCTACGTATGCCGGCAAGCGTTATGTCGTGCGGGCCGAGAGCGCGGAGGACGGCCTTGAGGTCGTGGAGGTCTTTGGGAAGAGTGGGGTCGGTGAGGGCTTCTTTGATGCCGGGATCGTCAATGGAGACCTCGAGGGCGAAGTGATCGTTGACGGCGAGCCCGAGACGGCCGGCTGGGTCTTCCTGTTTTATGGGTGCCGGAATGATCGACTCTGTGGTGGATTGAGCACCGAAGAGGGACATGTTCTCGGCGGGTGGAGGCTCGGGTTCGGCGCCGTCTTCGGTGGGTTCGGCGGCGATCTCTTCGGCGATGGCCTGTGCGTCTTCAGAGATGGCGAGGGCCAGGCCGTTGGGAAGTTTCGTCGCAGGGTTGATGGCGCGGGCCTCTTCGAGCAGGTGTTTGATCTGCACGACGGTGGGCTTTAGCTCGTAGGTGAGGACGGTGGCATCGGCGGCAGGAGCCAGCTCTTTGAGCAGGGTGGTGAACTCAAGCTCGCCGAAGAGGTCGCGGCAGGCGGCGAGGTCGGGCGGCTGGGTACGCATCGCATCGAGCGAGTACTCGATAGGGACCTCGGTGTGAATGGTGACGAGTTCTTTCGACAGCAGGATGTTGTCGCGGTTGTTGGCAAGGGACTCGCGGTAGGTCTTGCGCTTGATGGCGTCGGGCGTGGCAGTAGCGGCGTCGATGGCGGCTTCGACGGTGCCGAACTGCTGGATGAGTTCGACGGAGCCTTTGTCGCCGATTCCCGGCGCGCCGGGGATGTTGTCGACGGAGTCGCCGCGAAGGGCCATGACGTCGATGACACGCTCAGGAAGCACACCGAGATTGGCCTCGACACCGGCGGGATCGAGGATGAGGTTGTCTTTGGTGGGGTTGAGGATGGAGACGTCTTCGGTGACGAGCTGCATCATGTCCTTGTCGGAGGAGACGACGTAGACGTGGTGGCCGAGCGCGGCAAGCTTATGGGACAGCGTGCCGATGACGTCATCGGCCTCGAAGCCTTCGTAGTAGAGGATAGGAATGCGAAAGGCCTCGAGGGCGCGGCGGATGTAGGGCTGCTGCTGGATGAGGTCGGGTGGCGTCTCCGTACGATTAGCCTTGTAGCCGCCGTATTCGATGATCTCGAACTGCTGGGTCTTGATGTTGAATTTTTTGACGTCCTTCATCTGCGCGGCCATCTCGTTGCGATGGAGGGGAGCGCCGACGTCATAGATCGCAGCTAAATATTCAGGTTGAAAGTCCTTGCGCAGCTTGTTGATCATGTTGACGAAGACGTAGGTCGCCGCGGTGGGAATGCCGGTGCGCGTAGACATTGGCCGCGAGCGCTGCATGGCGTGATAGGCGCGGAAGATGAAAGCCATCGAGTCGAGGAGGTAGATGGGGGGCTTCTTGCTTCCGGAGGTCTTCGGTTCAACAGATTTGGTGGGCGTCTTTGCCATAGCCTTTTGATGGTAGCGCGTTGCGCGGAGAGTGGTGGTAGAGAAGCGGATCTCTCCACTCCGCTACGCTTCGGTCGAGATGACACGGTTTTGAGAGGTTACAGGATCAACATGCAGTCGCCATAGGAGAAGAAGCGGTAGCGCTCGCGGGCGGCGTGGTTGTAGGCGGCCAGCACCGCTTCCCTGTCTGCGAAGGCACTGACCAACATAAGCAGCGTGGACTGCGGGAGATGGAAGTTGGTGAGCAGGCCGCTGACGACGCGGAACTGATAGCCGGGGCTGAGGAAGATGCTGGTCTCGCCGGAGTGGGGGTGAAGGCGGAGGCCTGCATGGGGCTCGAAGGTATCGGTGGACGCGATGTGGGCGCAGTGCTCCAGGGTGCGCGTGGTAGTGGTTCCGGCGGCGAGGATGCGGCGCTTTTCGCGCAGGGCCTGATTGATGGCCTCAGCAGTGGCAGCGGGAAGAGTGTAGTGCTCGGCGTGGAGATGAATGTCTTCGACGTTTTCGGCGCGGACGGGCTGAAAGGTTCCCAGGCCGACATGAAGAGTGATGGTCTCGACCTGGACGCCGCGGGCGCGTATCCGGCCGAGGATCTCCGGAGTGAAGTGAAGACCCGCGGTGGGCGCGGCGGCTGAGCCGGATTCGTGAGACCTCGTCTTTTGGGCATAGACGGTCTGGTAACGCTCGCGGTCCTCGAGGGTGTCGCCGCGATGAATGTAGGGAGGCAGCGGCATGTGGCCGATGCGATCGAGGATGGCGCGGAAGTCTTCTGTGGGCTGAAAGCGCAGGGTGCGCTCGCCATATTCGTCAGCGGCAATCACCTCGGCCTCCAGAAGAGGGACGGAGGAATCGGAGGCGGCGAAGTGAAGACGCTCGCCGGGCTGCACCTTGCGGCCGGGGCGGACGAGGGCGGTCCACTCGTGCGGGCCTAGCTGCTGGGTGAGGAGAACTTCGACGCGTCCGGTGGGGTCGGGTGAGCTGGTCTGTGTGGCTGCTCCGCGGGCTCGCGTTGCATACAGACGCGCGGGGATGACGCGGCTGTCGTTGAGGATAAGCAGGTCGTCAGGGTGAAGGAGCTCTGGCAGGTTGCGGAAGAAGTCGTCGCGATACTCGCCTGCGGCGCGGTCGAGGACAAGCATGCGGCTGGAGCCTCGGACCGGGGGAGGCGTCTGCGCGATGAGCTCCTCGGGGAGATCGAAATGGAAGTCGGCGACGCGCACTGAATCAAGTTTAGAGCGAATTTGAGAGAGATTGTTGCGTGGTTGAACCGCAGGTCCTTCGACTGCGCCTTTTGCTTCGCAAAAGCTCCGCTCAGGATGACACTTCAGGGGTTAGTCTCGGCGAGTTGTACTGCACGGTCGAGCGCGGACTGCACCTGCTCCCGATCGGCAACCACAGGGAGGGTCCAGGCGACAGTAACTTTGGAGAAGGGCTTGGGGATCATGAAGCGGTCCCAGGAGCGGAGGATCCAGGCACGGCTGGGGTGAAGATAGACGGCGCCAACGGGAGCATCGACCAGCGCCGCGAGCTGTGTGACGCCGGGCTTGGCCTTCAGCGCGGGGCCGCGCGGACCATCGACGGTGATGGCGATGTAGTTTTTCTCATCGTAGGCGCGTTGCAGGTTGCGCAGGCCGACGGCTCCGTCGCGCGAGCTGGAACCACGGATAGCGACAAAGCCTAGCCGCTCCGCCGTGCGGGCGATCAGCTCGCCGTCGAAGCTGCGGCTGATGAGGATGTGCAGATTGCCGTTGCGGAAGCGCCATACGCAGGCCAGCAGGCAGCGGTGCCAGATGGCGTAGATCAAGGGCGGTGGCGTGTGGTACTGGGGGATCATGCCTGGCTCGCAGACATCCTCGTACCGCAGCGTCACCCCGAGCAGGCAGATGACCATGTAGGCCAGCGGCGGGATGATGGCGAGCATGAGGCGCTGCTTGAAGGTGTAGCTCTGGGCTGCGGATTCAGGCACGTAACGAGTTTACTTTCCTGTTCGAACCGATGTAATCAGGGCCGTCATTTTTAGCTGTACTTGAGCCAGCGCATGATCTCGGGCAGGTTTGGACGCTTGCCGTACATAAGAATGCCGACCCGATAGATACGGCTGGCTACCCAGAGAATCACATAGATCGTCACGATCATCAGCGCGATGGAGAGCCCTATCTCCCATGCTGGCGGCGTGGCCAGCGAGATGCGCAGGTACATAATCAGCGGCGTGCAAAACGGGATGAATGAGATGATGCGTGCAACCGGGCCGTTGGGATTGGTGATGACCGGAGCCAGCGCGAACATGCAGCCCGCCAGCGGCATTACAAGAAACATGTTGAGCTGCTGCAGCTCCTGCTCGGAGTTGACCATGGCGCCGAGTGCGGCGGCGATGGAGGAGTAGAGCAGGTAGCCGAGCAGAAAGTAGACGACGAAGAAGATGATCTGCATCGCGCTGAGCGAGACATGCACTTTGCCGCCCGCGACCGCTCCGATCAGAGAGCTGCTGGTCAGCAGAATCGCCGTCAGCAGCCAGACCGCAACCTGCGTAAGGCCGACCGAGCCCACCCCAATGACCTTGCCGGCCATCATCTCCTCAGGCTTGATGGTTGCCAGCAGCACCTCGAAGACGCGGGAGGTCTTCTCTTCAATGATAGAGCGGGCGACGTTCATCCCATAGAGCAGGATGACCATGTACATCAGGAAGAAAAGCACGTAGATGGCGACAAAGCTTGAGGTCGTATCGGCGTTCTTGCCGGCCTGCGTAGTATCGACATTTACAGGCTCCATCAAGGAGTCAACATCGCGCGAGACAAGGCCATCATGCGAGAGGCGCTCGCGCATCAGCACGGTGCGCAGTGCCGTAGTGATGGTGTTCTTGGTGCCGAAATCCGCCGTCGAGCGCGGGGTATAGGCAAAGCTGGGCCGCTCGTTGGGCTCGGCTGCTGGAGTGATCCAGAGGTAGCCGTCGATCTGCTTGTCGGCGAGCATGGAGTCGAGCGAGGCCCGGGTTGCGCTGTTGCCCGGGGAGATGACATCGACGGTCATCCGGCTGTCTTTACCGCTCTCGAGCTCCTTCTGGAGATCGGTCGCGAGCTGCTGATCGGGAGAGACGATGGTGATGTGCGAGGTCGACTTCGCCTTTCCACCCGCGATGACGGAGCCCACGATGCCTCCGCCCATCAGCAGCGGAATCATCAGGGTGGAGATGAGAAAAGCCTTGGTGCGAACACGCTCCAGATACTCTCGCTTGGCGATAAGCCAGACATTACGCATCGACGCGGTCTCCTACGGTTTCGATAAAGATCTCTTCCAGTGTGGGCTCCATCACCTCGAACCGGGTGATGCGGGCCTTGGAGATAGCCTCTGCAAGCAAGGGCTGCGCGTCCGCGCCATCGCGGAGCTTGATCTCGGCCATGCCGTTGTAGTTTTTGGCGTTCTCTACCGAAGGATGATTCAGGAAGGAGGCGTCTCCCTCGAAGACCATCTGAATGCGGTTCTTCGGGTAGCGCGACTTGATCTCCTGCATGGGGCCGGAGAGAACAAGATGGCCGCGATGGATGAGGCAGATCGAATCGCAAAGCTTCTCGACCTGGTCCATGCGGTGCGTCGAAAACAGTATCGTCTTCCCCTGTTTATTCAGGTCGAGCAGGGTGTCCTGCAACAGGCCGGCATTTACCGGGTCGAGACCGCTGAAGGGCTCGTCCATGATGATGAGCTCCGGCTCGTGGAGCAGCGCCGCAATGAACTGAATCTTCTGCTGCATTCCCTTGGACAACTCTTCGGTCTTCTTGGGAATGGCCTCGGTGATCTCCATACGCTCGCACCAGGCATGGGCGCGCTTGCTGGCTGTGGTCGCGTCGAGCCCGTGCAGCTCGCCCAGGAAGATGAGCTGGTCAATCACCTTCATCTTCTTGTACAGCCCGCGCTCTTCAGGCAGGTAGCCGACGCGATGGAGGTTCTTGCGATCGAAGGCCTGATCGAAGAGGGTGACCGAACCTGAATCCGGCACCGTCATGCCGATCATCATGCGGATCGAAGAGGTTTTGCCGGAGCCGTTGGGACCGAGCAGGCCGAACATGCTTCCCTGCTCGATGGAGAAACTCAGGCTGTCAACGGCGACCTTGGTGTCGTAGGCTTTGCGGACTTTCTCGAGTTCAACGATGGCCATGGAATTCCGAGTGTTGAGTTATGGCCAGTTTAGCAGGAGCTCCCGCGTGCTTCGCTTTATTGCAGCTGACGGTAGATCGATTGGAGATCGAAGTTGTTCCAGGCTTCGGCAAGCTTTCCATCCTGGAGCCTGGCGAGGCACATGCCGCTGAAGGTAACCCGCTTTCCCGTTGCGGGCCAGCCCAATCCATCTCCGGTGTGCACCGCTGTCACGATGCAGCGCGCCACCGTCATATCTCCCTCGGTGACTGTCTGGGCCACATCGACATGGACATTGGAGAAGCTGGAGCGAAGCTGTTTGTGAAAGATTTTGAACGCCCATCTGCCGTCCACCTTCGAGCCATCCGGATGCTCGAGACCGTGTGTTTCGGCGTCGGGAAGCGACATTTCATCGATGGCCTCTTCACGGCCCTTGTTCCACACTTCTTCGAACCACTTCTCCAAAAACGTCATGCTGCGGGATCTCCAACGAAGTCAAACGATTGTCCTGCGGGGCCCGGTCTCCTGAGAGACCTCTGAATTATAGGACTCGCAGCAGACCATCCGCCACAGAGGTCGAAAGATTGGTGGCGGCGAAGCTTGATAGCATCGATTCGTGGTGGAACTCTCGACTCCAGTCAAATTTGTGAAGCGCGTAGGTGAGCGGGTGGCCGCGGCCCTGGCCCAACGCGGAGTCGAGACCGTGGAGGACCTTCTCTATCATCTGCCGTTCCGTTATGAAGACCGCCTGAATCCGCTGCCGATCCGCGAGCTGAAGGCTGGCGCGATGGCTTCGATCGTCGGCGAGGTGCGTGGCTCAGTTTTGCTGCGCACCAGGTCAATGCCGATCTTCGAGATGACCGTCGGTCAGGGTCTAGACAGCGTGAAGTGCATGTGGTTCCACGGCTCATACCTGAAGGACAAGTTTCACGCAGGACAGATGGTCGCTCTTTACGGAAAGCTTGAGGCCTCGCGATCGACCGCTGGCAAATTCAAGATGATCCAGCCCCAGTTCGAGATCCTGCCCGCGCTGGATTCGCCCGAGGCAGAGTTCGTCTCGCTCGAGGTAGGGCGCATCGTCCCTGTGTATGAGTTTCTGGGCGGAACGACAGCCTGGGGAGCGAAGCTTACCTCACGCTGGCTGCGGAGAGTGGTCTGGACTCTGCTTGAGGAGCTGGGTGAGGGCGAGCCTCTTGTTCCAGAGACGTTGCCCGCCGGGCTGTTGGAGCGCTTGAAGCTTCCAGGAAGGCTTGAGGCTCTTCGCACAGTCCACTTTCCCGAGGCGGGCACGCCGATTCCGGAGCTGATGTCAGCGACGACTTCAGGCCACCGGCGCTTGATCTTCGAGGAGCTGTTTTATCTGGAGTTGGGGCTCGAGCTAAAGCGCCGGCGCCTGCGTGAGCGCGAGGGAATCACCTTCGTGACGGGCGAGAATGTGCGCAAGGCGCTCAAACAGATTCTTCCCTTTCACCCAACAACGGCGCAGAAACGCGTGCTGGGAGAGATCGCCGCGGATATGCGCAGGCCGCAGCCGATGCGAAGGCTGCTGCAGGGCGACGTGGGCTCGGGCAAGACGATCGTCGCCATGCAGGCGGCGCTGATTGCGATTGAGAACGGCTGCCAGGCGGCCCTGATGGCTCCCACCGAGATCCTCGCCACGCAGCACTATCTTTCGGCGCGCAAGCTTCTGGCTGATGCTATCTCGCCGCGTACGGGACGGCCCTATCGCGTGACTTTGCTGACGGGCTCGCTCGATGAAGCGGCCAAGCGCGAGGCGCGAGGAAGGATCTATCGCGGTGAGGCCGATCTTGCCATTGGAACGCACGCGCTGATCGAGGAGAAGGTCGACTTCGACAATCTCGGCCTTGTGATCGTCGACGAGCAGCATCGCTTCGGCGTGCAGCAACGCTTCCGGTTGATGAAGAAGCCGGGACCGGATGGAAGATCGGCGGAACCGGATGTCCTGGTAATGACCGCGACGCCGATTCCGAGAACGCTGGCACTGACGCTCTACGGCGATCTGGAGACAAGCGTGATCGATGAACTTCCACCGGGTCGAACCCCTATCGTGACGCGGCGAACCACCGAGGAGCGCGCCGGGGATGTCTGGGACTTTGTGCGCAAACAAGTGGCCTCAGGAAGACAGGCCTACATCGTCTACCCGGTGATCGAAGGCGCAAAAGACGACCAGCCGGAGCTGGACTTCGCGCACGACGAGACTGCCCAGGAACTCCAAGAACCAGAGACCAGTGCGAAGGCTGCGAAGAAGAAAAAGGCTGCAAAGACGGAGAAGCTCTTCCCGAAAAAGCCGTTGCGCGCGGCAAGCGATATGTATGAGGAGCTTCGGGCCGGGGCGCTCGCCGGACTGCGGCTCGGACTGCTGCACGGGCGGCTGAGCGCCGACGACAAGGAAGTCGTCATGCGGCGCTTTCAGCGTGGCGAGATCGATGTCCTGATCGCAACCACTGTCATTGAAGTCGGCGTCGATGTTCCCAACGCCACGGTCATGGTGATCGAGCACGCAGAGCGCTTCGGTCTGGCCCAGATGCATCAGTTGCGGGGACGCGTGGGCCGCGGCTCCGCGAAGAGCTACTGCATCCTGATGACTGGCGGAAGAGTGAGCGAGCAGGCTGAGGCCCGGCTGGACGCAATGGTCGCGACGCAGAATGGGTTCGAGCTCGCCGAGTTGGATCTGGAGCAGCGCGGTCCGGGCGAGTTCTTCGGAACACGTCAGGCCGGCATGCCCGAGTTTCGCGTCGCCAATCTGATCCGCGACCGAAAGGTGCTGGAGCAGGCCAAGGTTGAGGCGGCGCGCTTTGTCGAAAGGCCCGACCCAGCCCTGACCGCGGAAGAACGCGATCAGGTGTGGGCAAGGCTCAAGCAGCAATGGCAGCGCCGCTATGGTCTGGTGGAAGCGTAGCGGTCTGGTGGAAGCGTAGCGAAGGAGGCCGGGTCGGAACAGGAGTGCTAGCTCTGTTTTCGCCTGCCCGGCCTCTCGAACCGTCAGGAGGCGATGGCGGGGTCGAATTCCACGCGCGACGGCGCGAAGGATTTCTTAGGACCACGCTTCCGGGCGACGAGCACGCGAATACGCTCGATCATCTCGGCCGGAGAGTTGGCGCCTTTGGGGAGAAACACATCGGCACAGCAGGCACGGTCGCCGGAACCAGAGGTGCCGGAGACGATCATGGCGGGCAGTGCGGGCTGGAGCTGCTTGGCACGGCGAACAAGCTCATTGCCATCCATCTGGGGCATGTTGAGGCCACTGAGCAGAAGATCGAGCGAGCCCGGCATCGATTGCTCGACCACCTCGAGCGCGTGCTGTGGGGAGAGAGCCGGAATCACGCGATAGCCGCGAGTCTCCAGCAGGAAGGTTCGTACAGAAAGAGCTTGTTCGTTGTCATCTACGCAAAGAATCGTCTTCTTAGGCCGCAAGGCAGTCTCGTTTTCTGCCGGCGCGGCCGTAACGGCGGCTCCGGCGGATGGACCGGGCGAGCGGATCGGCTGGTTTGCGGTCCGCGCTCCCGGATGGTTCACGCTTCCCCGCCAGTCCGGGCCGAGACGTCTCAGAGAAACGATGGATCATCCGCTCCTGAGAGGAGCAGACGGAAGAAGCAAAGTTCTCCCGTCTGCTCCATTGAAGGAACAGTGCCACCGTCCGAGGCGCATGGCCGGACCGCGGGGTGAGAGAGAAGCTCATGGGAACAGGTTGCCATGCGAGGCTTCGTCGAAATGCAATCAATCGGTCTGCGGGATGGCCGTATTCTGCGGCGCCAGGAAAAAAGGCGGCTCGCAGCCGGCTGCGTTGCAGGCAGCGATGGTGCGTTTCGAAGACTCGCAACTGTTCGGCAGTCGAGCGTCTCTCAACTCAGGTTGTCAGTAGTACAGGGCGAAAGACTCATCAGCAATGTGCCGCACGTTGCATGCGGGAACATCGTTAACGCTTGCCAAGAGTATGAAGAGATAACCGCCAGCGCAACGGCGAAGCTAGAGCGAAAAGCGGTCCGTTTAGGTCTTGCGCATCCACCGCGCTGTGAATTAGCCGCGAATTTATTGACGATTCACAGGACCGCCCTGTTGAAATTAAGTGCATCACGGCAGGAAAAAGCGTCCCGTTGCAACAGGAATGGTGCGCCCACCAACGAACACTTCCGAAACTTTGCCTCCGTCGAGCTTCGCCGAGAGGTAAAGACGGCTCGGACGGCGCATCTCAACTCCCTGCTCGAAGACGACGGTCTTTCCGCTCACAGCGCGCCCATGCCGCACCAGCCATGCAATCGCCGGACCAGCGGCCGATCCGGTAGCCGGGTCTTCTCCGCTGTAGAACTGCATGCGTGCGTGCCAGTCCACCCCCTCGCGGCCCTCGGCGGGCGTCACGAAATAAAAGAACTTCGCGCCATGCCGCTCAAGATAGTTCTGCACAGCTGCGTTCCGGGGGACAGCTAGCGTTCGCGCCACCTCCATCGAGCGGAGCGGGACCATGCAGAAGGGGTTCCCGGTGCTGACGGTCTGGACCGGAAGACTGGCGTCGATGTCCTCCAACGCGAAGCCGAGCGCCCCCACCAGCTCCGCGCGATCCTGCGGTGGCCCAAAGACCGGATCATTCTGCCGCATAGTTCCGAAGATCCCCTGCTCGCCCTGCTGCGGGGCCGTGAAGCGGACGGGGATCGTACCGACCGCAAGGTCCAGCGCGATGGTCTCCTCGCCCCGCAGGAGAGGGTGGTTCCAGTAGAGCCAGCTTGCCGTCCCGAGCGTGGGATGCCCGGCGAAGGGAAGCTCCTCCTCGGTGGTGAAGATGCGAACCTGGACGCCGCGCTCGCGCTCGATCTCCGGCGAGCGCGGAAAGAGGAAGGTCGTCTCCGAAAGGTTGGTCTCGCGCGCGATCGCCTGCATCTCCGAGTCCCCAAGGCCGCGCGCGTCGGTAAAGATGGCCAGCTGGTTTCCCTCAAGCGGAGCCTCGGCGAAGACGTCGACCAGAGCGTAATCGAAGGCTACGTGCGCGGTCGCGGGCGGCAATGGCGGAGTTGACATGATAGTTCCCCAAGTCTATGGTTTGGTTAGACCGCAATCAGGCCAACCTGCCTGATGCTAGCTGAGCTAGCCGCGGTACGAAAGATTTGACGCCAAATGACGATGACGCCCAACACGGCCCCGATGCTCTGCTGCTGTCGCAGCGTGGCTCGGGTGTGCCGGTGAGCGAATCGAAGTAAAGCGTCTTCGAGTAGCGCAACGACCCACCCCAAGCCACCGCGCCGGGTGGGTTTTCTGTCTCGGGCCCGCTGGCAAAATCTAAACTTGGGGCAGACGCCCCGGAAGGTAGAACGAAGATGTCACTGCGTATCAATGATGTAGCTCCAGACTTTACCGCCGAAACGACCCATGGCACCATTCGCTTTCACGAGTGGATTGGCGATAACTGGGCCGTTCTGTTCTCGCACCCCAAGGACTTTACGCCGGTGTGCACCACCGAGCTGGGCGCGGTCGGGTCGCTCGAGCAGCAGTTTGCCGCACG
>Ga0193743_1001689_pt1 | contig 16164 bp, 16 predicted proteins | sample L2c2metaG_FD_143038 | JGI IMG/M metagenome (GOLD analysis project Ga0193743, IMG submission 143038) | Soil microbial communities from a riparian zone of the East river system, Colorado, United States - L2c2 | ecosystem: Environmental > Terrestrial > Soil > Riparian zone | place: USA: East River...
TGCTTTTACCATATGTTTTACATGTGTTTGCCTTGAGGACAACACATGGACATTAGTATATAAACCATAGCTAGAATACTTGTATTCTTTAGCTTGTCTTTAACCATGTAACTTGTTAATAACGATACTGCTTGATTGGCTTATCCATTCTCAAACCTGTGGATACTGGACGTCTTCCAGTTGATATTCATGGGCTCAGCTAGCTCCTTGGACATGTGCTTGGGCATTATCAGATACTGACTGGCTCCGGTCACGGCTGTAAAGCCTGAATCGGTCGAAGTCGTAACAGCTCGATTCCGGACACTCCTACTCCGTCCGGACCTCCGAAATTTGAGGCATCCAGCAAGAGAGCGGCGCAACCTACAAGTTGAAGCCAATGCCTCACACGACTTCGGACCCGACATCTCCGTCCGAACTCCAAGCTTAACAATAGCCAGAGGTTCTGTAGAGGTAAAGTTGAAAGTGGAAAAAGATATCTGGACAGCAAAAAAAAAGGAAGTGCATTGCATTTGGTTCAATCTCAGTATGGTGCCACCAAAGTTGTGGCCCATTGTTCATACCAAACTGTTAATTATAGTTGATTTGCTCAAGATTTGCTTGCGAACTCATAAATCAGTTCGTTTTAAAGATTACATAATGCTTTTCCCAAAAAGAGACATCACGTGCTTGGGGCGGAAAGTCAAAGACTCACAAATAATCGTATCTCAACAGAAAATTGTGTTTGTCACACTTGTCCGACTGGTCAGACCAAATTGAGATCACGGCCACATCGCGCTTGATCTGAATCGATGCCGAATCCCGGTCCCTTTGCGTCGGCCACCGCGTTCTGCGCACTCAATATTCAATATTCGATAAAGAACTTCATATACGCCACCAAATCAGCAACTATTACTAATATGTGGCTAGCACCGTTTGCACTCCAGTTTTTTCTGAAGGTTTATCAACTCAGACTCTCAACACACACGAATCGTTGCAAAGTTTTATGAACTTCTATCAACTGATTTTACGGCAAGTACACTCACTATCCAACTTCTTAAAAAATATCACTCTCAAATGTTGCATCGATATCGATGCGTGAGATAACGCAAGCCGTACCTGGGGTCCTCGTCATCCATAATTATACTGGAGAGCGAAAATATGCCTGTTGCTTCTTAAACGAAGAACCGATCCAAGTTTTTATCGGCTGACCATTACCTACATTACACTGCTGGCGCCAGGTGGTGTTTCCGAAAGAAAAACCTAGTAATGCTTAACAATGACATAACGTGTCTATAAGTAGGTTTTTCCTTCGGAAACCCCACCTGGCGCCAGCAGTGTTACCTGGGGTTCCCTAAAATTATCCTGATAGTGTTTCGAACATGTATGCATGATGACGGATACTTATTTTGAATAAAAATATGATCAGACAGGGAGATTGTCGCCTACTGAGAATGTACGCCGTGGTGGCTTCTGTACGTAGTAGTGCATAGGACTGGTTGTTCCGACCGAGGACCGCGCCAGTATAATATGCTACTTATCTACGGCTCCGTTCCGCTCCCTTGCCTTCCGAGAAAATCGATGTTGAAGCGTCGAACTGATGCACCTCTATCTTGAATACGATGATCATCATGGTCTGGTCGCTCAATTTCTCGATGTTCTGCCACTGTGTCCTCTGGAATGTGTTGTTCTAACCGGCCAATCTATCGGCAGTGTGAAAGGCCAGGCGCTTTTTCTTTTTTACTTAGTGGTAGTATCTAACGGTTAAGCTTGGTCTAACTTAACGGGTCTCTTCTCCAATCCATTGTCCACAGTTTTCAAATTTCAAAGGTCTGCATTTTTTAGGTATGTAACGCATGTATAGTTTACACTGGTTGAAAGTGATGCCGTGATATTACTGAATAGTAAAATGGGGTTTGGTGGTTTTGATTTCCGTTATCCATTCTCGATCCATAATGACAATCATGGTTAGCTTCCATGGCACATTGCGTGATGCTACACGGCGGTGGCGTAAGCACTAGTACACGACGTCGACGTCGAGGATGTGTCATTTGTTCGCCAGCGCGCTGCGATCCTGTGCTGAAGCGATAGCAGATTGGGCTCCTTTAAAGTTCTGTATAAGTATACTGTGGCTGATCCATTGCAATGATTCTATATAATTCAAATCCTTTATTTACATAGTGTAGAAGGCTTCAAATCTCGAAAAAAAAATCGAACAATAGGGACAACTTGAATTAAATATATATTGTAACGCAATGATTCCATAGCAATGCAAATCCTTTATTACATACTTAGCTTCTCATAATAACTTGAATTGTTTATGTAACCTTACTAAAATTACACAAGAGTTTTCGGTCGAACTTCGGATAAGACACACAGACAAACACCAAGTGTGGAAATAAGATCTCCAAAACTGTTACAACAGATATGTTATGTTGAAATCTTCATTATGTTCATATTTTACGTAATGATACATTGCATGAACCGAAGGGGTTGCTTCACAAAAAAATTGCTACATTTTCAGGACAGGAATATGTGAGATGTTCCCTTTTTCTTTCTCGTCGGGGAGTGGGGAGTCGTTCCTTGGAGGGGTGTGGTCCTCAACAAGGGCATTGGCGTCGACTTCGCCTCCACCTTGTTCGAAAGCAGTCTTACTTTTCTCGAAGTGGGATCCGTGGTTCTCAGGACCAAGGATGGTGATTATGATGACGAATGCGGCTACAGTGCCGATGAGGATACCTTGGACCTATAGATAAGGAGGTTTGAGTCATTGCCATTTGTCATGTTATAAAGAAAAAGGTTACATACAGCTCCATAATCGGGTACAATAGTTAGTATTCCGTTCTTCATGATGGTCGTCTTCAGGTTCTTGGCACCAGCTAATGATGAGACAATGGTAAGATTGCGGAGAGCTAGCTTAAGGAGTGAAAGTTCAACGCACTTGCTTCAATTTGAGACGCTGCCGATGAGATCATCTATTGAGGATGGTATATGATAAGAAAAGGTGACAAACATAAGACAAAAGAGATTGGCATGACGTACGTTCCCGAGTTGATAAACGACACCTGGAAAAGTCGCTCGGAATGCGGGTGGAGACATCTCAGCCAGCTGAATGGGAATCTGCATTCATTTACTACGGTCAATGCTGTGAAGTGATGAATGACCGGGAACAGACATACCACACCCCATGCTCCTTGCACACCAAACTGGATGCAGAAGGCTCCGGCGGAAAGAGAGGCGAAAGATGTAGGCAAGATCCATAGAGGGATGAAAGCTTTGGAAAATATGGACTTGCGAAACAGCTAACATAAATGGAAATACGTACCACCGATGAGAAGAGTGTGTGAACTGTACGAACATTCGATGTGAGACACAAGGAAGATAACGGAAGAAGCCTGGACGCACATCATGGTCAATCTACGTCCCATATATTGACTCAACCATCCTGCAAAGACACCACCCCTGTAAGTTCATTAATTAACACAATTACGACGACGGTGAAGCTGGCTGATAGGACATACGCGAGGGCACCCTAGGAAAAAAGAAAGGTTAGGGTTCAAGATCCGAAATAAGTCGGACGAAGATACTCACGCAGTTACCGATAATAGTAGCGAGAGTAGCATCATGCGCCGAAAAGCCCTTCGATTCCTCCAGGTATGTGGGATACAGATCCTGAGAAAGGGTCACAGAAGCGTTATTTTTGAGCCAAATTTATTTTTGAGAGAATGTACCTGTGACCCATGAGAGAGGAAATTGAAACCTAAATGGAAAGTTAACCATGGAGTCGCAACAACAAGGTGGTTTGAGCAGATACCTACCTGTCATAAGCAGTACAGCGTAGATACAAAGTAACCAGTGCTTCTTCAACATGGCCTTGATCTCGCGGAGGAAAACCTTGGTTTTCTGACTCGTGTCCGCTCCCCGCGCCTTCTCAGCTGCTTTCGCTCTCAAGAAGACGTCACTCTCTGGGAGTACTGCCCTGACTGCTGCTGCAAGAAATGAAATGCCAGATCCGGTCCAAAACAGCGCTCTCCACCCAACATCCACCTCTGGAACCAAAAAAAGGTTGATGATGGCTGCAATAAGATAACCAGCTGCATATCCTTGTTGGAGGAAACCGCTTGCGATACCACGAGCCTCAACGGGAAGATTCTCAAGGGCAGTAGCCGCTGCGAGACCCCAAATTCCTCCCATGCCGATACCAAACAGGGAGCGGAGAGCAAGGAATTGCTTGAATGTTTGAACAAAGCCGGCTCCAAGTTCGAGGACTGCCACGAGAAGGAGATTGAAAACAAGAGGCCACTTCCTGCCGAAGCGGTCCGATACGATACCGAAGACGACCTGAGAGAAACAAATGAATAATGTGAATAAATGGAGTTTAAGAGGGAGATAATACCCACAGCCCCAACGGAACGGAAAAGCAAAGTAAGCGTGATAGCAGTCGTCTTGAAATAGTTATGGTGAGCAAGATCAGGCAAAAGAAAAAAAAAGAGAACTGTTTACAATGGAAGACGTAGGACGATCGAACTGGTTCTGAAGACTTGTTACGCTAAGTGATACGGAGAAGAAATCAATCGCATCGCATGCCCAGGCAAACCAACTGAAATGATCAATGAGCAAGGGGTCGTGAGTTTTTGAAGAGAAAATTGACACACCCACTGAAGAGCATGGCCCATTGAATCCATGTTAGACTGGCCAATACCGATAATAGAGGTTTGGAATTAGCTCGTGTCTCCCGACGGGGTACCAGGCTTTTGAGGAAGTAGGGAGCCATGAAGCTTGTGGGGAAGAAACGGAACGCGAGGACGCCGACTTTATAGGTATAACTGGATCTTGGCGCTTCAGAGCTTCAAAGCTTCACAAACTAACATTCGCTAAACATATCGACCGAACAGAAGGGGTTATATACATCTCCAGCCCTAGGTACCACACGGTACATGATGCTCATCAACCAGGACCCCGAAAAGGCCTTTTGCTTATGGGTGACTCGGACAACAGGTGACGACGCTCCGTGTGCTACAAATTTTCAGAGATGCCTTAGATGCAAACGGAGATACATGTTGAAACAGGTACCTAGTTTTGTTGCCAGACTGCACGGTCATGTGGGGAAGCTCATTATTACATAAGGTGAGATGGTCGTGGTTCTTGATCTTCATGGAAAGGGCGGACGAATGAGTTATTTTGAACCATCCATGCTGAAGAACAGCGACGGAAGGTCCTTTGTCAGATACTTGAAAATTCGAGATAGCAAGCACAGTTCTCGAGCCGTGTGTTTCAATCAGGTTTCAATTCCACCAGATATATGTGGGGCGCCCCTAATCTCCAATTTCTCTCTTCTCTAGGACCCCGGGACAATATTGTGGAACCCGGGTGAGGGAGCTAGAAGCAAGGAAGCAAGGATCACCCTCCGAAATCTATTTTGATGGCATATTCCCATTTCAAATTTATATCACGTGATACATCAGTGCCAGCTTCGGCATGTATAATCTCATTTAGCATACAGTAGATGTGTTCCTGTAAAATTTTGGCGGCGCTCTTTCGTAAATTATACAAAATACTGTTATATATTAAATCGTTTATAAAGGCGGATTGAAGAGCGGACAATGTCGGGAGAGGCCTAGCAGCTGTTCTTTCAAGCTCCGCTGAGCTCCAGTCACAAATCGTCACGTATGTGATTAAAATATACCTCAAACGGACAAGTCGATCTCACTCAATTTTCAAGCTACCGTCTCTATGAGGGTATAGTGAATTGTCACGCTTGCCGGCATTTACCACTGTTGTTGTGATGAAAGGGCCTTGACCTGTGACTGGCCGATTGAAGGTCCGTACGATGTACGGGCCAGCGATACTGAGAATAATATTAGAGCCATAATTACGCCAACCTTGTTACTTAAAGTCAATTTTCAGCGTAGCTTTTCCTAGCCTATGCTAGAAGGTGACTTCAGTCACTCTCCACATCTCCGGACAGCCAGGCCAGTATGTAATAAAGACGGCCAGATCTATTTTTTAGGCACGGAGCATGATTAGATAAGGAAAACACAACACTACGAAACGACCAAGATCTCTCATCAAACCTCTTCGCGTGACCATTGTCGGAAGGTAGTCATCATCAAGAAGAGTGGATTAGTCTCGGCAAAAAAAAAACATTCCAACAACATTACTTGCTAATTCAAACGTCTCATTGACACTTGTATTCCTATGATACCTCACACGTCTTTTAGACAATTTTATTCAAATTTGCGGACAAATTTACATATCTAAAAAGCGACCGAAGGCCGGAGGATTTTTCCGGACAAATGGTAACGAGGGCAGAAAAAAGTTGCGGACAAAAGTCGGGGGTCCTTTTCCCCCGGTATGGGGGAGGAGATGGGATCTGAGTCACTTTACCGAAAGGATAGGCAGCATCACAAAGAATTTCCTTTCGAATGACCGATCCCAAACCGATTAGATCACGTGATTCAGTGGGGACAGTGGACGTATCACTTTTGGCAATGGGGTAAAAATTTAGCAGTAAACGCTTGGCGCCCAAAATCCAGGAGGATGAATGTTGAGGAAAATATCTCAAAACTGGTAATATAACAGGGTCTGCCAGTGCAATGCCAGTGGTCAAATATTCCAGTAATCTATTCATGTGATTTTTGTCAGGGATCACATGATCAGAATTGGTTTCGAACTTCGAATGATTCCCGAGATGATGCCGTCCATTCACCATGTGATTTGGCCTAATGCAATTCTCTGAGAAAAGAGTAGCAGGCAATTTAAATGAATTTAAAGCTTCTTAAATGCTTCAATGGCGAACGAACATATACAAGATGACCCAGAGGTTGCTATTCAATAAGCTTTCACTTCAGTATTCAAACAGTATTACCCGAAACTCCATCACGGAATATCCAACATGATCCCCACATACTCATTCCAAATGCCTGCAGCTTGGCCGACGATGAGGATGATGATGTGGATTGTTGAAAGACTTAAGTAGCATCGCATGCGCAAGTGCCTTGCCGTAACATCGGCGAACTGTCGGAGTGTGAAAACTTTGGATTGTGGAATGCAATATATTTTGGTAGAAGGCGTTGAGCAAGTAAGTAAAACGCGTGATGCTGGTGTTTTTCGAGAAGAGTTCTTTGTTGCAACAGAGATAATTCACAGAACATTTAGGCTGTCTTAGGTGGGATCCATAGTTCCTTTTCATATGGGATGTTGTCTAATGGCTTGACAATAGAATTTTCAACTTTTTTCCCGCTTAACGCTTGTATACTTATTACTGAAACGCGACCTGGTAAATTACCTTCCCAGGCCCAACCAGTAAATAAAGGGTCCGGCCAAACCTATTTCTTCCGCCACCCCAGGGCCTCGTCCTCACATGATTTGACAAAATGGCCCCGTTTGTCTCCATCCCATCTCCTTTCGGGACAGTTCCCTTTATGGGTACAGTCCCCGTGAGAGTCTGAGAACGTGCCAACGACTTTGGGCCTCTTTGAGCATTTCGCAGTTTCTTGGTTATTCTCGAGAATATGTACCGACGTACCTTAACACAAGATGTGGCCACAAAAAAGCTTGGCTTAGTCTTGGTACAGCTACCCAAGCAGCAACCGTCAAAAATGCCACAACCTCAAGAGGACACGGAAGGCCGTTGAAATGGACAAGTGGACACCGACGGTGAGAAGATAAAAATACATGCATACCTTTCGGATATTATTTAGTCATCATGTCCAGAGCCACCTTCTGAGTATAGACAGTGGGACATCTTCCTGACACTTGTTTTAAACAAAAAGGCACTTGACTTGTCGCCCAAGTAACGCACGGCTTGTACATTAGATGGTAATCTTTCTTGGCCGTACCGCGACATATCACGTCACCGTTGTAGGTAGGCAAGGTTGTATCATCTTCATCACCTGATGCCTGTGCCAAGGCGGGTAGCATCGCAGCTGCAACATCAACGTTCAATTCTCAATTATCACAAAAAGTTGTTGAATTTCGCACTCCGGGTCCGACTGATGGCCGTCTCGATGCCATTCATTCAGACAGGTCACCAATAGTTGTCTCGTAGCGGACACCTTGTGTACTACATCATAAAAGACCTTTGAATATAGATGAAAGTCAGTTTGAGAGCACCAGCGCTCAACCATTCAGCCAAAAGGCGTCTTTAGGAACGATCTATCGTTCCTAAAGCTGGCGCTATATGTGGTAGTAAGGCTCCAATCCAGCCTTACAATAAACTTATACAAAGCTTTGACTATATTGACAATATCGTGATAACCACGCTGATTGGCAGTGGTTCGTCTCGATCCTTGAAGTACAAGTGAAAAACGTACACAAAATCACTCTTCTTGAAGAGAAGTTGTACAGTGATAACAGTAAATAAGTTGAATACTAATTAAAATCATAACGTATCGACCAAGGAGGACAAACGGTAGTAGATGTTGCCACCAATCTTTCGCACGAGGCTGGTACTGAGCGCTGAGAACTGATGGATGATAATCGATATGCCTTGAGTCTTGTCGGAGGACCCCGAGGCTTGCTCAAAGCTGCGTATACTATATGTGTTTGGGATATGCAAATATTTCACAACTGCGAGCTCAAATCAAACTCTTTCTCATTTATGTTTTATATACATGTTAAATACCTTTTTTTACACCTTCTATGAATTTTTCAGATTTATTGAATAAGAATTGACGCCCTCGGGCAATGACCGAAATTTAAAGCAAAAAAGAGATATGCAAATGCTCGTCACAGGCGAGTCACAACTAAATTCAGGCCCTTTGTTCTCCAAATGTAAGAAGCTGTTGGTTAATGTGAGCTTCTTTTTTATGGAGGGCTAAGCCACGGATTCGACGTCGCAGTGTGAAGTATGGGACGTCGTTTGCATCTGGAGCCGCTTTGATAGATGAGTATCATCGTGCCTCGTAGTCAAGCTTTGCTTTTTGCAGGCGGACCTCATCGCCATCTGTAATTGTTCGTTTTTTCAGAGCTTCACCTCGAGAGAGAGCTGACTGGATGTTTTTCAGCATAGTTAGTTGGTTTTTTACTCAGGGGATACGTGGCTCAGCAATGGGTCTCAATCGTTCTGTGGTAGAGCAAAAACAACGAGGGTTTTTGGTAGTCGCAAACCTCTGTTCCTGAGAGCCATCAATGTTTACATGTAAGCAAAAAGCATGTATTTTGTATTTTATATCTCAATCTTTCAATTCAGAATTAAAATAATCTCACACATATATTCATTATATATGTAGATATATGCTCATTTTTTTTGGGGCCTGGAAGTGGCCAGACAGAGGGGAAATACTCGAATTTACATATCTCATGTCAACCATATATAGTATGTCTTCCTTGCAAAATCGGACTTGCATGGATTTGAGATTACATAACTTGCAGGTGTGGGTCATTGCTCCGCATGGCATATATACGAGTCCTTCCAGCCCATGTATGACTGTTGTATTTGAGTTTTCGGCTCAGCCGAGCCTCGCAACATTTAGTTATGATGAAGTACTTGTACTGTAATATAATTCTGCTCCTTGAGAGAATGAGCACAATGGCCCATTCCCCTGGTTGAAAGGGCGTTTGGTGGTTAAAAAACACTCAACAAGGGCAGTGGGTGTTCAGAAAAGGGCGCTCAGCAGTCGAAAATTCCCAAAAAAGGCAGTTGGCATTAAGAACAGGTCAATTGATTTCGAAAATGCCTAAAAAGGGTGGTGGGTGTTCGAAAAAGGGTGGTGATTGTGCGTAGTTTTCGTGGTTGTCGAATCGTTGCATCACCTGTAGGCCATGGTGACACGCATTGTCTGTACTCGTAGAGCAATATAAAACATTAGTGATACAATTTATGTGTTACCTAAGGTATTACTTACCTTGTCCAAGAGGACTTGAGCCACGTCCGAGAGGGCCAGGACCGAACCGCGGACAGTCTACTTGGGTAGGGAAATTATGACGAGTGGGTACATGAATCTGTATAGGGTGTGTAAAGCAGGTGTGCGGTTAAGATATAGACCATTAGGTGATAATTTGAGAAGTTTTATCGGCGACAGAGCGCACGCAGTAGCGGGCAATCAATGTTCGAACGATAAGGATTATTTGACCACAAAAAATGTGGTCAATGTAGCCGGTCAAACTTGAAGGGGACGGAGACCGCAAAAAAATTAGCCAATAAAGCAATCCAAACATACCACGTGATTTATATCGCCGGCTACTGAAGCATGTCAGAAAGTGATCTTAATCCGGCCCGTCAGCGCTTGTTGAAAAAGAATCTGAACTCCCTCTTTTAAAACGCAGAAAGCGGTTGTATGTGGGCCCGTAAATGGATCTGGCGACTCCGGTGAGCTCGGCCGAAAGCTGTTAGTTATAGCATTGAGCCGCTGTAAGTGGACTGTTGGAAGCTGTGGGGGGTTACTGATTATGGATTTTGTGGTTTGACCGCTGTAACGCTTACATAATTAGTAATCGGTCAATCCTTTCCTCTCTCTGAGTATTAACGTTGACGTTGTTAATAACATTAGCTCTCGCCTACACGCATGATTACAATCGATGCACAGGATATGCCAGCACGAAATAAGTCAAGGCATAACAACAACTTCTTGTCCATCCTTTGTAACAGGTCATATTCACCGTGACACGTCAAAGCAAGTCCACTACCTCTTTCCCGAGTAATTTACTTTATTCAACTTGAGCATTTGAAGATTTTCACGGCTAAACTTAAAATGATATTTGATCCACATCCGTACTCTTATTCGGTCGAACAGCTTTTCATATTGGATGTTTAATTATAACGTGGATGCCCTTGACATCTATGAAACGCGACCGCGGAGCAAGGTGCATTCAACTCACTTGGGAACATGTATCAGCATGTATCATATAACCAAGCCCTCCCCCGCCTTTAATTTTCGGTCAGTCAATAGACGCTCACAATTCCCCGCCAGTTTCGTAGGTAACGAACAACCGCAACCTCCTTAAACGAACCGCTTTTTTGATCGCAACGTTGTTGATCAAGGTATGTCAAGGATAAGCAGAGAATGAGCAAAGCAAGAACCACTTCTTGTTAACGTATATGCTCAGGAGGGAACTCCAAGATGCCCGAACGTGAAATTAGTATAAAAACGAAGGAGAGCAGTTCCTTGACTGCTTTATATTACGCAAAAAACAACAATCTTACGTCTCTGATTCAGTTCGAAAAATTACAAGACAAGTTCAAATCATGTTCACAATTTCGGCCCCCATTTCTTCACGAGGAGCTTCGACGTCCAATAACCGAAAACCAAGGCCTAACGCGCCCGCCATTTATGATCATGGTCATTATGTAGGCGTGCGCATCAACAAGTATGAGACTAAGGCGCAAGCTAGGGCTAGAGGACAAGGAAATACCGTATGTTCTTCTCTCTGATAATTATTCCTTGAAATGTATCTGAATATTTTGTTGGCTCCCTGTTGGCGTGGCGTATTTAGGGCATGATACATCCTGCTGTTATTCTAGCAGGTCCGGACGTTAATAATCGATATGATATTGCAACGATTTCGACGGAACATCCGGATAGTCCACCAAGAGCACCTCTGAACGTTTTCCATCCGACGGCTACTATCAGAGGCGAGGTATCTTTCTATCAACGAAATGTGGCTCATGGTGATTTAAGACCATGGATCGATGAAAACACTGGAAACATCACACAACCCATGTCACAATCCCAACTTGCCCACCTTAGAAGCCAAATGATAAGTAAGTTTTTCTGATTAGCGTTTTTTTTTTCCTTTCTGTATCCAATAAAAGTAATGATATATTGTTTTATGTAGTACAACCTCAAATTCCCCAAAACGGAGGTTATTATCCAGCGACTCCAAGTTCAATGGACAATGGCCCCTGGGGTCAACCATCCGTCTACCCGCAACCAGTCTATGGGCAACAATACATGTCTCACTCTACTTTTCCGTCCCCGGCTCATCACCATAACGTTCATTTTCCCTCTCCTCCACCATCCAATGGACAGTTGTACACTCCTTCAATTTATCAAGGAATGGCCTATGGATATACCGCTCCCTATATGGTCGATCCTGGTCACAGTGGACCTCCAGAATTGGGGACTATGGGAATACCGCCCATCCATCCTGGCCAGGATTCCACATACTACTGGTATCCTTCCCTAGGAGAATCCGTTGAAGACCGGCATTAGCCTTTGATACCGACGAATTTATCCGATCGGCCACGGCGGGAATGCGCGCCATGGTTTACAGGAAATAATTATGATACTAGAACGGAGATGGTCCCTGCAGTCACTCGAGACTATCCACAGATGAGGAAATGAACGACATTGTTTGGTCGTCACTTCTGGTTACGTTATATTTTGAAAGATGGACCTCCCAACAATTGGGCCTCTCATGACATTGACAAGGATAATCGTATATATATGGATCGCAAGTCACAGACGGACTCCTGTAGCATTAATTTATTAGTAGGTTTTAGTTATGGACAATAAAAGTTTAGCATTCGGTCTTCGTTAACAAGTTGGCGACCAGCACGTCCGTCGTATCCATGGGAAATCCCTAAATATTCACCACTGGCTAATAAGGAAATGTTCTGTTAACCTTTCTGATTAATGGTATATATCCTGGATCACTAGTTACCGCCATGTACATCGCCTTTGCATCACCGCCACGAGCTGGTGGGAGGATTGCTTCTCTGATGGCACGAAACTATGACTCTGATATCGTTGTATTTTCCAATGGCACCCTCCTATGAAAGATATCGGGAGATAGAGCAACTGCTCATCGATCTTGGCTCGCCATTTTGAAGGTGCCAGGGGAGCTGCACTGGGAAATCTTTGGGGTTCGGCTCGGGTTTGATATTCTTGTCGAAATGAAGGTACCTGTGCACCAACTGTCTTCTCCCTTCTATCATCAGCAACGCAATTTACTTGTCCGATTTTACCGCCTTTGGCTGGTGGAAAGCTGATTTCGTATTGGAGTTGAGACGTGAGTAGCTTCATTGTATATAAATATATATCTACTAGTGTACAAATTACTGAAGCGTCAGTCAGCCGCCAGGGGATCGCTTTTTGCAAATTGGAACGTGGCCTTTTTTACTCTCTCAGTTAATTAAATAACGTCGGTCCATATGTGCAACGGTTAATGAATAAACCAAGCCAGGGACCCGTTTGACCTGTTCCATTTCGATGCTAGGCTGTAGGATGACATTTTGACAGAGAATGACTGATTGACTTTCAGCGACAGGCCAAGAGGTTATCTGCCAAGAAGTTGCCCGAGGGCAGGAAATCGAAGGGGTACTAAATAAATGGTGCTAGACTTCTATCCTCGCGAGGATGAGCGACAGATTCCGGGTTCAGGTCTATACAATCGCTGGAGGAAATATTGAATCTGAGGCGCTTGTAGTTCAGCAGGTAAAGAGACACCAAGCACAATATAAGTCATCCAGGAGACAAAGAGGTCTGACCACCGAGGAAAATGAAAAAGAACAGTCGAACTTGGAGAGGCGATCGTTGAACGTTCAAGTTGAAGCTCGAAGGGTCGGACTTCCGGAGTAGCTTGTGGGACGTTCCCACGAGTTATGTAACCTCCATATATACCCACACGTCAACGGTTTCTCCTGCGTCCGTCATTATCCCTTCTATCTATTGCTTTGCATCCTCATATATGGCTTCGTTGGCAAGGATCAGACTGGCGAGAAGATTAGTAAGTTTATTCGAATTCAACCAACAGCTTCCGTCGTACAATTTCGTGACAAAAAAAGTTGTCGAAAATCAAAGCTGAACCATTTCTTTCATCTAGCCGCTTCAAACCGGTATCCAGCATGTTCGCAGTATTCAGACATCAGCAGATACTGATCAGCTACATGACAATTCTTCAAACGCTCAGCCATTCACTGTCAGGCTTCATGAAGACAGCTTTCGTTCCTATCTATGCGAAACGCCAGAACTCGATGTAGAAGTCACCAAGGATGGTTTGCTCACGATGTACAAGGATATGCAGACAATGCGACGAATGGAGATGGCTGCTGACGCTTTGTATAAAGCGAAGCTCATTCGTGGATTCTGCCATTTGGCGATTGGTCAGGTTAGCAGCCATTATTCAATCAAGCGTCGGAGAAAGTTGATATCCCGTGTCTTACTTCTAGGAAGCCGTATCAGTTGGGCTTGAGCATGGAATCACTAAAGATGATCGTGTTATCACGGCATACCGGTGCCACCCTTTTGCTGTCATGCGCGGCGGGACCATCAAAGGAGTCATCGGTGAGCTGCTAGGCCGCCAAATCGGCATGTCGAATGGTAAAGGAGGATCTATGCATATATTCACGCCATCCTTTTTTGGTGGAAACGGTATTGTTGGCGCTCAGGTGCCACTTGGTGCTGGCGTGTCTTTCGCACAAAAATACAAGGGAGAGAAAACTTGTACCTTTGCGCTGTACGGCGATGGTGCTAGTAATCAGGGTCAGGTGTTCGAGGCTTATAACATGGTATGTGTGCTATGTTTCATTGCCGCCATCCTTCAACGAGCTGTTTCTTATAAACCGGTGTTGAAAGGCTAAACTCTGGAATCTCCCTACCATCTTCGTTTGCGAAAACAACAAGTACGGAATGGGCACATCAGCAGCTCGTAGCTCTTCCAATACCGAGTATTTCACTCGTGGTGACAAAATTCCTGGTCTTCAGGTCCGTTTCTTTCCGCATTCTTTTGCCTGTTCTTCAAGCAGCTAACTCTGTTATAGGTTAATGGAATGGATATCGTCGCGACAAAACACGCTATTGAATATGCCAGGAAATGGGCAGTTGATGACGAAAAAGGTCCACTTGTACTCGAATTCGTCACATACCGCTACGGAGGACACTCGTGCGTTTTCCTTTGTGTTTCCTTTCTTGATTTAATTACGTAATTACTAAGGATGTCCGATCCCGGTACTACCTACCGGACTCGCGAGGAGGTACAACGCATGAGAAGCACTCAGGATCCTATCCGTGGTCTCCAGAAAAATATTGAAGAGTGGGGTGTAGCTACTGAGCAAGAACTCAAGGTACTTGTTCCATTTAATTCGACATGCCTGCCGTTGCTGACCGCTCTCTTCTCTTTCCTAGCAACTCGATAAAGAAGCTAAAGCTGAAGTCGATGCTGCTGTTGCTGAAGCTAAAGAATCCCCTGAGCCACTTCTCGAAGACCTGTGGGCGGATATCTACTACAAAGGCACCGAACCACCTACCATGAGGGGTCGCGAAAGGGAAGAGGTCCGTATTTTTCCTTTTTTTCCCCAATCTTGTTTATCGAGATATTGAACGCTGATATTCTGTGTCTCAGGTTCATCATTATTAGACCTTGACCGCTCTTGTTCTTCCTGTGGTCTCACCTCGTCGTTGCCCTAATAGATTATTAGTATAGAATTGATATTGTGCTTGGAGAGGCGCCCGAGACTGGATCAAAGATATAGATATACTTGCACCAAACTCCATCCGTCCTCCACGACTTCATGATTCTCCATCCTCGATACCTCTGGCAACTTTTTGTCAACGGGGACGTTGAAAAGTCAGTTCTCTCTCAGGTCATCCTCTGGAGAACGTCCTCCGCTAGGCATTGAAAGCATTGAAATGGAAACTAGTTGGATGAGTACCTTGGTTTGTGTATATTAACTTAGATGGGGCTTGAGTCGTATTCGAATCCTGGGGGAAAATCTTTATGAGCTTGACATGTTCCTTTGTCTACTTACAAAATGTGGTGGATGATTGGCGTAGGATGTGAAACTTTGGTGCATTCATTCGCGTCGGCAGATCCGGGAAAGTGCTCCTTTGGAACCATTTACAGATACAAACGACTACCTGAGAGCATCAGATTCCTGGTCAAATAAGTTTCTTGATGCATATGCGAGTCAGACCTGAATCTTAAGGAACAAATGGAAAACGCCAATATGGTCACACCAACCTACATATACGTATGTACCTATTCACTACCTTCATCACAAATATTTTAAAAACCGTATGGCATCGCTTATGTTTTTAGAATTTGATTAGTCGTTGGTGTCCTCCATGTTATGATTATATCCCGTCGAAACTCGAAAGATCGAGCTTGTAGCGCTCCAATTCCCGTTAAAGTCGAACTCCTCTTAACCCATGCTCCTGACAACCCATAACTGAGTCCTCAAGGTGCCAGCATCAGCCGTCTCCCCAGTGGGGCGCGGGATAAGAATGAGCTCGGACTTTATCTACA
>Ga0193743_1001690_pt1 | contig 16163 bp, 13 predicted proteins | sample L2c2metaG_FD_143038 | JGI IMG/M metagenome (GOLD analysis project Ga0193743, IMG submission 143038) | Soil microbial communities from a riparian zone of the East river system, Colorado, United States - L2c2 | ecosystem: Environmental > Terrestrial > Soil > Riparian zone | place: USA: East River...
ACTTAATCTAGTTCTGCGTTATCGGATGGAGTGACAGGAGCACATGGCTTATCTAATGTCACAAGTTGCTGCAGGTGCAGCTGCAAGTCGAGCTGCAAAAGTTGCAGCTCAACTTTGACCGTCCCTACTACTCTTAACTCGCCAAAATGGATGCAGCTAAGTTAGACCAACTAAATCACATTACTCTGCCATCTGGAATTTCATTGGAAGCCAACGTAACGCGACCTTCATATAATGAATCAACAGCCATGCAAGTGGATAAGAAAATGGCGGTCTGTCTTCACCCCTGGTCCTGGCTTGGAGGGCAAAAAGACGACCCGTAGGTTTTAGACCTCTGCTAATAACCTCTGGGCTTAATGAGATCATTTTGACCCTGCTCAGAGTGTTGATGGCATTGGTAGAGCCATTAACCTCAAAGAACTATCATGTCCTTCGATACAACTCGAGAGGGGTTGGTGCTTCAACTGGCCGCGCCTCTTTCACCGGTTTCAGTGAGGTGGAAGACTTGGAAGCTGTTGTTCAATGGACCCTAGCGAGGGTCCCAGACATTCATTCACTTGTTATTCTGGTGTGGTATTGTCAACGTACTCATAAATCCTGGCTGAGCTAACATGCATCGTGCAGGGTTATTCCCATGGTTCATTAATTGCTTCCATGCACCCAGTTCTCTCCCAAGCCTTCCCTTTGGTACAGATATCGCATATCCTGCTCTCCTACCCCCTTGGACCAAGAAGTTGGCTGACTTTGTTTCACTCATCGTCCTATTCCAAGGCGCTGGAGGCACTCGTTCAACATCCCGACTCTAACGTTCTCCTTGTTTTCGGAGATCAGGATGAGTTTACCTCGCAATCTAAATACATGACCTGGGCTTCAGGTTTAAAAGGGAATGTAAAAATCGCGGAAGTCAAAGGTGCTTCTCACTTTTGGAGAGGACACAGCGGACACAAATTAGGAGAAATGGTCAATAAATGGATTTTATAATCTTTGTATTTGTTGGACAACCAAGTTGCTTACCTAATTTAGCAGTCAATCAATGTATGTAACCATCTCTCAGGAGTCTGGACGTAGAGTCCAACTCATTTGCATCATTCTTGAACCTGTTTCTCAATTTGGCGCTCTGATCTTGTTTTAACTATCCTCAAGCCGTATACCACCACTCTCGTGTTACTTGTCCAAACTTGAAGGAATCTTTCCTTTACAACACGGCTGAGGCAATGTACGTGTAGCTACTTTGTAGCATGTCGACCTTGTTGATCTGTATGATTCATCAAATAGGCCACTTCCGGATGAGCGACCGCGACAAAGCGTGGCCAATCTCATAGGTAGATTCGAGACTCAGAACAAACGATTGTCCATTTCTGCGAGTTCGCCATCTCGCAGTTCCAGTGTGGTCTCTCATATAACCGGCGACTCGGTCAAGGAAGAAATCAAAGAAAAACGTGAATGGCCCCCTAAATCAGTCGTTAGCACAGAGAAGCCTCCCATAATTATCCCGACTTCCAATCGTCACGTTCCACCATCACTTAGTTCTCAACCTAAATCCGATCCAGCTCCATCAACTGCATCTACTCCAGTCACCAGTCAGGTCAAGAACAAAGACCCTGCTTCGCCATCGCAGGTCGAGCTTGAAGTACCTTTAACGGTGAAAGCGTTGCAGAGACAAACTGCCGAAGCACCTGGCTCTTTCTTAGAAAATTGGAGAAAAGACATTCCTTTAGTCTCAGCTAGTATGGCGTCAGAAACCGATCCTACTTCTCTGGAGCTCACACTGGAAGCGCTTACACCGTCTCTCGCAACTCCAACTGCGGTATCCATGCAAAAGTTCGGAAATCCAATTTCCCCTCGTACTCCTACTGCAGCTCTCAAAACCAAAACCAGTTCAACTGCTTCCAAAGCGACTCCTGCTGCACCTAAGGCTCCCATCAAAGGATTAACAAAATCACCAGCCCCCAAACAATCATTATCGTTCTCAACTACTCAACCTTTGAGAGCTCAACATACAGGTCAATCTGTCGCGTCAACTACATCGACAAGGAAGCCAACGTCGAAACTGACTCCTGTCACACCATCCCAATCCAAGACTGGTCCCCGTTCTGATGCTTCTCGTGCCAAAACGCCGACTTCTGTTCGACCAAAGACACCATCCACTGGGCTCTTTGCTCCGACAGCTGCCTCTCTTGCCCGGTCACGTAACGCTCCCCTTCAGCTACCCACCCCTACCAAGAAACCGACGTTGAGCAGTAGTTCCATGGACAGACTCAGCAAACCCACGGCTGCCTCTTTGTCGAAAGCACGATCTTCTGCCGTTGCAGCATCAACGTCTACAAGCCGCCCAACCGTCGCCAAGCCTAAAGCTGCCACTAAATCCAAAGAGACGATTGCTCAGAAGCCTGCAGCACAGACCGTAGCTGCTCCTGATCAGAATGGCTCTGCTGCGATCCCTGCTGCGATCCCTGCTGCGATGATGGATAATATCATAGAAGCAGAGGCCAAAGGAGTACTTTCAGAGGATGCTGACCCAACTCTCGTCTCTTCTTCGCCGGCAGCACCAGAAGAACCTGTTGTCGGAGAGACTCGCGACGAAGATTCCTCTTCCGCTGTTAGTGCCTCCGTAGCGAACCAGTTAGGGGAGCCTAAGCCCACTGATGAACTTGAAGATATGGTCAACCTTCTAGAGTCGGCTCCTCTCGCTAAGCCTGAAACTGCTATCATTCCCGATATACCCGACGACATCCTCGAGATTCCCGATGAAACCGAGACGAAATGACTGAACGATACATACTTTACCAAACCAATCCTCTAGCAAACTTCTTTTGCAGTGCAACTAGTATCTTCCATTTATCCTCTGTGAGGGCCATGTATTCCTGGTTTCGCCGATGGCCATGTTAGTGCTAGAAGCTCCTGAAGTGACTTGTCAGTGCATCCGCAATTTAATCGATTTCGGGGTTGCATCATATTTACTATTTTTTTTTTCATACCGGACCTTTTTACTGGGCTTTCAGAGAGTGATATATTGAGGATTGTGGTGATCGTAGAAGATAAATCTATTCCTTCTTGAACGACTGCTCGCAGTTCAATATTCCCTGTGTAGGTATGGGACACGCCAACGTCACATGAAGTTACTTTTCTGTGACATTATTGTCAAATCCGGATGAATAGGGTTCGGAGAAGCACAACTTAGCAGAAATTGAGCTCCAACAAAGTATTCTAATACATATTGAGAATTTCTCTACAAATTTCCAGACTGATAGATTTCAAAATGGTGGACTAGGGGTTGTCAGATATGTAATTATAAAACCACAACATCTGTGAACCGATCAAAATAATTGTTTTGTTCACGAAGGAAAGACAACGTTTCTCTTAGCTTTAATGGTAAAGATTGTGAGTGGTCAGTTTCATTGCTTTCCGACCATTATTAAAAACATTTTATATGATGAGATCATATGTCAGATACTGTGATAGAAATATCACAGAATCATGTTTAAACTATGTATGTTGTCTGTAGATTTGATTTTTTTCAGGTTTTCTATCCTACTTTGTCTCTTTCTCTTTTCCATGGTGATGATTTGTAGAGGTGTAGCACAGGTTTCACACAGAGTTAGCATGCTCACAACATGCTTTAGCTTATGACTCTGGCCGGAACATGTTAATAACAACAGATTCATATAAAGTTAATCTTCCTAAATAAAATGTTGGAGCCGATCTGCCATAAAGTGTCCCATATTCACTCAAAGTGCACAATTGTGATTTCACCAGATTTGGACGATGTCACATCCGGCATGTGATGTTGGCGCGCGTTACCTATGGTCACGTGTCAATATGATGTTCAAAAAAGCTTGGCATTTATTGATCCAACGCGTCACCTCCTCATCCACCATCATCCACATTCAATATCAATCAAATGTCTGCATCGACTTCCAATACGAAAGGTGATCAATCGTCAAAACTAGCAGAACAACAAAAGCAGGAAAACCTGCCCAATCTAGGCGTTCTCGAGGAAGACGATGAATTTGAAGAGTTTGCAGTAGCAGGTTGCTTAGGTTATAACATTCATTCGGATTTCCATTGAATCTCTCTATTTCGTTAGATTGGAACGATTCGGAAACAGATTTGGCTCATCTTGGAGGAACACAACCTGGAGCAGCGAAGTCGGGGGGGGATAAACTCTGGGAAGATAACTGGGATGATGATGATATTGAGGACGAATTCAGTGTCCAACTAAGGTAAGAGTTGTCCTCCTATAGTCTCATCATTATTGTTCATTACCGTTGATGTCAGGAATGAACTGGCAAAGACAAAAGAGTCGAGCAGCGGGACAGCTATGGAACATTAGCATGATGCATATGATATCGTTCATGAACAATTTTAGAATTTTTTATATCTCCTGAAACAGGCACGCCTACAGTAAATATTGCGAGACAAAAGTAGTCAAGTAACAACAGCTTAGAGCTCCCATCACTTTCATATTACTGGGCATCTTGTCAAATAAGAACGCCCAGTTAGGCTCAAACCTTCTCAGATTTGCCTCCATCGTCCAAAGAGTCGACTGACGTGGTATCCGACAGCCCCATAGCAGAGGTATCGTAGCCGTTAGCCTCCAGATACTCGCGGAACTATCGACGAGAAAAATGATCAGTCAAGTATTTTTGAAAACTAAATGATATACGAACCAGACCGTCTTCCAACACCATGCCATCAGTAGTGAGGGGTTTAATGAAGACCAAAGTAATGATGGCGCTCAGAACCGCCAAACCTGTTAGAGCGCTCAGGCTTCCACAATAAAATCGCCGAAGAGAAAAACACTAACCACTTCCAATCCAGAAAGGGCCTGTGTTACCTTTCTCCGACGTGGGACCACCAAAACCTGGAGGTATCCCAAAATGAGCTTCCCGATTAAACCCGACATTGAGAGTCTTACCATCAATTATCCGAGGGAACACTGAATAATGTATGAGCGAAGGACGTTCCGACGGGAAAGCTGGAGTGAACTCACCCCATGTACCAACGAAAGCACCAATCTTGCCAATTGCTGCTGCAAATCCATAAAATTGCCCTCGAACAGCTGTTGGACTGGATTTGCTCGCCAACAAACCAAGACAATTTCCTGGACCTATACTCTGATATTAGTTGTATTTACAGGCAGTCTCTTTGGAGACAAACCGAGTTCTCCGAAGCTCAAGAAAATGCCGTAAACGACCTAAAATAGTTCCCTATTAGCATATGACAATCACCATTGTCAACAATTTCTCCATACTGCGAAAGCACCAATGTTTCGAGTCAGCCTAGATGTTTTAGTTCGTCAGCCAGATCCATAGGAATGCGACAATTAACGCACTGTCCAAAAAGTCCACTCATGATAAATCCAATCAAGGCTTGGAACAGAAGCCCCGTAATCTGAGCTCTAGTTAAAAATGTAAAAGATCTGATTGAACAGCAAACTCACCATTGTATATTTAGCGCCCAAGTAGTCGACCACGAATGCTCCAAAGATCGTCCCTAGGGAATAACTCAAAATAGCCCAATGAGTGACATGAACGTGTCTCACCTGGCATGTAGAACAAACTAGAAAGAATATCAGAAAGAGGTCTAGAGAATGTTAAGAGAACTGACTTGATAACGACGTTCCAGCCAAAAACCACGGTAAGATCGGTCGCACCGCCAGTGATGCTAGGTTCAATCAGCCACAAGATTCTGATGAAGGTTATGCGAGTATGTCCTCACTTGTTAACGACGATCGAGGAGTAGATTCCGAACTATAAGGTACTTGACAGATGAGAAACACTTTCTTCCATCCAAGAAAAGATACGAACTGGATAACTGAAATCAAAAATAATGTCAGTGGATTCAACAGAACAAGCAAGAGGCTCTTACGTGATGAAATCGTACAGAAACCTAATGAATGAAATGAGTCAGCTGCATCCAAATCGCAAATACATCGCAATAAATACCATGTGGCAGAGATCGCAGCCAACCGTGTCCCGTAACGGCGAAAGATGAGCGTGTATGGAATACGGGCATTTTTCATGGAGTCCTTTCTGAAACGTTCAGGCTCTTCCATATTTAATCGCCAAACAAAGACGGCCGCGGCAGGAACAAAACCAAGACCAAGGGAAAGACGCCATACTGCGCGAAGGTGATTATCGCCAAATCTTTTGAATATAAAGTCATTATATGGGAGACAATGAAGAAGATTTTGTTTACATCCAGAAAAGGACTAGAGGGACAAATGCAGCGATAACGAATCCGAAATCGATCATGGAATCTAGGAGAAAGATTTCGGCGATTGGTAGAAGGAAGAATAGGATTTACAACACACTAGTAGCGAGGGCGAACCATCGATTCTGGGCTTTCTTGTTAATTCCAGGTTCTTCCGATTGTTCAGATGCTGAGACAGACCCGCAAGGGTATTCGGCGCCTACTCCTATGCCAATCAAGAAGCTGAATAACCAAGATGAACATTGTGCGAGACACCATGCATGGTAAGAACCAGATTTACCGCATCGCACTCAGCATCGCCAACAACCCACTTAGGCTCCCATGTGCGCCAGATGATGCGGCAGACAGTAAGGAGAACACTGCGACTATACCGCTGGCGGCCATCTGATGGTAAACGAGGATTCAACAATGTAATCATTTGTAGACGTGGATGAAGAAAGGGGCCTCACCATACCAAATTTCCGTCCAATCTTGTCAGAGAGATAACCTTGGATAATTCAGAATGAAATAGCAAGAATTCACAGCGAGTGATCTCACCAAAGACAAGCATGCCAACAACCGTGCCCGCGAATAAGAGACTGCTAACTATTCTGCCATAATTGTGCTTTTCGATCACGTCCGAGCCATAAATTCGTGACAGAACTTTTCAGAAGGGAATTGATGAGTTCGTAGACCAAGGACAGTGCGATGACTTTTTCGTGACTGACCTGTGTTTACTAGAAAACAGGACTGTTGAGAGCGGTAATTGGTTTGGTGAATATATCAACATACCACTTCCAATGATGCCATTGGCATAACCTGCTCATTGACAATTCAGAACCGGTTCGACGACTTTGACACATACAAATATAAAAATAACCGCACCATCGGACAACAAGGCAGTTCCACAGCTATACAGAAGGGGCGCTCTGTATGAATCTTATTTATCTGAAAAAGATTGTACGCACGCAAAAATGAGGGAAACACTCTTGAGCCGTTCTTTGAAGGTCGACATTGTGAGTAGTGACCGGAAGTGACGGTGAAGCTTGCGAGGAACAGGGATTTTCAAAGTCCCTATCTCAGCAATGGCCTCTTATAAATTCATATTGTATAGAAAATAGGAGGTTCCAAACGGGGAAGAGAAGGAGAACATCCATCAATATCAGTATCAGGTTTTGACACGAGCAGCATGGCTATGGTCCCTAATTTATATTCCAAAAATGCACACTCAACTTGGATATGACAAGAATTATGTACTGGTAGCAAGTTTGCTTTACAAGGCAAGCTTCCATATGTAGAACCAGTAATTAGATAGAGACTTGCTAATAATTTGCTATTTGTGATTTACTAACCGATATTTCAATGCGGATAATGTGGAGATCTTTGGAAATTTTCACGAACGTTTTGTGAACGGATCACTACCCAATGAGGTCGTCTTAACTCGGGTATACCAATACTGGCCCATGTGGGGACATTTATTTCGTGAACTGTACGTTTCGAACGTTCTGTCAAACTTTACATAAAGTAACATGAGAGTCGGAGGAAACAGATGCCGAAGATGTGTTGTCATGTGATTGTTTCTTGCGGCATTAAATCCTCAGGCCTGAGGCCACAGTCGTCATCATACACAATTTACTACCGTCCTGCAACGATATGGGAAGACCCACAGATTCAGCAGTCTCCAACAGTAGTCTCACCGTACACGATAACCGAACAGGAAAAGTGTACAATGTCCCGTAAGTCTCAGGGAAGGGTAGTAGTGATTTCATAGACTGACGAGTCCTCCAACCTAGTATTATGGACAACAGCATAGTTGCCACGGCCTTCAAGGACATGAAGGCTTTGGCTGCACCGGGTGAAAGAGAAGAAAACGAAACTGAAAAGGGTCTACGTGTCGCAGACAAGGGTTTTCTCAATACTGCGGTGATACGAAGTGAAATTACCTACATCGATGGAGAGGCTGGAGGTGAGCTCTAATTCTCATCATTGACATCTCAGTATTTGACCCTTGCATAGTTCTACGTTACAGGTACCAACATTTACCACTACGTTATTACGATGGCATATTCATGTGACGTTAGGGGATACCCCATCGAACAACTTGCCCTTCACTCGTCACATCTTGAAACAGCATACCTTCTAATCTATGGATCCCTTCCAACCCGAGCCCAATCCGAGGTTTTCCACAACGAAGTAATGCATCACAGCGTCACCCATGCGGATGCGGAGCAATTCTGTCGCTCCTTCCGGTGAGCGAGGCACCCATTGACTTATAAACATCCCATTAATGTGTGATGTCAGCTACGATGCACATCCTATGGCTATTCTAACAAGTGCATTTGCATACCTTGGTTCATACTATAGCGAAGCCAATCCTTCACTACAAGGTACCTTCCCCTACTTTGCAAATAGTTGAAGCTTGTATTGAATATATTTGTAGGTCAAACTCTTTACACAAAAGGTGACAAAGCATCTCTGGCTGTCATGGACAAGCAGATATACAGACTTATTGGGAAGGCTACCACATTGGCTGCGCAAGTTAGATCAGCTTTCTTCCATGCTCATCCCTCTGACATCTCATATTAGAATGGCTTACCGAGTCCGCCAGGGGCGAGATTTTGTTACCCCACCTACTGGACTTAGCTACACTGGATCGTAAATGTTTTTGTTTCCTCTCATCCTCCTCAAAAGACATTGAAAGGCTGTTATTAGGTTTTTGTATCAAATGGATCATCTAGGCGAGGAAAATTACAATCCAAACCCCGTGCTTGAAAAAGCATTAGATGTCTTGTTCCTTCTTCACGCCGATCATGAATTGAATGCATCTGCCACCACGGTTCTGCAAACTGGTAGCTCCCTCGTTGATCCATATTCTGCAATCGCGTGAGTAACAAGATTATTCTCTTCAGACTGTTCTTCAAAGTAATGTTCTGAACAGGGCTGGCTGTGCTTCACTTTAGTAAGTTTTTCTCTTAAAATGCGGAACAACGATTGTTTGAACTTAAATTATCTATTCTAGCGGACCTCTTCATGGTTTGTTGTAACCCCTCTGATTCCCGATGCATCATGCTTCATCCTTTCACCCCAACAGGTGGTGCAAATGAAGCTGTTATCCGAATGCTCATCTCCATCGGAAAGTGAGTCGCAGAAGCCTTTATAACGCTAAAACCCTCATCTACTTTACAGGCCGGACAATGTTCCTGCCTTTATCGAAGCCGTAAAAAAACGCGAAAAAGTACTGTCAGGATTCGGGCATCGCGTTTATAAGACTGTGGGTCCTGCATTTTAGTTATCATACGATGAGTAACGTCTGAATGGATCATTAGTCAGATCCACGTTCTTTCATCGTTCGAAAAACAGCGGATGATGTATTTAAGATGTGATTACCATTTCCCAGTGCTCAGAAAGTTGATACCGAACTTTTATATCTCAGCACAGGCAAGGATGAACTTCTTGAGACTGCTATGGCGTTGCATGAAGCTGCGATGAAGGACGAATACTTCATAAGGCGAAGACTTGCTCCAAATGTGGATTTCTGGTGAGCACTGAACTTGGTTCTCCCCCAAAACTATGAATGACTTTTATGTCGGCAGGAGGTAACGTGTTGCTGGATGTCAAAATCAAGTCCCAGTCCTTTAACTCTACGTCCTGCAGTGGTCTTATTTACAGGGCGATGGGTGAGAAATCACATTTAATGGCAAGTTTTGCTCTCTCTACTCACACTTTAAACAGGTTTCCCACTTGATTTTTTCCCGGTTCTCTTTGCTGTTCCACGTGTTGTTGGTTGGTTGGCGCATTGGCGACAGGTCAGTTATAAGCCCGATGGCACCATCCCGATTTAAATGGTTGACTTTTACATAAATGATAGATGATGTTACAAGATGGGGGTGTCAAGATTTGGAGACCGCGTCAGGTACCCAACAGACACTTTGAGCTGTTCTATCGAAAGCTCATTGATTCGTCACCGTTGTCTAGATTTATGTCGGAGCGGGTAAACGGGATTATGTTTCCATTCAAGACAGAGTTGCGATTGAGGGACCAAGAAAGACGCCTTCGTCCATTGTGCACTCGGGGTTAGTCCAATCTTCTTTGCGACATGGTGACTATATCATCAACTTTTCACGTCTACACAGGATAACAAAGAGGACAATGCTAGCCTCTTTCAAGGGAAAGCTCACCGCCAAGTTGTGATGGGTCAACATCTATATATGAAACATGTTCTACTTACACAATATTATCAAGACTGTGAGTCCTGACTCTTTCCTCACCATGATGAGCTAAGTATTAGTTTAATCCACGTTTCTTAGCTGATAAAGTGTTTGGGATGTTAATTGAAAGCGTGATTGGTTCTTAGGCTGTGACCTTCAAGGATCGGTGTAATATATTGGAACACACCAACCGCTTGGATGGGACGAAGAATGTCAAGTCTTCGGAAGTGGCGGACTTTTCGATCCTTGGCGTTTTAGGTCGACAGGGTCAACGTGTTCCGGATATTAAACTCACTTATAAATGAAGATTGTAACAATGTAAGGTCTGTCTACTCATCTTATCGAGTCCCCATCCGTTCCAGCCTACTCTGACTTGTTATCGCTCAACGTTGCGGCTACAACCATCTAACTTACATGCTGACAGATGATGACGGCGTGGAAACCCCATTTAGCGTCATGTCTGAGCCCTTTTGCGGTCGTGTAAAGATGCTGAGGTTACTACTTAGCGATAGTGACCATGACGACAACTATTTGTGTGAAGTAAGAAAGAGGACAATGCTACTAGAGTTCAAGACAAAGCTCAAGTTGTGGTTAATGCTAGAATGAGTTCCGCCGTTATACTGAGCTATATGCTGCTAAGCCTTAAGAGGGGCAGGGTTGTATTCTTTGGGTACGGGAGGAGCATGAAAACCTTTATTTTGAAGTATTTGTACCGAACGGGTGTTTACGTGTGACAAAAACAATCACCCCTTTTAACCTTGTTCTCCCCTCCCTACGAGCATCCTCCTGAACCCTCCTTCCCGCCGTTCTTGTACGACTAACAGAGAAGATGTTCTCCACACTCATTACTGTCGCTCTCTTTGTATCTCTCGCCATCCAAGGCGCTTCTGCTGGATTTGCCATCAACACTCCCCAACTCATCCAGGTACTTTATTCGTTTTACTCCACCTCTGGTCATGTCCTCACACAAGTCGTTAGTGTCAACCTGTAAAAGTCTCATGGGCATCCTCTTCTCCCCCTTACGACATTGAAGTTGTTTCGGCTACTAACCCATGTGGAGAGGCACTGTTCGTGAACCTGCTAGCTTCATGATTGTTAAACTTGAAACTTACCTCGTTATCATTACAGCGACACCATCTGGGGCCTGACCGCAACTAAGTTTGATTATTTAAGCAAATATGCCGCGGGAACTCAAGTTGTTCTGTATATCTCTGACTCTGCGGGTAACGAAGCTTGGAGTGGAAATGTCAGTACTCATGGCCTCTTGCAAGCGACGACGACCTCATGTCTTACTTGCTCGAAATTTTAGATCACTGTTGGACCTAGCTCCAACAACACATGCGTCCCTGGTGCTCCGCCGGCCACCATCTCTTTGAACAAGACCCCTGTGGTTAGGTAAGGTCTTCTGAGGTCAGTCTATGATGCGTCGTAGTTAACCTTTCGACCTCTAGCCCCACTGCTTCTAGCCCATTGACACTATCATCTGCAATCCCACTCGGTGGTGCCATCAATGCCGGGACTAATATTAGCGGGGCCCTTTCAGTTCGCCAAGCCAGCACTCCTCTGCTCATAATCACGGCACTGATCGGCATGCTCGCACTAACACTTTAATAATACCCTTCCATCATGATCAATGATTATATGGAATCGCATGGTACTTAAGCACCCCATCGTTGCTGGATCCTGGATCTTTTTTCACCCTTTCTTCTTTCTTTGATGATAGTGACGATGAGCGAAATTTTTGATATTCAATTTTCATACGTCTCCGGAGATTTTTTCTTGTTTCATTTCCCAGGGTGATCTGATTTTGGCATGATCTGATTGGTGTGTTGAGGTTCTCTCGACGACAACCTCCATCCCTCACTCAACTCTGCCTATAGCATAATGCTTACAAATTGCTACATTTATCATTTTTACTATTGTCTATACCCGAGCTTTTTTCTTAGATTGATCATGGTGGAGTACAAATTTCGCCTTTGGAGTACAATGTCCATTTGACCTTTTAAACTCTTCTCCAATGAAGTTTGACTCGTGTAAAAGAATGTAAAGAATGTCATCGAGGTGATTGCTCTTGCCCCCAATATCGGCCCACAGCTACTACAAGGAATGATTGAGTCCAAGAGGTAGAAAACATATATTGATTCGAGCCTGAGAATATTGATATCAATAATCATCAAAGTAGTAATCATAAAAGTAGTAATACTTGGAGTTCCCTCAGGTTCTTTGTGACCAGCTTTGTTCTCCACGAGGTGTGCTGCAGGCAGAGCACGACAAATGACCCGGCTGATTCTCACTAGAAGCACGTATCAGTATAAAGCCGAGGAAAGTATTACAACAGAAAGTGACAGACAGAGTACAGACAAGGCAATTCCATACATCTTGCTTCGCTGGCGTCGATTGCGCATTTTGTGTTATTCCAGTTGAGCTTGATCCCAAAGTCCGTCCGCGGCCTTTCACAGGAGCCATGCCAAGGGATTCTTTCTTCCGAAGGTCCACCTCAGCTTCTACCATCCCACCTAGACCGATAGTATTGGAGCGACCTTTTGTCGAGGTGTTTTCTTTGATATCATTTAATGAGTTAGAGTTCCCTTTGCTCTTAGCGGCACTACTACGTCCATGGGTAAACGTAGATCCGGATGTGATTGGAATATTGCAATCGTCGTCGTCGTCTGACGATACATTGTAAATATCGTGGATTGACACATTTGAAGAGGTCGGCTGATCATGACTATTAAAGTTAAATTCTTGTTCCAAAGCTTTCCAAGAACTGCTGGGCCTATTACTCAAATCAACATCTTGGTCAGATGCAAGCAATGCTTCACGCCTCTCGGCGTCAGTCTCCCCGACCAACTCGAATTCTTGGTCTGATTCTGATTCTTGGTCTACTTCTGGTGATTTGGGAATCGACGAGTCTGATGGGATAGGCTCTACTCAGAAAGTATGAGAGCGATGGCCAAGAATCGAATAGAAATTTGTACCTTGTCCTCCCTGAAGAGTGCGTAATCTAAGTTCAGTCGCAAGAGCTCTTTCTTCACGCGCTCGTTTACTTTATGAGATCGAATTTAGCAATGGCACCAAGCAGCGCATAGGCCTTACATACCTTGCAGCCCGTTTCCCAAAACCTTTACCATCGCCATCGCCATCGCCGCCTAACATTGTGCCCTGTCCAGTGAATGCATACTTTGACGTCACCCTTGCCCCTGCCTTTCGTTTTGTCGCTGTTTGCCTTCCGGTGTGGAGAGAAGGAACAGTTTCTCTTCGTTTCCCTTGAGTTCTACGTTGGCGACGAGTGGCCGTTGGGCGAGTACGCGATTGTGCTCCACCGCACTACGCGATCAAATCAATAAACCACCGGATATGCAGATAGAATGCCTAGTACCACGTATTCTGGGAGATCTCCCTGCTGAATACTGTCTCCCGCAGATCGAGCCGAATCTGAGAGTCTAGTGCCTGAGGACCAATAACCTGAAAAAAATATAATAAGATAAGGAATCATGTAAGAATGTGTCAAGTGATAATGTACCGTCTCCATGATAGCCCCTGTCTTGTAATTGGCGTACCTGCGCCTTTAGATGCTTCCAAAGTGCCTCAAAAGCAGGTCCATGGTTCATGTGCTTGCGTGGCATTCAACATATTGCAGTCTTCATTTGCGCCAAGATAAACCCACCTTGATGTGCGCCAGCTGGTATTAGATAGTGCATAAGCCTCGGTTGAAAACATGAAATGAGAGGATCATAAACCTCATGACATAGCGTACTCATTAACCAATAAGGAGGATAGAATGAGCCTCCAGGACGTCTCAGGACTAATTCTGAACCTATTATGAAAATCATATAAAACATAAAGCCGGATTGAAGATTTACCTATGGTCTCTCCAGCGTTCCAGTTCCTTCCTGCGAACACTTGATTGTATTCATACTGTGACACATAAGCGACATCTAGGTTAGTAAACTAAGCAAAGAAATCTGACAGAAATATGCACCTCTTCCAAAGAGTTAACCGCAAATCCATGAGCTTTCATTACAGGCCGCACTTGAGCAGCCAACGCGCGTAGGAGTTGACGCGCCTCCTCCCGGTCGTCTGGATTTGTGGGTAGCGCAGTTATAAAATTGATATGCTCATTTGGATTAGGTTCTGCCTGATTTAGCCGGACGTGGACCATCGTTGGTGTCGTAATACCGGACTCGTAGTTGATGCTCAAAGCTGGTCGCAGCTCGCAGCATCAGTTTAGTAATCAATATCGTGACACATGGAACAACCTTCTGCCGGTGATTGTTTGCTGCGCAAACATAACCTCTTTTGGTAACTATTTCATGTTCCGCTTTTACAGACTTTGATATGAATTTTTTGTTACATTCACCTCTACTGAACGAAAGAATGTTTCAGATACGAGAGAGGTTTTTAATGTATTCCAATGAGTGTCATATTAAAAAATCCTGAGCCTGCAAGTTGATGTGGAAGAATTGTTCAAATATGCCAAGGTAAAGCTCGTGGACTAGTGTTTGGAAGTCCGGTCTCAAGACTGCAAAAAGACCGCAACTAGACCGGACCAAGACTGGAAAAGACTGGACCAGAGGTCGAGTCTTTTGATTGTTGAGAATCAAAGACTGCAAAAAGACCGGTCTTCATGGACCGGTCTTTGCAGTTCAAACCGGTCTGAACCGGTGAATTTATCCCCCAAATCTACCCCTCCAAAATGAGCCCAAGACCACTCAAAACGGTTACTATTTGGCTGAGAAATAAATCAAACTGTACAATGTTGACTAAAATAGTAGACTTTGCTGAATATTATGATAGAAAATTCAATTCCTAACCATATCAAACGTTCTTGGGCTCATTTTAAAGCTTAAGTTAACCTCAACAAATATTATTGGTGAATATATGTCCAATTTTCAATGCATCGGGTCAAAAAACCGGTCTTAAACCAGTTAAGACTGATTAGGACCAGCAACTGGTCCAGACCGGTTCAGGACCGCAAAAAACCGGTTTTTTGAGGTATTGGGACTTTGGTGGACTGGTCTCAGTCTCAGTCTAAGCCCCTGGAGGTCAAAAACCAAGACTGGATCGGACTTTCAATCACTATCGTGGACACTGGAGACACTGCAGAACAAGTGTCAGAAAAATCCCAATTAGTGTTAGGGGACACTCCGCTTCTTCCAATGTTTCCTCCGATATTTCTCCATCACCTCTGTACATTCCTGCTCATCGTTGCTAGCCCAAGACGGAGTGCACTTGCGGCTCCGATACCAGAGTCTGATGGTCACATGATGTAGCATTCCTATCACCTTTTCACCATTCTCCATCTTTTTTCATCATTTTATTATTTTGACTCTGATTTTTGGTATATAGACATGCATCTGTTAAGCTCGGAGTGCGGACGGAGACGTCGGGTCCGAAGTCGTGCGAGGTGTTGGCTTCAACTTGTAGGTTGCGCCGCTCTCTTGCTGGATGCCTCGAATTTCGGAGGTCCGGACGGAGTAGGAGAGTCCGGAGTCGAGCCGAGAAGAAGCTTAAGAAGACGAGAGCAAGTTAAGGAGAAGTAGGTTGCTAAGTTGATATTCGAACTAGCGAAATACATACAACAAACTGGAGTATTTATACTGAAGCAAAACATAAACATATAAGGAGTTATTGTGAAGAGCATATGGTAGTAGAATGAACATATAACAAGGAGACTCGTATTCCGGATGGTGCCGAAGGATGCCGACGTAAATCCTCGCAGGTCCTCGTGGTGACCGAGACTCATGACCTCGAGACTGG